>Ga0315295_10000309_pt1 | contig 41312 bp, 34 predicted proteins | sample YL17G14_0_MG_FD_204453 | JGI IMG/M metagenome (GOLD analysis project Ga0315295, IMG submission 204453) | Sediment microbial communities from Yellowstone Lake, YNP, Wyoming, USA - YL17G14_0 | ecosystem: Environmental > Aquatic > Freshwater > Lake > Sediment | place: USA: Wyoming | collected...
GCTATATCCTGCCACGCCGGAAGGTCATCCAGGTCGGCGAATGCCGCTCAGACCATGAGATGCTGAACGATCTCGCCCACCGGATCGGCCAGGGCCAATACTGGTGGAACAACTTTGAAGAGGCCCTCGATTATATCCTCCATCCGATGAACATCACCTGGAATGATTTTAAGAAGATGAATTACATCAGAGGAGAGGTGAAATACTACAAGTATAAGGAAGGGGGATTCTCCACTCCCACAAGGAAATTTGAGCTCTACTCCACCACGCTCGAAAAGATGGGATACGATCCCCTCCCTCAACACAGGGAGCCCTCTGAAAGCCCGGTCAGTACGCCGGAACTCTATAAGGAATATCCCTATATCCTGATTACGGGTGCGCGACCGCCCGGATTTTTTCATACAGAAAACAGGCAGATCGGACGGCTCAGAGAGCTTAATCGGGATCCAATCGTTGAAATCCATCCTGATACCGCTGCAAAGGAAAAGATCAAAGAGGGTGATTGGGTCATCATTGAATCCCGTCGAGGAAGCGTGAGACAGCGGGCCAGACTTGCCCTTGGACGGGATCCTCGGATTGTGGCAGCGCAACATGCATGGTGGTTTCCCGAGAACAAAGACCCAGGGCATGGCTGGGATGAATCCAACATCAATATCCTCACTGACAATGCCTTAGAAAGCTGTGACCCCGCAATGGGTGCGTCGAATATCAGAACACTCCTTTGCAGGATATATCCAGAAACAAAGGAGGATAGCCATGAATAAGCACGCACTTATTATCGAAGAGTTTGCCTGCTGGGGATGCAAGGCCTGTGAAGTGGCATGCAAACAGGAGTACAATCCCGTCGATGCAGACAATGGGATCAAGTATCTGTCTGTCTGGCCGGACGGCCCCAAACTGATGAACGGGAAGCTCGATTTCATGTGGCGTGTGAGCGTATGCAAGCACTGCGATGAACCCATCTGTGCAAAGTCTTGCCCTGAAGATGCCATCACCAGGGAACCCAAAACAGGCATTGTGCTCCACGACAAAGACAAATGTAACGGTTGCAATGCAGTAAAGGGTAAATCCGGAGCTGAAAAGCAGGAAACTTCTTCCTGCAAGGTTGGGTGCCCGGCGCACATCAACGTTCAGGGATATGTAAACCTTGCCGCTAAAGGGAAATATCAGGAGGCCCTGCAACTCATCAAGGAATCAAACCCCTTCCCATCCATCTGCGGCAGGGTCTGTCATCATCCCTGTGAGTCGAATTGCAGCCGGTCTCAAATTGACGAACCAGTTGCTGCGCACTCAATCGAGCGCTTTTTAGCTGATCTGGATTTGAAGGCAGACAAGCGCTATATGCCAGAAATCAGAGGCAAGAAAAAAGACAAGGTCGCCATTATCGGATCCGGTCCTGCTGGCTTGACCTGTGCATACTATCTTGTGCAGGAAGGCTATCAGGTGACTATTTTTGAAAAGGCCCCTGTATTGGGGGGCATGCTCACAATGGCCATACCGTCCTATCGTCTTCCCCGCGAAATTGTAGAGGCTGAGGTTCAGCTTATTCGCGGTATGGGCGTGACCATGAAAACCGGCGTAGAGGTGGGCAAGGATATCACTATTGCTCAGTTGCGCAAAGAAGGGTTCAAGACCTTTTTCATTGCCATCGGCACGCAGAAATGCATGCAACTGGGCATTGGGGGTGAGGACCTAAAGGGAGTTTTCGGTGGATTGGACTACCTCCAAAAAGTCAACCTCGGAGAACGACTCAAGCTGGGAAAAAATGTTGCTGTGATCGGCGGGGGGAATACTGCCATGGATGCCGTCAGATCAGCACGCAGGTTGGGAGCTGAAAACGCCTTTATTCTCTATCGGCGGGGCTTGGAAGAAATGCCTTCCAGACCAGAAGAGATTGAAGAATGCAAGGAGGAAGGGATTCCTATCCACACCCTGACACAACCTTTGCGATTCATAGGAGAAAACGGCCAAGTCAAAGCAATCGAATGCATAAGAACGCGTTTGTTAGAACCGGATGAGAGTGGACGGCGCAGGCCCGAATCGGTCCCTGGTTCGGAATTCACCATCGAAGTCGATGCCGTCATCACAGCTCTCGGGCAGGAAGCGGATTGGGCCTGCTTGACGCCAGAGTGCGTCTGCACACTGACGGGATGGGGGACGATGAACGTTGATCCTCTGACATTGCAGAGCGACGATCCGGATATCTTTGCAGGAGGAGATGCCATACGAGGACCCCAGGGTGTTATTGAAGCGATTGCAGACGGGAGACAGGCAGCCATATCCATCGATAGATATAGCAGGGGTCAGGATCTCCGCTTAGATCGAGATATCGAGCTGAAGTCCATCACGAATCCTCAGAGAGAGAAGTATGATCCCGCCACTCGCGCTCAAATGCCTCGCCTCAAACCTCAGCCGCGGGTCAAGAACTTCAAAGAAGTTCAAAAGGGATTTACAAAGAAAATGGTCACTCAAGAGGCGCGCAGGTGTATCTCATGCGGCACCTGTTGTATACAGGCCTGCCCTTACGATGCCATCACGTTTGATGAAAAAAGCGGAATAGCCCAGAAGTGCAACCTCTGTTACGAGAGAATGATCAACGGCCTCTATCCGGCCTGTGCGGATAATATCTGCCTCGCCCACTGCATCTACTTCGGTGACCCCGCCGAGATTGAACAAAAGATTCTGGAGAAGAGAAAAGCAAGAGGCGGTTGGGGGGAGATCATCCCCAAGGCAATATCGATTTCGAAGGGGTAAAGAAAATGGGTGATGGATGCCTACATAATCGTAGGATGTATGTCAGAAGCTTTTAAGATCTCAGAACACTCGGTACAAGCGGTCAAAAAACCCACTTCACTTATCCGTCCCGAACAATACTCAAGCTCGCAGATACTATCAACCAAAGTCCTGGCGAACGAGTTCACCTGGAAATCACGCAGCCCATGTGAATATATGGAAATCAAATCCTCGCTTTTTTGAGGTGTCGGAAACAGAAGGTTCATAGCAGAAATCTGCACTTCTCAAGAAGGGTGATTTTACGAAGAGGGAGAGATGAGCGGCGATAGAGTCCGTTGATTGGAGATCAAAAGAAAGAATAATAAGGAACGCGACATTTTTTCGGAAAGGTCAATCTTTAACCGTGAAGATAAGAAGGGTAGATTGAAGCCCCACCGAGGGATTTTAAGTCGATAACCTAAATCAGGCGATTTCCCACCATTTTTAAGTAGTTAAATATCAAGCACTTACACAATCCATGTTGGATTAACTTGGGTTATCTTGGATTATTTTCGGTTAGCACGGTTACAATTTGGTTACACAAGCTAAACAGTATTACAACTCTGAGAAGGTCTCCGTTGGAGTCCTTCCCTGGAACCGCCAAAGAGCCTTTTAATCTACCAGGCTAAATAACCCCCATCCACAAATATAGTTTGACCCGTCATATAGTCTGAAGCCTTAGAGGAAAGGAAGATAACCACACCGCTAAGCTCTTCGGGTTCTCCCATCCTTCCAAACGGTATGTGTTCCATAATCATCCTCTTTGTTTCGGGATACCCTTCAAGTCTGACGCTTATTATATCTGTATTAAAATATCCAGGAGCTATCGCATTAACATTGATTTTGTACCTTGCCCATTCAAATGCAAGCGCTCTGGTAAATTGAATAATACCCGCTTTAGTAGTGCAATATGGCAAGGAGTTGAAATTTGCCCTCACACCTAAGACTGAAGCAACATTAATCACTTTCCCCCTTCTTTTTTTAACCATAAATGGACCCACAGCTTTGCATGTTGAAAAAGCGCTACTAAGATTGACCTTAATATGTTTTTCCCACTCCTCATAGCTTTGATCCCTGAAAGATTCACTTATCTGAATACCCGCATTATTAATGAGAATATCCACCCCGCCCATTTCTCCAACAGCAGTCTCAACCATCTTTTGCACCTGATCATAGTCACTTACATCACATTGTATTGGTAAAGCCTTGCGTCCCCACGTATTGATCTTATCAGCTAATTCTTCTAGTTTTTTCATAGTGCGAGCAACTAGAACTACATCAGCTCCAGCCCCGGCAAGGGCCTGAGCCATTGAATGTCCCAGACCTCTACTTGCACCTGTTATAATTGCCACTTTCCCTTCTAAACTAAATAATTTATAAGTCGCAAGATCCTGCTTTTGATTATCCATACTTAAACCAGCTCCTCCCTACTTTGAGACCCAAGCGATTTGCATTAACCTTCTGGCTGACTATCGGCCGCGGTTTGAACCTTTCGCCATAAGCTTAGAAAAGAGCCTCTTGAACTCTTAGATTAACGTTATTTCCTATTAAATCCATCAAGGCGTATGGACTGTGGGACTGTGTCTCAATCCCAATTTACAAGCAGTATCGATATCCTCTGAAGTTACACCTTCTTCAACCAAGCAGTTTGCTTCGATCCACATAACACCTAATGCTCCAAATGCAGTTTCTTCCCGATCACACCCATAAGTCTCTGATACGATCCTTATTGGGGGAATGTTCTCATATTTGACCATTGGAACTATTTGATTATCTAAATTCGTATTTTGGGTAAAGAGGCCGAAAATGTAGCAATACTTTTTTATGGGCACCTTCTATATCACGACCTTGCACAAAATTCACCTTAATAAATTAGCCAACCCCCATTGATGAATATATTTTATCCAGTAATATAGAACATTTTCTTTCAAAAGATGCAGCTACGCCTATAATTCGGGTAGGATTACGATTCTGGCAGGGTAGTCTACCTTGCGATATAGCCGGTCCAGGCCTTCATTGATCTCCTTTAGCGGCAATTTATGACTTATGGACCAGGATAAGTCCAGTTTGCCAGCTTGGACAAGACTAACTACTTTCTGAATCTCGATGGGTGTGAAGGCATAGGAACCCAATAGAGAGACCTCTTTACGGACGAACTGTCTTATCGGAATTGTCTGTATAGGTTCAGTTCCCACTCCAACCACTACAGCCCGCCCACCTATACACAGTGAAGCAACCGACTGAGAGATAGTTTTAGCCAACCCTACCATTTCTAAAGCTAAGTCCACGCCTAATCCATGAGTAGCCTCCCTAATTGCCTCCACGGGATCAATCCGAGAGGCATTCACCAGCACATCAGCCCCAACTCGGGAGGCCCTTTCCAAAATAACGTCAGCCATATCAACCGCAATAATCAGGGACGCACCGCTCAGCCTAGCTATTTGAATAGCGTGAATACCCAATCCACCACAACCGAACACGGCAACGGATTCGCCTGCCCGGAGTTTTGCAGTGACGGTTATTGCATGAAAAGGAGTTGCCACAGCGTCCGTCAATATGGCCCCGTGCTCAAAGCTGATGGATTCGGGAAGAGGGACAAGGTTGATAATTGGCATACATACATATTCTGCTAAGCCACCGTCCGCATGCACCCCAATGCATTTGTTACCGTATAAGCAGAGCTGCGGTCTCCCCATCTGACAGTTAATGCAGTGCCCACAAGATAGGAAACAGAAGATACACACTCGGTCACCAACCTTAACACCATTTACCCCAGGGCCGATTTCAACCACCACCCCAGCCACTTCGTGCCCCAATGTGATGGGCTGGAAGGTTGTAGGAATGATACCCTCAACAGCAATGTGAATATCGGTGCCACAAATACCGCAGGCCTTCACAGCCACAAGGGCCTCGCCTGGGCCAGGCTGCGGCGTGGGAACCTCCTCCACAACCAAGTTTTTGCCCACCCCATAAAATCGAGCAGCCTTCATTGTCAAGTCCTCCATATTGACTAAAAAAGGTATGGGCTCCACCAAGAAATCCCATACAATATTTCACTAGCAGCCTCATGGTCTTTGGAACAAGTCTCTAGGACTACCCAGATCATTTTCAAAGATAAGCAGATTTTTTCGATATTTACCTCGAGCAATTATTAGACTAAAAAGTGCAAGACTTCAGATCTTTAAATTCTCTCCACTATTAAAGACATTTTCGTTTCCACCAGAGACCATAAGTTAAGAATCCTCACCCTTTCTTTCCTTCCTAATATCAAGATCTGATAATCCACAAAGTTCCGCTTCCTTAACAGGATCACCACACCGTTTGACCGCCATCTACAACGATGACTGATCCTGTCATGAAACTCGAAGCCCCTGAGGCAAGAAATACTGCAATTCCCTTAAGTTCTTCCACCCTACCTAGTCGCTTCATTGGAATGTTCTGATTAATGATTTTCTCACCAATCTCAGTTGCAAACAGTTGCGTGGTCAGAGGAGTTTCAAAATAACCTGGGCAGAGAGCATTAACTTGAATGTTATGCTGCACCCACTCTAGGGCCATGACCTTGGTCAGCTGTACTAATCCGGCTTTACTTGCAGAGTAAGAACCAGTGTTGGCAAAACCAATCAAGGCTGCCATAGAGGCTACGTTGATGATCTTACCACCGCCTTGAGCAATCATGTGAGAAGCAGCAGCTCTTGAGGTCAAGAAAGCTGCCTTCAGATTAATGTTTAGAACAGAGTCCCAATCTTCTTCTTCCATTTCCAATATAGGCTTTCTACCCCTGATACCTGCATTGTTAACCAAGATGTCAATGTGACCAAATCGTTCTATTGTAGCATTAATCAGTCGTTTCACCTCATCAATCTGCGATACGTCGCAAGCTACTGGCAGAGCGGCTGTTCCAGTTGCTGCCGCTATTTCAGCACAGGCTGTTTCGCATTTTTCCAGACGCCTCCCGCATAGAACCAGATTGGCACCAAATTCAGCCATCCCCTCTGCAATAGCCTTCCCAATTCCTGTACCACCACCTGTTACAATAGCTATCTTTCCTGTCAAATCAAAATGTGAAGGGATCATTTAACCTGTTTCTCCTTAGTTTGGACAGGTCAACGTTTTTATATGGTCTTCAATGCCCATTCGTCAAAACTTTGTCTTTTTATGGTAGAGATCAGCAGATTAACACAAAACAACGATATTTCTCCCAATTGAAGAGTTGGTAAAGAAATTCAGTCACTTCCAAGTCCTTCTTGAATCCGAAATGTAAATTTTTATTCATAACAAAATATTCAGGAATATCGGCACCATTCCTTTGGGCATGTCATCTATCTTTTTGAATCCTATGAAATGTCTTTGAATTACTTTAGCATTCTAAAAAAATTTATTACTAGCTTTTAATTCCCGCTAATTTCTTTACAATTTTTATCCGTAACTCCAGATCATAATTTGTTCTAATACCAATTTTCTCCATGATTGGTGACCCCCCACCGTGGACACCTGCATATTGATAACCCCCGCCAATAGCTGAACAGCTGTAATCGGAGATAAACCGGAAAAGACGATGTTGATCCTCGGCGGAAACAGAAGGATTGCGCATAATATACTTTTCGAGGAGTTCCCTTGTCTCATCATTATAAAAGTCATCTTCAAGAGGCAGTGTTGCAGGGAGTCCTCCCGCCACTTTTGCTAAAATTTCGAACTCATGATAGATATTTTCCCCAGCTATATACCGTCCGCAGTTAGAGTAAGTGAAGTTAGGTTCATAAATGCCTGACAAAGATTCCTTTCCCTTCACCGAAGCAGCAATTCCTGCGGCATAAACTATTTCAGCCAGAATCATAAGTTTCGATAAATCATCGATAACATGAGCAGCTTTTCCAATCCCATTATAGTCAGCCACCATAGCTGTGAGCCCCATAATAACATCTGTTACGCCTGGCTTACAGCCACAATATGTATGACGATGATAATTAGCAAACAACAGAGCTAACCTGGCCCCAAACTCCCATTCTCCAGACATGAAAACACGTTCCCACGGAACAAATACATTATCAAAAATTGTTAAGGAATCGGTAAAAGCGAATTCGCTACCGGGAGCATGTAGATGCTTCCTGTCGCGCATCGAGCTTATATGGCAAACAAGCTTGATGCCCTCTGTATCTGCCGGTATTGCAAAAGAAACTGCCCATTTCTCTTCATCTTTGGTAAGTGCGCGTGTCGGCAAAACAATAATCTCATCAGTGTATGGCCCTGTTGTATTATGTGCTTTTGCTCCCCGGACCACAATTCCATCAGGCTTCTTTTCAACAATGTGCAGGTAAAGGTCAGAGTCTAATTGCTGATGAGGTCTCTTGCTTCGATCTCCTTTCACATCGGTCTGTGCAGCATTCCCAACCAAATCATTCTCCTGAAAATACTTTAAAAATTTTAGAAAATTCTTATGATATTCTGTCTTCTTCACTTCGTCTATTTCTTTAGTTACAACACCTACAGCATTAAGCGCATCAGTTCCCATACACCTTTGGATACAGTTGCCGCATTTCCAACACAATTTCCTGGTCATTTCCTGCTTCTTCAATAGATCATCGATGCTTCTTTGTGTATGGGTGAAACGATTAATATCACGTCCGTCAATCTCTGATTTAACGACCATAACCGATTTCAATTCTGGATCATTGACTCCATCAAATGTCTCTCTAATAACATTTATTGATTTTTCAAGGATCGAATCATGCCGATTAATTTTTCGCCCCCCCACATATACATTGTTTCTAAGTTTTGAAAGATCTTGATAGTATTGATCCGCTGTTCTCATTGTTTACCATTTTCTAATGTTTTGTCTTACATGCTGAGCTCCAACTTCATCCCTTAAGCGGTCTCGTAATCTAGTCGCAATCCTCTCCGCCAGTACTTCTTTACCCCAGCCTTCTCTGATTCCCTCAATTACTAACTCCATAGACAATCTCACTTCATCATTGGGTCCTGGTAGGGCAATCACAGTCGATTCACCTACTCTTCCTACCCCTACTCTTACCCCATCCTTCTCATGCCTTCCTGTGCCCTTAAGGTACTTAGTTACATAAGGTGTTGATGCATGCGGGTCAACCCTTAGCAACCCTTCAATGGTCTTATCCTTATGTTCCGCCCCTACACCCCCTGTTAAGATGACAATCCCAAACCCTTGATTTAAGGTATTATATAGAACCCATCCAATATCCTCCGTATCATCTTCTAATACATTCCCGGGTGTCACATCATATCCTTCCTTGGATAATCTTTCAACAATATAGGGTATGTTTGTATCTTTTACGAGTCGTTGTTTAATCTCAGATCCCGTTGAGAAAACAATAACCCTTTTCCGAATTTTTTTAAGAATTTCTTCCCCTATTTTCTCCGATTTGTTTAAAACTTCATTCGCTATTTTCTTATCTAACTCGATCATCCCTAATATACCTTCCGAATGGATAATTGTTTCTTCAGTAAGGGTTAATCCAGGTATATTCCTTAAGACTTGAAATAGTGCCTCTTTTTTCCCAATAATGTCCTGAGCCTCGACGTTTTCTCTCAAGATATCAATTGTAATTACATCCTCACGCACGTCGGCGACCATTACCTCTTCGGGCCTCAGATTTAACACTTCCGCAACCCTACTTGCAACTATATTTAGGTCTAAATCCTTCATCCCAATTCTTTTAATCCAAATCTCTGTTTTTTCTAAAAGATTCAGTTTCATTCTTAATCTTTACCTCTGAGAAATAACATCCAATCTCATATCAATGAAGAGGTGCATAAAGAAATCTGAGCTCCTAAAAGCAATGGCCATAGCATCATCGGTGAGTAAAAAGCCTGGATCGTAGATCTCGATTTTTTCACGAATGGATTGTTGGTCAAATCACATAAAAGCAATATATAGACTTTTCTTTTCTAAAATCTAAAGTATAGGACAAAATTGACCAACGCCAACATCTCAGCCATCATTCTATTTCCTCTCTATCCCCGCAGTGGAGATTTTCGAAGGCGGTTTAACCACAAGGCCATGCCCCAAACTTGCTTGTACTGATCTCCTCCTTTGCACAAAAAATAGTAAAATTATTATGGTAAGCCCAATAATATCAAAAACCTTTATTGGGATAATCAGGCTAATGGCGGCAATTCCTGAAATAATTCTCTCCCAGGGTTTCAGGGATGTTCTCCAATAACCAATGTTTGCCGTTGCTAGAATGTAAACACCGACAGCAGCGGTCATCGACACCCAAAGGATTTCAATGATAGGACCCCTACAGAGCATGGAAGTATTATATACGAAAACAAAAGGAATGAGGAAGCAGCCAAGGGACATTTTGAATGCCTCCAATCCTGTCAACCACATGCTGCACTTTCCGATGGCCGCAGCGGCGTATGCCGCCATAGCCACGGGCGGGGTGATCATGGAAATCACAGCAAAATAGAAAATAAACAAATGGGCGGCCAGGGGTTCTATCCCCATCCCGATTAGGGCCGGTGCCAGAAGCGTGGCTGCAATGATGTAGGCCGCTGAAGTGGGCATGCCCATCCCTAAAATTAAACAAGCGATCATTACCCAGAAAAGGGCAAGAGGAAGTATGTTTGCCGATAAGCCAATGACCAAGCCACTAAATTTAAGACTCAGTCCTGAGTGAACTACTACACCGACAATGATACCAGCCATAGCACTGGGGACTGCTATTGACGAGGCCTGTTTGGCTCCTGAATCCATTGCTTCCAATATTTTTTTGATGTTCATTCGTGTTATTTTGCTCACTAAACTTACGATTACTGTCGCCCCAATTGCATAGAGGGCAGCGGTGTAGATAGTGTATCCGGTCAAGATGGCCCAGACCAGGACTACCAAGGGGATCAAAAGATGGCCCCGTTTAAATAATCCCCCCTTAACATCAGGCATATTCTCTTTTGGGATAGCCCTGATTCCCTCCTTGAGGGCTTTGAGGTCCACAGTGAAATAGAGAGATACATAGTAAAGGACTGCAGGAATAGCAGCAGCAACTACGATTTTAGCATAGGGGATTCCAAGAATCTGGGCCATGAGGAAGGCCCCAGCTCCCATGACTGGGGGCATGATTTGGCCGCCTGTGGAGGCCGTTGCCTCTACCGCGGAAGAAAAGGTGGGACTGAAACCTGTCTTTTTCATCAGGGGAATTGTGAAAATACCGTCAACGACCACATTGGCCACTGCGCTACCAGAAATCATTCCAAAGAGAGCACTGGATATAACAGATGCCTTAGCTGCGCCCCCCCTCAGCCTCCCCGTAACCGAATACGCTATATCGTTAAACATCTGGCCTCCTCCAGATTGTTCGAGGAAAGCTCCAAAAAGGATGAAGTAGAAGACCACCTCAGCCGAAACTCTAATTGGAAGGCTGAAAATGCCATTGAGGGAAAGGAGCTGAAGTTCACAAAATCTTTCAAATGTGATACCCCTGTGATTGAGGAAGCCACTAGGGATCAAAGGCCCCAAGAAGAAATAGGCAATGAAAACCACACCTACGGTGGTAAAGGCAATCCCAGCAGCTCTCCGAGAAGCCTCGATAAGTAAAACCACTAAACATAATCCAAAAAAAACGTCCATAGAATTTACACTGTCCACAAAGGTCATCCGGGTCGTAATCCGATAAAGATTGAGGATCACGTAAGCTGGTATAGATAGTGAAATAAAGCAAAGGATCAAATCCAGAAGCCAGGTCCTTTCTTTGGGAACGTCCTTCTTGATCGGAAAGGTGCAAAAGACAACAGCCATTGCGGCGCCTACGTGGATAGGGAGAAAGACCATCTGATCAAAAAAACCAAGACACGCGTTGTAAATCTGAAAGACAGCCCAACAAATCGCAATCCACCTACCCAAATAGAGAAGTCTCGTTCCTCTCTTATTCCGAGAATCTCCCAAGACATTCATTGCATTCATTAGAATACCTTCTAAGGCATCAATTTCTTTTCTTTATAGTACCTTATTGCACCTGGGTGGAGGGGAAGCCCATTCTTTTCGTTCGTCCATGCAGTTTTTGGATCCAAAATCTTGAAACCGTTGTACACCTTGGTCACAATATCTTTGTTTTCAAGCACGGTTTTAGTCACGAGATAGGCAAGATCGTCGGGAAAATCTTTAGTGGTAATAAGACAGCACCACCACCCTACCGACATTACGTCCCTATCCTGACCTTTCCAAGTCCCGGCTGGCATTAAATAGGGAGCCCAACCCTCGTTTGCCATATGTTTTACAGCTTTCTCATTCAATGGTAGAAATTTGATTCCAGTTGTAAGGGAAAGCTCCGTCACAATAGGATGATTTGGTGGGATTGTATGAATCCAACAATCTGCCCTTCCGTCCTGAAAGGCGTTCTGGATCACTTCGAAAGAAGTCCTTATAACAGAGCCTCCCCAGGCCTTTAAGTCTCCTTCAGAGATTCCATAGCCATCCATAAGGTGCTTTGCCCCAGCTTCCCCCATACTACCAGGAGGGAGAATCATTAGTCTCAAAGGAAACTTTTTTTCCTTTATCTCTTCGATAGAATTCAAATGGACCTTAGGATGCACCATGAAGAGCAGCCAGCCGGCATCATACCCCCCCAGTAGGCCCCTCAGATTTTCCATCTTTGTATCATAGGGTGGTTTCCCTAAATAAGCCCATACATTTGTTACGTTTTGCGCTAAGCCAATCTCTGCATCTCCCTTGCTAACCACTTTGGCATTTCCAATCCCGCCTGCGTATGGGAGGACATCTACCATCGACCCTGTTGGAAGGCCTTTTTTAAGCGCTTCCGCAACTCCTGCCCCAATGAGGTACATAGTACCTCCTAGCGGTTGAGTGGCGATTCTGAGCTTGATCGGGGGTTGGCTAAAACTAGGCCCTACAGAGATTAATAAAGATAGCAAAAGCAATAGTGCCATGATGAAAAAAAATCTTCCTTTTTCTAACAGCAAAAATATCTTCTTCATAAAATGCCTCCTTTCATCTATCAGAAGTATTTAGATCTGAAAAATAGTAAGTATTCACCCGTTTCAAATGCTATTCCCTTATCTAACTCGATTATCCCTTAGGCAAGGATGCCCAGCCTATTTTCGAGGTTTCTTTTTATATCTTCGCGAAACCTTTAAAGTTTTTCACCAACATTAACAACGCCTTCAGCAACTTGTTTCAACTGACCGAGGACGTCCAATAACATGGAATCCGTGAACGATCTATTCCTTGAATTTCTTCAGAACCTCTTTACTTTTACTACCTCTACAATCACCCACACTAAGTTTCCTTATTAATCATGGTCAATGTTGTTAAAACGGCATAATATTTAAATGCAGTCAAGCTTTATTAATAAAAAACATTTTAAGGTGCCAATCTGGAACCTCATGAATTGTACTTATTCTGGGTACGATCGCACCTTTTTGGGTTAGGATTTTGGAGTCTCAACTGTAAATTTTCTTAAGAAGCCAAGCCATGTTTTGGCCGAGGGTTTTCATCGTCTGAATACCTTCAACGTCGTCTCTTACTTCTCCAGGGTTTCGACCGATTCCCATATTCCAATAGCTTGAACCAGGGATAATCATCTGGTTGATGAGAAAAAAAAGGTTTATGGAGCTGAAAACGTGGGTGGAGCCTGCACGACGGACAGCAATGACAGCTGCTCCCACCTTGCGTTTGAATAAATCCCCCTGGTGTTTCAATAAATCCCCATTGCTAAGTGATACCCTCGTACTTCGCTCGATGAGCGCCTTCATATTGGCCGTCGTATCCGCAATATAAGTGGGAGAACCCAGGAGGATCCCATGCGCTTGCTGCATCTTAGCAATATATTCGTTGACTCGGTCGTTCACGATTGCACACTTCCGGTCCTTATTTTCTACGCATCGGTAACAGGCAATACAGCCGGATAAAGTTTGACCAGCTAACTGGATCAACTCGGTTCCGATCCCCTCGTTTTTCAGTTCATCCAGCACCAGATTCAAAAGGATGGCTGTGTTACCATCTTTGCGTCCGCTACCATTGAATGCCACAACCTTTATCATTTCGTTGTCCTTTCCTCTAGCATGATGTTAATGATAAAAGCCCATTCTTTAAGAATAGACTCTGGTTCTGATCCTCATGGAAAATTTGTATCGACCCTCACCCCTACCCTCTCGCAGGGCCTGCCTCCCGGTAAGCAGGTGAGAACGATATAAGAGGAACGCCCGGATGGCTCAATCTACCAATAATCAGACCTCAACACAACTTCTGAATGGATAGTTGTCTTTTCAGTAAGGGTCAATACAGGTATATTACTTAATGGTTGAAATAAAGCTTCTTTGATCTCCGCTTCTGAGAAGTAACATCCAATCTCATATCAAGAAGAGGAGCATCTACGATCTCCCTGCCAATATCAATAATGTCTAAATTCATCATTTTAAGCTCTTTTATGTCTCTTAACTTTACACCCCCCCCAAAGGCCAATTTTATTCTTTCTCTTAAGTCATTTTTAATCAAAGCTTCGTTTACAGCCGTAATATCCCTTTTTCTTCCTGTGTCGATCATTATGATATCCGCTCCTTCTCGAGCGGCATTAAGGGCCTCTTTTATAAGTATCTTCCCTTTACTTTTCAATTGGATCACCTTACATCTACCCTCAATTCTTTTCACCGATTTTAGGGCCTCACTGACACCTTTAAAAATCTTTACATAATTTTTATCAAGATATAAAAAGGGAAGATCTGAAATTCTATAATGAACCCCTCCTACAGATATGGCCGCTCTTAGATCTTCCTTAATAGGAGGCGGCATTTTTTTCCAGGCACCACAAACGATTTTTAGTCTGTGACCTCCCAAACATTTGGCTCTTCTTGCCGCAGTAGCAATTCCTGAGGTTTTACAGAAACAGCCAATTATTTTCTCTTCAGCTAAAGTAATCTTCTTAGGGGTCCCTTCAATGGTCAAAATAACATCGCCTTTTTTAATAGAATCCCCGTCTTTTTTGTGAGCTTTGAATTCTAAAACAATCTCTTCTGCCTTTTCTTCTGCTTTTTTCACTCCACACAATACACCATCCTCCATCGCAGTAATCGCCGCTCTAATCTTTTTCTTTTTTATGTGTTGGAAAACTAAATCTCTAATATCCATTGCATGGATTCTTAAAAAATATAGTATACTTAACTAAGTATCAATAAATTTAGCATCTTTGCCATTAAATTCTTTTTTACAAAAAGGACAAACGAGATTAATTGCCGGATTATTTTTTACTCTTGAATAGAGTTCCCTATCAATATAATATTCTTTTGCACATAGAGGGCATTTAAGATAATAGATTTTTTTCATTCTGCCTCTCTAAATAAATGAAATATTTTAAACTAACTTTTTAATTTGATCTTCAGTGACAAAGCCTGCCTTTTTTACCTTTTCCAGAGTCTCGCTTGGTACTGTAAGCCTTTTTTCAAAACGCTGAGGAGGAGCTGGCACAGTACAATCAAATCCTGCTTTGGTTGTCTTACCATCTATCGATGCTGTTGGATCCACTAAGGACCCTATCATATCCTTTATCATAACCAAATCTTTGTCAGCCTGAAAACGGGTTGCCATCGCCCAAAGAACTTGCTCATCATTATAAATATCAATATCCTCGTCCACGACCCAGACGTGTTTAATACGAAAATCAGCAGCAAGAGCTGTCGCAATAATACTTTTTGGCTGCCCATCATGGGTCTTCTTAAGTTGAATATAAGCATGAAATCGACATTTTCCCGATTGAGGCACATATACATTTTTAACTGTTGGTACAACCTCTTTAAGTTTAGCAAATATACTTGCTTCCAGGGAGGGGGCATCGATAATTAGATGGTCTCTGTGACCAGCAAAGATATCTTGATAAATAGCATCTTTACGCCGTGTAATCGCTTTAACATCAGCTACATTACTAAGCCGTTGTGGCCCATAGTATCCTGCGTACTCCCCAAAGGGGGCTTCGATTTCAACCTCGTTAGGCGAGACTTCTACTTCAATCACGATTTCCGCTCTTGCTGGAACACAGAACTTATTACCCCATGTCTCCGAAGGGACAAGCTCAAGAGGTTCCCCCAACATGGCTCCAATTGTTCTCAATTCAGCACCAAGTACTTTTGTTTGAGCGCCTAAATGGAATGCGGGGTGATGGCCAATACATACTGCCATTGGCATTGGCTCACCTCTCTCTACATATTTTTGGTAATAATAATGGGTGTGCCCTCTAGCTGCGAAAAAGACGATAAACTTTCGTGGTTCCTTGGCCCACATTCTAATTAGCGCACAATTAACGTCCCCCGTCTCAGGATCTTTTGTCCAAGCATCACCTGCGGTGATATATGGACCCACATCCATTTCATGATGGGTGACTATAGGTAGATCAAATAAATTGACTTCTTTCCCTTTTAGAATAACCTCTTTCACGGGGGCATCTTTCTTGTCTATTACAGTTGGTTCTAAGGGGTTTTGTTCTCTGGTTACATAATCCATTGCAACCTTATTAATCGTGGAATCAATTGCCATAGCTACTCTTTCTCTTGCGGCTGCTACATTGGTTATTAACCTCAGAGAAGGGATTTTACCTCTAAGGTTTTTCACATTCTGAAAAAGCACCATTGGATATTTCCCATTATCTTCCAAATACTGAAGGAGAGCTGAAATCTCATAATGACAATCAACATCCTTCTTGACTACTAGAAACATCTCTGGAGCCTCTCTTGTGACTTGATCTATAAAACTTCTCAAATCTTTGGCCATTATTATCCCTATTTTTCCTAGATTGTTAGATCACTTTTTTCCATCTGAGTCTTCGCGATAGTCGCCATCTACCTATATTTCTGTCATGAGGTCTTACCTAATTGCTTCCAAATAAACTTTTCAAAGCCTCTTGACTGAATAACCCACCTCCATTATTACTGTAACCTGAATCTTAAAATCCAGTGGAAAACTCTTTCTCTTGAAAAAGCTAATTACTTGTCTTTAAACTGAATTCTTCTATTTCGTTATCCTGCGTTATTGTTTCATCAATAGTCAGCCTATACTAGAAACACTCTCGCTAATCCCTCTCTGTCTCAACCATTTTGGATAAAGGTCCTGATCTACCGTTCTGCTTATTTCCTGAGCTTTATCCGTGAATAATTTGGCTAAAGACTTACTGCAATTAATTCCTCCTGTGGCATTATCAAAGATAATAACTTTGTCTGTGCCTGTAGCTTTATAAGCAAAATCCATAGCAGCATCTAAACTGTCAGCTAATAAAGCCTTTTCCATATATACCTGCATTGATGAATCTCTCCGAAATAGTTCAGCTTGTTCTTTACCAACAACTATCGTAGGAATTGCATTAGAAAAAAATGCTCCTGTAAACCCTCCCAAAGAGTAGTTATTAACTACCATTTTCAATGCTGGATTTATAGGTGGTAACATGTCAATAAATGGTTTACCATGCTCATCATAAAAAGCTTCAGTATAAAAAGTGTATGGGGGGAATGGGACATCTTCTATATCAAAGAGATCAAAATTTGACCCCAAAAGATTTCCGAAAATTGCGCCGGCAGCAAAACAATAACCAATTGGGCAAGGTGCATCTAACACTGCAATACACCCATCAATTTTACCAAATAAACGTATTATTTTACCGTATTGTTTCAGTGATGAACACTCTAATCTATCATTTAACTTGTAAAGATTAGCATCTGCGTCAATAGCAATAATTCCATTTGGTGACATCACTAATCCGCACGTAAAAAAGTATTTTCCCTGAACAAATTTTGAATCAAAGATAGCCCTCGCAATAAAGTTAGAGGCTCTCGGCCCTATACTTTGATGGTATGCAGATCTTGTTTCAACCCTTGCGTAAGACATAGCGAAGGGCTTTATGGCCCGGTCAAGTTGTCTATGAAAATGTATCTCTCTAGGATCATTATGCATAGCGTGGATGATCCAGTCTGCATCAAACATCCTTTTGAGAATAGGAATCGGACCAATTTCCGTATCGACCATTATCCCTTCATCTATCCCTGCAACACCATAGGCTTTTTTATTAAAATATTCATCTAATTTAAATAACTTTATGTATTCCTCAGGTTCTCTAAAACGCACTCCTGAACCAACCTTCAAACGAACTTTTGCGCCGGTTTTTTTCTCTACCACGTCTTTTATAGTCCTTATCATTTCCGCATAGGCCTCGCCCCCCAATAAAACGAACCCATGATGATAGGCTAATATATCAACCGTATCTTTAGACTTGACCATGCTCATATCGATTTTATCTAATGATTTTTCAGTCTCTTTTCTAATTAAATTTATACCTTCTTTGCTTGGGTAAATTGTTTCCGGAACATCAGGGAAGAGATCCCGAATCCATACACTTACAATCCCTGGTAATTCAACAGCCCTTTTCTTAAGGGACTCTGGTGGAATACCATATTGGGTTTTAAAAGGCGGTCTTGGTTTAATTGGTTCTTTTGTCATGATTCGCCCTCCTTATACGGTTTATTCAATTTCAATCATTTTCTCTAATAGTTTTTTATCTTCCTCAAAATGATATTTAGGGTATTTTTTGAATACTTCTTCTGGAATTTCAAAAATTGTCTTTATTTTGAAATAATTTTGATAACCCTTTTTGTGAGGTTTGTATTTGATCCCCCCTGCTTCAAGGAGCCTTAAGCAGTTCTGAAGACAAATCTCACCACAGCCTGTTGACGCACCAGTCATCAACCCTATATCACCCACAGATTTAGCCCCTTTTAATATAGCTGCTGCCACTTCTTCAGCTTTAGTCCCTGTACAACCACAAACTGATTGTTTCGGATGCAGCTTCGCCTTCTTACATAAAGCCTTTAACTTATCTTGGTCAACTTCTCTCGGGTCAACTCTCGCAATAAAAGGTTCTCGCCCGATCATTGAAATACAATGTTCGGGACACCTGTTTTCACAATTCCAACAGCCTGTGCATCTACTGGCATCTACCTTCGACATTTTGTCTTTCACTTCGATCGCATAAGTGGGACAAACAAACTCGCAGGTTTTACAACCAATACATAGATCCTCATCTACCTTTGCTAAAAGGCTAATAATTCTCATTTGACAAACCTCCTTTCTCCCAAATGTTTTCTGATGCAATTCCAGAATACTTTCAATTTCAATACCGTGAGTCTCTGATACCTCACTCTCACAATGAATGACTCCATTCAACTTTTTTTCCCAGAAGTCTCCATTCTTCTTCCACATGATTTTGCAGGAATTCTATCTGCTCTTTACTTAAGTGCTTAAATCTACCTTGTAATTTTAGGTATTCCCGAATATCGGTCCCCTTCGGATGGATATTTATCGTATATTTAACACCATTTTCAACCTCATAGATAGGAAAAATCTTGCATTCTACAGCCAATCTGGCTAATTTAATTGTATATTGAGAAGGATAACTCCACCCTGTTACACATGGACAAAGAAGGTGAATAAATTTTGTTCCCCTTATACTTTTAGCTTTTTTTATTTTAAGAATTAAATCTTCTGGATAAGCTACCGATACATTAGCCGCATATGGTATCCGGTGACTAGCCATGATCTCAGTGATATCTTTCTTGAATTTGCTCTCGAAATTCTCTTTAGGTGTGCTTTGTGTGGTTGCCCCCCACGGTGTCGCTGAGCTTCGTTGACCACCAGTATTCATATAAGCTTCGTTGTCATAGCATACATAAAGAATATCTTCGTTTCTCTCAGCAGCTCCAGAAAGTGCTGCCAGCCCAATATCACAGGTACAGCCATCCCCCGCCCAAACAAATACTGTGGTATCAACATTTCCTTTTGCATCTAGCGCTGCCTTTAAACCAGCCCCGATAGAAGGTCCACCAGCCATTGAGGAATGAAGGGCTGGAATTTTCAATATTGTGTATGGGTATGAACCTGTGTATCCCCCAACACAACCGGCTCCTACTATCATCATCACATTATATTCCAGAGCTTTTAATATTTGTCGCAAACCCAAAACTGAAGCACAACCAGGACATGCTGCATTAGAAACGAATAAAAGTTCAGTCTTGGAATATCTTTCCTTCTTTAAAGCCATATTCATGAACCTGTCCTTCGTACGTAAGGCCCGCCCAAATAATATCATCTTTAGGAGGCTCCTCATTATAGGTGTAATCAATCACTTTTTCGATAAGTTGATAAGTTATATCTACTCCCCCTATTCCCGCGATATAACCATATACTAATGGTGAACCTTTAGTCTTTCCCTGATTGAGCACAGATTTGACCTCTTGGCAAAAAATGCCACCATGACCAAATGAAATATTTCTGTCTATAACTGCAATCTTTTCTGCATTTCGTAATATCTTGCGTATTTCTTCTTTAGGGAATGGCCTAAACATCTTAATCTTCACCATCCCTACCTTTTTACCTTCTTTTCTCAGTTTATCCACAACTAACCTCGACGTACCTGAAATACTTCCTGATACCACCAAAATTACTTCAGCATCGTCGCAGTAATAATCCTCCACTAAATCAGATTTTCTTCCAAAAATCATTTCGTATTCTTTAACTGCTTTCTTAATAATTTCTTTACTCTCTTCCATCGCCTTTTGTATCTCGTATCTAAAGCGAAAATAATGATCAGGCCCAGCAATTGAACCAAAGGTCGCAGGATTCTCCAAATCCATTTTATATTGAGGCTCGTACTTGGGTAGATATGAGTCTACTAATTCTATATCCGGCAAATTAACTATCTCTACAGTATGTGAAAGATAAAAGCCCTCATATATTACCATTACAGGTAAAAGTATCTGTTCAGCAATCTTATAAGATTGTATTACGGTATCAAGTATCTCTTGGTTACTTTCGCAATAAAATTGTAACCATCCAGTATCCCTTTGTGAAAGACTGTCTGTTTGATCAGCACCTACAGTCCACGGGGAGCAAAGACCTCTATTTACAACTACCATAACAATTGGTAATCTAGATCCCCCAGCCCAGTGAATCATCTCCTGCATAAATACCAATCCTTGAGAAGAGCTAGCAGTGAAAGTTCGAGCCCCCCCAGTGGAAGCTCCGATACAATAACCCATCGCGGAATATTCAGATTCCACCGTAACATATTTCGCATTTAACTTTCCCTGGGCACACAACTCTGCTAGCTTTTCCGCCACCTGAGTTTGGGGCGTAATTGGATAGGCGGCGATTACTTCTACTCTAGAAAGCATAGCACCATAAGCTGCCGCATGATTTCCCGTCATCATTTTCTTCATTCGTATTTCCTTATACTTTTAGACTTATTACATTCCTAGGACATTCTTCGAGACAAATCAAGCAGCCTTTACAGTGATCGTAATCTATTTCGTATACATTTTTCGTTGATATTAAATTTATTGCTAGATCAGGACAAAATATATAACAATTCCCACACATGTTACATGTACCACAAGTAAAGCACCGGCTGGCCTCTTCTTCAGCCATCTTCCTATCCAAACCGGCGTAAACCTCTTTAAATGTTCCTTTCCTTTCTTCAATAGGAAGACTGGGGTTCGAAATCCTTCGAAGGTGCTCGAAGTAATCTGTATTGATTTCTTTGAAAGGGACGACCGATAGATTGGTCTCTCCTTCTGGCGGATGAAAATATTTCTTCAGGGACACAGTCCCTTTTCCTCCAACTCGAATCATGGGAAATTTTTCCTTTAACGACCCTCCTCGTATATATTCGTGAATCGCCAGGGCCGCTTTCTTTCCAGAACCGATTGCTTCCACCACCGAATGAGAAGGATTTGACACATCGCCTCCCGCGAAAATTCCCTTGGGATGGACCAAACCTGTTTCATCGTTCTGAACCAATCCATCCTTGACGGGAACCTCTTGAGGAAGGAAGGAGAGATTAGGGACTTCTCCGATAGCTAATATGACGCTTTCCCCATAAACTTGGAAGTTTGATCCCTCTATGGGAAAGGGTCTTCTCCTTCCCGATTCATCAGGCCTCCCCAAGGTCATCTTCACACATTCGATGCCAATCGCTTTCTCTCGCTCTCTAATCACCTTGATCGGAGAGGTCAGGAAATGGATCTTCACACCTTCAAGAAGAGCCTCCTCCACTTCTCCGGGGATCGCTGGCATCTCTTCTCGGGATCTCCGATAGTAGACCTCAACCGTGCGAATACCCAAGCGAAGAGCTGAACGAGCTACATCAATGGCCACATTCCCACCACCAATCACGATCATCTTCTCTCCTAGAGAGGGCCTTTCTCCCATCCTGATCCGCTTTAAGAGATCAAGCCCTGAGAGGATACCTCTTCCCTCTTCGTGAGTGATCTCCAAATTCCTGCTGTGGTGGGCACCGGTGGAGATGAAAATAGCTTGAAAGGTTTTGAGATCTTGAAAGGCAATATCCTTTCCGATGGAGGTATTCGTTCTGATCTCAACGCCCCATGACTCAATGTCGGATATTTCATGGTCAAGGATTGATCTGGGAAGACGGTATTCAGGAATTCCTGTTCTTAAAATTCCTCCAGGAGAAGAATGGGCTTCAAAAACCGCTGTGCTATAACCCATTCTCGCCAGGTGATAAGCGCAGGTGAGCCCTGCGGGACCAGATCCGATGATGGCCACCTTTTCCTTCTTTTTGGGATTGGTTTGATGCTTCTCGCTCTTCGTGTTGATCTGGGAATCGGCTAAAAAGCGCTCGATCGCATGAATGGAGAGGGCTTCATCATATTCTTTTCGATTGCAAGAGAATTCACAGGGATGAAAGCAGACTCGACCGCAAACACCCGGGAATGGGTTCTCTTCCTTGATCAATTCCCAGGCCTCTCGAAATTTTCCTTCTTTTGTCAAGACCATAAATCCTTCGATATCGTTTCCAGCAGGACAAGCTTCGTTGCAAGGGGATAATTTATTTCTAAATTCAGGAGTTTCATATCTCCACCTCCCAGTTTTTGTTATTGAAAAAGGGGTGTCTGAAATTGCCGTTATCGGAAGAACTTTTATTCTTCCCATGTTGGCAATTCTCCTATTCTTAATTTTTTTTCCCGTAAAATTTGACTTCTTTAAAGGCATCTTGAGCCGCTTTAACGTTCTCTTCGTGCTTTGCAGGAACACTCTCCCTAATGGCTTCTAAAATTGGTTTTAAGTCCAATATCTTTGTTGCCTTTGAAAATGCACCTAAAATTGAAGTATTTACTATAGGCATTGAACTAGTTATAAGGTTATGTTTAGCAGCTATTCTACTCGCATCCACTATAGCAACTTTATAATTTGTAAACAATTTTAGATTTTTGCCTATATCATCTGCGTTAATAATTAACCATCCACCACTTTTTAGTCCCTTTATTAGGTCTTCTGTATCTTCAAGTAAAACTCTGTCTAGGATTAGAATACAATCAGGTTCGTATATCTGTGATCTTATGTTGATAAATTTTTCATCTATTCTAATAAAAGCTTGTACAGGTGAACCTCTCCTTTCCGGGGAATAAGTAGCCAAAGATTGAGCATATTTTCCGGCTTTATGTGTAGCTTCGGCTAAGATTTCGGAAGCCAAAACTACCCCTTGCCCCCCGCGTCCATGAATTCTTATTTCTATCATAATTATTTCCTTAAAATCATACCTAAGTATATCTTACTTCTCCTGAAGGTTTTGAAGTGAAAAAATACTTGCACACAATGTCAACATAAAGTTATTTTCCAAACCACAAGTCCACAAGGAAAGTTGTTAAAAAGGGACAGTATGTTATGACTAATACTAATGCAAAAGCTATTATCAAAAACGGTATACACCCCCTTACAGTTCTGGTAAATCCAAGATTCCACATCTTTATGGCAGCAAATAGATTGATTCCAAAGGGAGGGGTTACGAATCCAAATCCCATGTTGAACATGAAAATAACTCCAAAATGAATAGGACTGATATCAAAAATCGGCAACAAAGGAAGAAGGACTGGAGTAAAGATGACAATTGCTGTAATGATATCAATTAAGCACCCGGCGACCCCAAAAAGTAGGTTAATTAATAAAAGAAACACGAATTTGGAACTAATGAGAGAAGTGGTTAAAATACAAACTCTGTCAGGAATTTGCTGAATATTCAAATACTCACCGAAAACTCCACCAGCAGCAACAGGAATTGTACACAGACCTGCAATCATTGCAGTATCAACCGTAATCTTGTAAAAATCCCTCAGGTTTAAATCCTTATATATAAAGATTTCAGCAAGCAAGGCGTAGACGGTCGCGACAACAGATGCTTCTGTTGCCGTGAATATTCCAGAATAAATTCCTACAAAAAGAATCACCGGAAGCATGAGTGCCCAGAACCCATCTCTAAAGGATAGAACAATTTCCTTGAAACTGGGTGGGCTCGATTTCCTAAAGTTTCTCTTTTTACCCCAGTAGTAAATATATGCCCAAAAACCAAACATGATAATGAAGGCTGGTAGATATTGCGCCATAAAGAGCCGTGCTATGGATTGGTTGGCAAAAACGCCGTAAACTACCATCGACAGATTTGGAGGAACGAGCATGCCAAGAATAGAACCGACTGTTATCACACCCACAGAAAATTCTGGGTCATACCCCTCTTTTATAAGGCTGGGATACATTATCCCGCCTATAGCAACCAAAGTCGCAAGGGTAGACCCCGAAATAGCACCGAAAAGAGCGCAAGCTCCAATCGCTGCCATGGCTAAGCCCGCGGGAAGGAAACCAACGTTTACTTTAACAAAATTTATCAATCTATTTGCGAGCTCCCCATGGGCCATTATCTTTCCAGCATAGACGAAGAAAAGGACGCAAAGAAGCGAATATCTATTTACCGAGACAAACATAACATGGGCAACGTTTACAAGGGGTGTATCAGTGAAAACGATAAAACACAAAAGTGCTGCAAGTCCAAGGGCTAGAAAAACCGGGATACCCAGGAAAAATAAGACCAATAATAAAACAATAAGCGTAGTTATTTCCATAAACGTTCTCTCCTTTTCCTCGAGATCCAGGAAGAAATCTTTATTTCCTCGTTCCTTCGACAATCAGCATTATAAATCGGTACGTCATCAGGAGACCGGCTAATGGTATGATCGAATAAATATAATACATATGAAATCCAGGTATATCGAATGCAATATCAATCCTCGAATTAATAACGAACTTAATTCCAAATATTAGGAGAAATATTGAAAAGATAGCTCCCATAACACCCGTAATGATAGTAGTAACGTATTTTTCAGTTTTAGGGAAAAAACGACAAATTACATCAATCACAAGATGGCCCTTCTTTTTGATAGCACAACTAGATGCAATATAAATAATAACAACAAATGACCATGTAGCAGTTGCATCAGCCCCCATTATAGTAAAATAGAATATATACCTCGTTATAACATTACAAAAGACTACAATGGTCGCGTATACGACTGCTACAAAAAGCAATATTTCTTCACCACGCTCAATAATTCGGTCCATCAAACACCCTCCCTCCTATCCTTTCGGGGTTCACAACAGTTTTTTGCTCAAAATTGACCCATTTTAAGAAATATTTGGTATTCCTCTCGCATATTTACCGAGTGGCAGAATAGCGCATTCAAATAGCATTTAATGAATATGAAGCTTGTAGCCTCTCAAAAGTTTCAGTAAATCAAACCCAACTGCACCTTTACTATTTTTTTCAAGGGTGGGGTATTTAACCCCACCCTTGATGCTGTCCTCCCTCGCCTACTGGCACAAGGCTCCCTACCCAAAGCTGGCTGCTTATAACTTGATTAAAAGGCTTTAAATAGGTTCGGAAAAAAATCCCAATTTGCAATCCTATTCTTTCTTAAAGTCTACTAATTTGTACAATCTGTTTAAATAGTCTTTCCCGATTGCCGCCTCTTGTTCTTCGTGCATTTTCATGATGGGTTTCTTAAATTTAACAAATTCCTCAGGTGGAAGTTCAATAATCTCCATCGCCTTTGTTTTACGTATCCACTCCATGGTTTCCAATTCATCTATCGCATCAGCATAAGTTGCGAATAGTTGGGATTCCTTTGTTGTTTGCCATAGGAGTTTCTGGAGATCCGGGGGCAGCTTATCCCACCAACTTTTATTGTATACGTGTATTTCATACCAACAGATGGGTTTTAAAACTGTAACATATTTAAGCACCTCATAGATCTTCATTGCCCTAAATCCAGGCCAAAAATTAAGGTATCCATCTGCAACACCCCTTTGAAAGGAAGAATATACCTCATCGAAAGGGATTACAACCCCGGGACAACCCCATTTTCTAAACAGATCCACCATCATCTCAATCTGCTGCATTCTTAGCTTCATTTTTTTTAAGTCTGTGAATTTTCTTACAGGAGTTCTTGTTGCAAGGTTCATGAACTCCAGGGAATTCATAGCCACTCCAATTAATCCTAAAGGTTCCAAACCTTCTACAGCTTCCTCTGCTTCTTTACTACGGAGAAACTTAAAAATCTGTTCACGCTCAGAAAAAAGATATGGAAGATCCAGGGCACGCAATTTATTTGGCTTGCCTGCTGGGAATACTGCGGACACCGTACCCGTAAGTATCGTTGCCCCTTGAACTGTTCCATCCCTTACCTTGTTCAACATGACGGGTTCCGGGCCTAAGCGACCGTAGGGGAAAAGTTGAACCTCTATCCTGCCCTCACTCTTTCTTTCGACAATCTCTTTGATATACTGCTGAGCTAGATCCATTCCACTGTTAATGTAATAGCCGTGGGTCATTTTCAGAAGATACTCTGCAGCGATACTAACAGTTGAAAATGCAAATAATAAGATGAAACCAAGAATTAAAAGCATAATAAACTTATTCAGTTTCTTACTCATTTTTCCTTCCTCCTTTCCGACTTTGTGAATATAAAAGTTCTTGTATAAACATAACCTCCCTTAATTTAATTGAGCATCACCTCCTTATCATTAGATTAAGCTAAATTCAATGGCCAAAGGGGTCGTATAAGAATATATCTACCTAGGTGGTATGCCGGAATATTTGGTTATTATGTCTGGTAAAATCCTTAAAGGCTTGCCTCCTTTCATTTCTTCTATTACGTGAGCAAGAATACCAGGTAAATAAGAGATCGCCGCGATTCCTCCCATTTCTAATGGATCAAAATCCATTTCACACAGTATACATGCCATCCTACCATCAACATTAATTGGTATATTACGCTTTAAACCTTTAGATAATTTCTCTCTAATATTCTCGTATATCAAGGTTTTTGGGCCAATCAGACCCTTTTTCTCTGCGATTTCTCTTAATTTCTTTCCCCTAACATCGTATTCTATCCCTACGGGCAAACCCATTCCTGGAATTCTTTTTTTATTTTCCCTGTATTCGTTCACAATTAAATCAGCTACATCAGTAATTGAAAGATTTTCTTTTTCCCTCATTTCATCTGCTCTATAAATTAGTCTACCAGCCCCTTCAGGGGATGTCGCTTGGCTTCCCATAGCTAAAACGCCAGCCGCAAGGCCTGCCGTTAGATTTGGGTTACCCGAGGCTACAAATCTTGCAGCCGGGACTGCTGCAGCTATGAATGCGTGGTCAGGAAGCGCACATAATAAAGCCTCCATCATTTCCTCTTCAAGCTTATTAGGCAATCTTCCCTTTAGTGTTAAAAACAATACGCTTCCATATGAATACTTTCCTATCAATTCCGGTAATGAATATCCCCTTATGAAAATATCAACACCCCTTAATTCACATATACTAGTCACCCAATAATCCTTCCATTCTTCATTCTGAGACATGCCGCCCTCCTTTCCTTATAACTCGCAATTTGGATTTATGTCTTTTGGCGTCTCTTAAACATATTTTCCCATAGGCCTTCGCATACGATTTGGTCTTTTTGATTAATAATTCCAATTTTCCATATTATTACACCTCTATCTGGTTTCCTAGTTTCCTTTTTGCCTACAACCTCTACTCGTGCCCTGATAGTATCCCCAACTTTCACGGGTAAGATAAATTTCCATTCGACCCTTAAAAAGGCCATTGCTGTTTCAAGGGAAATACCAGCCCTCATCATCAATCCTGTTATTACAGTTGTTGTGAGCGGTCCGTGCGCAATTCGTCCTCCAAAAATACTTTTTGACGCAAAAACGTCATCAGTATGTAAGGGGTGCCAATCTCCTGAAAACATGGCAAAATTTACTATGTCTGCAATTGTAATAGTTCTGGCTGGAGTTATGATAACTTCGCCTATCTTATGATCTTCAAAATATTTTCCAGTCAGTTCTGGTTCCTTCTCGTTCAATTTTGGCGGCATTGCCTCTATCTCCTTTCTCTCCCAAACAAACCCAAAACAACCATTTCCTCATGCCCGTTCATGTCTGCAAATTATATCTTTCCGCTTCCCTCAAATAGCACCTCATTGCCCAAATCCAAAGCTAAACTCATTCCCTCCCCCTTTTTTACTTAGACCTGAATCAGTTACCTCTAAATCAAATTTTCTGTTAACTGATATTTTCATAATCTTATTTTGTTCTCTGTTATTTAATGCCAATTAGAATGACTATGCCAATTTCCCTATATTCGTTCATATAGGACAGCTAAACCTACACCACCTCCTCCGCATAAAGAAGCCAAACCTTTTTTGGAGTTTCTTTTTTCCATTTCATGCAGTAAAGTGACCGTGATCCGAGCCCCTGAACAGCCTACGGGATGGCCCAAAGCGACACCACCCCCATTAACATTGGTAATATCCCTACTAAGCCCGAGCTCCCTCTCAACGCCCAGATACTGAGCTGCAAAGGCTTCGTTAAGTTCGATCAGTTCAATCTCGTCTAAGGTCCATCCCACTTTCGCCAAGGCGTTCTTAACAGCCTGTACCGGGCTTAGGCCCATATAGGCGGGATCCAAGGCACTGAGACCCGAACTGACAATCCGGGCCTTTGGCTCCAAACCCAATTCTTTTGCTTTTTCCCATGCCATAACTACCACTCCCGCTGCTCCATCGTTGATGCCAGATGAATTACCTGCTGTAACCGTACCACCTTTTTTAAAGGCCGGTGGTAGCTTAGCCAAGCTCTCCAAACTAGTATCGGGTCGGGGGTGTTCATCTGTGTCCATCATTTTAGGCTCCCCACGCTTCTGAGGAACGGGTACTGGTACAATTTCATCCCTGAACCGTCCCCCTTTAATTGCACGCACTGCCCGCTGGTGGCTTAGCACGGCGAATTGATCTTGCTCCTCCCTAGAGATTCCACATTTCTCAGCTACATTTTCTGCAGTCATGCCCATAGGTGGGCCAACTCCCATCAGATTCAATCCATCCCACATTGGGTCGCGAATCTCTTGTTCTTTCATTCTCATGCCCCATCGAGCACCCTCAATAATATAAGGAACGGTACTCATAGATTCACTTCCCCCGGCGATAATAACGTCGGCCTCGCCAAGCCTTATGGCCCAACTTGCATAAACGATTGCTTGGAGAGATGATGTGCAAACACGCTGTAACGTAACTCCTGGGGTTTCAACGGATAGTCCGGCATGGATGGCAACCACACGAGCAAGATTACTTTCGCGGGTTGTTCGTTGGTAACAACATCCCCATATAACATCATCTATTCGTTGATGCTCAATTCTTGCTCTTCTTACCAATTCCTTAATTACCACCACAGACAGATCGGCATCATGAACATCACGAAACATACCTCCAAACGTACCAATTGGCGTTCGAACGGCTGAAATAATGACCGGATCCCTTTTATTAAGCATGATTTTCCCTTCTATTTAATAATTACCTTTACCTAAACCATAAGACATTAATTGCGTTAACCAATTTTAAAGGCATTTTTTGACTTGCGGCCCTACAAGAATTTAGAAAAAAACCAGGTCGAAACAAATTTTGTTTCCAAAGAGCTTTTACAATCATGAGTTCAAGATTCTCTCTAAAATAAAGTCAAAAATATAGCTGAAATGCCCCTTCTTGATTAATTTGTCTTAGGCTGAAATTGAGCGTTCTTTGCCTTTCTTAGTTAACTCCAGATTAATATCTTTAAGAATGACATCTATATTTGCCACTGCAACGCAAAGGGCGATCTCGGAACCCACCATTCCTACCCCGACCACCCCAATTTTTCTCAACGAAAATTCCATGAGATGTACTCTACTTTCCTTTAAAAATTGGTCTTCTTTTCTCTATAAAAGCAGACATACCCTCTTTCTGATCGAGTGTTCCAAATAGCATGCAGAAAGCATCTTGTTCTATTTGAAGACCCTCTTTCAAACCGACATTCATCCCTTTTCGAATGGCTATCTTGGCCGCTCTCAAAGCCAAAGCTGGTCTTTCCAACAATTGTGAGGCCAGTTTCTCTGCCTCCATCTCCAACTGTTCGAGAGGTACTACCTTGTTTACTAAGCCAATCTTGTTGGCCTCATCAGCTTTAATCATCTCTCCCAAACAGATGACTTGAGTGGCTGTCGCTAAACCGATAAGACGGGGCAGCCGCTGGGTTCCCCCTCCCCCCGGGATAATGCCCAATTTGATCTCGGGAAATCCAAAGAGCGCATTCTCAGAAGCGATCCTGAAATCGCAACAGAGGGCAATTTCGCAACCCCCACCGAGCGCATAACCTGAAATGACAGCGATCGTTGGTTTCGGAAGATCTGCCAGCCGTTCATGAACCCTCATGCCCTGGTCTGTGAGTTCATACGCCAAGTTAATATTGCCTTTGGCCATATGCTCTATGTCGGCTCCTGCAATGAATGCCTTTCCACTTCCCTTTAGCAGAACCACCCGGATTGAGGAATCTTTCTCGCATTCAGCCAATGCAGTCTCCAAATCGGATAAGACAGCCGGATTAAGAGCGTTCAACTTTTCTGGTCGATTGAACATAATCCACGCAAGATTATCTCTCGATTCGAAACGGATAAACTTTAGATCCATATCTCTATACCTTTAGAATGCATGCATCAGCCTGTCCCAGACCACCACAAATGGCTCCTAATGCATAACCTCCTCCACGGCGTCGTAGTTCATACATCAGGTTCATAATCACCCTTGCTCCACTTGCAGTGTTAGGATGGCCAATGGCAATCGCACTGCCATTGATGTTGGTTCTTACTTGGATCATCTGACTTTTTTGTTTGTCTTTATCTGCCAGAAGCAAAATGCTGACCAGTGGAACTGCGGCAAAAGCTTCGTTGATTTCTATCACATGGATATCATCGAGTATCAAATCTGCCAACTTTAATACGTTCTGTATGGCATGCGCCGGGCCTTCAGGCAAACGATTTGGATGAATTGCAATAGAGCACATTGAGACAATCTCAGCCAAAGGTTCTAAGCCTAATTCCATTGCTTTTCGCCGAGTCATGAAGAGAATAGCAGTGGCTCCATCGTTCAAACCCGGAGCGTTGCCTGCTGTCACGTTCTTGCAACCATAAATTCCAGGGAGCTTCGAGAGCTTCTCCAGGCTGATATCAGGACGGTACTGCTCGTCCGTATCCAGCACAATTGGATCCCCCTTTTTTTGTGGGATCTTCAGTGGCATTATTTCTTGTTTAAACTTCCCCGCTTTCCACGCCTCACCGTAATTCTGATGACTCCTTAAGGCCCATTCATCTTGTTCTTGTCTGGAGATCCCGTATTCTGTTGCCACATTGTCCGTATCCACGGAAACCGGGTTGAAATCTTTATATCCAAGGGCAAACAGGGGGTCCTCCATCTTGATCTCACCTAATCGAAATCCATTCCAGCGAAGACCTCGCACAATTAATGGTTCTTGTCCAAACGAAGTGGCACCTCCTCCAATAGCACATTCGATTTCTCCGGCCACGATTGCTCGACAACCATAATGGACAGCAGACATTGCGGACACGCAGGCCTTATCGATGGCTACCGAAGGAGTGGTGTAGGGTAGTCCTGCTTTTAATAATGTTTGACGGGCAGCCACCGGCGTATAGACATCTTTGCAAGCTGAAGTGTCCCCCACTCCCCAATAGACCTCATTGACTTGGCTGCCATTCAGATTAGCTTTCGTTAGTACTTCTCTTATAGGAAGAGCCCCAAGTTCAAAATAGTCAAAGTCCCTGAGGCTCCCACCATACCGGCCAAAAGGCGTTCTTAGAGCGCTTACGATGACGATGTCTTTATACATATAGAAAAATTAAAAAAAAGGCAAACATGATATTGTCACAGATTAGAATCAATGTCAAGAAAAAAATATTTTGAACAATATTTTACTCATCAATTTCAATTCTTAATCATTCTTGATTATTATTACCTAGCCTGTTATTTGGAAAAATTGCCTGAGATTCTATGTTTTTCTTAACAATTCTGGTAGGTTATAGTTCTGCGCTGCCAAATAAGGCGGAGAGAATAATCAAATTTCTTGACAAGATAATAAGCAAAATGGTATTCATTATCCAGAGAATTTAGAGTGATCTTAATTTTGGAGAATCGAAGTGAGTGGGAATCAGAAACGGGACAATATTCTGAAGTCTGCGGAAAAAATCATGTCCCTAAAGGGATTGAATGACTCAAGTATTGCTGAAATCGCGAAGGAAGCAGGCATAACAGACTCGGTTATTTACCAGTTTTTTAAAGGGAAAGAAGATCTTCTTTTTTCTATCCCCGGGGAGAGGATGAAAGATGTTATTGCCCATTTAAACGAGCATCTTGAAGGGATTCGAGACCCAGAGAGTCGACTTCGTAAAATGATATGGTTTCACCTTTATTATAATGATACCTACAGGGATTATGCCCGTTTACTTCTGTTGGAATGTCGTTCCAATAGAAACTTTTATCAACATGAAACGTACACTTTGGTACGAAAATATGCAGGAATTTTGCTGTCTATTCTTGAAGAGGGCGTCAAAAGCCAGGTATTTCGTTCTGATATGAATATACGTCTTGTCAGAGATGTCATTTTTGGGGTTTTGGACTGGGAAAGTTTAAGTTGTCTCGCCGCCCAGGAGACAAAAGATACTGTCTCTGATTTGGAAGATATCATGGCTCTCATCATCCCCATCATTACTACTCAGACTCAGCTACCTCAGACCGAATTGGATAAATCAGCTAGAATTCTTTGGAATGCAGAACGGGTATTTGCAGAAAAGGGATATCATCAAGCAACGATTGCAGACATTGCGAGATCGGCCAATGTAGCAGAAGGAACTGTTTATGAATATTTCAAGAACAAAGAAGACTTGCTTTTCTCCATTCCCGAGCATCGATTCAAAGATCATGTCAATAGATTGAACGAAGTTTTTGAAATCAGAACTCCTCTCAGAAAGCTGAGACGTTTAATCCGCTATCATTTTCTTCTATACTTGGCACAGCGTGATTTCCTAAAAGTTTTTTTACTTCATGTCCAACTCAACAGCAGTTTCTATAGGTCCCCTGTTTATGAAACATTCCGGAAATATACCGAAGTAATAGAATTGGTTATCGAGGAAGGCAAAAAAGACGGCAGCATACGGCTTGATGTCAATTCTCGGGTTTTCAAAAATCTCTTTCTGGGTGCCTTTAGCCATATGGCGCTACGGTGGCTTATATTGGACAACGAAGCAAAAACCGATAAAATGGAAGAGATTGATGAACTTGTTTTGCTCTTATCCAAGGCGGTAACTTATAATCTTGAACAAATTGAGCATGAAAGAAATGATTGACCACGAATATGAATCAACGGTATGGAGTTAGGTTATGAGAAATAAGAAGATGGTCGTTGGGGGAGCATTTCTCATTCGTGATGTTCCATCGGGGGAGGTTTTCACACCAGAGGATTTTGCTGCTATTCACAAAGACATTGCCAAGGCAGTAGAGGATTTCGTAAAAGGTGAAGTCATCAGTCTTGGCGATGAAGTTGAGAAGATTAACAATAAAGTTTCCAGGGAGCTTATGAGAAAAGCCGGGGAGTTGGGATTCCTGGGGATAGACGTACCAGAAAAGTATGGTGGAATGGAATTGGATAAGATCAGTTCTGCCGTTGCTTCAGAAAAATTTGGTTATGGAGCTGGCTCGTTTACTATAACTGAATTAAATCATACAGGCATTGGCTCGTTGCCACTCTTTTTTTTCGGCACGAAGCAGCAAAAAGAAAAATATTTGCCTGGTCTTACTTCGGGCCATCTCATAGGTGCCTTCGCCCTTACAGAGCCAGATGCAGGTTCTGATGCCTTAAATTCTGCGTCAACCGCTACACTCACCCAGGATGGTAAATATTATATTCTCAATGGAAACAAGCAATTTATAACGAATGCTGGATTTGCCGATATCATTTTCACCTATGCTAAAGTAAATGGCAAACTCTTCACAGCATTCATTGTTGAACAAAATTGTGATGGAGTTTCTATTGATGATGAAGAAGAAAAGATGGGAATGAAGGGGACTTCGACTAGAGCCTACCATTTCGAAAATGTAAAAGTTCCCATTGAAAACGTTTTGGGCAAGGTCGGAGAAGGTCATATCGTAGCGCTTAATGCACTTAACATGGGACGGTATAAAGTGGGAGCTATCTGTATCGGAAGCGCCAAAAAGGCTTTTGATGAGGCAGTCAAATATGCCAAGCAAAGGGTTCAATTTGGCCGACCCATATGCCAATTTGGATTGATAAAAGAAAAAATCGCCAAAATGGCCATTAAGCTTTTCGCGGCGGAGAGCATGATGTACCGTACGGCAGGGTTAATTCAGGCCCAATTGGATGACGTCGATATGAACTCAGACGATTCTGGCATTAAGATAGCGAAAGTACTTGAGGACTACCTGGTTGAATGCTCGATCAACAAGATCTATGGATCCGAAACCGAAAGCTATGTGGTCGATGAAGAGGTTCAGATTTTCGGCGGTTATGGGTATATACATGGAAATCATCCTGAGGTAGCCTATCGAAATGCCAGAATTAATCGTATCTGGGAAGGGACAAACGAAGTCAACCGAACTGTAATCATCAACACGCTGATAAGGAGAATCAATAAAGGCCTTTTTGAATTGATACCAACCTTCGAATTTGTTTCCAATGATCTTGATAGAATAGAACCTGTGGACTCTGACCACCCAGGAAAGTTGGATACTCAAAAGAAGTTAATTGATATGGCGAAAAAAATTACATTATTTGTACTCGGGTTAGCTTATCAAAGATACGAAATGAACTTGCGGGAAGAACAAGAGCTTGGTGGTAGAATAAGTGATATGATCATTGAAATTTATGCCCTGGAGAGCGCTCTACTTAGAAGTCAAAAAATGCTGAGTGGGAAAACCCCAGATAAGGCTGCTATCCCGATTAAAATGACAAAGGTTCTCGCCCATGACCTCATTGAGAGGATCGGTATTTTGGGAAGAGAAGCATTGGAAACCTTAGAAGATGGGGATATATTGGAGAGGCACCTGAAAAAATTGAACCAATCGATGACCTCTCCTCCCGTCCATACTATTGTTCTCAAGAAAGATATCGCTGATACAATGATTCTACGCGGCCGTTACATCGTCTAATAAGAAAGTTGTTTAAGAACTCATGCCTTACCAAACTCTGATAGATCAGCAAAAGATCATGTGTTGGTTGCTAATTTGGTAGAAACTATGGGCGATAATAAGAAATTAACCCGACTGTCTTATGAACTTGTCGAACTTTGTTCTGAAATTGGAGGGGACGAAGAAATTCGGATTCTTGTTCTCGTAGGCTTCAAAAAGTATATCCTATGGAAATATGTTCTATTGGATCTGCACTAGAAATTGACAACATGTTACAAACGAGATTTTATTCTCTTACAGAGTCCATTGCAAGATTTGACCAACCTATTATTGCAGCAACTAACGGAGATGCGATTGGGCAGGAGTTAGAGTTGGCATTGGCCTGTGATATGAGAACTGCTTCAGAGACGTCTAGTTACGGAATGTCCCATATTAGATCGGGCCTGATCCCATGGGATTGGCGGACTCAACGTGTCACGCTTGGTACGAAAGGGAAAGGCCTTGGAGATCTAGAAACTTAGGAATCATTTATTGACACACTTGGCTCCATGAGCCACTAATCTTGAAGACGCGTGGTTTTTAAAAATGTCGTCCAGATTAACTTACCAAATTTAAGGGAGGTTCAGACATGTTTGATCTTTCCAAGTTTTCTTTAAAGGGGAAGACAGCGATTGTGACCGGTGGCAGCCGCGGTATCGGCAAGGCTATCGCACTGGGCTTTGCCAAGGCCGGTGCAAGGGTTGCGCTGACCAGCCGCAAAATGAACGACCTCGAAGTTAATGCGGCAGAGATTAAGAGTTTCGGAGGCGAGGGGCTTCCTGTTCAGGCCCACCTCGGCAAGATGGATGAGATAAACAGGATGGTAAACACTGTGGTGGACGAGTTCGGCAGGATCGATATACTCGTCAATAATGCTGGCACCAGTCCTGGCATGGGTACCGTGCTAGATGCTGACGAACGTCTCTGGGAAACCATTATGAACCTTAACCTGAAAGGGCTTTATTTCACCAGTCAGGCTGTTGCCAAAGTCATGAAGAAGCAGGGCGGTGGCAAGATTATCAATGTCGCTTCCATCGATGGTTTTGTCCCGGAACCTGGAGTAAGCTTCTACAGTATTTCCAAAGCCGGCGTCCGAATGATAACCAAGGCGTTTGCTGTAGAATTGGCGCCCTTTAATATTCATGTGAATACGATTGCTCCTGGGCCGATAAGCACAAAGTTGCTGGATTCACACTGGTTTCAATTTCGACCGGAAGAATTCAGAAAACAAAAAGAAGAATTGGCTAAAATGATACCCATGGGACGCATAGGCGAACCTGATGAAATAGTGGGTGCAGCGATTTACTTGGCCTCCGATGCCTCCAGCTATACTACCGGCACCGAGATTGTCATCGATGGGGGAACCCTTCTATTCGCACTATTGCATACTCCCGTACCCACAGAAGAATAAGGGGAGCAGAGAACGCTTTGGCCTAAGATTAAGGACCAATTTTCACATAGAGGATGGTCTTTAAACCTTTGGGGTGCAGCTTAAATAGGTTACCCTATGAGTACGAATCCTTATGTAGGGCAAAAAGCGTCGTTCAGAAAAACAATTACAGATGCGGATATCCTTTTGTTTAGTGCAGTTTCCGGAGATCTAAATCCCATTCATATCGATGATGTTTTTTCAATTACTACAAAATTCAGGAGGAGAATCGTCCACGGAATGCTAACAGCAAGCCTGCTATCAGCTGTAATGGGAACGAAACTGCCTGGTCCTGGAGCAATTTATTTATCACAAACATTAAAATTTTTGAAACCAGTTTATGTAAATGATACTATTTCAGCAGAAGTGGAAATTATTGAAATCACCGAAAAGCCTTCAAGGATAAGACTCATTACGAGATGTATCAATCAAGATAATGAATGTGTATTAGAAGGAGAGGCATTAGTGATGCCATAGATTTTAGATGAGGGGGTGAAACAGACCATAGGCGCCTTCCGGTGGAAGATAGTGCAAGTGGGGGGTTGAGTTGTCAAAGACGCACGGGAGATCGTTCTTAAGTTGATGACCGATTTGGAAAAATTGGAACTGTTTCGAAGGATCAGAGAGAAGTCTTTTGAATTGAGCCTATATCGAGACGCGTGAAAACAGAGACCGATACAACGGAGAGAGAAAGGGCAGAGGGGCAGTTCGCCCAAAAACTGAAGAGTAGCATGCCCCGGCTGGGGTGTTCTTTAACGATACTGGATAAAGGGACGATATGAAGAATCAGAATCTTTAGGCTTAAAAAAATCTCTCTAAATCGTAACGGTTAGTTAGGTCTATTTTTTCTATATCGGGGTTTGGATTTCTAAGGAACTTGCAAAAGGAGCGGTGGATATGCTATTGAAATTTGTTTAGGAAAAACCTTTCGAAAAGCATCGAATCCTACCAGTAAGTCTGGTTTTTCGAAAATCCACGGTTCCCTTTTTGAATCGGATCAGGGAGTAGATTTTTTTGTGAAATATGAAGAGGCTATCAATTTCGAACATTACCAAGATCTAAGATTATTGGAATCGAGATTCCTTAAGCCGTACCTGGTATATACCAAATGAACTCTGTTTGGTGGAGATAGCAGTAGGTATCTGTGGAAGTGAACCTATGTTGATAGTAGGGCATGAAGATCAACGGCAGCATAATCTAATGAAGAGGAGGAGAAAAAATGATTACGGGCGACCAATTTAGACAAAGAATTGCGAAACTAAAGCAAAATGTTTACATGGGCGGTAAGCTTATTGACCGTTTTGATCCAAGGCTTATTGGCGGTATTAACGTTATGGCTGCAACGTATGACTTCGCCTTTGACTCGGAATTTAAAGACGTTGGGGTAGCCACTTCTCACCTCACAGGTGAGAAGATTAACCGGTTTACACATATTCACCAAAGTGTGGAAGACTTATTAAATAAGCAGAAAATGACGCGTGCTTACTCCCAGGAAGTAGGGGGCTGCATACAAAGATGTATGGGTATTGATGCTCTCAACGGGTTATCAATTGTTACCTACGAAGCAGACCAGAAGTACGGTACGAAATATAATGAACGCTTGATTAACTTCCTAAAGCGCATCCAAAAAGATGACCTTTCTCTAAACTGCGCCCAGACAGATGTCAAGGGCAACCGCGCTTGGAGGCCACATGAGCAAAAAGATCCTGACATGTACCTTCGAGTGGTTGAAAAAAGGCCCGATGGGGTAATAGTTAACGGAGCAAAAGCCCACAATTCATGCTCGACATACGTTGATGAAATTATAGCAATACCTACCCGTATGATGAAACCTGACGAAGTAGATTGGGCAGTGGCCTTTGCTGTGCCTTCAGATTGGGAAGGGGTGACCCTTATTAACGTTGCTTACTCAGCACCCCGACGTAAGAAACTCAACGCCCCATATGAAAGATTTGGCTCTGGGCATTCCATTACGGTATTTGACCATGTTTTTGTCCCATGGGATCGCGTTTTCATGTGTGGTGAGACTGAGCTTGCTGGCAAGTTAGCGCTGCTATTCGCATTGTACCATCGCCACAGTTACACTGGGTGCAAAGCTGCTCTCTCCGAAATACTTACCGGTGCCACGGCGCTAGCAGCCGAATATAATGGTGTTCAGCGTGCTCAGCATGTGCGACACAAATTGGCTGACATGATTCAGATTGTAGATATGATTTATGCAGCTGGTATTGCTGGTGCGATAAATGCCGCAAAGGCTGATTCCGGTACGTACATCCCTGATTCAAACTACTGCAATGCGGGGCGCATGTTGGCTGGGGAAGCCATCTACGGCGAATATGAGTCGTTGGCTGCCATTGCAGGCGGTCTAGCAGCTACATTGCCACCAGAAGAGGACTTTTACAATGAAAAGACAGGTCCTTATCTTCATAAGTATATCATGCGAGATCCTAATATTCCGGCAGAGCATCAGCACCGTGCCTTCCGATTATTTCAAGAGATGATGACGTCGCCATGGGGTGCCCACAAGCTTGTTGATGCCCTCCATGGGGGGGGATCGCCCGTAATTGAAAAAGTGGCTATTTACCGTGATCACGACGTTGAGCGCTCGAAGAACATAGTTAAGAAGCTCGCCGGGATTCCATTCGAGGGGTCAACAAAAGGTGTTTACCGGCAATTTCCACCTTGGCTTTAGTGTCGCCATCGAGGATGGTGGAAACCCTGGCCTTGAGGCGAAACAAAATTTCGCGTAATATGGCCGTGCGAAACGGTACCGGATAGGCGTGCACACAAAGCACGATCCTAAGGTTCATCTGGTATGGGTACCCAGGTATCGGAAGAGAATACTAACGGGCCCAGCGGCGGTTCGTGCGCGTGCTATGTAATGTGTCAAATTGGTATGAAACATGATTTACAGATCCTGAGTAGCAAGGTGTCACGCGACCATATTCATGCGCGTTTTCATTTCGTACCATCTCCACCAGCACATCAGCGGAATAGCTTAATGGCTTCATTGTGGCCTAATTAGATAATCAATTCTTTTTTATTTTTCCTATCTTGCCGGTTGTCTGGGTTCAAACTCATATCCGCAGTGTCCGTGAAAGAGCGTCATTGTGGCAAATGAAAGGGTTCTGCTCTGAACGCTGAAGCACATATTCTACTGTCAAATAATTCACTAAAGACCGGCATTTGATTTATGGGGGGGGAAATTAATTGGTGAACAGAGGAATCCAGATTGCGCACTATATGGAAACATTACAGGCTGTTGAGGGTATCGCACCCAAAACTGAATATATCTTGCCAAAAGGGAAACATCATTCTCCGAGAAATTCATAGTAGATATGGTTATCCTATGATAACATTAAGGAAAATCCAAACAGGAGGTACACCATGAAGGTCTCTCAAGGCACCCATTATTGGCTGGAATATCACAACCTGCATTCAAAAAAAACACCATCAAAACCTACCAGTCGATCCTTTCAAGATTAACCACTCATTTTGGCGAAAGGGATTTAAGCTCCCTGACCTCCGAAGAAGTTCTCTCTTTCCTCACGCATATCAATCAAGGGACTAAACAATTAACCAAACGCACCCGATACTCCCAACTCACCGGCTTCTTCAACTTCATTACCCAAAATCTCGATCCCAATTTCCGGAGCCCATGCGATACCCCTATGCTGAGAAAGCTCTATCGATCCTCCGGACCTATCCAATGGGCCGTTTTGGAAAAGGAAATAGTGGATGAAATTATTTTTCGCACCATCAAACCCAGGAATCGGTTGATGCTTGAACTGATGGCTCGGGGCGGGATGAGGATCAGCGAGGTCTTGCAATTAACACCAAGTGATATCGAAGACCGGAAGCTAACCCTGAGAAGTCCCAAAAGTGGAAAGGAACGGGAGATTGTTTTTATCCCGCAGAAGGTTGCTGATCGCCTCAAGGGTTACATCAACGCCAGAGGAATTGAACCTGATCAGCGGATATTTCCGATTTCATATACGGCAGCCAGAGGAGTTGTGAGAAAAGCAGGCAAGGTGGTTGGGATTCATTTGCGGCCTCATGATCTTAGGAGACATGCAGCGACTTACGCTTCTCGTTCGGGAGTTCCCATTGAAATTGTCAGTAAGGTTATTTTAAGGCATGCGAATCTTTCCACGACCCAACGGTATCTGGGGACCGTAAGTGATGTTGAGGCGATGAGATGGATTGAGAACCTTTATGGTTAGCGAATCGGAAAAGGGGTGAGGGGCTCAAGACCTCACCCCAGTGACTCTTTTCGGCAGGTGAAATTGACCCATATCATTTTCATATAGCAACTTTTTGGAGCTTAAAAAACTTCATGTCTATAGCAGATATTGTACCCCTTTCGATATCGTAATTCACGGTCTTTATAAAGAATGTAGTACCTTGTCCTTTTCCGTTATACCATCGAATGGATTCGAAACCATCGCAAACAGGGATTTCGCCCCCAGGAGCGGGGAATCAACCCTTATAAAGGACAGACCAACCCCTATCCGCCCGAATAAGATCAATAGCCCCATCAGCTTAGATAGGAATCGATCGGGTAATCGGGATCGGCATAGAAGGAATCATCGAATGAAATCTGAGAATCTGAATAATCGAAGTGCATCGTTACCAATGACCCCTTTGGTCTAGGAAGAGGTCGGGTTTAAACTCCGCTCAGAAA
>Ga0315295_10000310_pt1 | contig 41071 bp, 60 predicted proteins | sample YL17G14_0_MG_FD_204453 | JGI IMG/M metagenome (GOLD analysis project Ga0315295, IMG submission 204453) | Sediment microbial communities from Yellowstone Lake, YNP, Wyoming, USA - YL17G14_0 | ecosystem: Environmental > Aquatic > Freshwater > Lake > Sediment | place: USA: Wyoming | collected...
GGGTTCGGTTTCTGTGATGCGAATTAACTCTTTGTCGTGGTCAGGATGCGAATGTAAAACCAGAGGCAGTTCATCTTTGAACTGTTCAAGTATGAACCCTTCAGGCATCAGTCCGCTGAACCAAGGGTCTACTTTTACGTCGCCAACCATTCTGTCAGCGCCGTCACGCAGCGTTAGCTTGTACTTCAGGGCTTCCACGCCTTTCGCGTTGCCAAAATGGTAAACGTTGACGCCGTCCAGAACCTGCTGGCGTTTTCGATATTGCGGGTAGTCAAGGCTTACGGGAATGCCGAAGCCGTCTATGGGTATTTCGTGTTTCTGAGCGAAGTTTAAGCCTGGAATGTCAGTCCAAGTTAGAAAGGCGTGCGGTGCACCATACAGTGCCCAGGGACTAAGCGGGTTCATCACGTAGGCGATGTGTTTGAAGTCGTGCCAGAAGTTGTAGAAACGTTCTGGTCGAGCATACACGATTTTGCCGTCTTGGTTGGCTTCGCAGAACTGTCGGACTTTGTCCATGCCTTTCGGGTCTAGGATCTCGTCGCCGTCAATGTAGAGCATCCATTTGCTACTGCAGATTTCCAACAGTTTAGTTTGTATTTCTTCTCTGGTGTGCCATTTTCCCTGTATCAACCTGATTTTCTTTTCTGGGTCAGGGAAGTTCTTGATAATGTCTACTGTGCCGTCTTTGCTGCTTCCGTCAGTTTTTGCTCTTTGAAGAGAGTCTGCTATTGCGCCTTCAACAATGTCGATGCGATCCACATAATCGTAAATGCTTTTGAGACTGTACTCAAGAAATCGGGCTTCATTGAACACTTTGTAGCTGGCTGTTAAGAGTGACCGTTTGTTCCACCATTCATGCACGGACTTGCTTTCTTCAGGAAACTTTGTGTCAAACCATTTTTCGTAGAGTTCCCGATCGAGCTGATAGCGGTAGGCGCCGACTTCGTGCATTGAATATTTTTTGCCGTCGCAGGTGATGTAGGGCACGAAACTGTAAGGGTGATTTATCGGGTAGTGCATGATGCCGAAGTATTCAAGGTCAGCATGGTAAACGTGGACTCGCGGGTCAAGATATATTGTGAATCCTTGTTCTTTCAGGCCTTTGCAGAATGGAATGTTTGGGTAGGGGTTAGTGTATGTGCCTGCCAGTTCTGCCTCTCGCTTTCTCAGTCCACACACATTGCCGAAAGAGTCAATTGGGATAGGTTCAGTCGCGTTGAGTCCTGGCGGCCTGAACAGGTGGAACATGCAGCCGTCTTTGCGGAACATGTAAGTGTCAAAGAACGTTGGAACTTCACGTTTTTCAATCCAAACCATCGGTGCGACAACGTCGTAGCCGCTTCGTTGTAACTGGCTGATTAGGTCAGGCGGAAACTGGACAAGGTCTGGGTCAAAGCTTAGGTAGTAGTCTTCGTCGCCTTGCTTGAGCAACTGTTGAATGTCCCGTTTTATGGTGGCAAGGTTATAGTTTGTTCGGCTGGGCGTAGGAAGGTAGGGTTCATGGTAGACTTCAACTTTGTGCCTTGAGGTTTGCTTGTAATGTTGTAGCATGCGCAGCGAGGGGTCGACGCTGTCGCCGTACATGAATATTACTCGGCCTACGGGGTCTTCAAGTTGCTCGACCAAACTCAAGAATCTCGGCAGCCACATGGCCACTTCTTTAACTTTGACTGCTATCATGGTTTTCATAGCAGTCGGGTCTCCAGAGGCGTGTAGCCTGTTTCGCCGCGTATGTCCTCGAAAAACTCGATCCATTTAGCGTTTACATGTTTGAAGTCGTAGTCCAACGCGAACTGTCGGCCAGCCTCGCCGAACTTTATTCGCTTCTCAGGATGGTTGTACGCATCTTCTAATGCTTCTGCAGCTTTATACTCGTCTGCTATGCCCTGCAAAGCGTCTAGCGGGCTGAAATATTTCGTTTTCATGGGAATGCTCCAGCCGTGCCCTTCTACGAGCTCGCCCATGCCTACAAAGTCGCTGCCAATCACTGGCACACCGCATGACAGTGCTTCAAGAATTGGAACTTCAAAGCCGCCGCCTTCGCTTAGATGCATGAAAACGTCGGCTGCACCATATATTTTTGCCATCGCAGACTCTGGCACGCTGCATAAGTTGTGGTAGTCGTCTGTGCCTCGGCACAAATGTTGAATGTGCAGGGTCTTTGCGCCGTGCGGAATGTCGCGGGCCTGCTTCATCCAGCTGTGCACGTAAACGCGAAGGTTCTTCTCTGCTTCTGGATTGTTATGCAGGAATATTTGGATGGCGCTGAACATGCGCATAAACCCTTTCCGATAAGCGTCTTTGTTTGCGCCGTTCATTACTATGACGAAAGAGTCTTCAGAAATGCGCGTGTTGTTATTCGGATCCAAAACTACGCTACGGTCATTTAGCCACGTTTTGCATTCTTTCTTGTTTTCAGGCGGCGCGTAGGTTTCTGTGTTGACTCCGAAAGGAATGTGCCACGCGTCAACGTTGTATTTGCGGAATTGTTCTACGCCGAATAAGGTTGGCGTTACTACTCTGTAGGCTACTGCGGCTTGGATCAATGTGGCTTCTGGAATTGGTTCGTGGTCAACCATGACTATGGGAACCCAGTATGGATGTATAGGCTGGAAACCCTGCGGAGTTTTGTCTGAAGGGTCAACGTATGCGCCCATCCAAATGTCGTAGAGAGTAACGAAGAGGTCTGGCTTCCACGGGCTGTTGCGAAATATTAGTCTGGCTGTGCGGTCTCCATGTTGGTCTCCAGACAATGTGGGATAGATTTGGAGCCCGTTGAAACTGAGTGTTGCGCCGTCAAGCCCGTAAAAGGCTAGTTGTCGCACATCGTAATACTTGTTCCATTCGTACAGTGTGCCCTTGCTTTGCACTCCGTAGCCGCTGGGAACCCACACGCTGTTGCTTAATTGTAGGATTCTGAATTTTTTGCTGTCTGGTTTAACTTTCATTCTCCAACTTCTCCATTATTCAAACTGAAAAAAAGGGGAAAGATTGTTTGCGGATTCTGCCGTGCTATTTTACTTGGCGGTGTAGATTAGCCAAACACCGTCGCTGCAGACGATAGATTTGCCGAACCGCACTGAAGCGTAGATGTATTTGCGTTGGGTCTGCACCAAGTACTGCTGTTCCATAACTGGGTCGCGTTTCTTGGCTGCGTGCACTGCGTAGCGACTGAGCATAATGCTCGCGTACGTGCCGACACCTGGCTTTAAGCTGCCTTTCGGAACCACAATTATGTCTAGGCCCAAATACTGGATTATGTGTCCGCCTGTTATGACGCTGCGATCTCCAAACGTGGCTGCGTTCACGAACTGCGAGTCTTGCATAAGGCTAGCTTCAACGACGGGGTGGATGACGAGGGCCACGGGTTCGCATGTTCCGTTGCGCATGCTGCCGATTGCTTCAGCGATTGTGTTGCCAGTCATGGTGCCTGTGGTTTTGTTTAATGTGCCGCCGACGGGTCCATCTAGAATGTTGGCTATGAAGGCGTTGTCGATGCACGTGTCCAAACATGCCATGAGGCTTTCGTTCAGTTCAGTTATGGTGTCTTCAACCACGTCTTCAAGGTCGTCTCTACAAATGTATTGGCTGCACTGGTACTCTTCCAAAGTGATAGCACAAGCACCAATCGTTAATGTTCCTGCCACTGGTTCTGCGCATCCAGCAGTTCCGCATGTTGCACGTGGCACGGTGATAACGTGAATAGTGTCGCCTGGCTTGCCATGTATGTCTTCATGCCATTAATCACGCATCAGTATGCCCAAAGAGGAATGGTTAGTGCGAACATTTGGTTCCATGTTAGGTGTAAATATTCCATAGCCCAATGAACATGACCGTGGCAACTATAACAGATATATGTAAAGTCGTTAGCATGCTCAAGAATATATTTGTAACTTCGCGGGTGTTTTTGCCCGTTCTTTTGGTGAAAAATCAGTTTTCTTTCTCTTTCTTCACCGCAAACGGGGCATTTTCTTCCAAAGATTTGAAACAGTTGCTCTTTTTCTTTATGGTCATGTTTCCGCTCGGAATCTCTTACTCTATCAGGATGCCGCGCCTGATATTTTTTCACAGTTTGCAACATTTTCGCTTTATAATCTTGGTTGTTTAGTCTCCATTTAGCGTGATAATTTTTGAAAGCGTTTTTGTCGAAAACAAAATTCTTGCGGCAATGACGGCAGTAAGATAATCCACTTTTTGCTGAACTGTCTATTTCTGCATTACAATTTGGGCAATGAACTAACATATTTTACTCTAACATAGTTCCATTTAATAAATGTTCTCACTCATCCCCTATTAAATGGCATCTGCATGCTTTATGAATGGCGCATCCCAGAAGGCGCTTGCGGGGTAGGGGCAACATCTGAACACGTCTTTCGCCCAGATTTCAGGCACTGCGCTGCCAGCTTGTAGTGGGGCGATTGCCTCGAAATACTTTGCTTCGCGAGCCTTGTCTTCGCCGCTCCATCGCCAGCTACAGTTTATGTCTCGAACCATGCCTGCAACCTGTTCCTTGTAGGTTCCGACAGGCGCTTTTGCTTCACTGAGGCTTATTGGCTTCTCAGCGGGCTTCATTTTCTCTTCTAGTTTTCGAGCTGTTTTTTCTGCAAGTTCGTCTACGCTTATGATGGTTGGCATTTTATCTTCTTTTTCTGGTATTAAAACCACCTTTCTTTTTTGTGGGCGTGTCAGCCCCGAAGGGCTTAACCCATGCTACCCATTTCTGCGTCATGGGAGAGATGCTTCATCGCGCCTCTATGCTCATTGTAACACTAAGGTTACCTGGTAAACTCCACTGTTCCAAAACTATTTTGCGGTGTGCTTTCCGCAGCCGCTGCACACGAAGTAATCTAGTAAGCTGTTAGTTGCCAGAGCCGCGCCGCACTCGCTGCAACATGGCGGTTTGCATCCTTCGCAACTGTGAACATGCGTGAATTTCGGGTTTGCCTCAATGTGACCGCAGACTTGGCACACGTACATTTGGACTAGGTGCCTGTTGCTTTTAGATGATTCTTCGAAGATGTAGTTGTTGCACGCGGAGCATTTGACGCTGCTGATGAACCTTGGGTTTGTGAACTGTTTTTTGCAGGCGTCGCAAACGTAGAAGGGTACTGCTTGTCGGCAGCCGACGCATGATGGTTCGCCTACTTCTGCGCCGCAGTGGGGGCAAGGAACTGTCATCTTTCATCTCCTGTAACTTGGGTTGGAAACATAGGCTCCGCAAACGCATACGTAACTGTGAATCTTCTTTTTGCAGGTCCGACACGTGGATTCTTCGACTGGTGCCCCGCAGTTCTGGCATTTCAACATAAGCGTCACTTTGGGGAAAGGTGGGAAAATGGGGTTTAAGTGTTGACTATTTCGAAGCCTTTAGTCTTCAAGAACTCGTAGACGTATTTCTGGTGCTTCAAAGCTTTAGTCAAGCCTTCCTGCAAAGTCTGTTTATCCTTAGTCCATTGGATTTCATGAGACTTCATCTCGGTCAACTGGTTTGTCAGGCCCAAGTTTTCTTTGCCTAATCTCTCGTTGTCCGTTACTGTGGCTTCTCTGCTTGCCCGTTCAGAATTATACATTTCCTTGTAGTTGTCTCGGCTCTTAACCATTTCTTCTAGGTGTTGCAGTGCATTCTGCTCTCGCTTCGTTAATTCTTGGAGTTGGTTGACGTTTCGTTTATCTTTACCTTCTAAACTGTCAATGCGCCTGTTCTGTTCGCTGACGATGCCGTCTTTGGTGTAATTGCCTTGTGTCAGTTTTTCGACGAGTTTAGTGCTTTCAGCGTCTTTGCGTTTCTGCTGTGTTTTCAGAGATTCGTTTTCTTCTTTTAGCTCAGTTTTTTCCTCGTTTAACTGAATGTTCTGAAGCTCGTAGTCTGCAACTTTCAATCTTAGTTTTGACTCGTTTACTTGCGGGTTATCTGGGATACACTTCTGCAATGCCGCATCGAAATGCCATCCCGCCTCGCACTCTTGTGCAACGTCAGGAACACACTTGTTCGCGTCTGGGTCCCAATGATGGTTTGCTGGGCATGTTGCAGTATCGTCTTTAGCCACTTTAGATGGCGCGTTGGTTGCGTCTGGAACTTCCTGTTCTTTCAATTCCGATTCTGCCAACACTTCCTTTATGGCTTCTTTAACTGATTCATTCAAATTGTTTTTCACCTCGCTTCTTGTTGTACACTCACAAACCATTTTTCCACCTTTAAACTCGCAAATGCTCTTTCCAACACTCTCATTGAACACTAAAGGAACAATCTCTGTCAACGGACAGCCAGGCAACTCAACGCCTTTCTCTAGCAGGGCCAAGCCTGTGAAGTGGTAGCGTCCGCTTATCGGGTGGGGCCTACCTTCTATGCTGGGATGCAGGATTTTGCCTTCGTCAAGCATTTTCTGCAGCCACGCGTCGCGGTTGTCAACTCTTAAAGTTGCTTCAAGGCTGAACTCGTTTGCCGCTGAAAAGTCCACTCGTGTACGCGGATAAGATAACCATTTGTCGTGGTCGTGGTTGATGTTGACGGGCCGCCAGTTCATGCTGCTGTCCTCTCTTGCCAACCTGTCTTCTGAGCCGTAGTCCACGTTGTTCATGCTGATGTCCGCGGTTAAAGCTGTGACTAAATAGTATTTCGCGTCTTTATCTTGCTTGTACGGCTGAATGAGAGGTTCTATCCACTCGAAACTTTCTTTGAACTGCACGTTTGGGTTGTAAGCTTTGGACAGGTTTAAGCTGTTGCGCATTACGAATTTGCCGAATTTCTCGATGGCTTCATCTACCCTGTAACGTTTGAAGAATAGGCTGATGATGCGTTGGAAGTCAGGGTGTACTGCTTCGCCTCGAAACTTGCTGTAGCAGATGGCTGCCCGCTGCTTCGGCTCGTACTTTTGCATGTCGCCATATTTCATGCAACGAGCTACAAATTCGCTCTCAGATTCTCCTTCACTCGGTGTTGGCATCTGGTTCGGTTCTCCTTCTAGGTTTTGGTTTAACTTCTGTTGTTTCCACACTTCCAGTGAATACTTGCTCTGCAACGTTGCTGATGATTGGGCCTGCTAGTAGTTCCAACTTTGCTTTCAGCTCTGCGACAGCCTGCTCTAGGCCAGCCACGTAGTCGGATACGTCTTTTCCCATTCCATCGTAATACTTCATTCACGCACCTCCTTCAAGGTCTTCGACCGTGACGCTTCTTTTTAGCGCCTTTCTTACGTTTCATTTTTCAACGCCTATATCTCCAAAATACAAGGATCTTTCAAGACGGCAACGACAGTGCGGGTGAACATTAGGAATAATCGTTTCCAGATCCGCAATTTCAAGGTATGGAAACTTTGCCCGTAACGTGTTGCCAGTGAAAGTTTGGTTTTCAAACCCTAAACAATCAGGGCAGACAACGTTGTCGAAGACGGCGGTGAAGACCCACTCGTCGTGGACGCTGAAATATGTTATTCTTGCGGGGGTGTCTGTGGGAATGCGTTTTAAAGCTTCAACTTGTCGATGGGCCCTTTGAATTTCTGTGGTTCTCTGCAGGTGCATTTCTGCTCTCGTCATGTTGCCGAGGCGATGCGCTCCAACTATCCTTTTCAGGCGAAGGGCAAGCCGTTTTTTTGCGGCTTCATAAATTGTCACGCTGAAACCTTCCACTGCAGGTAGTCTCTGATTGCGGGCAGCCAGTTCGGTTTCGGCTCGTGCTTCTTCTTTTTAGGTGCGCCAACAGTCGGAACCGCGGGTGCGGCGACGCCTACGCCTGTGCCTACGCCTGCGACTCCGTGTAACTGTTCCTTGGCGATTACGTCGCCTTCGAAGAAGCTCACGGCGGATAGTCACCTATTTTCCAGTCGCCCATAACTATGTTGAAGTCTTCTGTGAATGAGGCTATGTTTCGTGTTCCGAAAGTGCTGTGAAACTGGCTTGTCAGCTCTCCTATGTTGGAAGGTTCTGTGGGTTGAGATGTTGCCTGTTTGTTGAAGGAGTCGCTGAATCCGTTGCTGAAGGTCATTCTATGTACACGTATCCTCCGTAGATGGTTGTCAACGGGTTGGTTGCCCATGCGGGTTGCACAGATTTGATTTCGAAGTAGTCGCCTGCCGCCACTGCGATGTTTAGGGCGGAGTTGGTGAACACTCTTTCGCTGGTTGACGCTGACAATGTGGCAATCAACGTGTCTGTGGTGTTGTTGACTCTGATGTATAGTGACCATGCTTCTGCGGTTCCTGCTGTGCCAGAATAGCAGTAGATGTTCGCCATTTTTATTGTGCCTGCCTTGCGCACGTAGACTTTGCTGGTGTTCGCGGTTGTTGTGGGTGCTTTGGGCAGTTGGCCGAAATAGGCGGAAACGGAATCTGCGGGACTAGAGGTTAACGCTTGAACAGATAGACTATAGCCTAAGCCTCCGCCGCCTGCCGCGTGGCTGTGACTGGCAATTTCCCCTGTTAATTTTGCTTCGATTTCTGCTTTAGTTATGTCACTGTTCTTCTGAGCATCGCTAGGAGCGTGCGTTGAGTTGACGTGGGTTTGGATGTTGCTGTTCGCTGGTTCTTTCCCAGCGATTGCGGTGTTCTGCGCTGAACCGTCATGGTCTAAACTGTTGCTGTGGTCTAGGCTGTTGCTGTGTTTTTTGGAAACTGCGTCACTTAGGTCTATCTCAGTTTGAGTGTAACTGTCGAGCAACGTCTTGTTTGCATGTTCATGGTCTGCATGTTTTTTAGATACTGCGTCAGCAATGTCTGCTTCAGTTTGGCTGTAAGTGTCAAGTAACGTTTTGTTTGTGTGGGAATGATCTAGGCTATTGCTGTGGTCTAACGTGTTCTCATGGCTTTTCTGTTCAACAGGTGTGAATGCGTCTACAAAGTCATTCCAGTTTTGCGTGTAAACTATGTTCGGGTCCTGTCCAGAATCTGGAACTGTAACTTTTTTGAGAGTCACTTAGAATCTCCTTGTTGTGAGTTTTGGGAAACGGTTGCAGAAGCTGAACAGCATTTTGCTGTTCAACATCTCCGTCATGGTAGCGGATAGGTTGCTGCCCTTCTTGACTGTGGCTTCTGTGCCGATGTATGCGTCGGCAACAACGACACAGTCAAAATACGCATTCGAAACCTGCTGTGCGGTTCCACCCACTTGAACAGTGTCTGCACCGTAATAATCATAAGCGAAACTTGCTTTGAGTACACCGTTAATGTATAAGTCAACTGTTCCGCTTGTGGTTCTCCTTTTCAATTCTACACAATACCAAGTGTTAATTGCAACTGCAAAATCAGTGTCAGTTCTGGCATGACCACCGCTGAACATGCTAAAAACAACGGGACCCGCAAGCTTTACCGCTTTAACGGTTGTGGCATAGGCCCAGTTAGAGGCTTTGCCCACAATCATTATGTCTGTCCCATAGTCTGTAGCAGTTGTAAGAGCTGAAAACCGCACATAAACACGAACAAAGATTTCCGCATACGCAGCGCCTAGAGTTTTATTCGCAGAGTGCGTTCCACTTGGGTTCTTCATTACGTAAGTACCATGATGGACAGGAGAAGTCTCAACTGTTGGTGTTCCAGTTGTTCCTGTCCACGCTGAAAAATCTCCACTCTCAAAACCATCACTAAAAATCGCCATTAGACAGAGCCGCCTTCAGTTATGGGAACTTCATGCACATTCCACGTTGCACTCACAATGTTGCCTGCTGCCTTCGCATTGTTAAGCATCAGAACCACAGCATCTCGAACACCGTTCTTTTTGGCTTCATTCGTGCCAATCTCGATTTGAACACTTATACTGTAACTGTTTGCCATCCACATCACCACCTAGTAGTAGCTTACTATGAGGAAAGTCTGCACGTCACAAAGATTCAAGTTTGCTTGGTCAACATCATTGTCGTCTATGATGAAGTTGTACGTTTTGTTGAAAGCGGCAACCTGAGCCACAATGTCAATGTTTCCTATCGCAGCATCGCCGCCTTCCCGCGTGGTTGCAGCTAGAAGCCACTGATTGTCCACAAGGTTAATCGCGTCCACGTATGCGCCTGCCGCGCTTTCTTTAACTTGAATGTCTTGGGCACCATTAAGTCCGTTTGTGGCAGCGTTCGTGTTTTCTATCATGCGAAACTTTATGCCCGCGTAGACGTGGGTGATTGTTCCTGTAATGTTGGGCAAGACGACGCTGGGCAACGTTAAGTCTGAACTGTCAGTATTGCAGGTTATAATGTCGTCTGTGGCGCTGAAGAAGGCTTTGGTGATTTCAAGGCGGTCTGTTCGAGCGCGAACCGCGTCTACGTCGGTGTGGACGGTGCCAACATCAGTGTGTAAGTCGGGCAGGTCAGTTGCGTGGACGTCGCCGATGGCAGTTATGGCTGTACCTACGTCAGTGTGAACATCGCTTAAGTTGGTAATTACGGTTCCAACGTCAGTGTGGATGTCTGGAATGTCAGTGTCGTGAAGGTCTCGGATAACGGGTAAGATGTTGCTCGTGATTATCACGTCGTCGTTGACAGCTACAGCAACTGAGAAAGCGTTAGTTGTGAATAATCCCGTGGCAGTGACATATGTTAACACTTGTCTATATTCGCCTTGAGGCGCTCCTGAAACTCCACCGTTACTTCGGAGTACATAAGCATACCACGGACTTGTTGCATCAGCGAAGATGCCAGCGCCTAATCCTGCTAACGTGGCGATGGTGAAGCTTACTCCTGCAACTGCCGCTGTGACTATGCCTCTGAATCCTAAGCCGCTGTTGACAATCGAGTACGCGGCTGCCGTGCCTGCGGCTGTGATGCACGTTCCAACGTCGGTGTGGACATCAGCAACATCAGTGTGAATGTCACCAACTTCCGTGTCAACGTAATCGTCTACCGTGTCAACTTTGGTTACGAGCGAGGCTGTTTCTGCTTTGATGGCTGCGATGTCTGCGCTTACGCTTGCGCCTGCAGGTGCACCGACCCGCGTGTAAATGTCTGCTTCCTGCCCCGCACCAACATGAAACTCTTTGTAGGGGTAATGGAACGTGTAGTTTGCTGGGAGCGCGGTTTTGCTCCAGTCCGTAGCCCACGTTCCCGCCGCGTCAGGAGTAATGTCAGCGTAGTACCAACCGTTTGCCCATGCACATTCAGTTGCCACGATAGCAGCGCCAAACGCGGTGCCCGTTTCATCTATAACTTGGCATGTAACGTCAAGAAGCCCAACGGCGCGTACGCCAGTAGCGGTTACGGTGAGACAGCAATAGTCTCTGAAGACTTCACCAATTTTCAGTCCCATTTGTGTCTACCCTACTTGTTCTTTTTCAACGTTTCCTCGATGTCTGTTAAGACTTTGCGTTCCAACGCCAAATTCGACTTTTTCAACTCGGCAAGCGTGTCGATTTTGCTTGATAAACTATTGAGGATGTCCCGCACCACAGAGAGGCTGCTTGCCACGTCTGTTTCTGCCTCAGCAAGTCGTCTGCGCGAGTCAACCACAGGCATTATCTTCTCTAGGAACTCGTTGCCAATGTTTTCCGCTTCGATACGTTTCTCTATGTCCTCTTTTAGCTGGGCAACTGAAGGCGGCAACTCTTCAGGCTGCGATTCGTCTATTGCTTCTTTGTAGCTTTCCGCTAAGGCCTTTTCTAATTCAAGTTTCTTTTCAGCCATTGATGTTTCACCCTTTCATAAGAACGATTAGCTTGTCAGACCCCTTTTTCTCCATTTTACTGTTTGGTTCCTCTTCAGGCTCTTCTTCTGTTTCTTTAGGTTTCCCCTGTTTTTTCGGTTCTTCCTGCAAGGATTCAGAGATTTTAACGCCGATTTGCTTCAGAATCTCGTAATACTGCTGCTGATTAATGTAGCCCAGCTCCAAGCCCTTAGCAATGATTTCTGAAGGCGCAATATCCTCAACGCCTGTGGGTTCTCTGCCAAAGTTGACGCGAGGCATCTCTTCCAACCCGTTCATCTCGCACAGTGGCCCAAGCCACGCCTTCTCAATTATGCGTTTAATGTTGCGCTGAATCGAAGCCACGTGCCGAGCCACAATATCCTCCATTTTCTCCGCACTAGCAAGATTAGCGTTTTTAGTGTACCACACGTTGCTCGCACGCGAATAGGCGTAGACGCGCAGTTCAAGATTCTCCATGTAATCCCAGAAGGGCACACGCGGGTCCACCTGGTAAAACTTGACAATGTCGTCTTTCATCTCGTCAGGCGTCAGTTGCCCAAGAAATATGGCTTCTCCTTCCTGCCTCTTCAGCACCGCCTCTTTGAGTGTGCTGCTGGGAGCTCGGCTTTTCCACACGGCAATCGGGCTGACATAGCGTTCGGCAATCGTGCTAACCGTGTTCGTCGCGTTGTCCAACGTGGTTAAAAGCGACAGTATGCTTTGAATGAAGCTTATTCCTCGCGGGTCGTTGGCTAAGTTGCCGTATGTGAACCAGGCGAGGTTCTTGCCGTCCAGCCTCATCTGTTTGTCTCCGACCTTCTGCAGAACCTCCAAAACTTCGCCTGTGACGGGGTCAGTCACGATTTTATCAACCGTCTGTGGATGCACGACTTTCAACGCGCACTTCTCTATGGTTGGCGACAGTTTGGTTTCGACTGGGCAGAACCCGGCGATGAGAATGTTCTTAGCAACCTTGGGCAATACTTCGTCAAGGTTAAAGTGTTTGGCGAACTCGTCGCAGAGCTCTTTGCTTCTGTTTTTCTGGAACACTGGGCTTAACTTCTCGACTGTAGTGTAGATGCCCTGTCCGCATGCGCTTTCAGCCAAGTCATCTATCATTCCTCTTACAAGGTCATGGTTCGCGTAGAGTTCGTAGTACGTGCTGATGGCCTTAAGCTTGTATTCTACTCTGGCCGTGGTTCGCCACATGGACACAGTGTCTATGTCTAGGGCTGCTTCCTTCATGAAAGGCCAAGTTAACTTGTATGAGCCTATCTTCATTTTTGTTTAACCTCTAAGAGTTTTCCGCATCTGCACGCAATCACATACTCGGTTGGGCAGTGCGGACAGTCACGCACAAAGTGAACTGTGCCACAGTTTGGACATTTCAAAACGCTGTTGCCTCTTCACCGTCATAGCCCATAGATTCTTTCATTGTGGGCAACTCGCTACGCCAAGTCTTACCGCAGAAATTGCACTTCTTAAGCTTGCTACCGTGCACATGCAGTTTGCCATCCTTATCCGTGACCGTGTAGAAGGGTTTGCCTATTCGTTCAGTGTCAGTTGATTCGCCACAGAAAGGGCACGGTTCCCAAGTTAAACCCATTTTTACAGTCTCACCTTACTAAAGCTAACGTCCAAGCTTGACACGCCTGCCCTGCTCATTATCGCGTAGCGCGTCGCATCAATCGCGTGATCGTTCTCTTTGACTTCAGCATTGTAAACCATAACCTCACTTATCCACTTCACACATTTGCTTGACACGAAGATGCGCGGTTTGCCGTCGCCCTGCACATGAAACCTTCCGCCCAACTCATGGATGCCGTCTTCACGCTTAGAAGTGTTGCCTTGAGCAACGAGTCCCGCTTTGCAGAACATGTCAATCGTCTGCGGCTCGCTACTGTCGCAAACTACGGGGCCTTCACCGTATTGGGCTTGCATTTCTTTAAGCTCTTGAACGAGGGTTTCTGTTTGGGTGCGGTTCTGGTAGAACTCGTCAAGAATGTACGCCCTGTCATCGCCGTCGAACCCTACGCAAACGATGGCTGAAGGGTTTGTCCATCCGAAGTCCACACCGTACACGACTACCTTGACCGTTTGTTTTTCAACTTGTTTTACCTCATGAACTGTGCTGTCAAAGTCGAAACTGCCTACCCCTGCAGGTGCAAAAAGCCCCTCTATAAACCGTTTAGCGAGGCTTCCATGATGCGACGCTTTAATTTCAGCTTTATATTGCTCTGTAGTGTAAGGATTATCATCTAAATGCCAACGGTAGACTTTTGACAACGGATTTCTTGTTTTTGGATCTTCAAAAAATTCATGTAACCTATCGCCCGGTAATAGAGGCGGCGGTGTCGTTGTTACTACAGCACAGGAAATGTCTCTCTTTATTTGTCCACTACCACGCAATCTTCGCAAGATAACATCCCATGATTCAGTAAAACGTCGTATATATTGCGCTTCGTCAACACCAATAATGTCAATGTTTGGACCTTCCGCATATTCAGGTTCTTCTAAACTGCCAAACCATAGAGTGCCTTCCGCTTCTTCGGAATTATTAGGATTGCAACCATGAAGATTTATGTAATTGTCCCCACGGTTATAAAAAGCAACAAGAGGATTACTTTCAAACGGTTTGCCCAATAGCCATTTGCTTTCCAATGCTGGAATTAGGATTCTGCGAACCATTTTGTATGTAGGCTCAAAAATATACGCGACAGCACCTGGGTTTTCTAACAACATGCCTAGGATTTCAAAACAGAGAGCATATGTTTTTCCAGTGCCTGTTCCTGCGAAGACACTTCTATAACGGATTTTGTAGCGGTCACGGTGAAAGACTTGTTGTTTTGGGTGGGGCCAGTAGCGGAGTATAACTTCATTTTGCTGGCTCATCTTCAGGCTTCCACATCTTAACGATAATAGCCGCTTTCAATTCTGTAAGTGAATGAGCCTCAATTTTGCGGGTTAACATTTTTCCTATGAGTTTGGCGATTTCTTGAAACGCTAAAACCTTGTCTTCTGCTTTAATTTCAGGATATGTTATTAGAAACTCGACTTTGAGCCATGTTTCAAATTCGCCGCTTTCCACCCATGTTTTAACGTCGCGTTCTATGGTTCTGTGGTTTTTTAGTTTGCATGTTGCTGCTATTTCGTCGTAGTTTAATCCTCGTAGTATGCCGTCTTTGATTTTGGGCATTCGTAGTTGTGTTTGTTTAGAGAGTGACATTTTGGGACAATCCTAACGTGGTACGTTGTGCTTTCTGCATTTCCAGCACGTTCCGAACTCTGGCAGGTTGTAGCTTCTGCAGTTCCAACAAACCCAAATCATGCGTTGCTGTCCTTCTTTGCCGTTGTTAGCCATTCTATTATGTGTGGTATGTGTTCGGACGCGTTTTCTAGGGCTTTCTGCACTTGCGGGTTTTTGGATTGGTTAGCCCTGTTGATTTCCAGTTCCAACTCGCACGCCATCTGAATAAGCTGAGTGAAAGTCAACGTTTTCGGGTTGCCAAAGTTTAGGTGTTTGAGGCAAGTCATGGTTTCTGACCTAGTGAAAGAGGCTGTTCCAGCATTCCAAGTGATAATAAACCGTCTTGCACACTGTGTGGTTTGAGTACCTCCTTGAAACTATGATTCTGCCTATTGTGAGAGGGTTGTCGCATCTTGTGCAGTTCAAGTTGACACCTCTTGTTTTCAGCTTTTGATATAGGAGTGGTGAGAGTTCCAGTTTGTGAGTCATGGTTTTGCGCCGCCGACACGCCGAGGCAAATAGGAGAAAGGAGTTCACAAAGATTCTCAGGTGCCAACGTTTACGCTATGTTTACCCACATGTCCCACGCGAAAGCCTGTAGTGGCGCGTCAGATGGTACTGTTAGGTTTAGCAGACCTGCCGCGTATGTGTATGGCGGGATGGTTGTGCCTGTGAGGTTCCACATTTCAGTCCAGCCCTCTGGCAGATTGGGAAGCGTGAGTGTGACGGTTGCTGGGTTGCCTGAAGTGTTGTTCACGTCCAGAGTCTTTGTGTAGGTGTTGCCGCGTTGCAGATGGCCCCAGTTCACTATAGTGTTGTTCTCGTAGAGAAGGCCGTCCAAGATGAGGGTTACGCCTGTGACTGTTGCTGTTTGGCTCATAAGGTAGTTTTGAACTTCGCTGGCAATTACTGCGCCTACTAGGAAGAAAGTTAGGATTAACGCTGCGTATTTTACTGTTTTATTCGTTCCAGATGCACCTCCCTTTATCGTCCCATTTTCCGTAGTTTGCGTTCAACGTAAGAACTGCGTTTCTTCTTTTCAGGCTGAAGTAATGCGCTAAACCATAGCGCGCGCGTGCTGTCAGTGCTGTCTGTAGCCAGTTCCACCCTCACTATGACGTTGTCTGTCGCTGCTGAATCAGAACTTATCTTGACTGTAGAAGTTTGGTCACTCACAGTAATCTCTTCCGTTATGAAGTTCCATGAATAGTTCAGTTAAGAGCCAATAACCTCGATTGGATAAACCTAGTTTGAATACGCTATGTAGAAGAGTACAAACTTCACAAGTCATTCTGTTGCCTTTCCTATTTTGCTGCTCGTTCAGTCAGGTAAATCAGCTTGCTAGTCTTGATGAGTTTCCACTTGTCGCCCCAGCCACGCTTATAATAGAAGAAGAGGCCGCACGTGTTGCAGCGCATGATGAGCCAGCCTTTCTGTTCGTCTTTTTCGTATAGGCTGAGTTCCTTGGCGCATTGAGAACAGTTCATTTAGCGTACCACACCTTTCGGCATTTATGGCAAGATTCAATCTCTATCTTTCCCAAATTCGAATCGAACAGCCAACTTTTGAAGGTTTTGTGCCTCTTGTTTATTGGACAAGTCAATCGTGGTGTCCTCCCGTAAAGAACAGAAGATATGTGCAAACACCGATTATGGGAACAACATAGCACCAGACGGGAATAACCCAGACGGGCTGGTAAAGCATGATTTGCGTCCAGTGGTCTCTCGCAAAGTTTCCAACAATTAAGCCGAAGAGAAAGGCAACTATCCCGAATTTCAGGGCGTTGCGGATACCAGTGAAAATTTCCATTATTTCTCAAATTTCCCTTGGCCTAGACTCCAAAAACCCCTTTCAAATATCTTCTTTTTTCTTGGTTCTGGCAACTGCTTGAAAGTCCGTTCCATACGAGACCAATCTAGGTATTGCCACCACTTCATTTCCGCTTCGCCTTCCAGATTGGAACCAGAACAACTAGGATCAGAAACGTGAGGGTGATGATGTCATTCATTTTAATGCACCGTTTCAACGGGTACAGGAAGGCTTTCAGCCACGGCCCTTATGCGAATCAAAGCGTTGTACTCGTCCCTGACCCGCTGCGCTTGTTGCTCCGCCGCTGAAAGGCTTGTCTTGAGAGTTGCGACTTCCGTTTTTAGCTGTGCGGTTTCCTGAACCTGCTTTGTGAGGCTATCAACTTGTGTCTTGAGCGACTCTATTGTTGTGTTCTGTTCTGTCAGTGCAGAGTTGGCTTGACTCAAAATGTCAGTTCTCTCTTGACTTGCGGACACTGCCAGTTCATTCTGTTTTGACAAACCTCGCGACCACATAACAACTGCTGTCACGGCACTACTAACCATTCCTGCTATGGGCGCGGTCAACGGATTCGTGGTGACAAAAGAGGTAACTTGGCCGACCAAACCGAGAACAAACGTTTTTCCACTGGTGAACAGTGCGCCGAGCGGCGAATATAGAGTGCAAGCCAAAATGAAAACCGCGCCTGCTATGGATGCGACGCCGATTACTAACAGGGTTTTGTTCATGTTTTCACTTCCAAAGGTTCAAGCACGTTCGAGTCTGAAACCACAAACGACAGGTCCACGCCCAAACTGGTGAGGCTAATATAATCTTTGATGGGGATGAGCACGGTGTGGTTGGCTACGCCTTCGCGTCGCGCATTGTCCTTCGCCTTCGTTACTGTTGATATTGCGACGAGCTGTTCGGTTGGAAGCCAACTGTAAACAGGGTTCTTCTTCGCTGGCAAGCCCTGCAAGTATCTCAAGCTGAAATCGCGCAGCATACCCAAGACTTTTGGGCTTCGTTTGAAGACGTAGCCGTCGCCGTCGGTTAAGCCGTACCAGAAATGCTCAAGTTTCAAAACGTTCCTACCTTCACCCATTTTACTATCCATTTTTGGTTCAAGCAGCGGTATTCTTTTTGTCCACATCCAGTAGTTGCAAATTCACAGGGGCAGGATGAGGGTATTTGATCTTGTTTAAAGGTGCTACTCAAGAGGCGAACGTTCCTAGATAGTTTATCAAGTCAACGTAGCTCTGGGCCCAATACTGCGGAATCCGCAGGTTAACTTCCATCTCAATCTTGTCGTGCCCGTCAGGCCACCGTTGCGGCTTGCCCTGACTATCCTTAGCAACCTTCACGTAACTCGGAAAGAACCTAAGTTCCAGCGACGAGCCAGGCCTGTCCTTCTCAAACTTTAGCAGGCTAGTGGTTTGCGGGAAAAATGTTTCCATGAATGATTGTATGCCTTGCCCCGTCGAATCGTCTAGGTCTATGCCCATTTCCTGAGCGTAAGGCATCAGCTTATCCCACTTCGTCACCACAACAGCAATAGCCTTAATCGGTTTGCCCTTGCAGTTTTCCTTGTACGCGATGATGTCCTGCACGAAATTGTATAGGTTCGCGTCAGGATCAACACTTATGCCACTCAGTTCCTCATCTTCAGTTTCCTTTTCCAGTTGCACGCCATCCTGAAACGCCATAGCACGCGAAGCAGGCGCAATGAGAATGTAACCTTCACAGTCCCGCACATAGTTGATTAGGCTGCTGCTAATGTTGTACGCTTCTTGGCTTGTCGGATCTCTTCGCCTGTGCGCGAGAGTCTGAATCATGCTTTGAAGTTTTTCGCCTGCCAAATCGCAAATCGGAATATTGACTTGTTTTGAGCCTCCGAACCGTGCGGCCCAGCGACAGAGCAAGCCGTCTTCGTGGCGTTCTGGGCTCGTAGCATCAGTCTTCGGTGGAAAGTGTCCCGTGCGCATTTTGCTGACGTAGTCAATGATGTTGGTGCTTCCTGGCAGGGTACGGCATGTGAAGTTGGGCAACATATTGCTTAGCGTCTGACTTGTCAAAACCATGAGTGTGGAGACGGTGGTTTTGCCGCTTCCGATGGTGCCGACCATCGCGAATTTGGTTTTGAACTTGAACGTCTTGCTCAACGGCTCAACTTGGGTCTGCTGTGGCTTCTTGAATAGCGTTTTGTAAATGTTGCTCAAGTTTAGGTCTCTTCTTTCTTAACTTCTGTGGGAGTAGCCTTTTCGATTGTCTGTGGAAGTTCTGGTTCTGGACCGCCGCGCAAAGTGACTGCCGAAGTGACGGGTTTCGCTACGCCCTTGATGGGGTTCCAAACGTACCGTTTCAAGAGCACAAGCCAAAGTACCGTGAAGCCTATGCCTACGCCGAAGAATACTGCGGATGCTTGCGCTAGGTTTACTGATCCCCACGCCATCATGCCCGTCATCAGGTTGGTTACGCCGTTCACGATGCCCTTGCCGACCACGTTCACGCCGATGTCATAGATTGTTGCGCTGAAAACTGGCGAGTAAAGGCATCCTACAGCGAGGGCTAGGGTCACGATGAGCACGATTATTACGAGCCATGCGAGTTTTCTCACTTGTGCTTCACCTCCGCACCCTTCCGTTTAGATGCGGACTTCTTAGATTTTGCCATGGTTTCTCAACCTCCATTTTTCATTTAAGATATTTGCCACACTGCACTTGTGGATGACGAAGCAGTTCCAAAGTCAAGCATTTCGCTTCTGAATCGACAAAACCGCGTGCAATAGACTGACAGGCGCGCGCTACAGTAAACCCTGCAGTAAGTATCATCTGTCATTGTTGGATGGTTCCTCTTCCACGGGAATCCGTCAACACTTCGCCCTGATCGTATCTTGCCGCAAAACTGTAGGTAACACCTTCAGGAAACATTAGGCCCAGCTCGGCGGCAAGCCGTTCAGGCGTCAACCTGTTTATAGATTCAGAAATCTTGACGTCTTGAAAAGCGAATCGTTGCACTATCCGTCTTGCTTCTCGACGTTGCAGCCTTCGCTCTTGGGCTTCTGGGCTTCGAGTGTGTTTGCTCATAACCACGTTTCCATTTTTGTAGTTACGCGGTAATTGAACATGAGAGAATAGGCAAGTTTCGTATATGGCGTTTTGAGATTTAAGACTTATTACACCGATTATGCACCGAAAAGCATAAATACATAAACGGTACATGGAACAGTCAAGAAACGGCGGCCCTTGTATGGATAGATTTGAACTCTCCCATAAGAACTTGAATTTAGTCGCAAGAGACACGACGCTTTTTGAACTGATTTTTGAGGTGTCTGCATGAGCGAAGAGTATGATTTGAAAAAGTCAGAAAACAAGATTGGACAGTTGTATCCTATTCTGAAGTCGAAAGACGGACAAATCATTGATGGGTTTCACCGTCAAAAGGCTGACCCGAACTGGAAGAGTCTTGTGGTTCCAGAGATTGACAGTGAAGAAAAATTGTTGTTAGCGCGTCTGATTGCCAATTTTCATAGACGGCAAGTATCGAGGGAAGAGAAGGAAGAATGGATCAATGGGCTGGCTAAAATCTATAAAGACCAAGGTTTGAGGGTCTCGTTTATAAAGGGAGATGGTATTCAAAACGAAATCAAGCAAAAAATCATGGAAGTTACTGGTTTATCCGAATCTACGGTCAATAGATACCTCGCGAATGAGTTCAAATCAGAACAGAAAGGCGGTGGTACATCTGTTGTTCCAACGTTTGAAAAAGTCGAAAGAGCATTGGGCAAGAAAGGTCTGCAAAAGTTCAAAAAACAAGTTTTGGAAGAAGCGAAGCTTACTCCGCAAGAAAGAGGCGTATTGACCAAGAAACGAGAACATGAAAAAGAAGAACGCCAACGTAAGCGAGTAGAAAACAAGCGGTTGAAAGATGAGAAGTTGCAGAAGCAAGCGGAAGAAACAGCGAGGCAAAAACTGTTAAAAGACAAAGACTTCATTGCCGACGCTGCTAGGTTAGCTCCTTTAATTGAAGAGCCAGAACTTCAAGAGGAATCAGAACCTACTGTTCAAGAAAACAGTCAACAGTTGACATCCTTCCTAACAAACTATGCAAAAGCTCTAAAGAAAAATCCATATCCACAAGTTGAAACCGACGAAGTTCAAACAGCTATAAATTTCTTTAAACAACTTCTCAAAAAAGACAAAATCCACTGTCCAATTTGTGGCGAAACACATCTTCAATGGGGATGTGGACATGAGTTCTAAAACGCCTCCCCTACGCATCCACATAGCCATGCTCAACAGTTTAAGAGCAATCGACATTCTTGGCGGTGGAAAATTATTAGTCTCACAAATTCATGGCCAATATTCAAGAGGCCTAGCCACAAACCGTTCTCCAATTAACGCCACGGTATTGCGCGACCATCTACAAAGTTTAACCGAACTATACTCTATTTCATGGAAGGCAAAAGGAAGAGTAGACTGGTTAACCGTTCAGCAAATTCTAAACGACTTAGAAAAGGAAGGTTGCCCAGATGTGTTTTTAGAATCAATAACAATAGAACGTCAATGGATAAAATATAGCTCTTACACTATGCAAAACGAAGAAATCCATGTTCCTTTCATGTTTCATCCGCATCCTTTCAAACCCTCAGTGTTTCATAGACTCAAAAGTAAACTTCCAAGTTACGGACTATGGTCAAAAATGAAGGAATTACGCGCTGATTTAAGCACAACCCTTGATGAACAGACCAAAAAAAGATGGAGAGACATTCTTCTAATCAATATTCCGAATCCGACGCTTGAAAATCAGGAAATCCGCCAGTTATGGACAAACGTATCATGCTGTATCATCCTTAAGGAATCCAAAGGAAAATTCATGTTAATGGAAGTTGAGGAATTTAGAGGGGTTGGTGTTTGATGCAGAACCACTTTAATCATTTTAAGCCGTCTCTCTGTGCGGTTCAGAAGTGGAGGAGCAACGAAACCGTTAAAGCCCAACTGAAACTGACGGTAACTTTTGCAATGAAGGACGGACGCTACCACAGAAGAGAGTGGTCAGGACAGGCCACGGTCATTCGCAGAACCGACATTGAACGTATCTACGATTATGCACGGGAAAACTGCACCTTGCGAAATCACGTTATCGTGAGGTTGCCAATGAAAATCGGTTTGCGCACGGGCGAAATAGCCAGCTTCCGCATCGAGAATATTGACTTTGACACGAGAAGCTTCCAAGTTCTGGACAGCAAACAGAAGATTTTCTATCCGTTGCCGCTGGACGTTGTGACGTTGCAGCTTGTTCAGGACCTGATCAGGGAAAGGCTTGAAGGCTACGTTTTCACTCGTGCGCGAAGCTGGAAACGCGTTAAGAAAGGTTTGCCTTTGACGGTTCAGGAGGTTTGGCACGTCATCCACAAAGTCGGAGCCGAAGCGGGTGTGGAAGGGTTCAAGCCGCGCATGCTAAGAGAGTATTTCGCTGCGAACTGGGCCCACACAGAACGGAAATCGCTGCCGACGTTGCAACAGATTCTACGGCACAAGAGCCTAGAAACCACGCAGATCTACATTAACAAGCTCGTGTTTTTTGAGGATGTCCAAGCCGAGTTTGACGGAGTCAGAAACGGGCCGTTAATGGCTGAAAGCGTTTGCAGGGGCTGTTCCGTCGTGAACGTGTGCAAGTACGCGCCTTTGCCTGACTGTGTGGAGGGTTGCCGTTTCAAACCAAAAATCAAGGAGGAAATGAAAAGATGAACGAGAAAAAATGGGTTCACACGCACTTTAGGTCGCTAAAGGAACAGCGTGACAAGTTTGACGAGGCCATAGATAGCGAGTTTCCGACGCGTTCGGCTGCGTTGAACGAGTTGATGAGGCGGTTCATTAAGGAGGCAAAAAAACAGTGAGGAAGTACGTGTGCGACAATTGTGGCAAAGAACTTGTTGAAATCGACTTGTACGTTGCAACTGCCAAGCGACAGGGCGATTCACGGTTCACCAGAACAACTGTCCCTGACGAAGTGGTTTTAGGCGAGTTTTGTTTGGAGTGCCTTCGCAAGGTCGGGGTGCGGATCAAGGAAGGAGTGAACTAGGAATGAATAAGGCTGTTAGAAAGTGGCTTCTTCGGGCGGCACAGTGGTACGCAGAGAAAGGTTTCAGTCCGTACGAGCAAGCAGAAATCTATTTTCAGGTTTGGGGGATGCCTAGGGAATGACTCGGTTTGAGGTTGCGTGGACAGTCGCCGTCGGCAAAGTCGCACGCAAACTATTCAACACGTATGAGGAGTTGTGCGAGTGGCTGGAAAGGTTCGAATTTCGGAGAGAGTTCAGAGCCAGCGTCAAGGAAGCGGAAACATGAGCGAGATTTACGTGTACAACATCATGTTAGAAGCAAAGACCAGAGCCATGGTTGCCATAACAAAGAAGTACCATCCAGATTGGTCAAATGAACGAATACGAGAATTTCTCAAGAACGCAATGGATTATGCGGTTACAAAGGAACTAGAGGAGACTGTGAAAGCATGAGTTTGTTTGATAGTGAGGAAGCCGAGAGGATAAAGCGCCATAGGCGTTTCATTGAATATCAGCATGGGCAGGACGTTGCCGAGTTAAATCGGAAACTTGACGACCAAATGCAAGAGGCCTCCGAGTATGTGGACGCTGAAAGTTCCGAGATGATGGGCAAGATAGAGGTCTTGGAACGGGATGTTGCTGAGTTGAAACGGCAGTTTGAACTGTTGAAGGCGAAAACATGAAACCTATGAAATATAAAAACGACTTACAAATGTGGCACAAGTTCGCAGAGTTTGCAGACCACCTAAAATTCGTAGCAAAAGCCCAAGAGCAAACTCTCTATTCCGAGTGTGTCCATTACCATTGGGACAACGACGCTTTCGAGGAAGACTGTAATAATGGAAACATAGTTCGCAAAGAAGACTTTGATGCCCAAGCTGAATGCTGGAACTGCCCATTTTATTTTACACAGAAGGCGAAACTGTGACGGCCAAAATATACGTGAACGAATGTTACGCTTGTTCGCCTAGTTGCGAGATTCGCGGAACATGTAAGAAGAAGGAGAAGATGTTTAATGATGTCTAATATCAAGATTAATGGTAAATGGATTACTAATCCAGAATATGAGAGAAAATATCGAAGACTGCATCTTCTGGAGAGAAATGCAAATAGCCGAAAGGTATGGGTTTCAAATCCTAAGATTCGAGAATATTATCGTCTGAATCAATGGGCAAGAAAACACACTGTCCTAAGTTCTCGTTGCGAACTATGCGATTCTACTGAACATCTTGAAAGACATCACCCAGACATATGGAACTATCCAGAAATCATAGTGACTCTCTGTGTTGAATGCCATAATTCTTTTCGCAAAGAGCAGTGCGCACAGAAACGTGAGGAGGTCAAAAAGAAACGACGAGAAATTGAATGGAAAGCAGGATATGAACGGGTTCAAGCAACTCGTAAACTTCTAAATCCCAATAATCCACATCAACCTACAGTGAGAGAAATTGCGCCGGCAGTAGGTCTTTCCAGAAGTTGGGTTTCCAAACATGATGTCTATGGGTACGCCTCATGCAGGGACAAGGAGCGAAACAAGCCATGAAGTTCAACATTAAAAATCGACCTCAACCAAAAGATTTCCCAGCAAATAAAACAAGACATTTGGGAGTTAATATGACAGCATGGAAAAAGGCTGATGATGAGTGGTTTGAGGGTTTTGAGAAGCAACTCCGAAAGGAATTGAGAGACATGTACCGTAGTGCAGAAACCAAGCAGTTAATCAAAGAGATTTTGGGTGACGAGAAATGAAGGTGCGACATCACGTCTTTCCAATGGGCGTCCTGTGCGAGCTGAGGCCAAACGGCAAATGGGTTAAGGTGAAACGAAAATGAACTTGTCTGAAGTATGGGAAATAACCATTCAAGAAACAATTAACAACAGAATACCGTTCAAACATAGACGAAGATTCTGCAATCAGAGAGTAAGAGAACTGTACTGTGAGGTTTAAGAATGAACCTTTTCGACCTTTTGAAGGAGCATGCGGGCATGAGCCAAGAAGAAGCAGAAAACTATTTCCACATCGAAAACACGGCCTCGGAGTGGACCCTAAAATCGATTCGTTACTTGGAACCGACCAAGTTTCACGCTGTGCTGAAGTTGGCGGCGGAGTATGGCGGAACCTACGATCCGAAAGCTAAGGGGGGGGTTGTCCACATTCCTAAGGAAGGCTTAGACAAGGATGAGAAGTTGGAAGAGGCTCTAGGCCACACGCCACCCAGCAAGGCCACCCTTTCAAAAGCCGAGGAAGAAGATGTTGTCGCAAGCCGAAAGGAAATTCAAGACGGAAAAGCCAAGACCTTCAAAACCGCTGACGAATTGATAGTTGAGCTTCACAAGAACGATAACGAATCATCGGAGGAGTATGCTCTTAGCCGTAGTTTGAAAGGGAAACTTGGCCAGCTCGTGCCCTGCCTAGAAGACGCGGAAGGAAGAATCTTTGACGGAATCCACAGAAAAGCGATTGACCCGAAAGCATGGACCGTTAAACTCGACAAAATCAAGACGCCAGTGGACCGTGCTCTTGCGCGGATGACCGTGAACTTCTGCCGCAGACACTACATGCCTGAAGAAATGAAAAACGACATTGGACTACTGATTGGTTCGGGTCTTACGGTTGAAGAAATAATAGAGTCGACAGGAATCAGCGAAAGAACCATCTACAAGTATAAACCTCAGGAGTTGAAAAACCAAGTTAGGGTGGAAGCTGGCAAAGAGGCGCATCGTGAATCGCAAGATAAAGCTGCGAGCTCGCAGGTCACTGTTAAGACTCAAGATGCCGCACAACCAGAAATCCCGCAAAGGATTCAAAGAGAAACACTGAACGAACTTGTAGAATGCGCGAATTGCCACATGGGCTTCCACATCAGCAAAGCCACGTTGATTGACAATAAGAACGTTTGTCCAAGATGCGCGGAACATGTGAAGCCTCAGCCCAAACCCAAGATTGAGCCGACACCATTCAAGCCGAAGGAAACAGGCGATTTCCGCGTTGCCCAGATGCACCCTAAAGTGAGCAAAATGGACACGGCCATGCTAGTTCGTTTGCAGAACAACGAGGAACTTAGAAAGCTTGGATGGCGCATTGAATTTCAGAAGCCACGAACGAAAGTAATCTGCATTTCAGACGTGACCTTAATTGACAGGTTTGGAAAGGAAATTGACGTTTACTTTGACTTTGTGGAGACTCATAAAAACAGCGAAGTTGAAGACGACTTCAGACGCCAAGAAGCCGCTAGAATTCATAAAGTTGAGGTTATTCCGTTACTGTATGATGCTGTTACTGAAACTGAGGAACGTAGACTAGAGAAGGCTATTGTTGAACAGTTGAAAATTCGAGGGAGTTTCTGAAATGAAGGGCAATCTTGACACTCTGAGACAAGTTGTCTTTGAAAAACAGAAAGTGCCATTCTACAACCGTAGACACGGAGATTTGACGATTGCAACAGTTCTAGACAATGAAGGACTACATACTTTTGTCTATAATTCGAAGGGTCTTGACAGTCATTCCTTGAAGGTTTGGGACGAAATCACTGAGGAAGATGTTGTCCTTCTTCTTGAGAAACTTCCAGAGATTGTGGATTCTACGGAGGCAGTCAAAGCATGAGTGAAGGGCTGAAACAGAAAATCCAGAAAGAAATTGACGGAAACGTTCAAATGTTGCGTAGTAAAGACCCGAAATCAGAAAGGAGAATATCTGTTCTTCATGCCAGAATCGAAATGCTGACATGGGTTCGGAAGGAACTGGATGAAGCCGCAAAAGAAGTCAATCAAATCATGTGTGAAGATTACTGGACTTCTAATTTTGCTTTGAATAAGGTCAGATTAAAGATTTTGGCTGTTTTGGGTGTGGACGAAAAGGAGAAGGTGAAATAGATTGGTCGGCAATCACCCAGAAAAAACTATTGCTAAGCGAGAACGATTCAGGATTAATCATCCAGACTACCAAGAGAATAAGCGGAAAGAGTACAAAAAGAGGATTGACGCATACAATCATGTTTACAATGTAAACAATAAAGACAAAAGAAGTGCTGAGAACAAAGTTAAGAAAAGCCTTCTAAGAGCAAATTGTGAAATTTGTGGCAGTAGTGAAAACCTAGTGCGGCATCATCCAGATTATTCTGAACCGTTATTTTATGTGACGCTTTGCTCAAGTTGCCATAATTATGTTCACAATGGAGTGGCGAAACCATGAGTTTGAAAGAGAAATCCAAAACAGCCGAAGAAATCAACTTACAAATTCAAGAAATGGTAAAGCGTAATCGAAAGGAACATGGCGCATATTCTTTTGAAGAGATACAGGAAATCTCAAAACGGAAGTGGGTTTTGGTTTCGGACGCACAGCAAGAAATAGACAAGCTCAAAACTTTCAGAGACAACGCCTACACGAAATGGTGCGATTCACAAGCAGAGTTGGAGAGGGAGCGTGGCTTGCAAAAACAGAAACTACAAGCCTTTTATGACACTCTGATGGCGATGGTTCCTAAAACCGTCAAGATAGACGAGTGCGACCCAGAAACAAAGGAAACGTGGATTGTTCAGACTGCAGACCCTTCAGAATGGAGCATGTTCATTGATTCCTTAGGCGAGTGGCTTGTAAAGTTCAAGGAGTTGCTGAAATGATGATGCCAGTATTCAAAATTAAAAGCGGAAAAGGCTGGACATTGTGTGAAAACTGCATTACCCCAATTTTAAAAGGCAAAAACAAAAGATTCTGTGAAAAATGCTTAAAGGGAAAACAGAAAGCAAAAAATCATAGAAACTATCTGAAACAAGTTGCTATGGGATGGAGGCACTACTGAAATGAGTGGCGATTTCATAGCGTTTCGGGCGTTGTGGGATTCATACCCGTTCACCGAGGAAGCGACGCAGCTCGTTTGCGACTGCCTAAACTGGTATGTGAAGCGGAGTGGAAAGCCTTTGGAGACGGTTGAACGCGCCTTAGCACTGTACAAACTGAAAATGGAGATGAAACAATGAGAACCAGAATGTTTCCTTTCATAACTTGCACATGGAATCCAATAGTGGGTTGTCTTCACGATTGCGTCTATTGCTGGGCACGGAATCTTGCGGAAACAAAACTCAAAAGCACAGAGCGTTATCGTTACGGTTTCAAACCTCAGTTTCTAGTCAAAGAATTAGGGAGACGCTTCAAGAAAGGGGACACTGTTTTTGTTTCAGACATGGGCGACGCTTTCGGAGACTGGGTTAAAGAACAATGGATAGCAGAACTTTTCAATGTTATCCGAAGGAATGAACTAACCACCTTTTTCTGTTCAACCAAGAACCCTAGCCGTTACACACAGTTCTTCTTTCCAGAAAACGTAATCAGGGCAGCAACGATTGAGACAAATCGTGAAATCCCACCAGAAATTAGCAGGGCTCCCCAACCGAAAGACCGTTTAAACGCTATGATAGACATGGACATTTGGGACCATCCTACTTTTCTGAGTGTCGAGCCAATAATGGATTTTGACCTAGACGAATTTAGCCAAGCAATCATAAACATCAATCCTTCATTCGGCGTTGCAATCGGATACGACAATTACAACAATCACCTTCCTGAACCTTCCCTAGAAAAGACAGAACAGCTAATCGCAAAACTTGAAACAGCTCACATCAAAGTTTTCAGAAAAACAATTCGAGAAAAGTGTTTGGTACTGTACAAACTCAAAACGGAGACACAGAAAACATGAGAACTGTAAAATGTCCTAATTGCGGAGTTAGACAAGTTGTCGTTTGGAATAAACAACACCACAAATGCGAGAATTGCCACCAAGTTTTCTGGAGTGGAAACCTATGAGGTGGTTTGTTTTGGCTCTGCTATTTCCCATCGCTGCACCATTATGGCTGCTAGGTTGGGTGTGCTACGTGACAGGAAAAAGAAAGGAGACAAGCTGATGAGTTGTCCGATGCTTGGGAGATGTGGAAAGTATGGCATGTGTTGCGATGGCAGAAACTTTGATGAATGCGACTTTTACAAGCGCCTTCTGAAAGAGCCTAGAAAAAGGAGATAAAACAATGGAAGAAATAATCGTAAATAGTAGCGAATTGATCTTGAGAGATTTGGATTCTGACCTTGAATTTATCTTTTTGTTCATGCCTAATTTGCCTTATCGCGCCTTTTATGGTGATGCATCTCCAGAGAGTCACCCATGTATTGGTATAAATCTTGCAGACAAACTGTTAAAATATGCAGCCACAAAGTCAGTGGAAGCTACTTCATTTCACCTTTCTTACCTCGTTTTACATGAACTAACGCATTGGGCAACCGATGATAACAAGCAACACAAGCATTGGTGTGAATATCTGTTCAGATTACTTTTTCGGTTGGAGACTGAGACAGAATGATTTCTGGGTTGGCATGTGGGCAACCAAAAACGAGGCCTAAACAATGAAGTTTAATTCAGAAGAGCTTTTAGAACAATTTGGCAACGTATTTCACGCTGGAAAATGGTGCAAAAGGTTTGATTGTCTTTCATGTGAATTCTTCTATACTTGCCCTCCAAAGTTCCGTGACCGCAAAGCCAAAACAGAGAAAGACCCCACTGACGACTATGTTTTGCGAAATCTTACGTTTGGATGGAAACTTGACAAAGCCGAATTCCATTTAGAAGGAAAGGTGAGGGGTTGATGCCTCGCTGTGTCTGTTGTGGTTGTCTGGACAGGCCCAGCCGAAACTGCAGCTTCTACAAGGCCACGATTAAGGACATTCACCAGTCAATCCCGTGCAACGGATACAAACCAAAGGAGACAAAAAAGATATGAGTTTGACAGATGGCGGAATGATTAGAAAAACAAAGAAGAATCAGGTCTTATTGGCTATAATCAAGTTCATTGAAAAAACCTTGTACGATTTCAACAGTGGCTCTGGAACTTTGTGGAGATTGAGCAGAATGAATAAGGTTAGGGTGCAAACGTGGAATTTCCGAGACGAAATCGTGGACGACCAAGTCTTGGACGTTTGGACGGGCCTAGAAGACTTTCTGGACGATGTTTACACGCGGTTCAGCGGCCGGACGTTGAAGAGGGTCAGCTTCGAAAAGGTGAGAACACTGAGAACACAGACGCCAAAGGAAAGGGTTCTGTATAGTCTAAACCGCGCAATTATGAAGGCTTATGAAATAAGGGGGTGATGTGGATGGAAGAAGGACAACTCAAAAAACGAATAGTCGCGCAAAGTAACAATGGGTTATCACCAGAGGAAAAAGACGGAGATATTAATTCGGAAGATTTGCTTCAATGGCTCGATGAGGCTGAAAAAGAATTTCCTACTGACAAAGACGCAACCAAAATGATCGAAGCCGAAGATCGTTACCATGGAACAACATATAAAAAACCTTTTGTTGATTCTGACCTTTGGGAAACACTTGTAGAAAAATGGTTTAAGAAGTGGTTTGGAGGTGAAAAGAGTGAGTGAAATAGACAAGAAGATTGACGAAATACGAGAAATGAAGCAGAAGCTCGAACGACTTCAAGAAGCCATCCTGATCTATTCTGACGCTGTAGACGCCGCAACGACGCAGTTAAGACAGAATCTAGGCGCGGAAACAAAGCCGCAAGGAAGCCCAAAACTCAAGTTTGACACGTCAAAGATTCAATGGAAGAATGCGGAAGGCGACAGGGGCCCGTTCGAAATCGCGGAGAAGAAAGCCAACGACGGAAACCCAGACTACGTTGCGCTTGAACAGTTCCTAGAAAACGCGGGCGGACGGGTTACGAGTGAAGGGTACTTTGTGTGGATGTTCACGGATAAAGGCGCGATTGGACGGAAGGTTAAGCAGAAGTAGGATTGAGAGAAAAAACGGAGGTGAAATGATGAACGAGAAAATCGTCACAGTTGTTGGGATGCGACAGACGCACGGTCTTACAGTAGGTGATGAAAGAATTGAACTGGAATTTGACAGTGGCGACAGAATAACTATTCCGCAGGTTGAGGTAGAAAGTCACTCTCTGAAGATTGGCAGTCAAGTGAAAATTTCGTTAAACAACGTTTGAAGTAGGGCTTTCGCTGAAGATTAGAAAAGTTGCACAAAAACAGACTGGGGCCCGTTTGAAGAGAGCCAGTTTGAAGGGCAAAAACTCGAAGATTCAGGGTTATTTCGCTCTTCAACTGGGTTCTGATTGAAGGGCAGAAAGTCGAAGATTTGAGGTTATTTGGCCCTTGTTTCAAGAGCGGGAAAAGCCTAAAGTGGCCTTTTTTCGCTCTTCAAATCGGTTCCTAGAAAAAGCTGGTTGAAGAGCACAAAAACAGAAATATAGTCGGAAGTGCATAGAATTAGGCATGGAAAGTAAGATTGTGCAAAAACTGATAGACCCAGTCAAGACAACGCTTTTGCTGTTGGCAATCACAACTTGCGCAATGATGACGTTTTACGGTTTCGTCCACACTGCCACGGTCACCATTCTAGGAGAATGGATATTCAGTATCGGCTGCACAATAGGTTACTTCTGCCTCTGGCTATTCTTTGTTTGGATTGGCGTCTGGCGGTATGACAACAGAAACTACGGATAAACGTTCTCCAGCAATTTCTGAGTTATGTCCAACTCTCGCATCTTGATTCCTGTCGATTGCCTATCTTGGAACTCGGGTCGCACGTTAGTCAACACTTGATTGTAACTGTCAAATGCCTGTCTAGACATACTATTTACAACGTCGGACGTGACAGAATGAGTGGTGATGAATCCTGCTTCGCTCATGTCGTGTTCAACCTGACTCTCACGCATATCCATATTAACCTGATGTGCACCTGCACTATTCGGGCGTGCATGTACATGAACCAACTGGCCTGGCAGAAGATCCTTCATCATGGGCGTTGTGAATGTTCCTACTGTCGGCGTTGTTTTGCACCGTAGAAGTTCCGCGTAGGCCATCCGCGCGATGGTTCCCGTAGTTATGTCTTGGTCAAGCGTGTCGTCCTTGCCAAACGGGTCGTTGATTACCTTCAGTTTCAGAGGGTTAGCCGCGCTTATGACGGGATTGTTCCATTTGGCGCCTCTCAGGCACCACCCTGCAAAGCATAACCCGTCAATGTATAGTCCTGAATCTACCTCCTTGTTGACGATGGTGAACGAAATTCGGTTTATGTCTGTCCAGTCTCCGCCGCCACCTGCGGGTTGCCACTCTCTAAAAGCGTCGCTAGTGGTTTCCGCCGTTCTCCAATACTGGCTGACTGGAATGGACATGTGATACCACTGGTCAGCATTAACAAGAAACTTTGTCAGGTCTATAGCGCACGACCATACAATAGCAGCTCCCCAATTGGTGCCAAGGTCAATAGCCATAAGGTCTGGAGATGCACCTAAGGTGAGGGCGGCGTTTCTGCGGGCCCAAAAATTAACTGACGGCACGTTGTACTTGCCCCCTGCCGCGTCTAGGTCCAAATGCAGGTTATCTGTAGTTGGATAATAAAAATGCTCATCTACAGACTTAACAGTTACCGTGCCAAGGATACTGTGACCTACACCAGCTACAGGAACCTTGCATGTGTGACTATCCGTAACTGCAATGTTGACACCAGTCCAAGCCGCCGCGTTGTCTTCAGTCCATGCGTCGCCGTTACCAGGCTTCTGCCATGCGCCATGATAAAGAATGTAGTTGGCTTCAGGCGACATCGTTTCAAGCCCTGAAATAGTGGTGAAGTCAGTGCCTTGCACGAGAGTTGCAGCCGTTGCTGAGTTGCCGTAGTATGTTGTCCACCCTACACCTGCCGATGCTGCGGAATGACTGCCCACCGTCGTTACTAGCAATTTGTCGTCTGTCGTTACGATCCAGTGGGGTCCAGCAGCGGCTCCTTTTATGGCTTGAATTACAGTGCAAATATCGTTCAGGCATTTGTTGTTGGGTTTGTATGGGAAGTAAAGATAGTTTATGCTTCCAGTGATGGGGTCAACGTAATCTACGCCGCCAGATGTCGTGACGTAGGCATACCCAGTGTCTTCTGCCAAATCACCGAACGTGTGATTGACCCATGCGGGCACGATTCCAGTGGTTGCATTTGTCAAAATCAGTTGTATTGTGTCTAAAGTGGGATTGTTGCTTTGAACTCCGTATTCCTGTGCACAAACGGTTTCGCAGAAGCCATACCCCGCGCCGTCGCACTTGGCCGTTATTGTTTCTGCAGGCACAGTTTCGGTGACGAATCGGATTACTCCGACGAAAACCGTGGTCCATGCGGCTTCTGAATTGTCCTTCACTGAGATGGTGATGGCCGCGCCTTTTATGATGGTCGCGCGATTCTTGCTTTGGTAGTCTGAAAAGACAACCGTTGCCGTGTCAAACCCGTTTTCTCTGCGGATCACGTGGGCTCTCGTAACTATGTCGGCCTGAAATGTGGTGGCACCTACGACGACTTTGAGTTGAGGTATAGGCATGTAAGTGACCATTTCAACTTCCCCTATCTAAATCGTACATGGCACCCGCAGTTATTGCAACGGCGGATGCGGTGCTTACTATGGCGGTTGCCCATCCAATCGGACCTTCCGCGGCTTGTAAGGCAATCGCCGCAATCTGCAACGACCTCAGAACGGTAATCAAAGATTGTATGCGTACTATGGCCTTTTCCACTTCATCAGGCAGTCCCAATCTTCGAATCAACATCAGACTTCTGAAGAGTAACCGTTCAAGAGTGCGAATTTCGCCAACCGCATCTTCCACATTTACGGTTAACGCGTATTCTATTTCGACTCTCTCGCTCATTTAGTGATGGCACTCTCCACTCGGGTCCATATCGCATCCACAATCGTTGGTTCGACCTCTGCCCATGCAGGTGCCATGAAAGGCTGTTTTGCTTCAACGAAAGCCGCGTAATCAACCAGTCTGCCAGTTTTAGGATTCACGATGTATGAGCCGCAACGAACCTTCACTTGGCTCCAGAACTGGCCTTCGCCACCCCTTTCAACTCTGATACTGTCTCTCAGCGAGCCCGTGTCAACTGGAACGTAGATCTGTGCTAGACCCGCCATAACATGGGCCTGCTGCAACAATGCTTCCACGGCGGCGTCTTTCATCCTCTCTGGCAGCATCATTAGAATGTCTGCTTGGTTAAGTTCCAACTTAATAACGTTAGGCGTGCTCATGTGATTCCGAACCTTTCTTGACTCGTCTCCACGTTCGCAGAACCCAAACGGTACTCGTGCATGTCCAGTTCGTAGCTGAGCAGGTTCTCGTCCGTTTTGGCCTGGCTAATCCTCATGCGGTCCAACGTGACTTTCAGGCTTGCAACGTCGCTCGTGAACCACTGCCACGGGTCGCCGAAAGCGTAGTGGAGAATCTGGTAGAACGCTTCTGCATCGTGTGTGGTCCACCTGCCGTGCCAACCTTCGCCGACTAGGGGAACGCCTGCCGCGTTAGTGCCTGTGCTATCAATGTCGCCGTAGACGCGTATAGTCGAATCGTCAGCGCCCAGGTACTGTGTGGCGTTTCCGACTTTACCCGGGATTTTCAAGTGCTGCAGATTGTTGAAGCCTTCAAGTTCGACGCCGCCTGAAACGAAGGGCCAAGTGAAGATGCCTTGGCACACGAGTATAAAGTCAACGTACACGCTGCCCGTGGTGTCGTCCGTGTCGGAGTACGCGTAGATGCGAATGTAGTCCAAGGTTTTCCCCGCGTCCAAAGTGAATGTTGACACTGTCCAGCTTATGCTGAACTGGGGCGACGTGTAGACTGTGCCGACGATGTAGTCGCTGGTTCCGCCTTGATAGACTGCGACTGCCGTCAAGCCAAGACCCGCGCTTGCCACGCCCGTTTTCCACCTGACTAGAACTTTCCTACTAATGTCTGTGTTCAAGTTTAGTGGGCCCGCCGCGCCTGGACCCGTGGTTGCGTGGTGGTACAGGTCCCAGTAACAGTAGTCGCCTGCTTCTGCCGCTGCGCAGTCAAGTTTTAAGTAATCGTTATAGATTGTGCTTATGGCTTCGCCGTCAAGGTCTTGAGCTCCTGCAGTGCGTCGCCACTTGCTGAACACGTAGGTGTCGCCGTTGCCCGTGATGTTGCCGAACGCCACATGCGTTAGCGTGTGTGAGGCGTTGTCAAAGTCTGTGATTTCTCGGTATGCTCCTGCGTTGGCGCCTGTCAAGTACTTGATGTAGAAGCCGTTCCAGAAGTCGTTTGCTTCCGTGAGCGAAGCATCTACTGTTGTTGTGACAAGCCCGACTCCGCTTGTCGTGTAGACTAAAGTATCCCATAATGTGTCGTTGTCTTCTAGTAGGCTGTGGCCGTAGGTTATGGTTGGTTTTGTCAAGTCAGATTCCTCGTGTATTTCATTACGCATTCGACGCTGTAGAGTGTGGTTGAGCCGAGGCTCTGCGTCTTAGGAGTCATCGTTTCCAAGTTTCGCAGCGAACCCAACGGGTAAGCTTCCAACACTCGGCGCAACTGTCGTTCGCCCTGCCACATCAGGTTGTCGCCGCTAATGCCCGTCTTGTCGATTGCTTGAGGAAAGATTGACACTTTCTCTTCGTAGCCCCATGGGTACTTGTCGCCGCCGATCAACGGTGTAGATGTGCCTTTGCCAACTGAATAGACTAAGTCTACGCCTTTCGTGACGAAAACCGTTCTTATTAGATATGGAGGGTCTGCCCAACACACTATATGCGTGGCAGGCGTGCCGTCGTTTTTCAACAGGCTAATCGGCAACGACGCGAAGTACGTGTCCAAGTAGTCTTTGGTTCTGTGCCGCGGATCCTCCACCGTCGCACCCGTCCCATACGTTGTCGGCATGTCATAGTGAATGGGCAACTTAGTGAGGTTGGACTCGTAGTAAACTAGACTGTCTCCAAAGTTGTTCGGCGCGACCAATTCCACCTCATAATAGTTGCCGAAGCTGTCTTTGACTTCGTCGCCCTCGCTGACTGGGTCAAGGTGGAACCCGCTCACTTCGTAGTGAGGGTAGAACCCCGCCGAAAGAGCAATAGACCGCATGGCGCGTGGAATCACTGCCATTTCAATCGTTGTTTCCGCGTAGGCTTTGGCGTACCATCCTGTGACTGTGTCGGCTGCGCCGAGTTGCAGTTCCCGTCTTGTCACATCAAAGCTTATAACCATCTCAAATCAGCCTCTTGTTTGATGCTACGCTAACGTAAGTTTCAACGCTGCCCAGTTGACATCACCTGTTCCGCCTGTAACCATGACTTGTATCATGTACTGGTAATTGCCACTGGAAAGATTCGCTTTTATGTCTCCAGAAGTTTTTGTGACCCAACCATTCGTATTATCGGTTAGTTCTGAACCAGTCACGTCGACCCAACCACCATCATTTTTGACGAGTTTAATGTAAATGGTTTGGGCTGCTGGAGACCGTATAGAAGCTTCAAAATTCGCCGCAATTATCCGAGAATATTTTGTTGTGTCCAACTTGAACATGTAATACTTGTACGTGTAGCCTGTTTCTGCGACTGTCCATGCTTCAGCAACTATCGGAACATAGATTAACGCTTTTGTATATTCCGAATCGTGCCAAATACATTGTGACGTTATCGTGTTTGTGAAGGCAACCCCCGCGAATTGTGTGTTTCTATGAACGACATCTAAAGCGTTTGCCGTCATGTAAAGAAAAATTGGTGTGCCATATCCGTAAGCCCAATTATCGTGAATATCAACATTATCCACATAATCGGCGTAGATGGCATAATTGTTTGTTATGAAAGCGTTTTTGCTGATGGTCACTCCTTCCATGATTTTTGCCCCAGACCCCTGCAGGTAAATTTGTTTTGTTCCTGTTTGGCCTGGGGCCTCCTCAAAATAGTTGCTGACAATGTTGAGTTTGCGAGCCTGATAGTTTACTTCAATGCCTACCATGTTGGTGGCGAAACCAAAATTGTTTTGTTGGATGTTTACCGCAACAGGATTGTTCGTGGAATCAGAGAGTTCGATTCCTTTAGGTGCACCGTCAAAATAGGAATTTCTGATAGTTATGTGATTTGCCCCTGCCCCTGCATGTCCCTCTAAAAGAAGGTTCTGTGCTGTTTGACTACGTAAGATGCAACGTTCTATTACGGTTTCCCATGCCCCATCCATTTTTAGTCCTGTGGCGCCGTTATAGACAAAAACGTTTTTGACGTTGCCCCAATGGCAGTCGTATAGTTCGACGCCAACAGCTCCCGCTCCAGCGCCTGCATCAACATAAAAATCTTCCAAGCCAAAACCGTATAGTGCACTTGTATTTCTCACTCGCAACGCGGAACCTATCCCCGAATAAGTGATTTTTGTTAATGGCGATGTGTGTCCCGTCGATAATCCTCGTAGTATTATTCCTTCTTTGTCAATCGTTACCCCTGTTGTGCCAAGGCTAAAGTTTGTGCCCTTTAGGAAAATCAACCCGCCGCCTGTGAGGGCATCTATCGCGGCCTGAATCACCGTTGTCGCGGAAGAACCGTTGTAGTCTGTTCCGCCTGAAACGTTGCTTTCCGCTCGGAAAGTGGCTGGCGTAGTTGAAGAGTCTTTCCATACCGCGTAACTGCAGGGGAAGCTTTCGCTCAGACTACGCATCCAAGCAGTAGTGTTTATCTGCGTCCCACTTGTTCCACGATTAGTCATCTAGCTTACCTTCTCGAAACGTTTCTTTAAACTTTCAAAGTCCACGGTGAACACGTCCACCCTACACTCGACACCGTCAACAAGCACCATGCCAGAATCGACGATTGCCCTTCGCGGCGAAGGCACGTTTTTGAGTTGTTCCAGAGCCACATCAAACTTTAATACATAAACGTCAAACCGCGCATTATCGAACCTGGCATAGTCAAAAAAGGCTTCATCCACACTTAAACAGCCTCAAAAATTAAACCGTCACCCGCATCATTAAGTCGCACACGCTTGGTAACGGTGCCAGCCGCGTTTGTCAGAACAACACCTTTTCCTTGAACAGTTACTTGAAAATCTCCGCCACTCTTCATGAACCAGATGTCTGAACCGTCTGTGTCTGAACTGAACTTTATGTCTTCAAGTTTCAAATGCTCAAAAACCCAAACGTCGTCAGTATGCGTGTAAATCTTGGTTTTGTAGAGGCCACCCGTATCTAGCCAGTACAGTCCTGTTGCGTTGGGGACGCGAACGCGCCTATCGTTGGTTCCTGATGCTTCGCCGAGTTGCGCAGCGAATATTTTGACGTAGGGATCGCCAGCGTTGTAAACAGCTCTCATGTAATCGTAGACACCTGGTGCCCCCGCCTGAATCGCGAAAGCCACATCTCTCGGAGTGCCTGTTCCCGTTGCGAAACTGTTAATTAGAAAGACGTTATTGCTCCAACTGAACTCCATGAGTTCTTCGGCAGTTCCAAGGTTGTAAAGGTTCCATAATGCCAGAAGCGTTGTCCATTCTCCGCCAGGCGTTCCGTTTGGCTTCACACATATTTTAGTGCCATAGTTTGTTCTGTGCGTCTGAATCTCTAAGATCTGGCTGTTGTTTCCACCTGACGTTTCTATCCATGTTCCAAAACGCAACTGATCTAAGAGGAGGGCTTTTGTGGATGCTCCACCAACCGTTGAACCCGCGTAGAGGGATACAAGCATCACGTTGGCAGGAATGGTTAAGCCTGCTGGTTCGTCTAGGTCTCTCAAGTAAACTATGCAACTGGTCACTGGCAAACTGTTTATTGCGTTCTGCATCACAGTAAGAAGGACAGGCCCGCTGAACGTGGTGCCACCGTCATAGTATGGAACGGCATAATATGTGGGGTTGCTAAAGTAAACTAGGTAAGTGAAGGGCGAATGGTTGCTTATTTTGCTGTCTAAAGCATTTGCCCACGCAGAACTTATTTTGTCTCCACCAACAACCATCTATTTTTCCGCCTCTTGTAACGGTTTTTTATTTATGAAAGGCAAGGGAAAGTAGGAACGCAAGAAAAAAAGGAATAGTTTCATGTCTTCTCTAAACTCCTATCCAACGTCAACGTCAACCTCTGACAACAAATGCCCAGCATCCTTGATGACAGCTGCAATTGTAGAGTTGCTCATCACGTCTGGCGATGACGCGGAAAGACTTGAAATCCCCACCACGTCCAACCCTTTGTAGAAGCCGTAGTAGACTGCGCGGGCAACCATGAAGACTGCGCCTTTCTCTTTGCTTTCTAAACTGAGGCTTTTGGCGCCTGCCGTTCCCGTCATGTTGGGCAAGTCTGCACCGTACAGGTTGAGGCAGTCAACTGCTAAGTCGATGATTTTCTCAGCGTTTATCGCGCTTATGTCCGCGACCGTGATGTTTAACAGGTCGTGCAGGTCAACATAAGTTATGGTTGCCATTTGTCCCATCTCTCACGCTTTGACACCATACACCATGTAGATGCATTTGCAGTTAGTAACGTCGACTCCGCCTGACTGGGCGATTGTGATTCTGTTTCTGTTAGGCGACGCTTCAAGGTATGTGACGTCCACAACCGCGCCGTCAGTCATTTTCCAGAAGGCAACCCGGTAAAGGGCGGCTGCTGTGCCTGACAAACTGTCAACCGTCACCGTATCGCCCGTTGTGACTTCAGCTTCGCCTCCTTCCCAAGCCTCGTAGATTCCCCGTTTCAACTTCCAAACTGTTCTTGTTCTAACCGCCATTTTGTTTCAACCCTTCAATCGTCTTTTTTAACCCGTCTTCCAAACTTACAGTCGGCGTCCAGCCCAGAACGTTCCTTGCCTTCGAGTTGTCTCCAATAAGCGTGTAGATGTCTAAAGGACGCTTCGGAATGGTGCTCCAGACAATGTCGCCTTGAAAACCCGTCATTTCCACACATTTCTTCGCAAGTTCAGAGATTTTAATGCCTGTTCCCGTGCAAATATTGAAGATTTCGCCAACCGCTTCAGGATGGTTTAACGCTTTCACGTAGCCTTCAACATGGTCAGTCGCGTATAGGAAGTCGCGCACAGGTTCAGGGTCGCCCAGATGCACTTCCTTCTCGCCGTTCAGCATCTGACTCAACATTCTTTCAACAACAAAGAATTTGCTGTGGCCACGCCCATAAGTGTTGAAGGGAAAAATGATTGTTACAGGAAAGTCGTATGCGACGTGCATGTACTGCAGGTAGTTGACTGCGGCAAGCTTTGAAACTGAGTAAGGCGAGGTAGGATAGAACCGCGCGTCTTCTTTTATTGGAAATAGTGTTTGGTTGCCGTAGCACTCGCTTGTGCCTGCGAAAATGAACTGTCGGAGATTGTCGTCGTCGCGCAACGCATTTTCTGCAAGGTTCGCGGTTGCCACAAAGTTTGTTTCAAGAACCTCGGAGGGCCTGTCATAGGAATACGCGACGGGGGTTAAGGCGGCAAGATGAATTATGATTTCAGGCTGAACGGTTTTAATCGTGTTTCGGATTGCAAAGTGATCGTTTAGGTTGGCGTAGACTGTCTGAAGCTGTTTTCTGCCGTTTGGCGCGTAATGGCCTGACATGTACCTTTCTAAACAGTAAACGTCGTGGCCCATCTTTGACAGTCGCGGCGCCAGTTGACTGCCAACGAAGCCCGTTGTACCAGTTAGAAGAATCTTCATTCTTTGCGCCTCAATATAGTTGCTTGTTTCTCTGGGTTCAAGTCGTTGAAGTGCACCACGTACATGGGTTGGCTGCTTAGGGTGTAGAACACGAGTTGTCCGCCGCACTGTTGAAGATGCTTGTGAATTGCGTCTCTCAAGACTACGAGGCTGCCTTGCTTGCCGATTAGGATTAAGCCCATTTTCAAGGTTACGTCAGTGTCGCCCTGCTGGATGAGAGTCTGCACTTGCTCGAACATGACGTTTTTTACAAGTTCCATACTTTCACTTTTCCATTTACGGTTTAAACGCTGCAACATACAATCCGAAGCCTCCGCAGTCAATTTCAGTGGTTGCAATGCGGAAGCCGACTTCTCTTAAGAGGTGAGACAGGCTTTCTTTGCTGTAATTCCAATAGTGAATCATGAAGGGCGAATCGCTTTCGCCTGCAGGCGTGATTCCGTAAAGCCATTTGAGCGCTTCAAAATGAACAAGATCAGTGTAGTCGCCGCCGTCCGCAAGTTTGTTTGCTAGGAAAGGCAGGTTTGGACCGTGAATCATAAGGGTGCCCTGCGGCTTCAGCCATTCGTAGCAGTTTCGCAGCAGCTTTCCAGCTTGAGGCAGATACAAGTGTTCAATAATGTCGCCCATGAATATGTCAGTGAAGCTTTGAGGCGGAAACGAAAGTGTCAACACGTTTGCTACAAGGTCTACGCCGTCGCGTTTCTTCAAGTCTACGTTCAGGTAGCCTGGTCTTATGTCTTCGCCGCATCCCAGGTTCAGCCGCATCACACCACTTCGAACTTGTAGAAGGGTTCGGTTTCTGTGATGCGAATTAACTCTTTGTCGTGGTCAGGATGCGAATGTAAAACCAGAGGCAGTTCATCTTTGAACTGTTCAAGTATGAACCCTTCAGGCATCAGTCCGCTGAACCAAGGG
>Ga0315295_10000312_pt1 | contig 40928 bp, 40 predicted proteins | sample YL17G14_0_MG_FD_204453 | JGI IMG/M metagenome (GOLD analysis project Ga0315295, IMG submission 204453) | Sediment microbial communities from Yellowstone Lake, YNP, Wyoming, USA - YL17G14_0 | ecosystem: Environmental > Aquatic > Freshwater > Lake > Sediment | place: USA: Wyoming | collected...
TTGTAAGTCTCCTTTTTTTCGGGTTCTATCATGCCGGCACTCTAATTACAAGTGGCACAGTTTTTGGGGGGAAGGTCAAATGCGATTATCAATCTGTCAGAACACAGACATTTTCTTGCGGTATTTTCCTGTCTATTTGTCACTTTATTCAATCCATTCATATTGGCAAGCCCATCTGCCCAGCCAGGTAGTGATGCGGTCAAAGGAAAGGTTATTTACCAGTCGATGGAGATTTTCCCGCTCGTCAAACAGCATGTCCACGCTCCGACCATTGTTGAGCTCCCCAATGGCAGTCTGCTGGCAGCCTGGTATCAGGGCTCTGGCGAGCGCGGTGCGGATGATGTGGCTATAATGGGGGCGAGACTGCAACCAGAGCAGAACAAATGGAGCAATCCTTTTGTAATGGCAGATGTCCCGGGCTTTCCGGATATAAATCCTATCCTATTTATCGACCCTAAAGAAAGGCTCTGGCTGATATGGTACACAGTCATCGCCAATCAATGGGAGACCTCCTTGCTCAAGTATCGTATCAGCGATAACTATATGATGCAGGAAGGTCCGCCGAATTGGTATTGGCAGGATGTTTTGCATGTTAAGCCCGGTGACTCAACTGAAAGAGGGATACAGCCTGATGACCGTTTTGTCAGGTCGGTTGAAAGACAGATTGAAGAGTTCGCCAGGTATATATTGGAAAGTGCACCAGCAGACAATAAAGATGCAGCCAGCACTATGGTAGCCGGATGGAGAGAATGGGGAAAAGAGCTGCTGTCCAAAGCTCGAGGCGAGGATATGATGCGGGAAGGATATATCGTTGATTCCGAGGGCAAAAGCACGAAACAATTGATGGGCTATCCGTATTTTAGGCGTATGGGCTGGCAGACCAGGAACAAGCCATTCATTGTGGATGGGAAACGAATCATTGTACCACTGTACTCCGATGGATTTAACTTCTCTCTAATGGCTATAACCGATGATTTCGGCCAGACGTGGCGATTAAGCGACCCTCTTGTAGGTGCAGGAAACATCCAGCCAACCATTTTGCAGAAAGTTGATGGGACTTTGGTTGCCTATATGCGGGACAACGGCCCACCTCCAAAGAGACTTCAAGTCAGTAGCTCCAAGGACAAAGGTTTAACTTGGAGTTTAGTCAGGGATTCTGATCTGCCCAATCCGGGCTCAGGCGCAGATGCGGTCACACTGCAAAACGGCAACTGGTTGCTGGTTTACAATGATACGGAAGATGGGCGGCATAGCCTGACAGTTTCGCTCTCTACCGATGAAGGTAAAACATGGAAATATACCAGGCATCTGGAGAAAGACCTGCGACCAAGAGATATAGCTACCAGAAGTCACTATCCATCAATCGTTCAGAGCCGTGATGGTAGTCTATATGTGGTTTATGCCTGTCACCACAATGACCGCAAAGATGGTCCGAATAAGACCATCAAATATGCTCACTTCAATGAAGCCTGGGTCAAGCAAGGGCAATAGCATAAATTCAGGAGGTTGCTATGTATGATAATCACATTAGCAGGAGAGAATTTGTCGGATTGACAACAGCAGGTATTGCTGGTGGAGTTCTCGGTCTTGGGGTTTCATCTTTTGCTGAGAGGACGACAGAAGAATGGGACCCTGATAAGCCATTTGTTAGTAGCGGAAGAAAATTAGTGGCCCAGCCGGTTCTTATGTACACAACTGCCCAGAGGCAAAAAGCGACCTCCTGGAAGTCCTGGGGAGGAGTGCAAACTGAAGAGGCTGCATCAGAAGAATCAAACAGAATATCAAAAGAACTCAACTTGCTATCCGCCCAAGCTGACTTCCCCCTACAAATACTCCCTGTTGTCAAAGCCAGCTCAACGGAACAAGCATCAAAAGTACATAATAATGACTATGATGTAGTGATAGTCTATGCCGCCACAGGCTCAGGCGATATGCTTCGGGCGTGTTTCGCCAAGAAGACAGACAAAGACGCTATAGTATTTGTCCGACACTGTTCCGGCCCTGTGTATTACTGGTATGAGGCGCTCAGTGTCAAATACCTGAAAACAGGTGAAAAAGAGCCGGAGCCGAACAGCTATCTAAATCATGGAGGCGTGTACATCTACGACGTTGTAGTTGACGATTACCAGAACCTATTGTGGAGGCTGCGTGCGCTTTATGGTCTTAAGAATTTTATCGGGGCGAGGATTGTTGCTCTCGGCGGTGCAGGGGGCAAGTATTCTACCGAAGCACCTGTAGTCGCACGAGAAAAATACAAAATGGACATTATAGAAGTCAGTTATGATGATATAGCACCTCGCATCAGAGATGCTAAAGCGGATGCCAAGCTCGTTTCAAAAGCCCAGAAGTGGGCTGAGAAATATCTCTCACAGCCTAACACGACCCTTATGACTGACAAGGAGTTTATTGTTAATGCTTTTCTGCTGTATCGTGTCTTCAAAGACCTAATTCGTGAATATAATGCACAGGCGTTTACGATTAGAGCATGTATGAGCACAATCCTACCCATAGCACAGACAACCGCTTGTCTTTCTTTGAGTCTGCTCAACGACGAGGGGATGCTTGCCTTCTGCGAGTCAGATTTTGTCATAATACCAGCGGGGATTCTATTACACTATATATCCGGTAAACCTGTGTTTCTGCATAATTCAACCTTTCCCCACCAGGCAATAGTAACCTGTGCACATTGCACTGCTCCCCGTAGAATGAATGGCTCACGCTATGAGCCGGTAAAAATTATGACACATTATGAATCTGATTACGGTGCAGCTCCAAAGGTAGAAATACCCATAGGACAGGAGGTAACATTCATTGACCCTGAGTATAGTACAGGTCGGTGGCTCGAGTTCAAAGGAATTGTCAGAGCTAACCCATTCTATGAGATATGCCGTTCTCAACAGGATGTCGAGATTCAGGGCAATTGGCAGCAGTTGGTTAAAGAAGTTCGGGATTCTCACTGGATGATGGCTTACGGCGACTATCTCAAAGAGGTAGGATACGCAGCACGAAAAATCGGAATCAAGTGCGTTGATATTTCCTCAGCATAAATGCAGGGAGGATAAGAGTGAAATCCTCTTGTAAAGTCGGTACGTAAAATGTGGGCATATTATTAACGTACCCGCCAGAAAGGTATTTTGAGTGAAAGGAAAATGCAAAGATGAAGGATAACAAAGCGTTGCGCAATGATTTCTTGCCAGATTTCTGCGCTGTGGGCTGCCGCACAAGACCTGGCGTTACCTCAGTCAAAATGACTTTGGCTGGAATTCTTCTAACGGTCTGGCTTTGTGTATGGGGGTCAGCCAGCGGGTCAGCGGCGGAAAGACCCTCGCCGCAGGCGGCAAGGAGCGTACATCTGTGGTATCCTGCAGAGCAAGGCGTTGTATTCTACAATGAAGTAACCGTGGAAAATAGTTATCCTGGCAGCTACTTCTGTGTGTGTGGTTTCAAGCATGGCTATTTCGGTATACAAGAATTATCACAAGGCAAAAAAGTCGTGCTCTTTTCCGTGTGGGACCCGGGTAGCCAAAACGAGCCAGACACCGTGCCCAAAGACCGCCAGGTCAAGGTATTGTATGAGGGAAAAGATGTGCGCGTCAGTCGGTTCGGTAATGAAGGCACTGGCGGCAAGAGCATGTTCGACTATCAGTGGAAGGCTGGGGAAACATACAGGTGTATGGTCAAGGCATCGGTCGAAGGTGACCGGACCACATATTCTGCCTATTTCTACATCAACGAGGAAAAGCAGTGGAAACATCTGGCGACATTTCAGACGATTACCGGCGGAGACCTTCTGAGCGGGTACTACTCATTCATAGAGGATTTCCTGCGTAACGGCGAAAGCTCGCGGAATGTCCGTAGGGCACTTTACGGTAACGGCTGGGTCAAGACTAAAGACGGCAAATTGCTGCCGCTTACCCAAGCAACATTTACTGCAGACGTAACTTCGACAATGAATATTGACGCAGGTGTCAAGGAAGGCCGATTCTTCCTGCAGAACGGCGGCAGCACAGAGAATCACACTCAGCTAAAGTCAAGGATAAACTGTCCTATCGAGTTGTTCAGTCGGCCAGAAGCGAGTTTTGACGACAAGTGGGAGTTAGTCTGGGCCGATGAGTTCAATTACAAAGGATTGCCCGACGGAAGCAAGTGGGATTATGAAGTGGGCTTTATTCGCAATCGTGAGAAACAATATTACACGAAAGCTCGCTTTGAAAACACTCGCGTTGAAAACGGCACGCTGGTCATCGAATCGCGGAAGGAGAAATATGAAAAGGGTGAGTACACGTCGGCAAGTCTGCATACATGGAATAAGGCTGACTGGTTGTATGGCCGAATTGAAGTGCGAGCTAAACTCCCGACCGGCAGAGGAATGTGGCCTGCTATCTGGATGCTGGGGGTTAACCGAGACAAAGTCGGCTGGCCGGCGTGCGGTGAAATCGATATTATGGAAAACGTCGGCTTCGACCCCAATACGATCCACGCCAATATACATACCAGGGCATATAACCACGTGAAAGGGACGAACAAGGGCTCGAAGATAGAGTGCGAAAAGCCTTACGAGCAGTACCATGTCTATGCGATTGAGTGGCACGAGGACCGGATAGATTTCTTTCTGGATGACGAAAAGTATTTCACGTTCAAAAATGAAGGTGTAGGCAACGATGTCTGGCCTTATGATAAACCACACTACTTGATCATAAACGCAGCCATCGGCGGCACGTGGGGCGGCCAGAAAGAAATTGACGATACTATCTTCCCACAAAAGTATTACATCGACTATGTGCGAGTCTTTAAGATAAAGAAGGGCTGACATACGCATTGTAGAATTGGTTGCAGTAAGTGTCCCAAATTCTGTGGTTGGCTATTTTGGGCACAAAAACTTGGGGTTCAGGCAGTCAGAAAACCACAACAATTTGTTCATTGAAAAAATTCCCACAATCTTTGGGACTGTTACAAAGGTAAAGATTTGTTGCCATATCAGCTTTTAGCTTGTACGATAAGCGTCTGTTGGTTTTTTGTTGTTTGTAGTTGAAGACATAGGTTTTAGGGAAACTGGGACCATGCAGATATCAATCGGCGTGTGTCAGCAGTGGCGGTAAGGCCAGCTCTGTGGGGACCGCTTGTTTGCTTCGCAAACACAATTTGAGGATATAGTTATGAAAGCGATTTCTCGTTGGGTATTGATGGGATTAATATGTCTGGGAAGCTTTGCATCCAGCAGCAGGGCGGCGGAAGACGGGAGGCTGGCTGCGAATGGGAATGCTGCCGTTGATATACGGTATAATTTCGGAGGATTCCGGGAGCCGGGAAACTGGTATAAGGGCAATCTCCATTTGCACTCGACTATTTCAGATGGAAATCTGGCTCCACTGGCCACCGTGGAAGTCTATCGCCACTCGGGGTATAACTTTACGGCGCTGACGGACCATATCAGTGGATTCTGGGACAAGGAGAATAAGACATACAAGCCACTGGTGTACCCTTTAGAGCAGATGAACAGGTCTGATTTTCTGGTCCTGCCGGCCATTGAATATGATACGAATCGCAACGGGGAAGTCCTACATTTCGTCGTGGTGGGGCCGGGATATGACCTGCGGTTAGAAGAAGGACAGGATTTGTCGGAGGCGATGAAGAAGTGGTGGGACCACGGGGCATTTGCTTTTCTGGCTCACCCGCATTGGAGTCTGGATGGTACGGATACGCTGGAGGCGATGAGCTTTCTGCCGGCGGTGGAGGTGTTCAACTATGCCACGTCGACGGAGGAAGGTATTCGTGGAAATTCTCAACTGTACTGGGACCGGCTGCTGCTAAAGAATCGAGCCGTATTGGGTGTGGCGACAGATGATTCGCATCGGCCCGGCCTTGATTCAGGCGGCGGTTGGGTAATGGTCAAAGCCAACGCCCTTACAGCAGAAAATATTGTCAAGGCTCTTCGCAACGGGCAATTCTATTTCAGCAGTGGGCCGAGTCTGGAGGACGTGTATTCGGATAGAGAGGGCAACTTGCACGTGCAGTGTTCTCCAGTGAAGTACATACGAGCCCTTTCAACCGTTGGCCGGGTAGCACAGGTTACGGCTCCTCACGAAGAAAGCCTGAAGAAGGCAGTTCTGAAATGGGACTGGTCCAAGGCGCCGTTTGTCCGCATCGAATGTGTGGATGAAATCGGGCGGACGGCCTGGTCACAGGGAGTATTGAGAATCAACGAAAAGAAGCAAGCCAAGTAAGTTGCAATGGAATGGCAGCGAGCTCGGGTACGAGATCACACTTACCCGAGAACCAGCACATGTCAGTAGATAATATCCTTTTAACTCAAATCTACCTCTCACCTGGTCCAGAATTGGCCAACTGACATACAAATTCAGGATTACTGAGATGAGGTTTCTCCAGAAAGCTTCTTTGCGTAGAGGAACATCGGCTCGTAAATACCATTGGCACCGAAAACATCGAAGTTGTACAGAACCCGAACAGTAATGCTGTTCTTCTTGCCAGAGTATCGTGGAACATGATGGTTTTTTGTTTGAAAGGGTACTCGAAAGAAAGGAAATAGTCACGCTGCAGAACAAATCGTTATGCTCCTTCGACAAGCTCAGTGGTCGTTATTTACTTCGCAGGGTTTTTCTGATCGCTATAAAGACCGCCTGTGGCTTATGAGGGCGATCTTTCTGAATATCCGCCTTACTCCGTCTGGCCTTCTGGTGGGCCACTTCGTTCGGTCGTTACTCACTACGGAAAGGATATCGGTTTATGCAGGCGATCTTAAAATTTAACTGATGGATGATGAATACTTTGATTCTACTGGTGAAAATCGGAAATTAGAAGCCATAGCAGAGCAGGATGGATCTGAACCCTCGATACCTTTGGGGCACAGGATTTTCCGAACAGATTCTAAAGGCTTGAAATTGTTTTAGCACCTACAACCACGCTACAACCGAAGAACTCATTATCTACCAATTTTATAAAAATTCTTGTTCTATAAGTCTTTTTTTGTCAATGAGTTACTAAAAACATAAAAAACGTAAACATTTTATATATCCTATTGCCCCATTTGAGGACAAAATCAAACAGAGACGAAGCCATGTTCTCATAGTCAAGAATATTTACGCAATAGGGACGAGCTAACAAATAGGTAAAGAGTCATCCTATAACGATTCCATGGGAATTGACGTTGAGTTAGTATTGACAGATACTTATGAAGACTGGCCAAGAATGGCACAAGTGCCGAACTTCCCTTTGCGGACCAAGGCGAACCACATCGCGTCGCCATGAACAACATGACATCCATCTAATGCGAGTTCACCCGTGCCTCCCGACGTGACATACATCGGTGAGGCAAGCCACCACCTACATAAGGGATGCTGCGCAGTGCACACCTTACGGTTAATGCTTCTTGGCTGGCCAGACGATTGTGTTGACTCCTTGCTTGAGGTCTGTGAGGGGGCCAACGATTGGCTGCGTCAACTTTCTGCCGTTGATGTCGGTATCGACTTTGATGGGGTGGCCGTAACGGTCCTCAATGGTCTGTCCGACAGTGGGGAAAATACCAACCAACTCGGCATCGACCCATGGTCCTTTCACACGGAACGACGCATCATTCATGGAGAATGTGATCGTAGCTCCTCGAGGATGATCTTTGATGGTCAATCCCGTGACATAAGGATCGACCACGCTGTTCTCATCGCCGAAGGAGCTCTTCTTCGCCCCTTCCAGAAAGACGTTGTAATCCGATGCATAGCCTGGGGCAGTTTTAACTTGGTCGAGTCCCCATCGGACAAAGATGTTGTTAAACCACTTGTCATCCTGAGCGGTGCCGGATTTGCGTCCAGCCACTTTTGTTGTATGCGGTTTGTAATACTCAGAACGGCGTTCGGTGTCGGGATTGTAATCGTACCCGCAATCGACAAACAGATTGTGCGCGAACACGGTAGCCTCGGAATTGCTCCTGATTGGCTGGCCGATGAGGACGTTATTATCAACAAGAATGGGGCCGTGGTTCATCTCCAGGAAAACGGTGGCCGCTTCGGTGTTATAGATAATATTGCCCGTAATCCAGATGCCTTGGTTGCCGAAGTCAATCCAGATCCCAAAAGCACCCTGCTCTTGTCGGTAAACACCCCGGATCAGATTACCGCTAATGACAGTATCCACGCTATTGTGAAACTTAATCCCGGCAGTCTCCCAACCGCCGAACTCCCTGCGATAGTTGGTGTCTTCGATGAGATTGCCGCAAATTAGTGAGCGGGTGGCCCCTTTCTGGCCGGCGATGCCTGCCTGTCCACACCGCCGGATGACATTGTTGCGGATGATGTGGTCTCCATAGGCGTCGATATCGCTGTAGTCAACGCCCGGCGCATGTCCCAGAATAATCCCAACGCAGCGGGCGTTGGTGATCGTGCAATTCTCGATAATCCAGTGTTTTCCCATCCGTGGGCCGACAGCACCCGTTTGCAGGTCCAAAGTCGGCGGTGCCCAGTTTGCAGCGGCGTGCATGAAATGAAAGCCATCGACGGTGATGTATTTCAAACCGGTGATTTCGGGCATGAAAAGGCTTTCACGAACGTTGATCTCGGTCAGTTCCGTGTTGGGATTTGCCTTGCCAAAGTTTGCACTGATGGCCGTCACCTTCTCATTCACCTGGCAATGCCAGGTGTGCTTGGCCTCCGCAACCTCCTGTGCTGTCTCTTTCTCGTAGAAGGCCTCGCCATTGAGATAGACGTCACCGCGATGATGCCACTTACCATAGTTCAGCCAGCCGCCGGAAACCTTCAGCGCATAGGGATTGTATTCGCCGAAGAATGAGTTTGGTAGTTCGACTTTCCAAACGCTGGCGGCTTGGTGTGTCCAGGAGGTGATACGCTCGGAGCCTTTAATGATGACTTTTTCGCCTAGCGCTGCGCGGTAGATGATGCGTTTGCTCTCACCGGTTCCGCCACGGATGGGTTTGACCCATTCGCCATACGTTCCGGCGTGGACACTCACGGTATCTCCAGGCTGTGCGACGGATGCGGCCTTGTTGATGGTGAGATATGGACGAGTGTGACTGCCGGAAGCCGAATCGCTGCCTGTTTTTGCCACATGAATCTCACGCGCCCATACGTCTGATCTTCCTGATGCAATCAAGAAGACACATACCGTTATTGAGAAGAACCATGATTTAAGTTGCATTTTTTGGACTCCACATAACTTGAGTTTCAGTTTAACGGGATACCTGTGCTACCCGCCATGATCGGCTATGCAGCCAAGCTGTGTCGTTGCATGATGATATCACAGCCTTGCGAGGATTGCAATTAAGGAATTCGGTGGCGCACTTACAACCACACCAGCTTAATTCAAAAATCGCAACCTTTATATATAAAGGCCTCTCATGGGCACCGTGAGGTGATATTTATGCCAAGAGGAAGACCGCCGGTCTGTCCTTTACACCAAATTCTCTGCCAACCGATATCTGGAAGCAACGGGGCCGGAGGAGCTCAAAGCCCACGGATTCGCGTGGCGACTCTTTAGCGCCGTGCTAGCGGCGGTCAGGTCTTCCCGGCCACCTCTGTCACCAGCGAAAGAAGCGGTAGGGATCATCCCATTCTTCAGGCTCGTCCAGGTAGAATCCCTGCAGCCACCGGCTGGGTTCATTGCTTCCAACCGGGGTTGACAATCGGGTCAGCAATGGCGTTTCGCCGTTCACACCCAGGTTGCTCAGGAGCCGCACCATGAGAAAGCTTGTGCGCCGGAACGTCCTCTTGAGCCCGAAGTTGTTTCGGTACTCGAACTGCCAGGGTGCCACTTGGCAGAAGACCACGTTAGCACCCGAAGCGACGGCGAGCACACCGTCGCCGACGGTGTTTGCACCCCCGGACACCAGCGGGATCGTGCGCGGGTCGCGATTATACACGTCCGCCGGCCCGACGCCTACCAGCAGCGAGTTTGCCCCTGGCGGATCGAAGTAAGCATTGATGTGTTCGGCCTGGTTTATCGAAACCTTGAAAGGCAGGAGCGCATCCGCGTCCTCCTGTGTCAGGCCGATGGCCAGCAGGTGCCCTCCCGCCTTTAGGAACGCGCCGACGGTGCCTCTGTGCTCCGCGAGACCTTTGCTGCCTGGCCCGACAATCAACACCTGGTCTGCCTTTAATTCACCGCCACCGTAGGAGCCAAGCCGGAGCCCTGCCGCCTGGAGGTGTGCTCTCCCTGCCGGTTCGCCGATGTACAGCGCCTCCCGCCGCGGCGACGGCTTCCACGCGCTGACGTATTCGAGGATGTTGGCGGTCAGTGTCTGGGCCGCAGGGTCGGTCTGGGTGCGGCCGGTCACGTCCATCTGGCAGAACAGCACCATCCCCTCGCCTTCGCGGTACTCCAGCAGCGGGCTATACTGCAGGCTGAATCCGCCGTCCACGATGGGCAGGAAGTCGCCACACGCGGGCTTTTCGATGAGAACCGAGGCAACGTTACCCCGGCAGCCGCATCGCCACGCGCGGGTCACAGGTATGCCGCACCAAGTTACCGTTGGCGCGTAGTTAAACTTGGGGTTCAGCTCGTAATTCAATCGCGGCGGAAGGAGCGTTGCCTCGCCGCGCCAATCCCTCAGGTGCTCCGTCTGAAGTCCCTCCAGGGCCGGATGGTCCGGCACTCGGCGGAAGACGTTCCGCAGGCCGTACTCCGCCACGCGGAAGCCGAAACGCTTCTCCAGCACGTCCGGCGTCTGCTCGAACACGATCACTTTGAGTCCATCTCGCACGCGGCCGATGTCCGGCGCCAGCCCGTCCACAGTCAGGGCGGCCTTGCCGACTATCAGCACCTCGTACGCCCCCAGATCCGCCTTCGCATCCACAGAGTCACAGTGGACACCCATACCCTTGAGCTGCTCCGTCGTCTCCCCCTTTGGGTCGAACATCGCGACCTTGACCTCAGCACGCGGGAGCAACCGGCGCGGAAGGATATGGATTATGAACTCGTCTTCCTGCATCTGGCCGCTGTTAAATACCGCTTTCGCGCTCAGTTTGTACTCGCCGGGTCTGACTCCCTTCGGGAGAGTGAATCGCATCGGTATCCTTGCCTGCTGGCCGGTCTCCACAGTAACCTTGCTTTGACCGGTTATAGGCCGGGGCAGGGCCAGCGACCATGAGCAGTCGCAGTTCACCGGCACTCGCGAGTTGTTGATAACGATGACCTGCTTTTCGACCGTCTCGCCGGCGACGAACAGGTGGTCCTTGCTGGTGAAGCAGGCGGGCTTGCCGCCGATGTAGGCCAAAAGAGGCCGGTTGTTTCGGATTAAGGCCTGGGCGCCAGCCGTGGGGATCCAATCCGAACGTTCGTAGGCCAAATCCATCCGTTCATATCGCTCCTCCTTGTAGTCGGGGCTGAACCCCAGCCGCTGCAGGTTCACCCAATCAACCTTGATCTCCTCCCTGCGGTTCCTGTCCATGCCCGGTCGCAGCTTGAACAGGATGTGGTGTTCCCACGGAGAGTTCGCCGATACTCCCCACGTGCGGAATGCGCGCCAGTTGTCTGTGTAGTACATGCCAAACACCGGCTCGCGCTCGTGGAAGTCGGTCGATCCCAACTGATGGGGATAGTCCCAGCGATGCCAGAGCTTCCCCTCGCGGAACTGCTTCGCCTCCCAGCGCAGATTCCTTTTCTCCGCCTCGCTGATATGGAAGGCGCGGTCTCCGAAGAACTGCGAGTTCCACTCGGCAAGACAGAACTCCCAGGGCACGACTGCGCTGCCGAACTCCCTTTTGCCCTTGTACCACCCCCGGTACATCGCCCAGTCCCAAGTGAACGGTGCGCCGTATTCGCACATGAAAACCGGTTTGACGCCTTTGGTCGCCCAGTGCTCGAACCAGTCGGACATTTCCTGGATAGGAACGAAGTTCGGGTAGAAGTTGATCGCATGCATTGAACCTAAATTGCCCGAAGCGTGGTGATAGACGATACGGGATGGGTCCAGGTGTTTCACGATATCCTCAGCTCGCAATGCGAGCTTTGCATTTCTCAAGGCCCACGTGTCGCGTGCGTCCTGGATACCGTCAATCATGTCCGGGTTCATATCCTCGTTGTAGCCGGTGGCGTTGTGGCTCATCGAGTACATCACGACAGAAGGATGGTTCTGGGCGGCACGGACATAGAATTCCGCGTGGCGGGCATACCCGTTATTCCGGTCGGCATCGGAGGCCTGCCAATCGTAGTGGCTAAAATGCGGCTGGGAAAAGGATACGAGCATCCCCACATCGTCTGCCGCCCTCAGGACCTCCGCAAAACCCAGATGCGAGCCTGGCTCGCAGCCATAATTATGAGTATAAACGAAGTTGATTCCAAAACTCTTGAGGCGCTCCATGCTCTCCCGGGCGGCCTCGTAGGTCGCCGCCTCGGCCCCGATATGGGCGTTGTCGAGGGGGACGGCGGACAGGAATATGCGGGTGCCATTGAGGAAAAAATCCCTGCCGTCGATCCAGAACTCGCGAAAACCGAAACGCACGGGCCATCTGGTATCCAGCACCTTGCCCTTGCCGTCCAGAAGCGAGACCTCAAAGTCATAAGTGTTCTGAGGCGTGTGGATGTCCCAGAGTTTGTCGGGCTTCCATTCTTCTGTGAACGCGATGCGGCCCTCTTTGAGCTCGCTGTCCTGAAACGCCCGGCTCGCGAATTCCCTGATGCTGTGGCCCTCCTTCATTATCCGCGCACGAAAGGAGTACTGTGTATTCGCCTCCAGTCCTTCGAGCGCCACATCATAGTCAAATTCTTTTTTGCGCACAGACGTATTCACCCTCACGTCGGCGATGCGAGGCCCGGCTGGCTTGCTTACCAAGTAAACGTCTCCACACAAGCCCCGGCGAGCCACTGAACCCTTGACTTCTCTGGCAGAGGCGGTGTCGGTGTAGGAGAGCATGACGCCCCTCAGCGGCATGGCTACCACGAGCAGACTGAGCCTGTGGGTGCCGCCCGGATGGCACATATAGGTGAGTTCCACCTCGCCTCCGGGAAACCGGATTTCACCCACCCTGTTGCCATCTATGTAGATAACCGCATAGGAATTCAGATACTCTATGCAGACCGCAATGCGGCGGCCAGCCCAATTGGTGGGAATCGTGATCTCCCGCTCGTACCAGGCCGCGGTGATGTCGCCGAGCTTCTGGTTACTCCAGCTCGGATGAGCATAGACCGTCTGGCTGTCTTTCTGCATATAGTCGGTGATTCCCGGCCAGCACCCCGGGACCTTGAAATAGCCCCAGTTCCCCGCGGGCATCTGCTGCGACTCGGCCTCGGCTGGCTGCCAGCACCACAACCCGTTGATGCAAATCCGCTCGCGGGTAGGTGTTGTCTCACAATACGCCTTGCTCAAATCCCAGACCGCTTTCACACCCGGCGGCAAGGGTGCAGCGGACTGTTCCGCAATGACCTTACGGTAATAGGCATCATCGTGCTTCTGCTTCCATCCGTCGATCGGCGCCTGGAGCGTCGGCCGATGCTTCGCCCACATCTCGTTGACGAATGCGTCCCAGGCTTGGCCCTGTCGCGCCCATTCTTTGTCGTGGTCGTGGCCGGTCGCCTCCCTGATTGTCTTCACAAAGGCGGCGTCGTCTTCGTACATCCAGCGGTCCACGTAATCGAAAAAGGCGTCGTGGTTCCAGGACTTCTCGGCGTGCATGAGCCGCAGGGCCAGGGCCTGGGCGACCCATCCGACACTTGTGCAGCACCGGCGATAGCTCTCACTGGTGTTCTGGCCGTCCTTCCACTGTGAAGGCAGCGTATGCTCGTAAGGCCCCCAGCCGCTGCCCCTCGACCGGCCCGCGCCGGTCGCCGCATCGATTCCCGAATGCCCCGCAAAGACGACCTCGGCCCCGGTCCAGCAATCGCCGTAGGCGGTCTGCTCATCCTCGCCAAAGCTCACTTTGGGGAAGGACTCGTTGACGTTGGCCAGTTCATCATCGCCCAGGAGGAGTCCGGCAAAGACGATGGGCAATTTGCGCCCGCTGCCGTGTCCGCCCCAAGCCGTCCAGCCGGGATGGCCCGCGCGTACCATACCCCCCAAGTCAATGCCCACCTGGATGAAGTTCACCAACAGTGGTTCTTTTTGCTGCGGCTCGAGATCGGTGCACAGCAACAATGCGGAGATGCCAACCACCCGCCCGTACTCCAGGCCATACTGCGGCATGTTCTCCACGGGCTCCTCGAAGCCAAAGAAACACGTTCCCACCCAAGGCCGCTGGGTAAAGCGGATGTATTGCTGGACCTTGGGCATGCTCTTGGTTGCGGCGGCCACCGGCAGCAGCTCCCGCTTAAGGTTCCGGGCCAGGTAGGTCTTCTGCTGGCGGTCGCAGAAGGCTGGTCGGAAGGCATCCGTCGGCTGCGGCTCGCTCACACAAGTCAGAACCGCTGCAGTGCGAATCGGACTGCTGTCGTCCACGCCCCGCTCAATATTGTTTCGTAACTGCGCATGAAGCACCAGACCCTTGGGCATGCTGATGGTGGAGACAAGCGAATCGCCGGGCCTCATCGTCACGGGCAGCTTCTGTATCAGCGATGGGTCGAACCAGTTCCGGACGCCGCTGTCGTAAGCGACTTTCATCTGGGCTGGCGGATTGAGCATGAAACCGTTGCGGACGCGCTGGGCTTCCGAGCGTTCCTTGTCCATCAGGTCCAATTCGCGCCTCGGGATATCGTTGCCATAGTGCGGGCTGGGATCAATCGTCTTGATATTCACAGTGCCGACGACATACCAGTCGCCGTTGACGAACTGCCCGACGCGAGCCGGTCGCTCAAACGTCCAGGTGATGCCGTATTGCGAAACGCTTTCCCGCAGCGACAGGTCTTCGAGCTTGGGTGCCACAGGGGCATTTTTTTCGGTGTAGATGATGACGGGGCAGCTTGTGGTCATCTCTGCGGCCACAGCCTTTTCTTCGTACGGATTGGCCTCGATGATGGGGGGAACGGTCACTGGGCCGCCCAGGGTGACGGATAGGTCGGCCAGCCAGATTGTCTGCTTCTTGCCCTTGTCCTCATCGCCCCAGACGGCGAAGACGCTGAAGCCCTTCAAGCCCGTCTTGTCGGAGTCGAGCGCATTGACCTCCCTGTCGTTGTGGAGGACCTGGAGGCCCGCCTCGGGGTCGAAGTCGAAGGTCCACTTGTGCCAGCCGGCAGGCGTGCGTTTCACGCCGAGCCAGAATAACTCGTTGAACCAGTCTTGGCCGTCACAGGCCGTAGCGGTGTAACCTTCGTCGCCGCCGAGGTAGTTAGCGTAGAGGATGCCAGCAGCCAGCACCTTTCCGTTGCTTTGCACCAGTCCCCATCGCGGGCCCACTCGATGGGCCTTGACGTCTTCGGGCGTGGTGCTGTCGTCATAAAGCCAGAACTCGACTTTGCCTGACTCGTCCCGGTCGCGGAACTTCAACAAGGCCTTGCTGCCCGGACCGATCTTTAGCGAACACCCCTTGCCCTGGCGGCCCTTTGCCACATCGATGGTCACGTCGCCCGTGATCATCCAGCCAGCCAGGGATTCATTGCCGTCAAAGGTAAACGCTTTGGTTTGCTCGCCAGCAGGCTGCGGGACGGCGAGCTGCCGCTGGCTCCAGACGGGGGCCGACAAACCAGCGATGGCTGCAACACAGAAAACGAATACTGATACCTGTTTCAACACGAGTCTTTCCTTTCATTGAGATAATCCTTTTCCGCTCACGGTCCGAATGACGAAACACGCGAGTCAGCGGCCCTTCATCTTTGTTGCAAGACAAGCCACACGGAACCCGATGTAGTCGCTGTCGCCTGGCCCGACACCGCCGCTGCTCGGGGGGAGGTACCAGCCCCGGAAAGCACAGCGGACGCTGAAGGGACCGTCGTCCCAGCACGCGCCTTTGACACAACGATAGGCATTGGTGTGATCAAATGGCTCGGAACTGCCTGGGTAGGACTTATGCCAATCAGCAACCCATTCATAGGCGTTGCCGACCATGTCCATGCACCCATAGGGGCTGGTTCCGTCTGGATAGCTGCCTACCGGCGCGCTTTGATTCTTTTTATATCCACCGGCGGCAGGGTTGTGATCCTCGGGGTTGTTGCACTTTTCCGGATCCCACGTGTCGCCCCAGGGCCAAGTATTCGCGTGCTGCTTCTTTTCATCCCATCTTGCAGCTTTTTCCCATTCCGCTTCCGTTGGTAATCTTCCGCCGGCCCATTTGCAGTAGGCTTCTGCTTCGTAATAGGTGACGCCCACCACGGGATGGTTGTCTGTTTGGATAAAGCGAGGGTGGCCAAATCCGTGGCCGGTCCATTCTTGCTCGGCGGCCCAATGTTCCGGCTCATTGCGTTTATCCCTGCTGTTTGGCCTCACGGTGTGAGTGACGCTGCCGTGCATTCCTGCATAATCGATGACGTCACTCTCTTTCCATTTCCAACCTTGCGGTGACCAGTAGCTGGGATTCTGATATCCACCGGCTTCTATGAACTTACGGTATTGACCTCGCGTGACTTCATACTTACCTATTTGGTAGGTGGGAAGGTTCACTGAGTGCTGGGGGAATTCTTCCGGCCCTCCAAATCCTTCGTGACCGTTATTACCCATCAAGAAACTTCCGGCAGGGATAGTCACCATGTCTCCAAGACGATTGTTGGTATCGACTGCTTTTGATTTGTTGTTCTCCTTAACACCTTCTAGTGACGAGGCGTTCGTCACCACCGGCGGAGCGGCTTGGACTATTTCGGATGCGACCAGAATAGAGTTTTCGCCCAGAACCAGTGTGCCGTCCGGTTTGATAGGAATCACCGAGGCGCTCCCGCTGCCGTAGTTGGCAACGAGCAGGTTTTTTCCTATATGGTCGATACTGACGTGGCAGGGACCTGCACCGCCCGACGGCCGTTCGTTTAGGAACTTTAGGTCTCCCTTCCGTCGAGGCGCGGCCTCGCCGCGACTGATGTCTGTGTCGATTATATATGCACTGACACTCCCATCTCCTCCATACTCACTGACGGCATAGAGGAACTTGCCGTTGGGATGGACCTCGATAAATGACGGATTTCTGGCTTCGGCTGCAAGAATCGGAGCGGAGATTTTTCCGGTCTCGAGGTCGAGCGCGCTGCGGTAAATCCCCTTACCGGAATTCTCTGGCCCTGTGTAAGTTCCGAAATAAACAGGTAGTGATTCCGCAGATACTGTTGAGAACGCCACAAGTGAAAACGCTGCAGGAATAAAAGCTCTCATATCCATACGCAAACACCTCCGTGGACGAGTGCCCAATATCGAATATCGAATCCTTATCCGTCCACCATCTGATGCCGAACGCCAAAATGCGACCACTGCCAATAAGCTACATCGTCGGAGCGAGCTTCTCAAGCCAAAAAAACACCTCAAAAGATGCCATCTTATGACTGCGGCAGCTAACAACCGCAGTATCAACCTATATTACATCAACATTGCGGTTGAGCGGGAGAAGACATGTCACCAAATAGTTTAGACGTCACCTTTTTCAAGTCCCATCGAAATTCGCGTTAAAGTAGCATTAACAGGCATATAAGACCTACTTCAACAGAACCGTCGAGAGAAAAAACTCCCGCAATTAAGATTATTCCGATTGGTAAATCAGTACGCGAAGTTTGTGAGCAACTGGAAAAAGCACCGGGGGCTTACGTTAGGGGGGTGGGAATTCGTCGATTCCGAAATAGGACCACGAATCTGCCGACGTCTTCGTATGTGCAAACTGGTAAGATTTATTTGCTAAAATACCGGTTCCGGTCTTTTGTAAAGCTCAAACCGGTTGTCATTTCAACCGACGATTAGCCTGAATATTTCATAGGATTTGCGGATTTTTGATACACAAATGGCCTAACTGGAAATTTCCGGACCTTTTGCAAAAAGAAAGCCAGTCATAAATGACTGGCTCTAAAGAATTTAACAAAATAGCGGGGGCAGGATTCGAACCTGCGACCTCCGGGTTATGGGCCCGACGAGCTACCAGACTGCTCTACCCCGCGATCATCAATTTGTATTTCATATCTGGTGATTCGTCACTCGTAATATACAAACTATCGACTGATAACTTCAAGAATCACCAAAATTAAGATACCACACAAGGTACTGATTATCAAGAGAGTGGAAACGAAATTATAAATTTTTGCGAATTTCGGCGGCGATGGCCTCGATTTCCCCCTGCTGGTATTTATAAGAAGGCCAGCGGTCAAATATCCCATCGCCGGCTCTACGAGGGACTATATGAAAATGCAAATGCCCGACGAGCTGTCCAGCCGCCCGGCCATTATTGCACAGCAAGTTATACCCATCAGAACGCATCGCGGCTGTGACAGCCAAAGCTACCTTGCCGAGACGCAAAGCAACCTCGCCAAGAAGCTGCGGAGGACAATCGTGCAATTTTTCAAAGTGCTGTTTGGGAATCACCAGAGTATGGCCGTCACTTATGGGGCCAATATCCAGGAAGGAAAGGACGACCTCGTCTTCGTAAATCTTCGTAACCGGAATCTGTCCCCCCACCATTTTACAAAAGATGCAATCGCTCGCATTCATTCTGTCGGCACCTTCAAAGCGTAGCTACCGGTTCTGGTTGGTCTCAGCAGCGCTTTTGACTTCAGCATCTTTTTTGACTTCAACGGGCTGCTTTGCTTTTTTGCGGGAACGTTTTTTCTTTGCGGCTTTGGTTTCTTTCTTTGCGCCCTCCTCCTTACCCACAAGCTGCAGCAGCGCAAGCTGGCCATTGTCACCCAGTCTCCTTAACGACAGGCGAACGATTCTTGTATAACCGCCCGGTCTGTCGAGGTATCGAGGGCCGATCTCGCTAAACAGCTTTCCGATGATTGTGCCCTTTTTGACTGGTTTGTTATCTTCGTAATCTATGATGTCCCGATTACCCAGCAGAGCAATGGCCCTGCGTCTGGCGGCCAGCGTGCCTTTTTTAGCCAGAGTGATGATCCTCTCGGCAAAGGATTTTACCTCTTTGGCCTTTTCGATCGTGGTTGAAATCGTCTCGTGCTGGATGAGCGAAGCGACCAAATTCCGCCGCATTGCCAGACGATGTTGGCTTGTTCGGCCTAACTGACGGCCTGCTACCCTATGACGCATATATTATTATCCTTTTCTTTCGTAACCCAATAAGCTTCGGTTATCAAACTAAACCTGTTCTAACCGACCAGGTATTTATCTACATCCTTCATTTCCAAAGACAATCCTATGTCAGCGAGCTTTCTTTTAATTTCTCTCAGACTTGTTTTACCGAAGCTGCGAATGTTCAGCAAATCGGCGTCCGTCATTTTCACCAATTGGTCAACCGTCTGTATTTTCACCGATTCAAGACAGTTGGTTGCTCTTACGGACAGGTCCAGCTCCTGAACCGACATATTTAGTTTTCTGACTAATTCCTTATCTATTGTTTCTTGCGAGACCGGCTCAGCAAGCGGGGAGGGGATGGTCTCTTCTCCAACCTCGAAATACTGCACAAACGGATTGACGTGCTTGCGCAAAATCTTGGCGGCCTCTACCAGCGCCATTTCAGGTGTGATGGTTCCGTTAGTCCATATTTCCAAAATCAGCTTATCATAATTGGTCCGCTGGCCCACACGCGTGTCTTCAGTTATGTAACGCACTCTTGTAACCGGCGAATACACAGCATCAAGCATTATTCTTCCAATTTCCTGGTCAAACCGGTCTGCGGCAGCCAGCCGCTCGGAAGCCGGCACATAACCGCGTCCATTCTCAACTACCATTTCCATTTGAAATTTCACGTCTTCGGTTAAGGTGGCTAATACCGCATCCTTATTTATCACTTCTATAGCCGGGTCGGCGACTATATCGGATGCTTTTACAATGCCGGCTTTGTTGACCGAAACATTCATTGTTTTCGGCCCCTCGCTCTTAAGCCGAATGATAAGACTTTTGACACTCAAGACAATATCAGTAACATCCTCCATCGCCCCACGTATCGAGCTGAATTCATGGTTGACGCCCGCTATTTTGATAGATGTTACGGCACTGCCCTCCAGAGAAGAAAGCAACATGCGTCTTAGGCTGTTGCCGACAGTGGTGCCGAAACCTCGCTCAAAGGGTTCAATAAAGAATCGGCCATACTTATCACTCGATACTGTTATGTCTCGTACAACACGGGTCGGCAACTCCAAACCACGCCATGTAACTCGCATATAGACCTCCGGACAAAACTCAAGTATCAAAACTTAAACACCCAAATCACATACCACGGTATAAAACTTCTCCCCTTTTCGGGTTATTACCTTCTCCTCTTTTTTGCGGCCTGCGTCTCCGCCCAGCTACCTCGAACAGAACTCTATCACCAACTGCTCCGCAACAGGAATCTGAACGTCATCTCGACTGGGCAGCGCCACAACAGCAGCTTCGGGTTTGCCACGCTCCAATTGCAGCCAATTTTGTATCGTAAAATTAGGGTTACTTTCCAACTGCGCCTTCACTTTTTTAACGCTTCTTTCGGAACCCTTGACCGTTATCTTGTCGCCAACTCTTGTAACATAATCACTGACGTCGATTTTGCGCCCGTTCACATAAATATGGCCATGAACAATCAGTTGTCTGGCGGCTTTGCGCGACGGCGCAAAATTCAACTTATACACAACGTTGTCCAGGCGTCTTTCCAGCAATTGAAGCAGTGTCTCGCCGGTATTGCCCCTCGTCCGCGCGGCTTCGTGAAAATACCTCATAAATTGTCTCTCCAGAACGCCATAGTATCGTTTGAGCTTTTGCTTTTCGCGCAGCCGAACTGCATATTCGCTTGCCCTGCCTCTGCGCCAGCCGTGCATGCCCGGACCCAGATTGCGTTGTTTCTTCTCGACCGGGCACTTGGCCGTCTCGCACCTGACGCCTTTGAGCATAAGCTTTATTCCTTCGCGACGGCAAAGTTTACAAGATGACTCCAGATAACGTCCCATCTTTCCGTTTATCTCCAGGATAATTTTTCAGGGTTTCCGCATTTAGACCCGCCTTCGTTTCGGCGGCCTGCAACCATCGTGCGGCAGCGGCGTAACATCTTCTATTGAGGTGATACGCAGTCCCACCTGCTGGAGGGCTGCGATAGCGGATTCGCGGCCCGAACCAGGCCCCTTAACCTTAATTTCAATCTCACGCACACCATTACGCATAGCAGTGTTGGCGGCACGCTGCGCTGCCTGTTGAGCCGCAAAGGGCGTGCTCTTGCGAGAGCCCTTAAAGCCGGCACATCCTCCTGAACTGGCGCATATTGTGTCGCCGTCCAAATCCGTAATTGTAATCAACGTATTATTGAACGTCGCTTTTATGTGGGCGACGGCCCGGACGACATTTTTCCTGACTTTTCGTTTTGTAGCTTTTGCCATTGTCAGAATAATCCTTAAGACGACAAAATCATCTTTTACACCTTGCGACTTATTGCAAAATAGGCCGCCTCTTTATCGTTTTCACCCAAAAAAGCAACTTAGCTTTTAGCGTTTTTCCTTTACACCCTTCTTGCCTGCAACTGTTTTCCTCGGTCCTTTGCGAGTGCGGGCATTGGTGCGAGTGCGCTGACCGCGAACGGGCAGGCCCTTTCTGTGACGAAAGCCCCTGTAACAGTTTATGTCACGCAGGCGAGCGATATTTTGAAAAATCTGCCTGCGAAGCTGGCCTCCCACAACGTAGTTGCGGTCGATTATCTGCGTTATCCGGCTAAGCTCATCTTCGGTCAGTTTGCCGGCCTTTGCATTTTTATCTATCTTGGCCTCTTTCAAAATCTGTTCGGAGGTGTGTTTGCCTATACCATAAATATAGGTCAGCGCAATCCACATCTGCTTCTCATTGGGAATATCAACGCCAACAATACGCGGCATACCGTTTCCTCTTTTAATCGTTCATCGATTGTCCATCCTCTAAATCAACCCTGGCGCTGCTTGTGCCGCGGGTTCACACAAATCACCCGCACAACGCCTCTGCGGCGGACAATCTTGCAATTCTCACATATACGTTTTACAGAACTTCTAACTTTCATTTTTCGCTACTCAAAGAATTTCAGCCACAAAGACACAAAGTCACGAAGATAAAAAATAAATATATCACAGCCTTTAGTGTCTTGGTGCCTTTGTGGCAAATCACCTCCCGAACTAATGCCGCAGGACTATTCGGCCTCTGTTTAAGTCATACGGTGACATTTCAACCACAACCGTATCACCGGGCAAAATCCGAATAAAATTCATTCGCATTTTGCCCGAAACATGCGCCAGAACCCTGTGGCCGTTCTCCAGCTCTACTCTAAACATTGCATTCGGCAAAGCCTCAGCTACCTTAGCTTCCAACCTTATTGTGTCCTTTTTTGGCATAGGTGACTACTTTACAGTCAGCACCTCACAGCCATTTTTCACTATCGCAATCGTATGCTCAAAATGAGCCGAGCATTTGCCGTCTTTTGTTACCACTGTCCAGCCGTTTTTCAGTGTTCGCACGTCGCTGGCGCCGGCGTTAATCATCGGCTCAACAGCCAGAACCATTCCTTCGGTCAAAACGATGTCGTTAGCCAGCAGCTCATCGTTTACGAAGTTGGGCACTTTCGGCTCTTCGTGCATTTTTCTGCCGATGCCGTGCCCGACAAAATCTCTTACCACCGAAAACCCGACCGATTCTGCATATTGCTGCATTTGTGCCGCTATCTTGCTCCACTTAACAGCAGGGGCCGCCTTCTCTATGGCTATGTCGAGAACACGCTTTGTTACGTCCATCAGCCGGCGTTTATCCTCAGAGACCTCACCTATGGCAATCGTAACGGCTGCATCTCCACAATAGCCATACAATCTGGCGCCAAAGTCAATGCTCAGGATGTCGCCTTCCACAAGTTTTGTGTCCCTCGAAGGAATCCCGTGAACAACCTGCTCATTTATCGAGACACAAATCGCACCCGGAAACGGAATTCGAGCATGCGGATTGCGAACGCCCTTAAACAGCGCCTCTGCTCCGGCATCGGCAACCATTTGCACAGCTACGCTGTCTAATTGTGCAGTAGTTACTCCCGGCTCTGCAATCTCCTGTAATTTCCAAAGAACATCTGCTACAACAGCACCTGCTCTACGCATCAGCTCAATTTCTCTTCGACTGCGAAGCGTTATAGCCATTTAATTTCGTATCTCAATTCACGACCCGTAAGACCTTTGGTCCCTTAACTGGTCACGCTTCACATTTTGCCAGGTCATCCAGCTTCTGGAATATCAAGGCACCGACCTCATCGGGCGCCCTGTCGGCATCGACGTCAAAAATAGTGCCGTTGTTCTTATAGTAATCCACCAGCGGTTCCGTCTGCTGGTGGTAGGTTTTAAGACGATTCGCCACTACTTCAGGGCTGTCATCAGAGCGTTGAACAAGTTTGGCGCCGTCGTTATCGCACAAGCCATCAACTTTTGGCTTCAGATTGTCAATATGATAGACCGCCCCGCACTGCGGACAGCTTCTTCTGCCGGTCATTCGCTTTGCTACTATCCGGTCATCTATCTTCAAGTTCAGCACAGCATCTAATTTCCGGTTGTTGACAGCCAATGACTTATCAAGCTCAACCGCCTGATTAACGGTTCTGGGAAAGCCATCCAGTATGAAACCGGCGGCAGGGGCCTTTTTTATCGCTTTAGTCATCATCTCAAGTATAATTCCATCCGGCACAAGTGCGCCCGAATCCATAAAACTCTGGGCCTTCTTCCCGAGCTTGGTTCCTGCGGCCCTTTCCTTTCTTAATATGTCCCCGCTGGATAAGTGGAGCAGTCTGTATTGAGCGGCAATGTGTTTGCATTGTGTTCCTTTACCAGCACCTGGAGCACCCAATAGAACCAATCTCATGTATATGCTCCTTTTATCCTGCCCACTTCGCTGAAGCCCTCGTAACTGTGCATCAGGAGGTTGGCCTCAATTTTCTGCACCATATCCAGCGAGACGCTGACTACTATCAATAAGCCGGTGCCGCCCAAAAGCGTTGCCACTTGCCAGTCAATTCCAAGGGATACCACAACCAGCGACGGGATGATGGCAATTATGGCTAAAAATGCACCGCCGTAATAGGTAACTCTGGTCATCACCGTTTCGAGGTAATCGGCGGTTCTGCGGCCCGGTCGAAGGCCGGGGATGAAACTGCCCGAATCCCGCAAGTTTTTGGCCATCTCCTTCGGCTGAAACGTAACCGTAGTCCAGAAGTAAGCAAACAGAAATATCAGCAGCATATACAAAACATTGTAAGTATAAGAATGGTAAGCCAGAGCATCCTGTATGGTCTGAAGGATTACCGAGTTGCCGAGCGACCCGATTTTTGCCAACTGACTGATTATTATGGGCGGGAACATCATAAAACTCGATGCGAAGATTAGCGGCATTACTCCGCCATGATTGACACGAAGCGGCAGGTAATGCCTCTGGCCGCCATACATCCGCCGGCCACGCATCTGTTTTGCCTGCTGAATCGGTATCCGGCGCTGACCCTGGGTTATCAGTATCGCGCCGGCCACAACGAACACAAATGCTGCCATCAAAAACAGCAAATTTGCCGGGCCTACGGACCCAACTGGCGCACCGAACTTAAAATCAACACGTTGCCAGAGCTGCCGAACTGCCCACGGCATTCGAGCGAGAATGCCAGCCATAATTATCAAACTGATACCGTTACCTACACCATATTCATCTATCTGCTCGCCGAGCCACATCAAAAAGATAGTGCCGGCAGTCATACCGAAAATGCCCATTATCAAGGCCTGTCTTTCCATACCCGCGTATGTCAGCCCTCCGCCTCCCAGCCATCTCATAAACATCATCGCCTGAATGACGCATACCAGCACTGTTAGGTATCGGGTGTACTCGTTTATTTTTTTATAGCCGGTTTGGCCCTCCTGGCGCAGCTTCTTCAGCGAGGGAATAACTTCGCCCAGAAGCATAAGGATAATTGATGCCGTAATATAGGGCATAATTCCCAGGCCGAACAAGCTGCTCTCGCTCAAAGTTCCGCCGGTAAATATCTGCATATACTCGGCGGCTCTGCCCAGAGGACTATCTGTGGGTCTTGCGTTGGCCATTGCTTCGATTTTTGACTGGTCAAAGCCGGGAACCGGAATATGGTAGCCAACCCTGTATAGTGCCAGCAGCGCCACCGTAAAAATAATCTTATTGCGCAGGTCCTGGATTTTGAATATGTTAATCAGCGTTCCTAACATTTTTACACTTCCTGATTAGCCATCCATTACAACCAATTAAATCGGCTCCTATACCAGTTTTGCTGTGCCGCCACAGCCTACAATTTTCTGCTCTGCGGTTTTGCTGAATCTATGAGCTATTACCCGCAGTTTTTTTGTTAGTTCGCCGTTGCCGAGAATCTTGACTTTGCTCTTGAGGCTGTCGATTAGCCCGGCGGCAGATAATTGCTCCAGACTGATAGTTTCACCTTCGTTGAATCTTTCTAATTGCGATACGTTGACAATTTCGCAGCGCGTCTGGAACTTATAATTACTAAAGCCGCGTTTGGGCAGCCGGCGAAATAGAGGCATCTGGCCACCTTCGGCAAGCGAGAATCTTATCGCGCCGGCCCTGCTTCTGCTGCCCTTATGGCCTCGGCCACAAGTCTTACCGTGTCCGCTGCCGGTCCCTCTGCCAACACGCTTGCGGGCTTTATATCGACCTGCCATAGAAGTTATTTCGTGGTTCAACATAAAAATTACCCACTTATCAATTGCCAACTATCAAGCACCAATCTTTACCCCACGAACGGATTCAACCATTTCTTTAGTGCGTAATTTCAACAGGCCATCCAGTGTTGCCTTGACCACATTTTTAGCGGAGGTGCTTCCATAAACTTTTGTAAGAACATCCTGGACGCCGGCGAATTCGAGCACCGCACGTGCGCTGGAGCCGGCGATAACTCCGGTGCCAGGACTGGCAGGAACCAGCGTTATCTTCGTAGCCCTGTATTTGCCGGTAACCTGGTGCGGGATTGTTCGGCTGACCAGTGCTACCTTATACAAGAGTCTCTTGGCTTCTTTTATGCCTTTCTCGACCGCCATCGGAACTTCATTGGCCTTACCATAGCCGATACCTACCGTACCCTCTCGGTCACCGACGACAACCAGCACCCCAAAGCTAAACCTCCGTCCGCCCTTGACCACCTTAGCGCAACGGAATACCTTTACGACAGTATCTTCCAACGGCTTTTCTCCCTGGTCGAATGATTGAACCTCTTCTGTTGCCAATTTCTTCTCCTGAAACTTTTACCTTCTAAAAAACCAAACCAGCTTTTCTTGCTCCTTCGGCAAGTGCCTTAACTCTGCCGTGAAACTTGTAGCGGTTTCTGTCAAAGCAGACGCACTTGATGCCGACGCCGAGCGCCTGTTTTGCAACCGCTTCGCCCACGATTTGGGCGGCTTTTTTGTCACCGGTGTTAGACAATTGGTCCCGCAGCGGTTTTGCCCTTGTACTTATGGAAACAAGTGTCGCTCCCGCTGTATCATCTATGACCTGAGCGTAGATATGCCTGTTCGAGCGAAATACCGACAGTCTCGGTCTATCCGGTGTTCCAGAGGCCTTTTTTCGCACGTGACATCTACGCCGAAGTCGCGCTCTTTTTATCCTGTCAATTCTCATAAAGCCCAATCCCAGCTACGCCGTCGTTCCAGAGGTAAATGCCTTTCCGACCTTGTGTCGGACGTGTTCGCCGGCGTAACGGATACCCTTGCCCTTATAAGGTTCAGGCGGCATTATTTTGCGGATGTCGGCGGCAAAATGACCCACAAGCGCCTTATCTATTCCCGAAACCGTGAACCTGGCGGGAACATCACCGCCTCTGGTTGCGCCGACCTCAATACTTACCTTTATGCCTTTTGGTATCAGCCGCTCTACCTGCTTGGCAAAGCCGACCTGAAGGAGCAGCTTTCCACCCTGCTCTTTGACGTTGTAGCCGGCGCCGTATATCTCCAATTTCTCCTCGAACCCTGAAATTACACCGGCAACCATATTGGCAATCAGAGCACGCGTTGTGCCATGCATCTGTTTGCACTGGCGGTTATCCGGATGCTCATTCTCAACCAGTATTTTCCCCACGGAGCCGTTGACTTTTACCTTTATTCGCGGGTGGCAATCCAACTGGAGGCTGCCGAGCGGCCCGGAGACCGAGATTAACTGGCCTTTCTGCTCAATCTTTACCCCTTGAGGGATAATAACAGGTTTTTTCCCGATACGACTCATCAGCTAACCGTACAAAGTATCTCGCCGCTTATGTTGGCTTCGCGGCAGCCCCTGTCACTCATTACGCCTTTGCTTGTTGAAACAATTGCCACACCCATGCCGCCCAGGACACGCGGCAATTTGTCAACAGACAAATAGGTCCTCCGACCGGGTCTGCTTACTCGTTTTATCTCGCTAATAACACAGCGACCGTCCTGGTCATACTTGAGGGCGATTCTAAGTATCCCCTGCTTGCCGTCATCTATCTTGTCGAAATCTCTGATGTAACCTTCCTTCTTTAGAACAGCCGCTATGCTTTCGCAAATATTCGACGCTTTAACATTGACCTGTTCTCGATTTATCCGCGCAGCATTGCGAATTCTCGTCAGCATATCGGCTATTGTGTCACTGCTACTCATAAGCTTACACCTTGACCGCCCGCTGCTTCGTTTTTGCGAAGCAAAACGGCGGGGGCTTTACCAACTGGCCTTTCTTACTCCTGGTATTTTTCCTTCATTAGCTAACTTTCTAAAGCAAATCCGGCAGATTTTGAACTTGCGATACACCGCTTTGGACCTTCCACAAAGCTGGCAGCGCGTATATTGTCTGACGCGGAATTTTGGTTTCATTTTCTGCTTGTTTTCCAGAGCTTTAGTTGACATCCAAATTCTCCAGTTTTATCCGCCAACGTAGGCGGATTTACCTTCCCACGCCTTACGCTGCAGAACCCTTGAACGGCATACCAAAAAACGTAAGCAATTTAATTGCTTCCTGATTAGTCTTTGCTGTGGTTACGAAAGTTATGTTCATACCCTGCTGTGCTTCTACTTTGGCCGGATTAATTTCCGGGAAAACGGTTTGTTCTGCTAATCCCATCGCGTAATTGCCTCTGCCGTCGAAGCTATTCGGGTTAAGGCCTCGAAAGTCTCTCACACGCGGGATTGCAAGGTTAATGAGCCGGTCCATAAATTCATACATTCTCACGCCGCGGATAGTAACCTTAAGCCCGATATCAACGCCCTGACGGAGCTTAAAATTGGAGACGCTCACTTTGGCTTTGGTGACTACAGGGAGCTGGCCGGTAATCATAATCAAGTCGTTTTTAGCCATTTCCAGGAATTTCTTGTCCTGGGTTGCTTTGCCTACTCCCATAGAGACAACTATCTTTTCTATCCGCGGGACGGCCATAAGGTTCTTATAGCCAAATTCTTTGGCCAGCTCCGGAACTATTTTGGACTTATATAAATCTTTCAGTCGTGCCATTACGATGTCTTCAATTATCGGCTGCTCCCTTTTCTAACGATACCAATCTCGGTGCCATCAGAGGCAACTCTCTTTTTACTTCCATTTTCATCTACCCGATAACGGACCCTGCTGCCTCTGGAGCTTTTCGGATTTACCGGCAGGACGTTACTTATATGAATCGGCTGCTCGACGTTTATCCGGCCGCCCTGGGGACTTTTGCGCGAAGGCCGGACGTGCTTCTTTGCCATGTTGTGACCTTGAACTATCACCTTGTTCTTTTCGGGCATGACCCGCAGCACTTTACCGGTAGCACCCTTCTCGTCCCCGGCAATAATCTCAACCATATCGCCTTTTTTTACATGCAGTGCCATTTTTTCTGCCTACCAAACTTTTGACTGCTTATACTACTTCGCTTGCCAGTGAAATAATTTTCATATAGTTTTTTTCACGAAGCTCACGAGCAACCGCACCGAAGATTCTGGTCCCTATCGGATTACCTTCGTTGTCAATCATCACCGCTGCATTGCTGTCAAACCGCACGTAACTGCCATCGGAGCGTTTCACAGCATTTTTAGTTCGAATGACAACGCACCTATGCACCTTCTTGTCATCCAGCTGACAGGTTGGCAATGACTTTTTTATAGCGACACAGAGAACGTCTCCTACTGTAGCCGTAGCCCGGGTAAATTTCCCACGTGCTCCGCTTCTTCCAAGCACCCTGATGCACAATGCCGACTTGACGCCTGAGTTGTCGGCAATATCCAACATTGTTTCCTGCTGAATCATTTTTCACCCCGAGAAAATCGGGAGTATTTCGGCTCACGCCTCAACTGCTTTCTCTAAAACCCTCAACAGACGCCATCTCTTGGTTTTGCTGTAAGGTCTGCACTCGGCAATTTCAACAACATCACCGACACGACCCTGATTGTGCTCGTCGTGAACGGCGAGCTTCGTTCTGCGTTTGATGTATTTTCCATACTTCGGATGCCTGACCCGCAGCTCAATGGCAACCCTGAAGCTCTTGTTGCCGCTATTGCTTATTACTACGCCGGTTAAAGTTTTTAATTCTCGTTCCTGCATCTTCGACTTCCCGCAGTCGGCTATCTAAGACATCACTTTTTTTCACAGATTATCGTTTTAATCCTGGCTATATCGCGTCTTGTGTTGATTATAGCTTTAGAGTTCTCCAGTTTTTCCGTAACTGCCTGCGTCCGCAAATCAAACAGATGCCTCTGGAGTTCTTCCAGCTTGCCCTCAAGCTCATCGACGCCCATCTCGCGGTACTGTTTTGCCTTCATACCATCAACCTTTTACAACCCTTCCGCTTGCCCATACGGGTTACACCGAATGTCTTCGCTTAACAAACCTGCACTTAATCGGCATTTTATGGGCGACTCTGGCCAGCGCCAGTTTTGCGACGTCTTCACTGACGCCTCCTACCTCGAAGCAAATCTGCCCAGGCCTGACTCTGGCAACCCAGAATGCAGGCTCAGCTTTGCCTTTACCCATACGGGTTTCCAGCGGCTTGGCCGTCACCGGTTTATGCGGAAATATTCTCAGATATACTTTGCCTTCACGATGCAAAAAATGAGTTGCCGCAACTCGACCGGCCTCAATAACCTTGGCATCTATCCAACTGGTTTCAAGGGACTGCAAACCGTATTCGCCGAACGCAACAAAGTTGGTCCTCGAGGCATTGCCCTTCATTCTGCCTCGCTGGCTCTTACGATATTTAACTCTTTTCGGCATCATCGGCATTTTTCTTTCCCCTTCCAGAGCTTATACTTAAGGGAGCAATTTCTTTCTCAAAAGAGCAACTTTCAACTTCCATCCACATTACTTGGTCCACCGGTGCCGGGTTCCGTCGGTGGAACGGCTGCATCGGCTCGAGAGGTGCCTTTGCTACCCCGCGTATGGGCAACATTAGTCCTATCTTCCTCACCCGGCCTTGTGGTAACAGGTCTCGGCGGTCGGCGCCGACGAGGACTTTGCTCAATTTCTTCGCCGAAGGCGCCTTTGTAAATCCAGACCTTAATGCCAATCGCTCCGTATGTTGTTCTCGCTGTTGCCACGCCGTAATCTACGTTGGCATTCAGTGTGTGCAAGGGAATACTGCCGAGCTTCTGGGTTTCCCTCCGTGCCATTTCCGACCCTGCTAATCGTCCGCCGCAGATAATCTTGACTCCTTTAGCGCCTGCGTTCATTGCCCCTTCGCAATACTGTTTCATTGTGCGCCGAAATGATGCCCGCTTACCGAGCTGTTCGGCAATTGCTTCAGCAACCAAAGTGGCGTTAAGGTCCGGCTCTTTTATCTCGATAACGTTGACGGTCACGCTTCGGCCTGTCATTTGTTCGAGCTCTTCCCGCAGCTTGTCAACTTCACCGCCTCTGGGACCGATGACTATGCCGGGCCGAGCACTATGCAGCGTTACCTTTACTTCGTTGCGTGTTCGGGTTACTTCAACCTTTGCCACCCCGCCCTTGGGCATATTTCGGTTAAATTTCCTGTCAATAAACTGACGGATTTTCTGGTCCTCGATTAGAAAATCACCGTAAGTGGCCTTGGGAGCAAACCATGTGCTCTGCCATCCTAATGTTATCCCTGTCCTGAAACCTATTGGCGATGTCTTCTGACCCATAATTCTGTATTTGCTGTTGTGATTTTTACCTTTTTTCTTTCCAGCTTACGCCTGTGTCACCGTTACATGTATATGGCAGGCCTTTTGGCGAATAGGGTACGCCTTGCCCCTATCCTTTGCTATCCATCTTTTAGTGCCGACTCGCACCCCCGCATCATCAACGCGAGCGATGCTTACATATAGATTATCGACGTCGGCCTGCTGCTCGTCAGCATCTGCCACGGCGCTTCTTAAAATCTTATCAACCATCGACGCAGCACGTTTTCTCGTGAACTTCAAGATATCCATTGCATCCTGAACACTTCGCCCGGCTATCAATTGCGTAACCAACTTGGCCTTGCGGGACGAAATCGGAGCGTAGCGATAAGATGAACGCCAGTCAGCCAAGTCGTTCGCATCAACAGATAAGGCTGCCGCCAATTTCCGGATGTCTTCTTTGCGCGGTCTGGGCGAAAGCAGGCCCTTTTGCCAGTTTTTAACAGCCGCTACTGCCGCTTTCTTGGCAATGCCCGGCCTAACAAGCTGGCTGGCCAACTGCTCCACGCTCACCTTCCGCTCCTGGCGAAGCTCTTTTAACTTACTAGCGCTTAACATAACAATCTCGTATTTTGCTCTCGGCTCACCCCCGTTTCTGTCTTCGACAGAAGACGCGGGGGGCGAATTATACCGTCGCTATTTTCTTGCTCGAATGACCCCTGAATGTCCGTGTCAGCGAGAACTCGCCCAGCTTATGTCCTACCATATCCTCGGTGACAAAAACCTTGTGAAATATCTTGCCGTTATGCACCATAAAGGTGAAACCCACAAACTCAGGGATTATCGTGCACCTTCTCGCCCAGGTTTTTATTGGCTCACGCGAGCCGGAGGCAGACTGCTTATTAACCTTGATAAGCAGCTTCTCTTCAACGTATGGCCCTTTTTTAAGAGACCTTCCCATTCGGATTTACTCAACCTTCAAACTTCAATAATTAAGCGACCATCGCTTTCTGTCTTCTACACGCTAATTACGCCACGAATTGAAAACGTCCGCTTTTTCGTCTTCGAATAATTCTCTGACTGCTTGGCTTTCGTCGGTTTCTGGTTTTTCCGCCTTTTGCCAGGACGCCCGTAGGCGAGCACGGATGCCTGCCGCCGTTTGACCTGCCTTCTCCGCCGCCCATCGGATGAGAAACGGGATTCTGTGCCTTGCCCCTTACGTGCGGCCTGCGGCCTAAATGGCGTGTTCGCCCGGCCTTGCCAATCCTGACATTCTGGTCGTCAGGGTTGCTGAGCTGACCAATTGTCGCCCGGCACTCCTTGCGGAGCATCCGCATTTCGCCGCTGGGCAGGACAATGGTAGCCCAGTTACCTTCCTTTGCTATAATTCTGGCAGTGCCGCCGGCAGTTCTAACTAATTTTCCGCCCTGGCCGGCTGTCATTTCGATATTATGAATCTCCAGACCGGCAGGAACCGCCTCCAGTGGCATTGCGTTACCAATCCTGGGTTCACAAGAGGTGCCGCTCATTACGGAGTCACCGACCTTTATACCCAGCGGTGCTAATATGTATCTTTTTTCACCGTCGGCATAGTGCAGTAAGGATATAAAACAATTCCTGTTAGGGTCGTATTCAACTGTTGCTACCCTTGCGGGGACGTTGTCTTTATCGCGTTTGAAGTCGATAATACGGTAGATTTTTCTTGCCCCGCCGCCTCTAAACCTGACGGTGGTCATGCCGGAATGATTCCTTCCGCCGCTCTTTTTAATCCGCACACACAGCGATTTCTCAGGCACGTAGGTTGTCAAGTCGGCGTAGTCATTGACCGAGCTGTTTCTGCGTCCGGCACTTGTTGGTTTATAAACTCTAATACCCATAACTTATACCCCCTCTCTTTTCCCTTGTTTTAGAACAAATCAATATGGTAATCCGGCTCCAGAAATACGACAGCTTTTTTCCAACTCGGCGTGTAGCCGGAAGTTTTGCCTTTGTGGCGATACTTGCCCTTACGGTTAGCCGTCCTAACTTTGCGAACCTTGACGCTATACATCTTTTCCACAGCACTCTTTATTTGAATTTTGTTAGCCCTCTTATTTACCTCAAAGGGATACGCCCTCTTTGTACCTGCAAGGTGTATCGCCTGTTCTGTAATCAAAGGTCGAATTATAATACTATGCTCGTCCACATCGATACCTGTTAATTTTCGCCTTCCTGGTTCCTGTTCAAAAGGGACAAAAATGCCTCTTTGGTGAACAACATTTTGCGATAGCTGCAGATGTCGCCGGCGTTCAATCCGCTTATGGACGTGACGGCTAATTTTGGAATATTCCTGACCGATCTAAACAGGTTATCGTCATAGTCGTTAATCGTCACAAGACAACTGCGGTCAATTTTTAAGTTGTTCAGTACCCGCGCGAAATCTTTTGTCCTGGGTTTCTGAAAATTCAGCTCATTCACCACCACCACGTTGTTGGTCAGAAGCTTTGCCAGTATCGCTGAGTCTCTGGCTAATCTCTTCTGCTTTTTAGGCATACTTTTGCCAAAATCTCTGGCAATTTTGGCAAAGGTGACGCCGCCGCCGACACGCTTACCGGTTCTAATGGTGCCGGCACGGGCATTTCCTGTATGCTTTTGCCTGTAGAGCTTTCTGGTTGAGCCGGCTACCATACCCCTGCTTTTGGTCGCTGCCGTTCCCACTCGCTTATTGGCGTGGTACATAACAATCGCCTGCTTAAGCAGCGGATACCTGACCGAACTGCCGAAAACCGACTCATCGACCTTTAAGCTATCGACTTCCTGGCCATCTGTGTTGTAAACAGCCAAATCAATCATTTTCGGTTTTGCATTCTCCGATTACTTACCCTTTTTGGCGCTGCGGACAATGCAATAGCCGCCCGCAGGGCCTGGTATAGAACCCTTCACGACCAACAAATTTTTCTCCGGGTCTATTGCCAGGAGTCTATGGTTTTTCATTGTGGCCCGGCGGTTGCCCATATGGCCGCCCATTCTCTTTCCCTTATGCAGGTTGCCGCCGTGGCCGCGGTCGGTCCCGTGACTGGCGATTGAGCCGGGCGAACGATGCTTTCGTTCAGTGCCATGCGAACCCGGCATACCACCAAAACCATACCGCTTCATCACGCCGGCAAAACCTTTGCCCTTACTGGTGCCGATAACATCGACAATCTCTTTTTCGGCAAAAACCGATACCGTGATGGAATCTCCTGCTTTGTATTCCGGCTTGGTGTCGCCCGGCAGTCGCATCTCTCTGACGAATTTCTTTGGCACCGTATTGGCTTTGGCAGCAATGCCAAGCTGCGGCTTCTTCCTGCGAGAAGGCTTTACATCATCATATCCCACCTGAACAGCATTATAGCCATCGGTCTCGACCGTTTTGACCTGGGTAACGACACAGGGACCAGCCTGTATAACGGTAACAGGCAGCAACCTGCCCGATTCGTCATAGACCTGGGTCATTCCAACCTTTTTTCCCAACAACATTGCCATTTAACTTACGCCCTAACAGCTAAAAAACCTTCCTGATTATCGTTTAATCTCGTCAGGCCTTAATTCTTACAAAGACTCCGGCCGGCACTACCAAACGGTTCAACACCTCAATTGTCCGCGGGTTAGCCTCATAAATATCAATCAGACGTTTATGCGTCCTCATCTCGAACTGCTCTCGCGACTTTTTATCAATGTGAGGGCTTCGCAAAACGGTGTATCTTTCAATCCGCGTAGGCAAGGGCACGGGGCCGCTGACACGGGCATTGGTCTTTCGAGCGTGCTCCACTATTTCCTTAGCAGACGCATCAAGGGCCCGGTGGTCGTATGCCTCCATTCTTATTCTTATTCTTTCGCTCTCACCAGCCATAACTTTCCCCTGCACTACCTCTTTCGCACGCTTCGGTTCAACCTACGAAAGAGAGGCGAGGCACGAGTTTTTTACCTGGTTTCACACCTGTAAACCTATAACGTCTTGCAATATATCGACTTATACGCCAAAAATAAAGTAAAAAAATCCACCCTCTGTATATTCTTCGACCGCTTTTGGCTAAGCAATCTTGTTTGATTTTGGCAGGAAAGGCCGTTTTCTCGCTCTTGATTACTGGCTCTTGCCTGGGTTTACAACCTACATTCCAGCAATCAATTACCGATTCGCCTTCCTTAAAGTCCGGGTTGTGGCCCTTACAGGCCTTCCAAACGCCATTTTACAGGCCTTTGGTGCACCCCTGTGTCTTAAAAGTTACTAATAAACCATCCCTGACCAACAAAATCGCAGATATGCCACAGCCTAACTATTTTACGCAAAGTCCTCCGTGACAATGCTCGCTACGGCTGAAAAAACTTTAATTTACTACATAATTATTACAACGTCAAACAAAATTTCGACAAAAATTTTAACAAAAATACAAAAAATAGCATAATTTTTAGAGAACAATCTCTTTGGCAACCTGCTCCGGAACTTTCTCATAGCTCAAAGGCTCAAGAGTAAAGGTTCCCCTCCCGCCTGTGGCGCTTCTAATCTCGCTGGAGTATCCAAACATTTCAGCCAGCGGCACCTTCGCATCAATTACCTGCATATTTCCATGCAGCCGATAACCTGTTATCAAGCCCCTTTTTGCAAGCAACTGGCCCTGGACCACCCCAAAAGCGGCTTGTGGTGCTATTACCTGAAGCCGCATTACCGGCTCGAGCAGAACGGGCCCTGCATTTTTGACCGCCTTTTCTACTGCAATTACGGCTGCCTGCTCAAAAGCTATACCTGACGAATCCACAGGATGAAACGAGCCGCCAATTAACGTAACCCTAACTCCCACAACAGGATAGCCCGCCAACGCCCCGCTGCCCAAGGCATCTTTACAGCCCCTTTCCACATCGTGGATATATGTTCTCGGCACCATATCGCCTGGCGCTTCGTTCACAAATTGGATGTCACGGCTCCAATGGCCGTCCTCTGTCAACAGCGGCTCAACCGTCAGAACGACATGGCCATACTGGCCGCGGCCGCCTGTTTGACGTATGAATTTGCCCTCTGCCTCGGCTGATTTCGTAATGGCTTCCTTGTAGGCGACCTTGGGCTTGCCAACCCTGACATTAAGGCCTCTTTCCTTTATCATTTTGTGCTGGAGTATCTCTAAGTGCAGCTCCCCCATTCCGCTGATGATGGTTTGGCCTGTCTCGCTGTTTATCTTGCACTCGAAGGTTGGGTCCTCGCGTTTCAAAGCCGCCAGCGCATCTGCCAGCTTCGCCTTTTCCGCCGAGGTCCGGGGTTCTATGGACATATGGATCACGGTCTGTGGAAACGTAATAGCCGGCAGGGAGATGGGTTTTTTAGGGTCGCATAAGGTATCGCCTGTAAGCGTTTCCTTCAGTCCTATAACTGCGACAATATCGCCGGCGCTGGCAGAATCCAGGATTTTTCGCTCGTTGGCGTGCATCTCAAACAGCCGGGTAATGCTTTCCCGTTTGTTGCGATTAGCGTTTAAGACCCTGCTGCCGGGCTTCAATGTGCCTCGGTAAATCCTCAGAAAGGTCAAGTCCCCGTGGGCATCGGCAGTAATCTTAAACGCAAGGGCAACCAAACTGCCCTCCCGGTCGCATTTAATCGGTATGGTTCGACGTTGCTCACCATCCTGAGCTTGCCGAAGGATTTCCCTGCCTTTATCCGCCGGTTTATGGCCCATTATAACCGGCTTATCTAAAGGCGAGGGCAAATATAATGTTACGCCGTCCAGCAGCTTTTGTATGCCAATGTACTTCAGAGCGGAACCGACGAATACCGGCTGAATCCTGCAGCTTAAAGTCCCTTTTCTGATTGCCCTGCAAATCATTTCGGTATCTATAGGTTTGTCGTGAAGATAGGCATCCATAAGCCCTTCGTCGTGTTCGGCCGCAAGTTCAATCATCCGGCTTCTTCGCTGCTGCGCAATCTGCAGGAATTCCGCAGGAATCTGGGTCTGGTCAAAAGCGGCCCCCATTTTTTCGGTGTCGTAGAAAACCGCCTGCATACTGACCAGGTCTATTATCCCCGCAAAGGAGTCTTCGGCGCCAATAGGAATCGCTACCTGTACCGGATTGGCCGCCAGCTTCGTGCGAATGTCTTCTATGGTCATCTCAAAATCGGCAGCGGTTTTGTCCATCTTGTTCACAAAGCAAAGAAAGGGGAGCCCATATTTTTGTCCCTGTCTCCAGACGGTCTCGCTTTGGGCCTGCACCCCTTCGCTGCTGTCGAATACAACTACAGCGCCATCGAGCACCCGTAACGACCGTTCAACCTCAGCGGTAAAATCAATATGCCCCGGCGTATCGATAAGGTTTATCTCGAAATTCGAAATTCGAAATTCGAAATTCGAAATTGCGCCGAAGGCGGTCCAGGGACATTTTGTGGCGGCGCTAGTTATGGTAATACCTCTCTTTTGCTCCTCTTCCAGATAGTCCATAACGGCGGTGCCGTCGTGGACCTCCCCCATCTTGTAGGTTTTACCTGTGTAGTAGAGTATGCGCTCGGTTACTGTGGTCTTGCCCGCGTCGATATGGGCTATGATTCCGATATTGCGTATGTTTTCCATTCTCGATGCTAGATGCTGGATACTCGATACTCGACGAGCATCGAGAATCGAGAAACGAGTTGCGAGTTTACCACGCAAAATGGGCAAAGGCTTTGTTTGCCTCAGCCATTTTATGGATATTTTCTCGGGTTGTCATTGCGCCGCCGTGTTTGTTGAAAGCATCTATCAATTCAGAGGCCAATCGCTCGTTCATCGGCTTACCTTTCTTGGCCCTGGCTGCCTCTATTATCCAGCGAAGAGCCAGTGACTGCTGGCGCTTCGGGTTCACCTGCATCGGCACCTGATAGCTGGCTCCGCCGATACGTTTGCTGCGAACCTCAATCAGCGGCTTTACGTTATTAACCGCCGTCTCAAAAATCTCGAGAGGCGGAGGTTCTTTGATTTTTTTGGCTACAATGTCTATAGCACCGTAAAAAACCTTCTGTGCAACACTCTTCTTGCCCTTCCACATCAAGCAGTTAATAAACTTCGAGACCAGCTTGCTGTTATATTTGCTATCGGGCTTTAACTGTTCATCTGAAGAGGTAGGTTTCTTTTTAGCCATTATTTTTCCTTGTCAGTAATCCGCCCATTGGCGGATTATGCTCTCGTTATTCACAGTTTGTAAGGGGTTTCTATTTCCCCCTCTTTGCACCATATTTACTTCTGCCCCGTTTACGGTTAGCGACACCGGCACAATCAAGGACGCCGCGAATGATATGGTACCGCACGCCGGGCAGGTCGCGGACACGGCCTCCGCGAATCAAAACTGTGCTATGCTCCTGGAGATTATGGTCGACGCCCGGTATGTAAGCCGTGAGTTCCTTGCCATTGGTCAGTCTAACGCGGGCAATTTTTCGCAGGGCAGAGTTGGGCTTCTTTGGCGTCATAGTCCGAACTATTAGACACACTCCTCGCTTTTGCGGCGAGCCGCGAATATCGGATACTCGTTTGCGCCCTTTTGATTTTGCTCTCGGGCGTCTGACTAACTGATTCATCGTCGGCATATTTTCGTTCCTCATTGCTACAAAGGCACAAAGACACCAAGTTTTTTTTAATCTATAATTTCTTTGCGACTTCGTGGCAAAATTTCTAAATTCCTAATGCTTCCTTAACGGCTTGCTCTGCCTTTGCTTCATGCTCTTTGGCTTCTTTAACTTCCTTAACCGCAAATTCTTTTGGTAACGGAGCTTCCGCAAGGCGCTTGACACGCATTTGCAGATATGGCTTAAAGGCCGTGCCGGCCGGTATCAGATGGCCAAGTATCACGTTTTCTTTCAAGCCGTGAAGCTCGTCTATTCTACCAGCCAAAGCTGCCTCCGTCAAGACTTTAGTGGTTTCCTGGAAGCTGGCTGCCGCAATAAAGCTCTCTGACCAAAGAGACGCCTTGGTGATTCCCAGCAGCAGAGTCTTGGCGGTTGCAGGTTTTGTTTTTCTGGCCACAGCCTTCGTTCCGCCTAACATTTCAATCTTTTCGTTGATATTTGCAAGCTCCTTTTTGCCGATAACTTGTCCTTCCTTTAATTCGGCTGCATCGCCGGCGTTAGTTATCCTGACAGAATTAGTCAGCCGTTCGTTTTCTCCTCTGAATCCGAATTTATCGATGACCTCGCCCGGTAGAAAAGAGCTGTCGCCGACAGACTCAATTTCGACCTTTCGCATCATTTGTGTGCAGATAATTTCGACATGTTTATCGTTGATATTGACGTTTTGGGAGCGATAAACGTTCTGAATTTCAGCGATAAGGTATTTCTGGAGAGCTTCTTCGCCTTTGATACGCAGGATATCGTGAGGCACCAGAGGCCCATCTGTGAGGGCATCGCCGGCTTCGACGAAGTCGCCGGTGTGGACGTTAAGGTGTCTATCGCGAGCGACGTGGTGTTCTTTTTCCATACCAGACTCAGAGCGAATGGTAATGGTCATTTTTCCTTTTCGTTTATCGCTTCTTAGCTCGACGCGTCCTGATATTTCAGCCATAGCGGCCGGGTCCTTTGGTTTACGAGCTTCAAAAACCTCGGTAACCCTCGGCAGCCCACCCGTGATGTCCTGTGTGCCGCCGGTGGCTCTGGGTTGATGAGCAAGCAACTGGCCTGCCTGGACGGTCTGGTTCTGCTCGACCTCGATTCTGGCTCCCGCAGGCAAATAGTGGACGTCGAGAATTTTGCCGCTGCTGTCTTCTATGATGATTTGCGGATGCTTATCGCCTTTATGCTCGATTACCACCGGCCGCCTGGCACTGCCCTTTCGCTCCTCTTCTATTCCGATTGTCTCACCTTCGATGACGTCCACGAACCGTATAACGCCGGGCACCTCTGCCAGGATGGGCGTGCGGTGCGGGTCCCATGTGAACAACATCGTTTGGGCTTTAACCTTCGCCCTGTCCTCGACCAGAACGGTGGCGCCATACGGGACTTTGAACCTGTCAAGCTCTCGGTCTTTGGCGTCAAGAAGGGCTATTTCGCCGTTGCGCTTTAGCGCAATTACACTAATTGTGCCATCATCTCGCTTTAGGGAAACTGCATTTATATCCCTGTAGTAAACCGTTCCTGCTTGCGTGGCCGCCTGTTCGCGTTCAAGAATAGCTCTGGAAGCGATGCCGCCGGTATGGAATGTCCGCAGTGTCAACTGAGTACCAGGTTCGCCAATGGACTGTGCGCCAATAATACCGACTGCCAGGCCTTCTTCCACTAACTGGCTGGTGCTCATATCCCAGCCGTAACACTTTGCGCAGATGCCAAACGGGCTGTCACAGGTCAAAGGACTTCTGACTCTAATGGCATCAAGGCCCAGGGTTTCTATCTTCGCTGCTGCCTCCGGCGTTATGACCTCGTTCTCACGAACAATCATTTCGTCGGTAATCGGGTTTCGAATATTATCTCTTGCGGTTCTGCCGACAATAAGCTGCGAAAGCGGCACATCAATCTGTTCTCCTCTGCTGACCGTGCTTTTTGTAATTCCCTGCAATGTCTGGCAGTCTCGTTCGATAGCAATCACGTTTTGGGACACATCGATGAGCTTGCGAGTAAGGTATCCGGAATTCGCTGTCTTTAAGGCGGTGTCAGCCAGACCTTTACGGGCCCCGTGCGTAGAGCTGAAGTACTCCAGGACCGTCAAGCCCTCCCGGAAGTTGGATTTGATAGGCGTTTCGATAATTTCTCCGCTTGGTTTAGCCATAAGTGCCCTCATTCCCGCAAGCTGCTGAATCTGGTCAACGCTTCCTCTGGCACCGGAATCGGTCATAAGGAATATGGGGTTTAGGTATGGCCGTCCATTTTCGTCGGTATCTTCCTTCAGTCCGCGTATCATCTCATTGGTTACCGCCACTCGTGCATTTGTCCAGGCATCGATGACCTGATTGTATCGTTCCCCGTCGGTGAGGACCCCGTC
>Ga0315295_10000313_pt1 | contig 40924 bp, 21 predicted proteins | sample YL17G14_0_MG_FD_204453 | JGI IMG/M metagenome (GOLD analysis project Ga0315295, IMG submission 204453) | Sediment microbial communities from Yellowstone Lake, YNP, Wyoming, USA - YL17G14_0 | ecosystem: Environmental > Aquatic > Freshwater > Lake > Sediment | place: USA: Wyoming | collected...
ATACCTTCGACCGTGGCCGAGGTCGTCTTCGATGGTGAAAAGGTCAAGGTCAAGAGCATCAGGATCATAAGGGAAGGTTCGATCGGTGGTGAGGCCCTCAAGGAGATGCTGAAGGCCAAACCAAAGCTGAAGAAGAAGCCCGTCCCAAGGAAGTGAGCTCTTCGATGGAAGACGATGATGAGAAGGCAGAGCAGGGCAAGGACGATGCGGACACCGAGGAGAAGAGGAGGCACCGCCTTGTTTGTTACCGCAAGGCAGGCAGGATCGCAGGCCAGGCCCTGGAGTTCGGGGCCGGGCTAATCAAGGAGAAGGCGCGCCTTTTGGACGTCGCGAACAAGGTCGAGGAGTTCATCGTCGAGAAAGGTGCAAAGGCTGCATTCCCGGTAAACCTGGCCATCAACGACGTCGCAGCCCACTTCACTCCACGTCATGACGATGCGGACCTCGTGTTCCAAAGGGGTGACCTTGTCAAGCTCGACGTCGGGGCCCATATTGAGGGGTTCATAGGCGACACGGCCATGACCGTCGAGGTCTCGACAACGAGCAACACTGACCTCATAAGGGCCGCCAAGGAGGCCCTGGCCGTGGCCATAGATATAATAAAGCCCGGCATCGAGGTCAGCAGGATCGGCGCCGCCGTCGAGCAGACCATCAAGGGCTACGGCCTGAAGCCTATCCGCAACCTGACCGGCCACGGCCTCCGCAAGTTCAAGCTCCACGGTAGCCCGAGCGTCCCGAACGTGAAGGACCGCAGCAAGGACATCGTGAAGGAGGACACCTTCGTCGCCCTGGAGCCGTTCTCGACCACGGGGGTCGGCGAGGTCGACGGTAAGAAGAACAGCAACATCTACAGCTTCGTCAAGAAGAAGACCTTCTTCACCTCGCGGGAAGCGGCGAACCTCCAGAAGCAGATCATGGACAAGTTCCAGCCGCTGCCCTTCGCCGAAAGGTGGTGCTACCAGGCCTCGAAGGCCCCGGAGGGTGCCCTGGGCGTCCTGACAAGGGCCGGCTCCATAACCTATTACCCGATCCTTCGCGAGATCGACGAGGGGATGGTGGCCCAGGCGGAGCATACCGTCCATATCTTGCCCGACGGATGCGAGATAATGACCTCACCGAAATGACTTGTTCGGGTTCCTGGATGACTGTGATCCTCTCCATTTTTTTAAAATGCATCACAGTTCCGATATCTTTATAATTCAATGAGAACATCAATTCAATATGTCATGGGGCCCAGGTATTGTCAAATGTGAGGTTATCCTCGTTCTCCTGATCCTTCTTACCATTTCGGCCCCCCTAGTTTCACCTGAAGATAAGAGCCCATCGGAAATGAAAGAACTGGGGCCTCCGGCACCAAGTGTGGGCCCAACCATGTATGTCAATGACATTGATGGCTATAAGGGGTTCACGCTCGTGGCCCCCGTCGATGAACATAGAACGCTCCTGATAAACAACCGTGGGGAGGTCGTCCATGTCTGGACCAGCAACCGCACGGCCAAAGGCACTAGTGTGATGCTCCCGAACGGGACCCTCATAAGAGGGGTCGACTCCGATGGTACGCCCAACAGTAGGGTCGGCATGCAGATGATCGCCTGGAACGGGACGATCCTTTGGGATTATTCCCCGCCAGCGCCCTACAACAGACATCATGACCTCCTGGCAATGCCCAACGGTACCATCCTCTTCCAAGTAAGGCAGACCTTGACTAAAATGCAGGCCGTAAACCTTGGACGGGACCCTGCGCTGACCACGGCCCAGTTGTGGGTTGAGAGCGTTTGGGAGATAAGACCGAACGGCACCCATCGGGCGGACATCCTTTGGAAATGGAACCCCCTGGGCCACATGATACAGGATTTCGACCCGTCCAAAGCCAACTATGGGGTCGTGGCCGACCATCCCGAGCTGCTCGATATCAATTTCCCGCCAAAGATAGGGCCCGACTGGGCGCACCTCAACACCGTGGCCTACAATCCAAAGTACGACCAGGTCATGATAATGAGCCGCCATTTCAGCGAGGCATGGGTCGTCGACCACAACACCACGACCTTGGAAGCCGCAGGCCATAGTGGCGGGACCTACGGGAGAGGGGGGGACCTGCTATATCGATGGGGTAACCCACAGGCCTATGGCGCCGGAGATGCCAATGACCAGATCTTTTATGGGTCCCATGATGCCCAATGGATCCATCCAGGCTACCCCGGAGAAGGCGATATTCTAGTCTTCAACAATGGTGAGAGCCTGATCAACTCGCGACCGGATGGTAAATACTCCACCGTGGACGAGTTCGTGCCGCCGGACAACGATAACGGCACCTATAATTACACGAAAGGTACAGCCTATGGTCCTACCGGCCTGACCTGGCGATACAAGGCGAACCCACCGACCGATTTCTTTGGAGGCGCCATGGGGGGCGTCCAAAGGCTCCCGGACGGTAACACCTTGGTGTGCAATGCTCCCGAGGGCTTCCTCTTCGAGGTCACCCCCGAGAACAAGGTCGTCTGGAGCTATACTGCGATGACCGACGATGGCACCTCGAGGACCACGGTCTTCAAGGCTAGGAGGTACTACCCGCCCGCCATTGATGCGATAACGGACCTCAAGACCACAGAGGATGTCCCTTTCAAGCTCAACCTCACACAATACGTTTCGGACCCGGACACCGATTTCGCGGACCTGGTCATTGCAGAGAACTCGTCCTATGCGGACATCGTCGGCAATGATCTCCAGCTGGTTTATCCCGAGGGGGTCCTGAAGGACACCATCAACCTGACCGTCTATGACGGCCTGTTCGAGGTCGCAAAGGTGATCCATGTCAATGTCACACCGGTGAACGACCCGCCGGTGTTGGCCCCAATACCGGACCAGAAGGCGACGGAGGATGTCCAACTCACCTTGGACCTGGGACATTACATCTCGGACCCGGACACCAGGCTCGATGACATGGTCATTACAGATAATTCGACCTATGCGAATGTCTCGGGCCACGAACTGCGGATGCTCTATCCCGAGGGCGTCTTAAAGGACCGAATCAATCTGACCGTCAGCGATGACCTTAGCTCGGTATCTAGAACGGTCCTGGTCAATGTCACCCCGGTGAACGACCCCCCTGTCATCGTCGGGGATGACCTCGTAAAGGCCCTTGAGGACAGCCCGTACGTATCGCAATATAAGGTCCGGGACGTCGACCGGGGCGATACGGTATTCATCTGGTCCCTTAGGACGAACGCCTCATGGCTCAAGTTAGGTGCGGCCACCGGAAATCTCACGGGCCTGCCCGAGAACAAGGATGTGGGCATCTATTGGGTCAACGTCACCGTCCAGGACCCGGCCCATGCAGAGGACCATCGCAATTTCACGTTGAGGGTGATCAATACGAACGATGCCCCCACTTGGACGGATGTCCCGGTCGATACATCCATCCTGGTCGGGAAGAATTATATCTTCGACGTCAATGCATCAGACATCGATGTAGGGGATGTCCTGAGTTACTCGGTATCCTCGACGCCGGTGACCTCAATCAAGATCGGGGTCGCCTCTGGTCTGATCGAATGGACGCCGGACACCGAAGGTCCCTATCGGATCAACATCAGCGCTACGGACGGGAATGTGACCATCCATCACGAGTTCCAGATAACGGTCGAGCCTGACGTAAACCCCAACCATCCGCCCAGGTTCGTTTCCGGGCCTAGGCTCGAGGCGGGTGTCGGTGTCCGATGGACCTACGAGCCTGTGGCCCTGGACGACGACGCTGGCGATAACGTCTCGATAGCCCTTATCGATCGGCCCTCGGGGATGGTTTTCGAAGGAAAGGCCCTTGAATGGACCCCAACGGCCGACCAGCTAGGTAACCATACGGTCAGACTCGATGCCAGCGACGGCAAGGCGGTTGCTTTCCAGGAGTTCAAAGTATCGGTCACGCTGGTCGCTCCCAACCATATGCCTTCGATCGAGAGGATCGAGAACAGGTCCATAAGGGCAGGGGATGTCCTGTCCCTCCAGGTCAAGGCCTCGGACCAGGACGGGAATGCGTTACAATATTCGATACTGGATGGCCCATCAGGCATAGGGATAGACGAGAAAGGGTTGCTCACCTGGAAGACGAAAAGTACGGACATGGGCGTTTATAATATTACTGTGAAGGTCTCGGACAAGAACGGCTCTACGACCAGTTCGTTCACCCTCACCGTGATGAAAGCGGGGACCGATGGGGCTGGGCTTGGTACATTCTTGCCACTATTGATAATTGTAATCGTCGCGATGGTCGCGACCATCCTGACCGTGATGGTCATTTCGAAAAGGCGCAGAGGCAAGGCCCCGCCAGAGACCTCTAAAGAGGGGCCATGAAAAGGAACTATGTCCAGCAGGTATGGGACGTTCATACCGGGTTGAGGAAGCTGTGCCGGGTTCCCCACTCCCTGATAATCGAGGCTGAAAAGTGCTGACAAGGCCTCGGTCCGGACGGTTGCACCTCGCCTGTTCAATAGTTTTATTAATCACGCACATCATCCACGATTCGTGTCGAAGAAGTACAAGGTGCAGGTCACGAAAGACCACTATTATGAAGGATATGACGACCTGAACAGGTTCATCTCCTACTTCTATCAGATCGACCTTGTCAGGGAACTGAGACCGACCTCGATCCTCGAGATAGGCGTTGGGAACAAGACCGTGGCCAACTATCTCAAACATCACGGGTTCAAGGTCGACACCTGCGACTTCGACAAGGACCTTGAACCGGACCATGTGGCGGACATCAGGGAACTTCCTTTCGAGGACGGCTCCTACGACGCGGTCATGGCCTGCGAGATTCTTGAGCACATCCCGTGGGAGGATGTTGAAAAGGCATTGAGGGAGCTCCACCGGGTCACAAGGAAGCATGTTGTGATCTCGGTCCCGTCGGCACGGGCATCGTTCGAGATCATCTTCGTGAACCGCGGGTTCCCGCTGGTCGGGAGGATGATAAAGAGGCCCATCAACCATCTGCACATCAAGAACCCTCTTTCCTCGAAGGACAAGCAATTCTCCGGCGAGCACTATTGGGAGGTCGGAACGAAGAGCTATCCTCTGAAGAGGATCAGGACGGTCCTGAAGAGATATTTCAGGATATCAAAGGAAATCAAGCCCGTCCTGGACTCGGACCATTATTTCTTCACCCTCGAAAAGAAATAGGATATTCCCTGTAGTAGCATAGACTACAAAATCCTTATATTCGAACCCGTGGTTCCCGACATTCGATAGGTCCGATACAATCTGCGGGTGAACAACATGATGATAAAGGATTCCGAGCTGAAGACTGGCCTGCCGAAGAAGACCGAATCCCTGTGCCCCGAGTGCAAGAAGGTCATCGAGGCGAAGATCTACGAGGAGAAGGGCAAGGTCGTCATGAAGAAGACATGCGATGAGCACGGGACCTTCAAGGACACCATCTGGTCCGATGCGAAGTATTACCTCTGGGCCGAGACCTTTGCGGTGGACGGCATCGGCATCACCAACCCGAAGATCAGCAAGAAGAACCCCGACTGCCCCGCCGACTGTGGCCTCTGCAAGATCCACAAGTCCCACACGGTCCTTGCGAACCTCGACCTCACGAACCGCTGCAACCTGACCTGCCCCGTCTGCTTCGCCAACGCGAACACCTCGGGCTTCGTCTACGAGCCGGACTTCGACACCGTCGTGAAGATGATGGAGGAGCTCCGGCGCGAGCAACCGGTGTCCTGCCATGCCATCCAGTTCGCCGGCGGGGAGCCGACCATCTACCCGCAGTTCACCGAGGTCATCAAGAAGGCCCACGAGCTGGGCTTCTCCCAGGTCCAGGTCGCGACCAATGGCATAAGGTTCGCCGAGGACGCCAAGTTCGTCCAGCGATGCCACGATGCGGGCCTGAACACGGTCTACCTGCAGTTCGATGGCTTCGACGACAACCAGTACAAGAAGGTCCGGGGCTACCCCATGGTCGAGATAAAGAAGAAGGCCATCGAGCACATGAGGGCCACCAAGGGCGGCCATATGTCCGTGTGCCTTGTCCCGACCATAGTCAACAACATAAACGACGACCAGGTCGGGCCCATCATCGATTTCGCCGTCAACAACTACGATATCGTCCACGCCATCAACTTCCAGCCCGTGGCCTTCTCGGGACGTATCAACAAGAAGGACCTCGAGAGGAACAGGTTCACCATACCGGACCTGCTGGACCGCATCATCGATGCCTACCCGATGCTGACGAAGAAGGACTTCTACCCGGTCCCATCCATGACCTCCCTGTCGGAGATCATCGGGGTCCTCAACGAGGAGCCGAAGATAACCTTCTCGTCCCACCCGCACTGTGGCGTCGGGACCTTCGTGTTCGTCGGGCCAAAGAAGGAAATGGTCCCCATAACGCACTTCGTGAGGGTCGCGGACCTACTCAAGGACATGGGAGAGCTTGCCAAGAGGACCGAGAAGAAGCAGAAGGCGGGCTCGCTGAGCTACAAGATAATGAAGTCGGCCGGCAAGACGAGGCTCGGGAAGCGCGTGGCCGTTAACAAGCTCAAGGGTTACATCATCAAGAGCAAGGTCCCGGACTTCGTGGACATCGAGGGCCTGCTGGCCCCGCTGCTCTCGGAAGGGGACAAGGCCTCGTTGGCCAAGTTCACATGGAACGCATTGATGATAGGCGGGATGCACTTCCAGGATGCCTACAACTACGACGTCCAGAGGGTCATGCGGTGCGTCATCCACTACGTGACGCCGGACATGAGGATAATCCCCTTCTGCGCCTACAACTCGGGTCCGACCTACAGGACGGAGATAGAATCGACCTACTCGGTCCCGGCCGAGGAGTGGAAAAGGCAGCACGATGGGCGACCGATCGTCGAGCCATCGGTCCTCCTTCAGAAGCTGAAAGAGAAGATGAGGGACGAACGGGTCGGCAAGACATGCGGTGCGCCGTTGAGCCCGTAGACCTATTACTTTTTTAATTTTCCTTTTCATCATGACCCAAACCTTTATTAAGTTGTAGTCCTAACTACAACAATGTATGATAGAGAAGAAGATACCGACGGCCATCCCTGATATTGACATCACACGGGAGTTCGCTGAGATCTCCGCCAAGCTCCAGTCACTAGGACTGTCCCCCTACGAGGCCAAGGCCTACGTGGCCCTCGTGGCCCATGGCCTCGGTGACGCGAACACCATCGCTAAGACGGCGAACATCCCAAGGACATCCTCGTACAAGATACTCGAATCCCTCAAGGCCAAGGGCTTCGCCATCGCGACGACGGGAAGGCCAATAATCTACAAGCCGGAATCCCCCGAAAAGATAAAAGAAAAGACCTTTAACGACCTTGCGGTCATGTTCGAGAAGCTCGAGTTCCTGCACGAGATAGTCAGGGAACGCGGGGAGCCCCAGCTCGTCTATACGATAACCGAAAAGCAGAAGGTCATCGAGAAGATCGGCGAGCTCCTCGATAAATCCACCCAGACATTCATCATCTCTACGCCCAGGTTCCTGGACCTCAAGGACAGGCTGATGAAGAAGATGCAGAACGCCATCAAGCGGGGCATCGCGATAACCATCGTGACGGCCCCGTTGCAGAAGGTCCCGGAGCAGTTCAGGGCCAAGAACGTCCTGGTCATCCGGAAGAAGAGCCTGATCGCGACGGATGTCATCTCAGACAACGAGCGGGCCTTACTGGCGGCACCGGACCTCGAGGCCTGCGGGTATACGGACAACGCGATACTGGCGGCTCATCTCGAGAGGTTCCTGCAGATACTGATAAAGTACTGAACGTCTTACGTAACATGCATGATCCAAGGACGGTCAAAGGAGGTATATTGATGCGGCGGAAGGTCCAGGTCTGGATTGTCGCAACGATCCTTATTATGAGCATGGTTGGCTCTCTGGTTCTTACCATCATGTTCGTACCCAGGTCCTTGAACCTGGACGCAAAGGATGTCTCCGTGGGAAAAGCAGTGCTTCCGAGCGAGCGGGACGGCGCCTCCGCTGTGTGGGATGGGAAGAACGCCTACCTCTTTGGGGGGCGCTCGGGAACCACGTATTTTGACCAGATCCTCCGATATAACCCATCTACGGACACCATCACCGTCATGAGCGCGAAGCTCCCGGCCGCGCGGACATATGTGTCGGTCGTCTGGAACGGGACCTATATCTACCTGTTCGGGGGGCGGGTCAACAAGGACTTCTACAACCAGATATTGCGCTATAACCCGGCAAACGATACGATCAGAGTCATGAACGCGACCCTGCCCGACGGGCGGGAGGCCACATCCGCCGTCTGGGACGGCAAGAACGCCTACATCTTCGGAGGGCTCAACGGAAAGGAGTACCTCGACCAGATAGTGCGCTATGACCCTGCGGCTGACGTCGCAACCCTGATGAACGCCAAGCTGCCAGGAGGGCGCTATGCAACATCCGCGGTCTGGGATGGGAAGGATGCCTACATCTTCGGCGGCAGGAAGGGCTTGACCTTCATCGACGAGATCTTACAATTCCACCCCGCGACGGGCTCTGTCAAGGTCATGGGAGCGAGTCTGCCGAGCGGACGTGATGTGACCTCCGCCGTTTGGGATGGAAAGAACGCCTACATCTTCGGCGGTTACGATGGTCGCCTGGCCACCGAGGACATCCTTCGCTTCGACCCGGTCGCAGACGAGTGCCAGGTGATGAACGCGACCATGCCGAGCGGACGGTACGGCACCTCGGCCATCTGGGACGGCACGAATGCCTATGTTTTCGGCGGGGTCGACAAATCGACCTCGTTCGGCCAGGTCCTTCGATGCAACGTGCGCGACGCGCGTTCCGCGAGCCTCCTACCCCTCCTAGGGACCGTTATCATCGTCATCCTGGCCACGTTCATCGTCATCATTTACGTTGTGGTCCGGCACTTCAGACGAACCCGAACGAAGGATGTACCGCCAGTTCGGACCAAGAAGAAGCGGCCCTAGAGAGCCCTCAATAGAGGTCCTTCCTTATCCTAGGGACCATGGCCATCAGGACCGCCAGTCTAGTAAGCCCCGTCCTGGCGAGGATGCCCCTTGTCAGGTAGTCCACGGCCCCACCTTTCCGGCCTATGTCCTTTATCCCGGTGATGGTCTCCATGGCCTCGCTGACGGTCATCCCTCTTCCGATATCCTCGAGGACCCTCGGTGGGAACCTGAACCCTGGCCCATGCCCGACCGTGGTCGCGCCTTTCTTGTCGACGACAACGCAGTACTGGACACCGAGGGTCTCACCGAAGCAATCGAACAATCCTGCCTCGATGCCCACACCATAGTCCGCATCGCCGATGGCCGCATGGGCCCTGTTCCTTGCCCCCTTCAGGACATCCTCGCCCCATGGCTCGCCAACGACGCCGCTGTCGACCTCGACGCCCTTTACATCCACGGAAAAATCCTTCGAGAAGATGTCCGAGAAGACCTCCCTCACGGCCCTGACCTTGGAGGGGTTCGTCGACCCGACCCTGACCCTAAGCGGACTTCTTCTCGCCCTTGACACGGCCTTCCTCGTCGATGACCCCCCTTCTGACGCGCTTGGAGCTGATGGGCTTCTGGTCCTCGGCAAGATAACAGGGGATCTGGACGACCTGCATGGGCTTGTTCCCCTTCTTGACGCGGGCCTCGTTGATCTTTTCTGCCATGGCCTTCGTCTCGGGCGACACGACTATCACATCATAGGCCTCGTCGGCCGCGGTCCCGAACTTGTCGTTCCTGCCGCAGGGGTCCTTTATCATGACGATGTTGTACTTGGCGCCATGGGCCTTCATGAACCTCTCGACGGCCTCCTTCCGCTCCTCGAAGGAGTTGACCTTGTAGCCCCTCTGCTTCTCGGCCATCTCGTCCGAGGTTATGCCCACCATGATGTCGTCCCCGGCCTCGATGGCCTTCAGCAGGAGCATCCTGTGACCTTTATGAAAGTAATCGAATGTCCCGCCCACGACGACACGCGTCAATCCGTCCAACTCCCTACCAGTCACCGGGATGTGAGCTGTATTATATACAGCGAAATGAAGACCGCCATCATGGCAAAGAGGAAGTAGATGTACATCTTCTTTCGCTTGATGGTCCTCTTATGTTCTGCCTCGCATTCCTCCGAGCATGTGTCCTTTTCCGGGGGGCATACCTTCCTGCACTCGACGCAGTGCTTGTGTTGCACGATGCTCTTGACCAGGGCAACACTCCCCTACCTATCTCTTGTCGGCAAAGGCCGCCAGGTTCTTGGCCTTCCCGTCCTTCATCGGTATGATCTCTGTGCCCTTGAACTTCTTGCCAAGTATGGCCGCCTCGAAGTTCGCTAGGTCGTTCCCGTTCACAACGGATGCCGGGATCCCGGCCCTGGCGATTATCTTTGAGGCCAGGTGGTCGAAGGCCCCGGAGGAGCCGGCCTTCCCTATGGACCTGCTGCAGATCTTGACCAGATCCATACAGGTCATCTTCCTCAGGAGCTCGGCCTTGGGGTTGAGCTTGGGATCGTCCGAGTAGACCCCGTCGACGTTGGTGGCCCTGACGATCCTGTGGGCCCTGGCCTTCTCGGCCAGCATCGCGCACACGGCGTCGGTGGAATGGCCCGGATGGGTGCCGCCCATGACCACGATCTTGTAGGTCTGGCCCGCCAGGATGGCCTCGTGGAAGTCCTTGGCCGGCTGCGGGTAAACTATCGCGCCCAGGGCGCTTATCAGGACCCTCGCATTGAGCCTCGATATCTCGATGCCGACCTCGTCGCAGGTGCTCTCGTCGGCGCCCAGCTTCCTGCAGGCCACTATGAAGTTGCGGGAGAGCGGCCCGCCACCGACCACGATGTAGAGCTTGTGCTGCTTCGCGGCCTTCAGGAAGACCTTCGCGACCTTCCTGACGTAGTCGAGGTTGACCTCGTCCGGGGCAAGTACGGACCCGCCCATTTTTACAGCCACTATCGACATCGAGGGACCCATATTCGATAGATGGATAAGTATCTATCGGGCAGGATACCATCTAAAAGGGGCTATTCCCACGACGGTAACGGGTCGGCCCGAGGCCTGCGAAAAAGATATTAGGGGGTTCGCCCTAAACGGTACTGCACCGAGCCGGTGACTGCAATGAAGGGAAAGGACCTCATCACTAATTCGTCCTGACAGACCGTCCCTTACGGCAATGCCCAGCCCCGCTCAGGTTCTCGAGAGGCCTATTGAATGAGCGACGAAGACCTGGCAAAGTACGAGTTCAAGCACGCCCTGGACCAGCTCCAGGCCATCAAGGGCAGAGGGACCGAGATGATATCCCTCTACATCCCCCCCAGGAAGGTCATCTCGGACGTGATGAACTACCTCCGCAACGAGGCGGCCCAGAGCGAGAACATAAAGTCCAGGGTCACCAGGAGCAACGTCACCTCGGCCATAGAGAGCCTGATGAGCCATGTCAGGCTCTACAAGACCCCGCCCGAGAACGGGGTCGTCATCTTCGTCGGGTCCAAGCCCGTGCCCGGTGGCCAGACACAGCTCGTGGTCTTCACGGTCGTCCCGCCGGAGCCAGTGCCCACATTCTACTACAAGTGCGACCACGAGTTCTTCCTCGAGCCTCTCCAGAACATGCTGAAGGAGAAGGAGACCTTCGGGCTCATCGTTATAGACAAGAACGAGGCCACCATCGGGTTCCTCAGGGGCAAGCGCATCGAGCCCTACAAGACATTCGAATCGCTGGTACCAGGGAAGACGAGGCGAGGCGGCCAGTCGTCGGCCAGGTACGCAAGGCTGAGGGACATAGCCCTGCACGAGTTCTTCGTGAAGGTCGGCGACGCCATGAACGCGGCCTTCCTGGCCGAGACCGAGATGAAAGGCGTGCTCATCGGGAGCCCTGCCCGGATAACTTCGAGCAAGTTCCTCGAGGGCGACTACATCCACCACGAGCTCAGGAAAATAATCATCGACCAGTTCGATGTCGGCTACACGGACGACTTCGGTCTCAGGGAGCTTGTCGAGAACGCGGCCGAGAGGCTCGGGGAGATCGCGCTCAACAAGGAAAGGAAGATAGTGGACCGTTTCAAGGGCGAGCTCGTAAAGCCCGAGGCGGGCTTGGCATCTTACGGGACGGTGAAGGTCCTCCGGGACCTGGTCATCGGCGCCGTGGAGGTCCTGCTCGTGTCCGACGGCTTGAACAAACAGCTTGTCAAGTACAAGTGCAAGACCTGCAACAACATCTGGTACAATGCATTAGAGGTCCCGCAACCGGCCAAATGCCCCGAGGACCAGGGCGAGGGCGAGATGCTCGGGACGACTGAGCTCGTCAAGGGGCTGTCCGAGCTGGTAAAGGGCTACGGGACCACAATGGAGATAATATCCGCGGAATCGGACCAAGGGTCCCAGCTCCTGAAGGCCTTCGGCGGCATGGCGGCCATCCTGAGATACAGGACCAGGCACTAGTATCGATATTGAGACCCGTTGAACAAAAATAATATAGCATGAGGTCCATTGAAGCGCACATCGGACCCATGGGAAAGGTTGGGAACAACATGAAGGTCAAGGAATTGATGTCCGAGGACGTGCTGCTGCTGCTCGAGGATAACACGGTGGCCGAGGCCATCAGGCTCTTCGGCAAGAGGAACATCGGCGGCGCCCCGGTCATCGACGGGAGCGGCAACCTCGTGGGGATGCTCACGGACGCGGACATCTTCAAGAACCTCAGGTTGAAGTACAAGCAGTACAACATCAGCTTCCCTACTGGCGTCGGGATGCCGAGCGTGGACTTCAAGAGCACGGTCTCCTACACCGAGATCAAGAAGGCCTACAAGGACTTGGCCCAGACCAAGGTCAAGGACATCATGGCGACGAAGGTCATTGTGGCCAAACCCGAGGATGAGGTCGAGGTCATCGTGCCCCTCCTCGTTGATAACCGGATCAATAGATTGCCGGTCGTCGAGAAGGGCAAGGTCGTTGGCATCATCAGCAGAGGGGACATAATCAGGACGCTGCTGGTGGATTGAAAAAAATCGAAGGGAGGGGCCTAAAAAGCTCCTCCCCGATACATGGTCCTTTTAAACTCACTTCAGATCAATGAAGTTACCTGAACTGTCCACCGTCCCGTCCTGGTCGTTATCGATCGTCCACGAGAAGACCACGAAGTGGTGCTCCACCTCCATCTTCCCGTCGCCGTTCGTGTCCTCGCCGGTATAGGCCGCGATGCCCGAGGCGTCGTAGGAGGCGGGCCTGCCCTTGCTCGCATTGTCCCACCGCTCCTTGCCCATGGCGAACTTCCATGTGCTGTTCCAGACGCCGTCGTCGTTCGTGTCCTTGTTCTCGCCAGCGAATAGGAAGCTGACCTCGTGCTCCGGGTTCCCGTCCTCGTTCGGGTCCTTCTTTTCGGAACCGATTAGTAGGAATGCCTCGCTCTCGTTGTGGCCGTCGCTGTCATTGTCGACGGCTTTATAGGCACCTAGGAACGACTGGATGACCTCCTGCTTTCCATTGGAGTTGTTGTCGTAGCTGTGGCCACCGACGACCAATACCTGGGTCAGGTCCCTCTTGCCATCGCTATTCGTGTCCTTGCCGGCCGCGAGCCAGACGAAGGCCGTGGTCTCCTCCGGGTTCCCGTCCTCGTTCTTGTCGATGGTCTTGTTGCCGTAGACTGCCATCGTCTCGTTCTCCTTGACGCCATCGGAGCTCGCGTCCTCGCCCTTGTAGGCCCCTATCATGTAGGCCACGTCCTCCTGCTTGCCGTTGGAATCGTTGTCAAAGGTGTCAAAGGCCACCGCCACGGCCTCGATCAGCTCCGGATTCTTGTCGCCGTTCTTGTCCACTGTGTGCGCCGCCCAGATGAAGCCGAGGTGGTGCTCCGGATTGCCGTCCGAGTTCTTGTCCTCGGTGTGGTTGCCCATGATGATGACCTTCTCGTCGTTCATGACGCCGTCGCCATCATCGTCGAGCCCCTCGTAGCCCCCGAGCATCACGTTGGCGACCTCGGGCTTTCCGTTGCTGTCGTTGTCGTAGGTCTCCTTCGCGGCCACTATGGCATGCACGACCTCGAACCTTCCATCGTCGTTCGTATCGTTCCTCTCCGCGGCCCAGATGAAGCCCACGATGTGCTCCGGGTTACCGTCGGCGTTCGCGTCGGCCGTGGAGTTGCCGATGACGAGCATGGCCTCGTGCGTCTTGGTCCCGTTCTTGTAAAGGACCTCGTATCCGGCCACGAGCGCGTCCTCCTTAGTCTTGATGCCGTTGGTATTGTCATAGGTCACATTGTGCCCCACGACCAGGGCCCTCTCGACCTCGTTGTGGTTGTCATCGTTCTTGTCCTGGCCCTCCCCGGCGACGAAGAACTCCTTGAAGCTGTCCTTGACCCCGTTGTCGTCCTTGTCGACGGTCTCGTTGCCGTAGACGGCGAACCTTGATACCGAGGCGTTGCCGTCGGAATCCTCATCGAAGGTCTCGTAGGCCCCGACGAACCATCCGTCGTACTCCTTGTTGCCGTCGCAGTTGGAGTCGATGGTCTTGTGGACCTTGACATAGGCCACCGCATGCTCCGGGTGGCTGTCGTTGTCCTTGTCCGTGGAGTTCGCGGCCCACTCCCAGTCAATCACCGGCGAGCCGTCGCAACCGCCATCTGAACTGTTGCCGCTCTCGCTCTTTCCGCCCTTGGCCTTCTCCTGCTCCTCCTTGATGTCCTTGTCTATGTTAAGGCCGTTCGCGATGCCCTCCTGGCTGGTCACGCCTGTAAGCTTGGCCTGGCCCTTTGTGAGGTCGCCGCTCTTTTCCAGGTCCGCTTTCTTCTCGGTGACGAGCTCCTTGTTGCCGAACTCCTTCTGCTGGGGTATTCCCTGGACCGGTCCCTGATCATAGGCCGTCATGTTGGCCTTCTGGTCGTCCTTCATGGTGCTCTGGTCGACATGGGTCCCGACCGCGGTGAGGCTTGCCGAGTCCCTGTGGTCCACAGGGCCGCCGGCGGCGACAGGCCCGTCGAGGGAGCGGCTCCCGCCGCCCCCGCCGCCAGGCCCGTAGCTCGGGGCCTGGAAGGTGTCTATCGTGCCAGTCTCGGCATCGGGCTTGGAATCCCCGTTCGTATCGAGCTTCTTCTCCATGCTGTCCGGCGTGTACCCGGTGACCTTCCCGCCGTCCTGGTCGGGCTTCCCGTCACCGTTCGTGTCGGCCTTGACCTTTATGCCGCTACCGTCATCCTTTGATTCCTTGGACATCTGCTGGTACTGCGGGCTGTTCACGAATACCTGGGGCCCAGCGCTGCTCGCCCCATTGACCTTCCCGAGGTTCCCCGGGGCCGGGCCTTTTCCGTTCTTCACGGCCGCAAGCCCGATGGCCGTGAACAGTCCGATGCACAATATCATAACAACGATGATCGCTTTCATCTTGGTTTTCATAACAGACCCTCCAATTTCTTGGGTCTCTATTCTGTTGAGGAGGGTATTATAGCGCCGCGGAGCAGTCTTGAACAATCATCTTGAACCAAAAAGTTCCCATTGTCTTTATATATAGGTAGTATGCCGGGCCTCACAACCGGCCGCGCCTCATCATGTATAGCGCCGCCAAGGCAACTGCCACGATGACCAGCATCGCCCCGCAGACGGTGAAGACCGAGGTCGGCGGGGACCCGGTCACGGGCCCCGGGCCATCGCCCGGGGGCGTTGCCTGGGGTTCCCAATCTTTCATGAAATAGGATGTGTACAGCTCAGCTAGGGCGGGGAGCTCCACCGCCACCCCGACCTCGCGATTGTCCCTGACGGCGCTGTCCACCCAGTTGATGCTGGAGACCAGGACGGTATCGTCCGCTACCATCCCCTTGTTGTGGACCAGCGTGATGTCCGGTATCTGCGCCAGCCGCGCCTGGAGGCTCAGGCCCTCGGCATTTGCCACCTCGTTCAAGTAGGATACGACCTCGTCGTTGTCCGAGGTGTCCAGGAAGTTGCTGTCGATGAGGACCTTCACGTCGACGCCCCTCCTTGCGGCATCGATCACGGCCCTCAGGAGCGGGCTCCGCTCCTTATCGGTCACACCGGACTGGAGGTGCCAGTCCAGGTCGCAGGAAAGGAGCTCTAGGTAGAGACGCCTTTGCGTGTAATTGATGATGGCCAATAGAACATCCTCGGTGGTGTCGGGCGTTACCAGGGACTTTAGGGTCATTGTGCCCCCGAAGGTCGTGGCCTTGGCCGGGGCCCTGGGGACGAATGCGCGTTCTGTCGAAGGGTTCGTCGCGTTCCCATGGGGGTTCGGCAAGGCATCCTTCAATTCCCTTCCGAATGGCCAGTCCTTCAGGAAGACGCCCGTGAGGTGCCCCGCGAGACCAGGGTCCGTGACGGCAAGGCCCCAGCCCCTGTTCCTGGCGGTCCCCGCCGAGGTCCCCAGGGCCGTTGGAACCAGGTTCTCGGACATGATCACGGAGCGCGTGCCGTCCATGACCATGTACTTCGCATGGTCGAGGCCTATCGGGTCCGGACGGTAGTTGCTGCTGTTCGAGCCCATCAGGCGGACCTCGCACCCGGACGAGCTGAGCCGGTCCAGCACTTGGACCTCGTCCGCTTGGATGCCTCCGACCGGATGGCCCTCGATGAGGACCTTGACCTTTACGCCCTTCTTCGCCAGGTCCTCGAGCACGGTGCCCATGGACCGCGAGGTGAACTCATAGGTGTTCAAGAGAAGCTCCGAGGTCGTGTTCTTGACCACCCCCGCGAGGACGTCCCCGTCATCGGGGAACTGCATGGCCACCAGCTCCATCGAGGTCGTCTCGACCAAGGGCGGCCCCCAGGTCTCCTCCGCCCGCCTTTCCCTAGAGACAAGCCAATCGGCCGAGCTGTTCGTATCAAGGAATGTTCTCGTTGTGCCAACGATGCGATAGTCCCGTACGAATGCCCATCCCGTCCGGGGAACAGGCCCCGGGGGTCCTGACCATCCAGGTCCCTGGTAGGCCTTCCCGAAGGCCACGACATCGACCACGATCCCTTGGCCATCCTCCAGCCAGATGTAATCGCCATCATTGTTCATCGTTGGCCAAGCGGAGCCGGCGGCGAAGGGCCATGTCTGGTCCCCCTGGCCGTAGCCTTCCATGGCCAGGTCCGCCGCGAAGGGCCTCATCGATCGGAATATCGAGGCGTTCTGGGCGATGTAGAACATCGCCCCTTTCGCTAGGGCCGAGTGTCCGCTGGGAAATATCACACAACGGTGCTCGTCGCAGAGCTTCCAGCCTAGGGCGTCCACGCGGCCCGGCCCTGCATTGTATAAAACCACATATTCCGTCTCGAGGCCACCCCCGTGAGGGGCAGGCAGGGCCTCGCTGATGACCAGGCCCCTGGCCGGGACCGTTCCCGATGACTGGCCCGCGCAATCGATGGCCAGCGCGGGCGCTATTCCCTGAAGAATGAAAAAAAACAACAAAGCAGGGACGACCAACGGCCGTCCCTTCATGTCCACCCCACCACCTCTATGACCCTAGGCCTTGCGCCTCTTCCTGAAGGCCAGCACCGAGACCACGACGGACATGGCAGCCACTGCGACAACCATATCGAAGCCCGGTATGAACTGCTTTACCACCGGGTTCTTCGGCGGCACGGGCTTCTTCATCACAGTGATGGAGATCGTCGTCGTGTTGCTGAGCAGGCCGTTGTTGTCCTGCACCTGCAGCGTCACCGTGTATATGTGCTGCGTCTCACCCTTTGCAAGCGTCGGCGCCTTGCTGATGGTCGTGATCTTGCCGTTCAAGGACGAGGAGGACAGTCCTGTCGCGGTCCAGAGCCATTCGGTCACGGTGCCATCTGTGTCCTTGGACTGGGAACCGTCCAGGGTGATGGTGGCCTCCTCCAGGACCGTCTGGTCACCGCCAGCATTTGCGATGGGTTGCCTGTTCCCGATCTTCAGGGTCATTTCCGTCGTCCCCATTGATCCATCGTCGTCGAGGACCTTCAGTATCACCTTCAGATTGCCGGGACTGCTCGAGTAATAGGTGACGATCTTGCCCGTCTTCGTCACCTTCTCGTCCCCGAAGATCCAGGTATAGGACCTTAGGTAGCCATCCGGATCGGAGGAGCCGGAAGCGTCGAATGTTACGGACTCCTGGGACAAGGGGCTGTCCTTCGAGACCTTTATCACCGCCACCGGCGGCCTGTCGGTCACGGTCATATCCTTGCTGGTGGTGCCGGAGCTGCCGGCGTTGTCTATGACCGTCAGGACTATCAGGAAGACCTGGTTCGTGCTGTATGTGTGCGTCACCGTCCGGCCCTGGGCGAAGGAACCGTCACCGAAGAGCCAGGTATAACCGGTGATGCTCCCGTCCGGGTCCGAGGACTGGCCCGCGTCGAAGGTCACCTCCGTGCCGGTCTGCACAGGACCGGCCGGGGTCATAGAGAACTGCGCATTGGGCGGTATGTCCTTCTTTGGCGGGGCCAGGACCGTTATCGTGACCTGGGCAGTGGTCGGCGCCCCCATGTTGTCCCTGACCGTGAGCTTGACGGTCATGGTCCCGACCGATGTTTCGGCGAAGGCCTTGGTCACATAGGCTGAGTACTTGTAGGTCCCGTCGCCGAAGTCCCATGTGTAGTTCACGATGGTGCCGTCCGCGTCATTGGAGGCCCGGCCGTCGAATATCATGGGCACGCCAGCGATGACCTGGGTCTGCCCGTTCGTGTTTATGATCGCGACCGGCGGAAGGTTCGGGGCCACGCTGATGATGAGGGATTGCGTCGTGCTGTTCTGCTTGGTCCCATTGTCCTCGACGGTCAGCTTGACGGTGTAGGATCCGGACTGAGTGTACTTGTGGATGACGGTCTTGCCGGAACCGGTCGTCAGGTCGCCGAAATCCCATATGTATTTCATAATGAACCCGTCCGGGTCGTAGGACCCGGTCGCATCGAAGCCGATGGACCTGTTGGTCATCCGGTCCGGGGCATTGATCGAGAACATTGGCACCGGTGCGGTGTTCTTCGGTGCGATGAGCACCATCTTGAACGTCGAGTTCGAACCACCGGAGTTGTCGATGACCCTGAGCTCGATCTTGAACAGTCCTGCTATCTTGTACGCATGCTGGGTGATCTCGCCGCTACCCGTGGTCGGGGACCCGTCGCCCCAGAGCCAGACCCAGTTCACGATATTGCCGTCCACGTCCTTGGATTGGGAGGCATCGAAGGTGATGCTATCGCCCACGGACAGGCCCGTGGTCGGATTGTAGGTGAATATCGCCCACGGGTTCGAGTTCATGACCGTGACGTTGAACGAGTAGGCGGCCACGAGGCCATCATCGTCAGTGATGGTCATCTTGACCAGATATGTGCCGTTCACCTTCCAGAAGTAGGTCGTGTTCGTGTTTATGGTGTTCTGCGCCCCGCCGGAGTCATGGAAGACCCAGCTCACGGACGCGATGTAGCCGTCACGGTCCGTGCACTCGCTCGTGTTGAACCAATACTTCTCGTAGGTCGTGATGAGCACTGGGCTGTGATAGGCCGTTGGCGGTCGGTTCATGACCCTGACCTTGATCGTGGAGGAATTCACAGCGCCCTCGTTGTCTATGACCGTCAGCCTGACCGTGTAGGTCCCATCATCCTGGTAGTAATACTGGAAGGTGCTGTTGTACCTCTTCCCGCCGTCGCCCATGTCCCATGTGAAGTTCACGATGCTGCCATCCGGGTCATAGGAGTCGGAGCCATCGAAGGTGATAATGTCAAATGTCATGGCGACTACATCGAGACCTGGGTTGACCACCGGTCTCTTGTTGCCTATCTTAACATCGAGGGATGTGAAGTCTAGCGAGCCGTCGTCGTCGGTGACGACCAGTGTGACCTGGTAGGAACCGTTCGGCAGATTGAACTTGTAGGATAGCTTGGGCCCGTACTTGACGACGGAGTTCGGGAAAATCCAGGTATAGTTCGCGATGCTGCCGTCCTTGTCAGAGGATTGGGACCCGTCGAACTGGATGGAATCGGTGGTGTTGATCTTGGTCCTATTGGCGATGATCGAGGCCACCGGGGGCCTGTCCTTGACCGTTATGAATAGGTTCGTGTTGTTGGTGGCACCGTCGTCATCCTTTACGGTCAGCGTGACCGTATAGATGGCGTTCTGAGTGAACATGTAACTGGCCTTCTTCCCGTACATCCAGACATTCGGACCGTTGATGTACCATGTCATGTTCACTATCGAGCCGTCCGCATCCGTCGAGTTGGCCGCATCGAACCATACGTTGGTGTAGGTCAATACCGTGGAGCCTATGGCCCTGGCGATCGGGGCCCTGTTGGTCACGGTGACCGTTTTCTTCGTGTTGTTCGTGCCACCGTCATTGTCGGTTATCAGGAGGCTGATCGTGTAGGAGCCCTCGTCCGTATAGGCATGCGCGGTCGCGGCGGTATTGGCGAAGGAGCCATCACCGAAGGCCCAGAAGTAGGAGACGATGTTGCCATCCGCATCTGTGCTTCCCGTGGAATTGCAGTTGAAGTTGACCAGGGTCAGGGCCGAGTTCTGGTCCACGTTGAGGACCGCATGGGGGGCAATATTGACATCCAGGTTCTTGCTGGCCTGGTTGTTGCTCCAGTTGGAATCCGCTACGAGACGTGACGGGTCGACGATTACATTGATCGTATGCGAACCTGGTCCAGCGGCCGTCCATAGGGTCGAGACGTTGAGCATCCCTCCACCGTAGACGACGGTCTTCGTCACGGACAGGTTATTGATGAGCACGGCCCCGTTCTGGAACCTCACATAGAAGTTCGATGCGTTCGTGTTCGTGCCCTGGTTCACCACCGTGATGGTTATGTTCACGACATCGTTCACGGTCGGGGTGGTCGTGTCCTGCCCGTTCACTGTGAACTTGATGTTTGAGGTCTTTGCGACCAGGTCGACGTCGGCTGCCACCTTCCCTGAGGACAAGAGCAGCAGCGCGATCAGAAGGCCAGAGGCCACAAGGCAAATCGATGCTACGATCTTGATGTATGTTCGGTCCAAATTCTTCCCCTCCTGATAATATATGGGGTAGGATTTATAGGAGTTAATTCTGTTATATATTATTGTATATTAAAGGCTTACCTATGTATTTATAATCTTCTTTAAAGATTTTTCTTTTCATTATTGCTTGTCCTCCTTGGATTCTGGGCCCCCCGAGGCTGATGCAGGACGTTGGGCCCAATGGGTCACAACGAAGCGATTAGAGTGGGGATGCGCCCCCAGGGGCGATCTCGAAATCTTTATATCGAGCGACCCTATGACTTTGGACCATGGCCCACAGGAAGGCCCCACGGCGGAAGGATGGCATGGACAGGTTCGCCTGCCTGGACCTTGACAGGGAGCATCGGACCGGCATCCCCGAGGTCGTCATCGCCGAGGGCAAGAGGAAGGAACATCTCATAGCCATCGCGATGCGGTTCCTCAAGGCCAAGGGCCGTGTCATCATCACGAGGGTGGGGCCCTCGGTCGTCCGCAGCCTAAGGTTCAAAGGGGTCACCTGCGAGGTCCATCCCGAGGCCCGTATCTGCGTCCTGAAGCGCAGAGGATATAGGGTCCGCCCGACGGGGGGCCAGGTGGCTATCCTTGCCGCCGGCACATCGGACTTCGCCGTCGGCGAAGAGGCCCGTGTCGTGGCCGAGGAGCTCGGCTGCAAGGTGCGGACGGTCTACGACATCGGCGTCGCCGGGGTCCACCGCCTGTTCCAGGCCCTGGAGGGCCTCGACCTGGACGATATCGATGTCTTCATTGTCGTCGCCGGGAGGGAAGGGGCCCTGCCCACTCTCGTGTCCGGCCTCGTTGACGCTCCGGTGATAGGTGTCCCGGTATCGACGGGCTACGGCAAGGGTGGCAAGGGCGAGGCCGCCCTGATGGCCATGCTGCAATCATGCTCGCCAATAGTGGTCGTGAACATAGACGCGGGCTTCGTGGCCGGCGTCGTTGCCGCCAGAATCGCATCACGAAGGGGTCAAGCGAGATACAATCTTACACAAAAAAGGAAAAATAGGTAATGCACCTTAAGGTGTTTCGCAATGAAGTTCAAGAAGAAGCGGTCCGAGGTCGAGAGCGCCGAGCGGAAGTACGAGGAGCTCCTGCAGAAGAGGAACGAGATCAACGACCTAGCGAAGTCCATGCGCGATGAGCGTGACCTCATCAACCAGAAGAAGCAAGCGACCATAGACCTTGTCCAGGAGATCAAGGCCGAAAAGGACAAGCTCGTCAAGGTCCGCAAAGGGCACATCGACCTCAGGAACAAGTACCAGGCCAAGGCCAAGGAGCTCATCGGCAAGAAGAAGGACAGGACCAAGAGGATCTTCGCGGACCTCCCAAGCGAGGTCCAGGCTCGCAGGGCCGAGCTGAAGATGCTCGAGATGCGCCAGCAGACGACGCCCATGTCCATCGAGAAGGAACGGGAGCTCACGGACGATATCCGGAAGAAGCATGCGGACCTGGCGGACATGGAGAAGCAGCTGAGCCAGCAGTCCGGCCTGAACGCCGAGGTCAAGGAGCTGGACGGCGGCATCGACGACCTGTTCAAGAAGGCCGACGAGCAGCACGCCAATGTCGTCCAACTATCCAGCAAGATCGATGAGTTCAACAAACGCATGAAAGGCCTCGTGGACGAGCTCACGGCCATGCACAACGAGGCCAACAAGAAGCACGACCTTCATATAAAGCTCCGGGCCCGGGCCGACGAGGTCCACCTGAAGGCCCAGGAGATGAGGCAGAAGGTCATGTCCATGAAGCGTGAGCAGAACGCGGACGAGCGTGAGGGCCGCCAGGTCGTCAAGCAGTCGAACGTCGAGACGCGGAAGTTCTTCTCCGACAAGTCGACCGAGGAGAAGATTAAGGACGACGCGCTCGAGAAATTAAAGAAAGGTGGGAAGATAGAGCTGAAATAGCCCTGTTCCCACCAATAGGTTCTTTTCCTGGTCAGACGGTCGAGCGCAGCTCAGTTCCTCAGGGTCCCGGACTTGCCGCAGGTCGGGCAGGTTATCTGTATAGGCCTCTTGTCGGTGTATATCGGCACCTTGCCACGACAGCCGGAGCAGGTCATGTTCTTCAGGGGCACCTTAGGTGGCGCCGATGTCGGCCTTGGCCTCGCGGCGGCCTTCGGTGGCCTCGATGGTGCCTTCGGTGGCGGCGGTAGCGGGAGGTCCGGCTCGGTTCCGAGCACGGACCCCAGTGGTGAGAGGTCCTGGGCCTCTTCGACGGGCGGCGGGGCCTTCTTCATGGGCTTGATCCTGCCCGCCTTGCCACAATTGGGGCACTTGATGTCCGTCTGGGTCTCCGAATAGACCGGTATGGCCGACCTGCAGCCTGGGCATTGGACCGTCCGGACCGGCTTCCTGGGCCTCGCGGCGGGCGCGCTCGTGACGGCCGTGATGGCCGACCCCAGCTCGACGTCGCCGGTGTCCTCGCCCATGTCGAGGGTCTGGACATCCTCCTCGCTGCCCATGTCCATGGTCCCAAGGTCCTCACTGCCGTCCATGTCGAGGGTCTGGACACCGCCTTCGTCCATCTCCATCGCCTCGGCCTCGTAGGTCTCCTCGTCGGCAGCGTACCTGCCGCGGGGCTGGCGGCCGCTAGAGGTCATGGCCGGGCCCGTCCGACTGGTCTTGTACCAGTAGGCGACCCCGACGATGCAGCCGGCGATCACGGCGATGAGCAGGATATAGAGCAGCCAGGTCAGGTCGTTACCTCCGATGTGAGGTCCAGGGCCTGGCCCGGGCGGCGGTGTGACCGTCTTCTTCAGCGTCGTGAAGTTGTAGAGCTTGGTGGTCACTGCCGTATTGCCGGACGGGTCCGTGGAGACGATCGAGACCGAGTAGGTGGTCCCGGGCTCGAGGCCGGACAGGGTCCAGGTGTGGTTGGTGATATAATGGTCCTGGTCCCCGACATTTGAGTTCTGCGACCCGTTCTTGGCGAATGTCAGATAGGTGGTTGCCGGCTCGTCCGTCTTCCAGGAGACCTTCGCCGAGGTCGTTGTGATGTCCGTGATGGCCACATTGGTGATGTTCGGCCGGGTCGTGTCCACGATCGTCGTCGTCGAGAATATGAAGTCGCTGCTTATGGTCGGACCGTTGCCGGAGACGTCCTTGGACTTGACCCTGAAATGGTAGGTCGTGGAAACGTTGAGGCCCTTCAGGGCGATGCTGTGGACGGCTATGAAGGCCGAGTCCCTTGTGACCTCGCCATAGCCCGTCGTGATCCCGAACTCCACCTCGCTGTCCGCCACCTCGTTCGTGTTCCATATCACGACCGCGACGTTGGAGTTGATGCCCTCGACATGCACGTTCGTGATTATCGGGGGCTCCTTATCCTCGACAGCGAGCGTCGTGAAGGTGTAGTCCACGCTCTTGGAGGGCCCATTGCCGGACATGTCCTTGGAAAGGACCCTGAAGTGGTATAGCGTGTTCGGCTTCAGGCCCGTCAGCGTCACGCTGTGGGCCGCATTGAAGCCGGTCTCATCGGCCTTGAGGCCGTAGGTCAGGGCCGTCCCGAACTCCACGCTGCCGTCCGCCAGCTCGTCCGTCTTCCACATAACTATGGCCATGGTGTTCGTCACGCCAGTGGCCTTTACGTCGCTTATGGAGGGCGGCGTCAGGTCCGGCGTCACCGTGGTCTGGAAGAAGTACTGGGCGCTGGTGGTGGGCCCGTTCCCGCTCGGGTCCGTGGACCTCACGATGAAGTAATAGGTGGTGGCCGGGCTGAGGCCATTGAGAGTTATCATATGGTCCTTGACGAAGGTCTGGTCCGAGATGACCTTCCCGTAGGTCGTTGTCGTCCCGAACTCCACGATGCTGTTCGCCACCTCGTCAGTGGTCCAGGTGATGACGGCGAGCTTGTCCGTGATGCCGCTGGCCTTGACATTGGTGATGAGCGGCGCCGAGGTGTCCGGGGTGATCTTCGTCCTGAACTGCGTGGTGGCGTTGGTGGGCCCGTTGCCGCTCGGGTCCGTGGATTGGGCTTGGAGATAGTAGGTCGTGTCCGCTGTGAGGCCGAGCAGCGTTATGCTGTGGGTCTGGACGTTCTGGTCATTGACGGTGGCGAGGCCGTAGCTCAGGTCTGTGCCGTAGTTCACGCGGCTGTTCGCGGGCTCGTTGGTATCCCAGAGGACGAGGGCCAAGGAGTCCGTGATCCCCTCGACCCGCAGGTTCGTGATGATGGGGGGTGTCTTGTCGGGGGTCGCCGTGGTCGTGAAGGTGTTGTCACCGCTGACCGAGGGGCCGTTGCCGACCTCGTCCGTGCTGGCCACCCTGAAGTGATATGTCGTTGTCGGGGTCAGGCCTGTCAAAGTTATGGAATGGTCGCTCAGGAAGGCCGTGTCCTTCTTCTGGCTGCCGTAGGATACCGTCGTACCGTAATCCACGACGCTGTCCGCGGGGCTGTCCGTGGACCATATTATTATGGCCGATGTGTCCGTGATGCTGATGACCCGTATGTTGGTGATGACAGGAGGGGTCGTATCGAGGACGATTGAGGAGCACGCCGGGCCCGCCCAGTTGCCGGCCTTGTCCCTGACCATGAAGCAGACGGTCTTGGACCCGTCGCCGGAAGAGACGGTCCAGTCATAGACGCTCTGCCAGGTCATCCAGTTGGTCCAGGCGCTTCCCTGCTCCTGGATCCTCATTGAATCGAGGCCCGAGGCCGGGTCCGGGTCCACGGCGGACATGTTCAGCTTGACAAGCACCTTGTTCGTCAGGGTGGCCCCGTTGTTAATTACGAGCTTCAGATTTATGGGCTTGACCCTGTCGAGGAAGATGGTCGACTTTATAGGCCCGCCGATGTTGCCAACCTTGTCCTTGACCAGGAGGTATACCGGCTTGGTGCCGTCGTTGTTGTTCCCGCCGGAACCGATGGTCAGGCTCCATGGGTTCTTGCTCGTGGTGAAGTCCTCCCAGGAGCTGAAGGTCGTGTCATCGTTGCTGAAATGCATCTTATCAAGGCCAGACCCTGGCACAGGGTCCTGGGCGCTGATGTTCAGCCTGACGTCCGTGACATTGGTGTACAGCGCGCCGCCATTGATTATTATAGAGAGAGAACCGGGCGGGGACCTGTCGAGGTATATATCGTCGTACATCGGGCCCGCGATGTTGCCCGCCTTGTCCTTGACCTCGAAGTATACCGTCTTCTTGCCGTCGACATCCTTCCCGCCGGAATCCTTTGTTAGGGACCAGCCGCTCCGAAGGACGTTCCAGGACTCCCAGTTGCTCCAGTTGATGCCGTCGTTGCTGAACCGTACCTGGTCGAGGCCTGACGCCGGGTCCAGGTCCTGGGCCGTGAGGTTCAACGATACCTTGTCGTTGCTGGCGTAGTCCGCCCCATCGTTTATCTTGATCGACAGCCCGACGGGCGACTTCCGGTCGAGGAAGATGGTGCCACTGACCATGTCCGGGGCGACGTTCCCCGCCGCGTCCCTGGCCTTCATGTAGACGGTCTTCGTACCATCGTTGTCGTTGCCGCCCCAGTTGACGTCCGTCAGGTCCCAGTTCGACCTGGGCGAGGTCCATGCCTCCCAGCTGCTGAATGCCGGGAACTTCGTGCCGTCGTCAGAGAAGGCCATGAAGCCCATGCCGGACCTGTTGTCGGTCCCAGATACCGTCAGGGTCACGAGCTTGCTATTAGTGTAAGGGGCGCCACCATTGACGCCTATCCCGAGGTTGGTGGGCGCCACGGTGTCTATCTTGAGGGGGCCGAAGTGCGTGGCCGATTTGTTCCAGTTGAGGGCACCATCCTCGGCCCTTATGTGAAAATAATAGTTATCGCCGTCGGCCAGCGGCCCGCTCTTCGTCATTTCGACGACGCCCGGTCCCTCGGGCGTCTCGTCCGGGACCGTGTTCGCATCCGTACTCCACGCCCAGGAGTAGCAGAATATGCCGGACGGGTCAGGAGGCATCTTCCACATGACCGCAATACTGCTGAGGTTCGACCACACGCCGGGGGTGTGGGTCGGGCTCCAGACCCGGGGGTTCGGCGGTGGCGTGATGTCCATCATGAACTGGTAGACGTGGCTGTCCGCGGAACCGGCATAGACCTCGTCCTGACCCCTGAAGTTATCGCCGTCACCGACGGTAACTCCGGCCATGGCGCCGTTCCCCATCCCTATGCCATCGCTGCTCCAGCTGCCGCCGGAATAGACGAGCTTGTAGACATTGTCCGTGTCCGAGGTCACGTAGACCTCGTTCTTCCCATCGGCATCACCGTCGCCCACGGCGATCCTGTACTGGTACTGCCATGCATTGGCGAAGATATTGTCCCAGGACCAGGAATGGCTGCCTGAGTTATATGAGAGCGAATAGGCTGCCCCATAGCCGCTGATATAGAGCTCGTTCTTGCCGTCATTGTTACCGTCGCCGCAGGCGACACCTAGGAGCGGATACCACCAATTGCCGCCCGGTGGTGAGCCAAGGTTCGTGGTGGACCAGGTGTGGGTTGTGCTCGAATAAGAGTACATGGTCGCGACCGCGTTATAGCTGCTTACCGAGTAGACCTCGATATTGCCATCGTTGTTGCAGTCCCCGACGGTGACGCTTTCCGCATACCAGCTGCCTGAGCCGCCAATGTCCCGTCCGTTCCAGCCGTTCGAGTATGTGTACTCGTAGACATGGCCATCATAGGCGGAGGCGTAGACATAGGTCTTGCCGTTGTTCCTGCCATCCCCCATCGCCACATCGGAGATGCCCCAGCCGCCAGTACCCATTTGGGTCGACTTCCATTGGCCTTTCTCGAGATAGAACTCGTATATCTTCCCTTGGTAGCCGCCGTTCCACTGGTAGCCGCCGGCATAGGTGTTGTTCAGGCCGATGTTCCTTCCGTCCCCTACGACGATACCGGTCATCCCGAAGCCTGAACCCTCGCCATAGCCCATGGACATCGTCATCCAATTGGCCGGGTCCTTGGGGTTCTGCTTCAGCATGAAGGCCCCGCCATTGCTGGACGCGGCGTAGACCTCGGGCTCTCCATCGTTGTTGGCGTCGCCAATGGCGACCGCATTCACGGTCCCGCCGATATTCCCCAGGTCCTTCTTCGTCCAGTCCTCAGCGCTCACGCTCGGGACCAGGGCCGCTAGGATGCTCATCAGCAAAAGGACGGTGATGCACACTACCTTGGAGGCCTTGAAGCCTCGTAGGTTGACTGTCATAAATCCCACCTGTTGTTCTAGATTGATAGTATTGATTGTACCATGATACTACTCATATATAAATATTTTAGAGTAAAATTTTATTGTGGACGGGCAAGGAAATGAACAAATATCGTATACTAGGCCTAATATGCGGATACGAACCAAAACACGGATTTTAAATAATATAATATGAGATATAGTACATCATTCTGGAGGGTTCCAATGAGGAATGACCTGCCTCTCTCAAGGATGTTCGGGAACGCTGGCGACCGGTCCATGGCATCGACCCTGATAATCCTGGCCCTGACCGCGATCCTCATCCTCCCGGCCCAGCCCGCGTGGTCATTGCCCGGCCCTGGCAAACAATTCGTGGCGCAGGGCCCAGCACAGCCCCAGAAAGGATTGGTCGATGCCCTCCTCATGGGCCATAACGCACTTCCCACCGACCTTGCGGCCCTGAACAACATCAATGTCATCGATCCCTATGATACGTTCCTTCACATACAGGCATCTCAGACGACCCTTGATGCCGTCGACGGATCGGGCTACGACATCCGGCCGCTGGAGAACCTCCATACGATCTGGTCCGACACGGTGACCTTTGATACGAGGGACGGGGAGCCCTCCATACCGAAGTCCCTCAGGGACGACAGGACCGACCTGTACATCGTCCAGCTCCGTGGGCCCACGAAGGACGAATGGCTGACGGATCTCTCGCATCACGGGACCATCGTCGACCTCATACAATACTATGCCATGATAATGAGACTCGACCCGGCGAACGCGTTACTGGTCTCTTCGCTCGGATATGTGTCATGGATGGGGAAATATCATCCATATTACAAGATACGTGCCGGGTTCGACCAGGCCGCGGCCACCGATGGGAGCGGCCTGATGGTCAAGGCCGAGCTGGTCTTCTACAAAGATAATCCGGACGCCTATGGAAGGGGCCTCGGGGCCGTTATTGGCCTCGGCGGCAAGGTCCTTTACCGGGACGATGAGACGCACTGGTGGAACGCGGCGCGCATCACCATGCCGCTCTCGGCGCTGTTCACACTGGCCCGCCTGGATGGCCTGGCGTTCATGGAACCCTACCATGACCCGACAGCCAGGTTGGACCGGGTCCGATGGATCGTCCAGAGCAATGATGCAATCAACGAGAGCACCCCCATCTGGGACCAAGGGATCCACGGGGAGGGTATCATCGTAGGCAGCGCCGACACGGGAATAGACCTGAGCCATGTGGCCTTCAGGAACTCGACCAGTTCGGTCGGGACTCCTGGGCCGGACGCTAGGAAGGTCGTCGAGTACAATACATCCGTGGATGATTATGATTCTAGTGCTGCCTCGTTCCATGGGACGCGCACCATGGGCGCCATCGCCGGGCAGAACGTCTCGAGCCCGACAGGATATTCCAAGTTCGACGGCATCGCCTATAATGCCAAAATCGCCTTCTATGATGTCGTCAAGCCCGATGGCACCTACGAACCTCCGGGCATGAGGGATATCCTACAGGACGCGTACAACTACGGGGCCGAGTCGCACAGCGATTCCTGGGGGGATGATACCACGGCATATACGCTCAGGGCCCAGAACATCGACCAGTTCCAGTGGGACCACTACAATTTCCTGACCTTCGTGGCGCCAGGGAACAACTATGTCGTATGGGAGCCTGCCACGGCCAAGGATTGTGTGAGCGTCGGGAACGCTTATAACGGGGAAACGCTAGACATAGCCAGTTCCAGTGCGGTCGGACCCGCCAATGGGAAGATGATAAACCCGCACATAGTGGTACCCGGCACGTCCATCATCACCCCGACGGGGGACATGGACCGCACCAATTTCAATTATGCATATGATCCATTCTCGGGCACGAGCGCGTCGACCCCGGTCGCGGCCGGCGCTACGGCCCTGATCGAGCAATACTTCAAGGATGGCTTCTACCCGACGGGCACCAAGGTCCCATCGAACGGCTTCACCCCATCCGGCCCCCTTAAGAAGGCGGCCCTGATAAACAGCGCCCAGGACCAGTTCGGCGGCATGAAGGACCCCGATCCCATCGGGCATGCACCGAACAACCAGGAGGGCTGGGGAAAGGTCAAGCTCGATTCCACCCTTTATTTCCAGGGCGGCAAGCGCAACCTCTGGACCTACGACGGTTACAACAGCTCCGCAGGGCCAGGCCTGAAGACCGGCGAGAAGTCCACATACATCCTGCATGCCAACTCGACGCAGCCCCTGAAGGTGACGCTTGTCTGGAACGACTATCCAGGGGGCAGCGGGAAGCTGCTGAACGACCTCGACCTGACGGTCCTGGACCCGATCGGGAACGTCTACAAGGGCAATGTCTACCAGAACGGTCACTCGGCCCCGGGCGGCAATGCGGATACCAGCAACCCCGAGGAGACGGTCGAGGTCGATTTTCCAATCGAAGGGTTCTATATCGTCAATGTCACCGGGGTCAACATCCAATCTCAGGTGCACCAGAGGTTCGCCCTCGTGGTAACGGGCTCCATCCATGGCGCGGACCAGGGAGGCGTGAACTTCGACAGGCTCGTCTATGGCCTCAATGACAAGGTGGGCATACGGGTCGTGGACTCGGACGTGGGCGGCATCGGCAAGGTCCAGGTCGAGGTCTCGAGCCTGAAGGAGACGACGGCCGAGGCCGTGCTCCTGCAGGAGACGGCCATCAAGGGCATCTTCCTGGGCTCCATCGGCATCTCGCTGGGCCAAGCGAAGAGCGATGGCGTCCTCGAGGTCAACGTCAACGATACCATACTAGCGCAGTACCTCGAAGTGAAACCGCCGGGCACGAGGACCGCCACGGCGCACATCGACGCGAAGGCTCCGACGATCACGAACGTCCATGTCACGGACATCACCAACAGTTCAGCCACCATCCATTGGACCACGGACAAGCCCGCGGACAGCAACGTCACATTCGGCCCGTCACCGGCCTTCGACCTTAGCAACAGGTCATTCGCCCTGGTCACAGACCATGTTATAGCCCTGTCGGGCCTGATCTCCAGCGCATTGTACTACTTCGATGTCTATTCCACGGACCAGGTCAGGAACAAGGCCGTCGACAACAATGGAGGCAAGCACTACACGTTCAGGACGGCCTCGTACATGATCTCCGCCAAGGCTGGATATAATGGATGGGTCCGGGAGGGCGAGAACGCGAACCACTTCGAGGACGGCATCATGTACTCGGGATATTTCATCGGCCTCAAGCGAATCGCCGTGATGTACTTCAACCTCTCTGATATTCCGAGCAATGCGCACATATTGGCCATGACGCTGAAGGTCTATGGCCGGAGCAGGTCCGCGACGGCCCCGACGGGCGGGACCTGGTCGTTGCAGCTCCTCAACTCCAGCGTGAACCCTCTGTTCAGGGGGACGACCGTGACCCCGACCTACAACGACATCTCAAAGGCCTCGGTGGACGCGATGCTCGGCCAGAAGGCCAACGCGGACCTTAAGGAGAATAAATGGATGGCCTTCGAGGCCCCGGCCAACGCGCTCCCGCAGGCGGAGCAGCATCTGCTGTCCAATGGGATGGCCCTCGCCATCGTTGGCCCTAGCTCGGCCCCGGACAACATGTTCTACTGGGACACGGGAAATCCTGGGGCCGCCAACAGCCTTGGCGAACAGTATGCACCGCAATTGTTCCTTACCGTTAACCTGAGACCATTGGTGCTGCCGAACGCGCCGAGGACGATAATCATGGACGAGAACACGCCCTATAAGATGGACATGGGGGCGGTCTTCACGGCCGAAGGGGCACTCGAATATCAGATAATGCGATCACCCTTGAACCTCACGGCGAACATCAGTAACGGGGCCCTGGACCTGATGCCTGCGTTATATTGGAGCGGCCAGGACTACATCATCGTCAGGGCCATCGACAAGGACGGCCTCTATGCGGAGACCCGGATAAACATAACCGTGAGGCATGTGAACCAGCAGCCGCACATCGTGTCCGTGGGCGGCAGGCCCACGAAGGACGGCATGGTACTGAACGCCACGGAGTCCCACAATGTGACCTATCATATCGTCGCAACCGATGCGGACATCGGCCGGCAGGGGGACCTGCTGATATTCGCTACGAACCTGTCCTGGGCCACGGTCATCAATGGGAACCTGACCGTGAGGCCGATAAAGGCGAACGTTGGAAGGCACCATATGAACCTGACCATCAGGGACCTCGGCGGCCTTAGCGACCACGTAGATATCATCATAGATGTGGCGAACGTCAACGACCCGCCCGTGGCCGTCATTGCCGGTCCCATCAATGGTTTCCATGGGACCGCCGGAAGCCCCGTGGTGCTGAACGGGTCATTAAGCACGGACCCGGACCTGGCATTCGGCGACCTCCTCAGGTTCAGTTGGGTCTCGTCCGAACAGGGGAAGCTTGGCGACGGGCCGGTACTATCCAAGGAGCTCCAGCTCGGCCAACATACGATAACGCTCACCGTCGAGGACAGGGCCGGGCTTACCAGCAAGGCGCGCGTCAACATAACGATCTGCGCGGCCCTCAGCTACGCGGACGATTGCGATGCAGACGGATTGCCGGACTATTGGGAGGTCGCCTACGGTCTGGACCCCTTCGACCCGACGGATGCGGCGAAGGACAGCGATGGGGACGGCTACACCAACCTGCAGGAATATAGGGCCAACACTAATCCTAAAGAGCCCAAGAGCCATCCCAGCCCGACGGTCGGTTCGGCGGGCGCCTGGACGGTCATCGGCGCTTACATCGCCGCCTTCCTGGTCGGTGCCCTCCTCGCAGGGGGTCTGCTATACCTCCTGATGGAAAGGAAACGCGCAAAGATGGAGGAACGGAGAATCGCGATGAAGGCCCGCAAGTCCAAGGGCAAGAAGCGGAGGCCAAAGGACGAGTGGGCCCAAGTGGATGATGTCCGTCCTAAGAAACGGGCCAAGTCCTGAGACCGCGAGGACAGCACACTAAGAACGGGACACTCTATAAATTATATATCCTAATATTTTTATATGGACCTTGATAAACGGAATCGGACCGCTCAAGATAGGATGGTGAAGCCATGAGGAACGCCCAAGCGTTTAGGACCTTCTGCGCCGTATCGGTCATCGCAATCATGCTCCTTTCTCCCCTCCCGGCCAAGGCCCTGGTCGGCGAGCTCGGGTCGGCTGAGGCCGCGGTGGGCGAGCACCAGGGAAGCGCGTCGGTATCGAACGGCCCACTGGCCTCGAGGGCCGTCCGGGGCCCGCTAGGCAACTCGGATATCATAGACGCGACGGGGTACAACGGCCAGCGGAAAATCCTCAGGGGCCCGGCCGGCATCATTAACGCGGTCTTCTCAAGGAATGGCCAGATACACTACACGAACTCCAGTGATGGGGGCGTCACGTGGTTCGGGACCCAGGTGATCTCGGGGGCCACGACCTTGGCAAGGCACCCGTCCATGGCCATTGCCGGTACCCATTTCTACATCGTTTGGGAGGATGGTGCGAACATCTCGTTCCGGAGATCGCCCGACCTGGGGGCCAGCTGGGTCCCGCCCCTGGCCAATCCGCCCATGATCCTCAAGACGGACGTCGTGAACCATCCGACGGGTCCTGTCGTCGCGTCAACGAACCTGGATGTGGTGGTGGCCTGGTCCGGTTTCGACGGTGGCACGATCAGTTACGAGATACAGTACGTCCATTCCGCGAACAACGGCAGCACGTTCTCCGCCATCGCATTACTCACGAACAGCGGCCTGATGGCAGGGGCCCCGTCCATCTCTGCGAACGGTACCGGGTATTACCTTGTCTATCATATCGGTAACCCGGGCACGAGGCAGATCTACTTCCGTTCGTCGATAACCTCCGGGGCCAGTTGGAACGCCGCCATCAACGTCAGCCAGAACCCGGGCGACAACGTAAACCCGAACATCGTCAGCGACGGTATCAAGCTCTACGTCGCATGGGTCGAGATATGGAACGGCAATCCCGATGTCATCTTCAAGAAATCGGTGGATGGTGGCCAGAACTGGGACGCGAACGCACAGCAGATAAGCGTCAACCCGAGCAATTCCTATGGCCCCATGGTATCCGTGGTGCCCAATGGGGACCTCTATGTCGTCTGGTACGACAACCCGAGGGACGCGCATTACGACATCTTCCTGCGGAGGTACAATGTAAGCTCGGCGTCCTGGGAGGCGAAGTTCCAGGCGAGCGACCTCGACGAGGGCTACAACCTCCCGTCCACGAACCCCTATTCCCCGACCAGCCGCGTCGAATGGATATTCACTTACGGTCGCCAGGCGCCCTTCACCATCTTCTATAACTATCATCTGACGAGGGCATACAGCGCGCCCCAGCTGGTCTGGACCGGCGAGCCGAACTATCAGACCGGGGGCGTCTACCCCCAGTCCGGCCACACTACGGCGGACACCTACACCTTCCGCATTAAGTACGTCAGTGCGTCCAACATCGCCTACTCGAACACCGTTAGGGTGCTCGTCGACTACAACAAGGACGGCCATTTCAACATCTCCGATATCAAAGAGAATTGCGCGATGGCCCCGGACGACCCCTTTGCAACGGACTATAAGGCCGGCGTCATGTTCGGGTTCGGTATGAAGTTCCCGGGCCTAGGAACCTACAAGTACCGTTTCTATGCGGCCGATACGGCCAACAACCTTGCCACGGGCGTCGGCGTGGATACCTACAATTACCCGACCATCAACATAGTGGACCACGAGCCGCGGCTCTTCTGGACCAACGAGAAGGGCTATTCCTCCGACGGAGTGGAGCCCAATTCTGGCGTGAGCTCGACGAACTACACCTGGCGCGTCTCGTACTTCTCCCAGGATAACAATCCGCCGCTCCTGGGCCATCCTAAGGTCTGGATCGACCTGAACCTGGATGTTTACCAGGACCCGGAGGAGTGGTTCAACCTGACCGAGGTGGACCCGGACGACAAGGCCTACGATGACGGGAAGTTCTATACGTATTCCACGACGCTGCCCGACATGGGGGTCTACAACTACACCTTCAGCACCAGGGACAGCTGGGGCATCCTGAACCTGCCAACGGACAAGCCGGCCGCGATGACCGCCGGACCGATTGTGACGGCCAAGACCTCGCCGCCCGTCCTGAAGTTCCCGACCGAGACAGGGTTCACGAAGGGGCTCGGTCCGCAGTCGGGCAGCACATCGACGTGGTTCACATTCAAGGTCGTATACTTCTCCAACGAGAACAGCTCGCCCATGCAGGGGTTTCCGAAGGTCTGGATTGACAAGGACATCGATAACACATTCCAGGAGAACGAGAAGTTCACAATGGCCCCCGAGAACGCCTCCAATAAGAACTACCATGACGGCGCTGTCTTCAAGTACGAGACCCAGTTGGCCATTGTGGGCACCTATTCCTATCGCTTCGAGGCCAGGGACAAGTACGACACGCAGGCCACTGGAACGACGGTCGGGCAACAGCAGGGTCCCGTCGTCACCAGGGTCAACCATGCTCCGGCCATTGCCTATCCGCAGACCGAGGGATATGTGACGGACGGGGTCAACCCGGACAACGGGAGGAACACGACGAAGTTCACCTTCAGGGTCCAATACACGGACGTGGACAACGATACCCCGCTGGCCAGTTACCCGAAGGTCTGGATAGACAAGGACATGGACCATGTCAAGGACGCGAACGAGCTCTTCGCCATGACCCCATTGGCCGCCTCGGTCAAGGAGTACACAAAGGGTGTCGTCTACACATACAGTCTGATACTCGATAAAGTCGGCAAATATACCTACAACTTCGATGCGTGGGATGGTTTCGACGGCCATGCCACTGGGCCCGCCACCGTCGTCATGCTGGGGCCCGACGTGGACCCCAAGTACAACAATCCGCCAAGGCTCGACTGGGCCGGAGGGACCGGCTACACGGACGGAGGCGTGCTCCCGGCATCGGGACCGAGCACGCAGACCTTCACCTACAAGGTCAAGTACACGGACTACGACAACGACAGCCCCAACGACGGCTTCCCGAAGCTCTGGCTCGACCTGAACGGCAACGGCGGCTACAATGACAGCAACGAGCACCAGTCCATGTGGCCCGAGGACAAGAACAAGACTAACTATGCTGACGGCGTGATCTACGAGTACCTCACTGACCTTAGCACATCCTTCACGAACATGGGCACCTACTCGTACATGGCCCTCGCCCAGGATGTGAAGGGCACGGATGCCGTGGCCGGCAGACCCCTGACGAGGTCCATAGGGCCGATCATAACCTCGGGGAACAATGCGCCAAGGCTTTCGTGGCCCGGCGACCTCAATTATGAGAATGTCAGCGTCCATCCGGTCTCGGGCAACACCTCGACGATGTTCGTTTACAGGGTCAGGTACATCGACGAGGACAATGACCCGCCCCTGTTCGGCTATCCGAAGATCTTCATAGATACCGACAACCAGGCATTGGCCCGGAAAATGCAGAAGGAGGACCAGTCCGCAAACGACTACACGAAGGGCGTCGTCTACACCTATAACACGACCTTGGTCCTCGGCAACCACAGGTTCCGGTTCCTGGCCTTCGACCAGTACAACACCAAAGCCTCGGCCACGGACCCGCCGATGCAGACCTCGGACGGGCCCCTGGTCGAGTTCAACAGCCCACCGGTGCTTAACTGGATGGCCGACGGCTCCTTCAAGAACGGCGTGGGCTCCCAGTCCTCCACGGCCGGAAAGAAAACTACGTTCAAGGTCCTTTACTCGGACCCGGAGGGCGATGCCACAGCGCCCGGCTATCCGCGGCTTCTAATAGACCTGAACGGCGACGACGACTTCCAGGACCCGCTCGAGAACATCGAGCTGGTCCAGGTTTCCGGGGATTACAAGAGCGGCATGACCTATTCCATGGAGATCACCCTCGGGACGGGCAAGCACGTCTACAGGTTCGAGGCCAAGGACATCAAGGGCAATGTCGCGACCGGGAATGACCCCGTCAAGCTGCAATCGAAGGGAGTGACCGTGAAGGAACAGGCCGCGAACACGGGTCTCACGATGATCATCTATGTGCTGTTCATCGTCATCATCGTTGTCGTCGGAGTGGTGGGGTTCATCGTTGGTAAACGGATGGGTCGCGGTGGGACGAAGCCTTCCAAGAAGTCCGAACCAGCGCAGGCCCCAGCGGCCCAGGACCAGGCCCCGGAGGGCCAGGCACAGCAAGGCTATGCCTATGACCCGAACCAGGCCGCATACCAGTACCCGCCCGAAGCATATCAAGCGCCCCAGGCCCCGGCACAGGAACCGGCGCCAGAACCGCAGGCCCCTGCGCCTGAACCCAGGCCTCCAGAGAAGCCTGTGGCCCCGCCCGCATTGCCAGCGCCGGCCAAACCGCATGCGCCTCCGAAGGGATGAGACCATTGACGATGAGGGGGGACTGAGAACGAACGGGTTCGCCGGTTGGAGGAGGAGGTGCCGTCAAGGGGTCCTCAGACCCTGTCTCCTGACCTTCCTTCTCCTACAGCTATCCCTCTGCCCGCTCCTGGCCAGCGGCCCCGCAGCTGCAAAACCGACCTTCACATATGTCGGTACCGAATATTACAGGCACGGGGCCGTCTATCCAATCGGTGGCCATCCGAAGGACACCTTCTACTTCGCCATCAAGTACCAGGACAACAACTGGACCCCTCCGAAGAAGGGATACCCGCGGCTGCTCATCGACCTCGATCATGATGGCGCGTTCAATGGCGGCAAGGACGTGAACCTCACGATGGAAGTGATGGCGACCCATCCACCGGCCTCCGCTCCTGACTATTACAATGGTGTCGACTACGTCCGGGACTGGGTCTTCAATGACCCCGGGACCTATTCCTTTGCGTTCGTAGTCGTGAACGAAGAGAACCAAACGGCGTTCATTGGGCCTTTCGATGGGCCCGTCGTCTACATCCCGGAACATGTCTATTCCGACCCGATGACGGACCTGGCCTTGTTCGGGTTGCTCATCATCGTCTTCTGCATCGTCTTCTTCGTGCTCGGGATGGCCGCGGGCCAAGGTAATGAACGCAAGGCCCGGAGGCGCAGGATGGAGGAGCTTCGGAAGGGTCACCGATGAGGTGTTTTAATTAACAATCTTGTAATATATCCTCTTTTATGAACGATATATTTATATAAGGATAGCCTAATGATTTGACCCGTATATTCTAGTATAACAGAGGGATTGGATTATGAACACGCATCATAACACCAGGAAGAGCCGAAGGTTCTCTCAGCTCATGTTGAGGATGGTCGCCATTCTCGTAATCGTCCTCATGGCATTGCCCATGGTTCCGGCCCAGCTCCTGCCCACGGGCGGGATAAAGGGAACACCGGTCCAGAGCATGACCAGAACAGAGGTCCAGCCGACGGCGAAGGCGGACCTGAACGGCAACCCTCAAGTGATGATGCCCAGGGCCGTCGCATATCCGGCCTTGATCAACACATCAACTAACAACCTGGCTACCCAGTACAACTATCAACGGAAAATCGTTCGGACATTGAACGGTACCCTCCATGAGGTGCACGAATCCTTTGGACGGGTCTGGTACGCCAATTCCCATGATAACGGGAAAACCTGGGGCAACCTTACAGATATCAGTAACAACACGAACAATAATAACGTACCAGCAATTGCCACAAACGGGACAAACATCTACATCATTTTCAGATCGGGCAACGACCTAAGGTTCCGAAGGACATACGATGATGGTAAGACCTGGTATCCCGTAATCTCGGATGTCAATGGCGCCTTACGGGTCTATCAGGCGCAGGGCGGAGGAAATCCGGTCCCTAACGCGAACGTTCCATCCATTGCTGCATCAGGGACATGGGTCTATTACACCACATGGGAACTTGACAGAGGTGGAACATGGAACGATGACATCTTCATCTTTGGCAGCAACAATTTCGGCACAACAGGCACTTGGACCACGTATTTGGCCGGCCGTGTAAGGGTCAACCCGTGGAACGGCGTGGATGAACTTGAGCCTTCCATCGCTGCCACTGGTAATACCGTCCATATATCATATACCTCCCAGGTTGGTAATAATGATATATATTATGCCAGATCCGACAACAATGGCGCGACTTGGCCTACCAGCATTAGGCTGACGAACAATGCAATCACGGACGATTTATCGTCCTTAGCGGCCATCGGGAACAACATCTCTGTGGCTTGGGAGCAGAACCAGAACTGGAACAATTGGGAAATCATGATGGCCAACTCCACGAACAATGGCGCGGCCTGGGGGGCGGCACTGAATATGAGCAACAACACGGCATCTTCCAGGTACCCCTCCGTTGTTAGGAACATCAACTCCACCTATGTGGTATGGCAGGACACTCTCGACCATGCCACCGGCGACATCTTCTTCGCCAAGTACGAGAGCAGAAAGCTCTCGACACCGGTCGACCTGACGAATGACATCGAGACCAATATCAGGCCGAACGCTGTATTCAACATCACGAACAAAAGGCTCGAGTACTCCTGGGAGGCAGACTCGTACAATCCGTACAGGGTTCTATTCAGCAACTATTATGTCTGGCCTAATAAAGCCCCCACGCTCGCGTTCACTGGTGAGCAGGGCTACCAGACCGATGGTGTGAGCCCGGACGGCAACTCCACGGCCTACACTTATACATACAGGGTGGACTACACCGACGCGGACAACGACCCGCCCATCATAGGATACCCGGAGGTCTGGATAGACCGCGACCGGAACGGGAACTTCAACGGCCTGAACGAGAGGTACACCATGTCCGAGACCAACCCCCTGGACACTACTTACTCCGACGGCAAGAGATACACCTTCTCCACCAAGTTCACGGACATCGGCACCTACACCTACAGGTTCAGGGCTTACGACAACAAAAACTACCTTGCCACCGGGGCCCCGACTAACGTCATGCAAGGCCCCAAGATCGATAAGATAAATGGACCACCAATCCTAAAATGGGTCGGGGACTTCGGCTACCTCACCGATGGCATCAATCCCCAACAGGGGATGGCCCTCGATGTGTTCACGTACAAGGTCGATTACCTGGACAAATGGAACGAAACACCTGCTGCGGGCTTCCCGAAGCTCCTGGTGGACATGAACAATGACGGGAACTACAACGACTCGAACGACAAGAACTATACCATGCAGCCCATCAATCCCGCGAACCATGACTACAACCTCGGTGTCCCCTTCTTCTATAACCTGACCTTCGCTCTACCCGGGACCTATTCCTACGAGTTCTACGCCGAGAACAACGTCCATCTCGCATCGAACTTCCTGACCGGGCTCGGGCCCAAGGTCCTCCCCAACGGGCATATCCCACAGCTGAACTTCACCGGGGAGCCGAACTTCCAGACCAAGGCCGTGGACCCGCTCCATGGCTCGATATATACCAACTTCATGTTCAGGATCAACTACACGCATGCGGACAACAAGACGCCCCTGAGCGGTGAGGTCAAGGTCGGTATCGACAAGAACCAGAACGGTCTCTTCGAGGCCAACGAGTGGTTCGTCATGACCGCCGTCGACCAGAACGTGAACTACACCAAGGGGAAGACCTACCAATACTCCACGAACATGACGAAGATGGGGACCTACAACTTCACCTTCGCGGCGAAGGACACGGAGAACATCCCGGCCGAGGGCCAGGGCGTGGCCGTCATGAAGTTCTATGTGGACTCCAACAATGTCCCGCCGGTCCTGACATGGACCCTCGAGGACAACTACACAGCTGCTGGCCTATGGCCCACTTCGGGCGTGGCCAACCAGACATTATTCGTGTACAGGGTGAAGTACAGGCAGGACAACGACCACCCGCCGGCCTTGGGCTATCCGATGGTCGGCATAGACATCAGCTTGGATGGCAACATCCAGGACAACGAGTACTTCACGATGCAGGAG
>Ga0315295_10000314_pt1 | contig 40885 bp, 30 predicted proteins | sample YL17G14_0_MG_FD_204453 | JGI IMG/M metagenome (GOLD analysis project Ga0315295, IMG submission 204453) | Sediment microbial communities from Yellowstone Lake, YNP, Wyoming, USA - YL17G14_0 | ecosystem: Environmental > Aquatic > Freshwater > Lake > Sediment | place: USA: Wyoming | collected...
CATACGCTGGGAGAAGAAACCGGAAAACTATCTGGGTTTGCTTCATCTGGTTTGTGCTCTCATTACCTACCGTGCCACAGGTCTACTGGGATAAGCTCTTATCGTCCGGAGCTTGCCCGGAGAGGCCCTCCAGAGACGTGTTCAATCCTTCCCGGATCTCGTCCAGCTTTTCCCGCGAACCTGTTGCCTCGGGCAGTGCGGCGGTGGGTTCGTCGATCACGTGCGGCGTCATGAATACGAACATCTCGCTATTCGACAAAACGGCCTCGGTATGCCGGAAAAGCCCACCGAGGAGCGGCACGTCCCCGAGCAGTGGAAGCTTGTGCTCAATCTTGCTGTCCTTTTGAAACAGGATGCCGCCGAGCAGAAGCGTTTGGCCGTCCCGCACGATCATGTTGGTCGTGGTCTCCATGACGGTCCTGACGGGCTGATCGTTTACAAGATCTGAGGTCAACTGGGAAATCTCGACGTTGACAATCATATCGACGTTGTCTTCGGGGGTGATACTCGGCCGGGCCCGCAACTCCATTCCCACCCTGTTGAATTCAATATTCTGGCTGGTGGTCTGCTGCGTGATGGATTCGCTGCCGCGGAACGCCACTTCGCTGCCCTTGAAGAAATTCGCCTGCTCATTGTCCTTGGTCCAGAGCGTTTGCTGATTCAGAACCTTGGCATGGGTTGTCTTGATAAGGAAGTCAATCAAGGCGTAAATGTCGGTTCCGACGCCGAGGACGGCTCCCGAGCCGGTGGCGGCGACGCCTTTACTTGGCGATATAGTCCCGGCTGCCGAGCCGTGCGTTCCGATGCTTGTCAAATTGCTCAGGGCCACGATGGCATTTTCGCCCAACGTCCCGAACGCTTGAGGGTTCGTCGATAGCTCGATCCCGAGAGACGTCACTTTGCTGTGCTCGACCTCGACAATGATCGCCTCGATCACGACCTGCTTGCCCGGCACGTCCAGGGCGTCAATCAGCTTTCTTACGTCGTCGATGAACTCCGGCGGAGACAGGACCATGATCGACTTGGTATGCGGTTCGGGCACAAAGCGGACCCGCCCAATGATATTGCTGATGGGCATCTCTTGGCCGATGCCCATGCTGGCGCGCGCCCCGGCGCCAGACCAGGGCGGCGTATACTCGTCATTGTTCGCCTGGGCGGCGTTGTTCGAGTCGGTTTTGTTGTCGCCCGTACTATCCATCGCGGACTCCCCGATCAGACCCTGCTTCGTCAGACGAATCCGCGCCTGCTGCCCCGGTTCGACGAACAGCGCGTTAAGACGCTCGGTAAGATCCTCAGGATCGGCGTACTTGAGCTCGATCACTTCCGGGATTTCGCCTATTTCCTGGCTGTCAAGCTCTGTTATGAGGCCCTCAATCACATCGTACGCTCCGGCGATGTTGCTTATGACGATGATTTTCTTGGTGCCCGGCACTTCTTCGAACGTCAACTGCCCAAAGAGCGGCCCGACGATCTTCTTCTTTTCGTTTTCATCAAAGCCGAAATAGTAGCGGAAAAAGCTATCTCTGCCGGTGCTCTCTTGTTGGCTGAAGAGCGTTGTGAGCAGGTTCGCCATCTGCACGGGGTCGGAATTTCGCAGTGTAAGGACCCTCGGCCTGACCTGATTCAGATCGAGTGGAATGTCCCATTCTATTATCTGCTTGGCAATCTTGAGCATGTTCTCCGGCGAGGCGATTACCGTGACCTGGTCCATCGTTGGGAATGATATGACTTTTACCGTATCCTGAGTTTCAACGTTACGCGAGCTTCGGGAATAACCGCTGTTACTGAAGCCGTAGCTATACGAATACCCGGCCTGCCGCTCGTAAAGGCCTTCGAGGTTCTCTTTGATCTTGTCGGGATCGGCATATTTCAACTGGAAAACCTTCGTTTCAAACATCCCCGTGGGGACGTCTATTTCGGCAATCAGCTTCTTAATCATCTCGCGCATCTCCGGCCTACCGAAGATCATAATTTGCCTGGCCTGAGCCAACGGCTGAACGAGAACGCTTTGTTGTAATTCCGAACCCGGCATCTGCTGGATGACTTCGTTAAGGCGCTGCGCCACTTCGGAAACATCGGCATAGCCTAATGAGACGGATTCGTGTTCCCGGGTAATGGGTTGGTCATTATCGAGCTTGGTTATCCACTCGGCAATCTTTTTCATATCTTCAGCCGACGCTCGTGCAATGACCCATTTACGGTTCGGCTCCGGGATGAGCACGATCGGTACCTGGCCGGTTCCCGTTATAGGTGAATAAGTTCTCGATACGGGTTTATACGAATAAGTCGTTCTGTTGCTCGGACCATAGAAGTCGTAGTCGTAGTAACTACTATACGAAACGCGGCTGCTTCGAGATGGACTTGTTGTGGGCGAAGTTCCTCCCGTGCCTTCGTAGCTTAGAAGTATCCTTAATACCTGAACGATTTCCGCGGGGTCGCCATGCTCGATTTGGAAAATATTCTGCTGGGCCTGCTCGGCTTCGGGTATATCGAATTGCTCGATAATCCCTTCAAGACGCATCAGATTCTGGACCGTATCAATGACCAACAGGGATCGGGTGTTCTGGTCGGCGGTAATATGGCCGGCGTCGGTGAGCAGGGGGGCGACGATCTGGGCCATCTCAGTCGATCCGTAGTTTTCCAGCCGAAAGAACTTTCGAACAATCTGGTTCTTGTTCTCGATTTCTGAAAGGGGATCATCGATGAAGATAGTTGGAACGGCTCTGTCCAGCTTGTCAATCCACTCGGCTATCAGCTTCATATCCCCAGCCGTTGCCTTTGCAATAATCCAGTTGTGGGTTGTCTGAGAAATAAGCACGGCCGGCGTCTGGCTGGTTCCAACATTCACGGTCGTCGCTGTGCCTCCCGATGCAGTTTTGCCCTTATCCTTCGGATTGCCAGGTGCATTGGCGCGTTCAGGAGGATTGGGTTTCGGCCCGGGGGCGCCCGGGCCGGCCCCGCGTGAGCTGCCGCCGGCGCCGGTGCTCAGTAATGTCTGCAAAAGTGTGACTATTTCCGATGGTTCGCCATACTTTATCTCGAATATTCGAGTTTCAAGTTCTGCGACCTCGACCACATCGTACTGTTCGATAAGTAAGCCGATACGCATCAGATTCTTGACCGTATCGATCACCGCCAGGCTGCTGGTGCTCTCGTTGGCGCTGACATAGCCGTACTCGCCAATCAACGGCAGAAGAACCTGGCCCATCTGTGAAGCACTGTAGTTTTTCAGCTTGAAGAACTTCTGGACGATCTGATCCTTGTTCTCAATCATAGCCAGAGGGTAATCAGAAGCTATCGTGGGAACCTCGCCGAGTTTGGCCTGGGCTATAGGTTTGAGGAAAATCGCGTTGTCGGCAAACTCCGCAACAAAGCCCTTCATGCGCAGCGTGGCATAGATCATCGAGAGCGCCTCGCTTCTCGGCAGCTTATCCGGCGAGTAAATGGTCACTTTCACTTTCTTCAATTCCTCATCCGGAATAATGGTCTTGCCCGTCCAGTCTGCCAGTTTCTTTAAGATATCCTTCATAGGGACATCGTTAAGGTTCAGGGCTTCCATCGCATCGTTAGAGTCCGCCGGTTTCCGGGCCTCATCGCCTGCGGCAACCACGATCCTCGGCTGGTTAGCATCAGGTAATCTGCGAGGTTCGTTTGCGTCGGAGGTTGTTATAGGCTCGTTTGCATCACGGGGCTCTCTCGTCTGGCCGGGCTTGTTAGGCTCGGTTGTGGCGACTTGCCCCGGTTTCTCCGGCTGTTCGGGCTCGGGCTGATAGAAACCGAACCTCCAGACAGTAAGCACCACTGCAACGCCGACCAATATTAATGTTATTGATTTTGGCCGTTCCATTTTGTTCACCTTAGTATCAATCTAAACCGCATTTCTGTCATCCGATCCTATCACTCTTTGGCCTTTTCCATTTCCTCTTTCATTCTGGCCATGTCTTCGTCAGAAGGTTGGGCTTCGCCTCCCATGCCGGGCCTTTCTTCTTCCGGACCGCGCATCGGCGGCGCCTCGGGCTGAACGACAACCCTATCGGGGCGTTCTCCTCCCGCCGCACCCGGCCTGGGCGCCGGTCTCTCAGGTCCGGGCTTCGGGCCGCCCGGGGCCGGAGAAACCTCAGCATCAATGGGTTGAAAGACTGTTTTCTTCCCATCCCATTCGGTTGTGACTGAAGCGGCATCGATGGCTAAAATCTTTGCGTCCCCGATCTTGGCGCCGACCTTATACCATTTGCCATCTATGTAGGCCTCATCACCGAATATGCCCAGCACGGCCTTCACGGGATGCTCCCTGGGTGGAGACGGCCAGAAGATATTCTTCTTCTTCAAATCCTCCGCGATGAGCCTGGACCGGGCTACATGGCTGTCCACGGCGTTGGTATCCGGTCTGCCCCATTCGGTGGCCTGCCTGACGATGCGCTCCGCCCTGGCCGAAGCAATGTAAAAGCTCGTTGCCTTAGCCACAGTCAGAACGCCCAGCAGCACTGCAATCGCAAGCAATACCACCGGAACAAGCGCCCGCTTGTTCTGCGCGAGCCCCCTTGCGTCCGTCAAGTGATGATTGGACCACTCTGAAATCCTGTCTGTCGTCATAGAGGACAAGTTCCTGTGTTCCAAAACGCCTCTTTCGCATTTCAAGCCCTAAACTCTCCGCTTATACACTTAGACGCTACAGGAATGAATCTGTTACCGTCATTTTCCGAAAAACTGAGCATTTGTCGTAAGAAATCACCCTAATAATTGCCTATTTTCCAATCTGTTTTTGGAGCTCAGTCAGCGCAAAACCTTCAGCGCGAACAATATGTTCGCGATCCGTCAGAATCAGCCAGGGCAGCATTCTGCCGTCCGTCTTGGCCGGGGGCAAGTCAACTCCAACCGCCTTAAATTGCGGCAGCTTCACATCCGGAGGTTTGATGGGGCTTACCTCCAGACTCGAAGTTCTCATATCGCCGAAGCCGACGATGCGCTCCGCCTCGCGTTCGCATTTGTATTGCAGCCACTGTTCATCCTGTGCTCGGACCGTCGATCCACGAACAAGCAGACCAATCCCCGCGGCCAGCAAAATGTACATCTCGCGCTTCATTTCGCTATACCTCCCAATACGGCCAATCTCTTCGTTCAAACGAAAAAAACGCCTATACGTCTCGCCACAAATGTACAGTCGCAGGTGCGCTAACAGTATAACGCTTTTTTTGCACTCTCGACAATATTTTTCCGTAAATTTGTCCTTTGGTGATATTTTTTGTCCTTTTCAGATATTTCAGAGAGCTATCCGCCAAGATTTCCCCGGGCCAGATCGAACAGCCACAAGTTGCCGGGGGCTTTTTGGCAGGGCAGTCGGGGGCTGAGCGGCGGGGCAGGCTCGGTGAATTCGTCGGTTGCGGCGGGCAGATTCTGAAGGTATGAGAATGTCAGCGAGCCTTGCGCCTGGTCATCGACAACAAAGCCGATTTCTCTGATAAGGTCGTTCTCCATGTCGATGGTATAAACCAGGTCCGTCTTGGTTTGCTGGTCGTCGCGATAGAGAGTGACAATCACATCTGTTTCGCTCTGTGCGTGCTCGCTCTCGAACCATACGCGCTGCGCGACGGCGTCCCGGCGGACGACATCGGCGGCGTGCATCCCCATCCACGGCCGGGCCAGACCCTTGAAAAACGTTCCAGCCGGATACGCGGTGACGCTCCCATCGCCGTGCCGCACGTAAGCCCCGGAGCGGCAATCAATGATTTCAAGGTCGCCGCTGACCTTCAAGCTCATCCAGGCCGGTTGTTCTTTCGAGGCTTCATAGGCGAACGGGATGCGTCCCCGGCCGGAAATCTCGCGCCCGCTCACTTTGCCGGTGATATGAAAATACGTCCAGCCCCTTTTGTGCATCGGGTCGCGGTCGTCGATAATGGGAACGTCCGCGGGCCAGTCATACTGGAATTGCCCGGCGCTCGCGGTGTTAAAGCTGCAATCCGTCCGGAAATCCGGTGCGTTGTTGAATCGGTAGTCCACAAAGCTCGTCAGCAATCCTGTGTTCGGGTCGCGAACGGACTTGCAGAGGGCTTCGAGGTCGCCTTCGGCTTGCGAGAGAAAATCGGTGAACTCGGCGGTGTCGGTGGGCAGCCGGCGGACCTTCAGGTTGCTCCAGCACACGCGGCCGTTGGTAATCAGGATGCAATTTTTCACGCTGTCGTAATAGTAATTGCCCTGGTCGTTTTCGAGCCAGGCGCAGAGCTTGTTTGTCTGCGCCGGGTCCCACCGCTGCATCCGCATGAACATCGGGCCGTCGATGCCGCCGGGGAAGTAGAACCACTGTTCGTACGCCCCTTTGCTGAGACTGCCTCGCGCTTCCGGCCTGCCGTCCATGACCTGGGCGGTAAAATGCAGGCTCGTGACATCGGTCCTTGAAAACGAGGTGGGCGACGGCAAAGGCTGCTCCGGCCGCAGCGCTATGCCGGCCACGCCGATTAACGCGGCCGCCGCGATCAATATGGCAAGGCCCAGCCGCGAGCCGGCGGTCGCTAACGCCGCCGCCATCAGGCCGACCTGCGTGGTGCTCGCGCTGACCGTAACGACCGACGAGCCGGCCTCCGCGGGGGCCGTCAGCCTGCCGAACAGACCCAGACTCATCAGCAAAAGGCTCTTACTCAGTCCCTGGCGGCCGAGCTGCTTCTTGAGGGCCTGCTTGGCGCGAAAGAACAAGACGCGAGCCTTCACCTCGCTGCACTGCATGGTCATGCCAATGTCGGCATAGGAAAGCTGCTCGAAGCAGCGCAGCGCCAGCACGGCACGGTACTGCTGTTTGACCTGTCGCATGGCGACCATTACTTTCCCTGAAAGCTCATCGTGAATCGCCTCGCGCAAGCCGTCGTCCCGAGCGGAATCGCCCCGGCGCGCAACGAAATCCCGGTAAAAGGCCGAATCGGGCACGGACGCTCTTCTGTGTTTTGCCTTGAAGTGCTGCTGTATCTTGCTTTGTGCGATCCGATAGAGCCAGGGCCAGAAATGCTCCGCCTTATTGAGTTTCTCAAGAGACTTAACCATCTGCAACAACACCTCCTGAGACAAATCTTCGGTCAAATCGTGATCCAAAGTCACGCGATAGACGTACGCGCGCACCCTCGATACAGCGCTGCGGGCCAACAGAGACATATCGTCCTGACGGCCCAGTTGCGCCCGGCCAATCAGCTCAATCCAGGCTTGTTCGTCCATCATAAGATACCGCCCGTCTGGAGTCATAGACGCCCAAAGCGGAAATTCGTTACAGAAGTTTTTTCAGGAAACTCAAAGAATTTCACATTTTCAAAGAAGTTTCATTTTCGGCACTATCAACAAAAAAAGCCCCGCGGTTATGCGCAGGGCTTTATTATCAACAGACATCAAAACAGCGACAGATTGTTCCTCTTAGCTCTGGCTGGCACGTTTTACTCTCTTTCGTCTCCGCCTTTTCCAGACGATAAATCCCGCCGGAGCAATGCCCAGACCGACAAGGCCGGCCTTGACCTCTACGGGAATCAGGTGAAGAATGTTACTGAGCGTGAATTCCGTGTAGCCTTCGGGTATTTTGGTATCGAAGAGCGCCTCGTCAAGCTCGACGTTGTACTTATCCAGAACGTTGACCTCGTGCAGGTTCAGCTCGTTGAACACGGTCATGAGACTCTTGCCGATGACCACGTCGCCCTCGATGCGTACCGGAAGTTGCTCTTTGATCCCGATCCAGACTTTGCCTTTGCCTTGCTGTATATCAAAAACGGCCCTGGGCAGGATTTTTTTGAGGGGATTCGCGTCTTGAAACTCAAATCCTTCAACCTCGACGCCGTCGATGGTGTCTCGCCCCAGTTCCTTGTAGCCGCTCTCCAAAAGCAGATTGATGACGCCTTTGGGGCTTAATACGTCCTCCATTATTTTTGTCACGCTTTCCGTAGAGGTAAACGTCACATACTTCTTATAGGGTGGAATAACGATCAAGGTCTGCCGCTTCGGCAGATTGAAAGTGATGCGGTACACCAGGTTGCCCTTGACGTATCCCTCTTCGGTGTGGCCATATTGCTTCGAAAAATACTTCACAACGTCGAATTGGCACTTCATGCCGTTGAATTCGAAAATTTCACCATCGGCGGGACGTGTAAAGGTTTTTTGGCCTCGTATAACCATGGTCTCAACCTCGGCGACTCTTTGCTGGACGTCCGCCAAAACGACGCCGCCGTTTCCAGGTGTCCCAAAGGGACTGAGCAGAATCAGTGTTATTGCCAATGCGACGACCGCCGCGGCCGAATATCTTGTCACTTTACTTTCCATGATAAACCTCCATACATTGTGAATTGTGGTTTTTACATTCCGGCCGGAATCCCTGAAGCCATCCCGCAATAAGCGGGCTTCGTCAGGGTGTTTCTCGGCCCATTTCTTGAAATCGAATTTCGCCGGCTCGCGGTGCACAAGCCGTGACAGCAGGGGATCCAGCCATTGATTGTTCTTGTCATGCTTCATGGCATCTGTTACCTCCTGAAGCCTTTGCCCGCCAGGTACACGGCGAGCCTTTTCTTCGCCCGGCGAAGCCTTCCGTCGATTGTCTGCTCCGTGGCCCCGAGGACTCCGGCCATTTGCTCGTAGCTCATCTCGTTATAGAACCTCAGAAAAATCACCTCTCGAAGAGGCTGCGGCAGTTGCTTCACGGCCTGCTCTAAGATCGCCTTTCGATCATCGTCCGGACAATCGCACTGCTGCGCCGGGCGGTCCGGAATGGGTTCTTTTTGCCGCCGGAGCTCCCGGAGCATGTCCTTAGCCACATTCCGGCAGATCGCCGCGACCCAGGAGCCGAAGCGCTCGGGCTTTTTGAGCCTCGCGAGCTGCCGGCACGCCTCGGCCAGCGCTTCCTGGGCGGCGTCCTCGGCCAGGTGGTGATCCAGCAGGACCGAATCGGCCACCGCCACCAGCGAAGGGTAGTACCGGCTGCACAGCTCGCCGAAGCTCTCCGGGTCTGCCTGCAAGGCCCGCCGTACGAGAATGTGGTCTTCGAAGTCCGTCATTTGTCAAATATCATGTCTCTTCCGTCACCTTGTGCCGGACTCTGTACGTCTGTAAGTAAGTCTCGATTAGAAGCTAAAATCGGCGCGGAATCTACAAGAAATCTCCAGGAAGAGCCATCCCCATCCCGATAGCGACAATTGGAATGAGGCTGCCACCCGATGTCTCGCGTTTTGGGTGATGCTGATTGCCAAGAGAGACGGATGGATTCTTGCCCCTGCTTTCGCAGGGGTGATAATCTTTCCCAAGAATAACAACACGCAGGCATCGGTAGGGTGTGCAACTTGTTGCACACGCGGATTCAGCCTGATCCGCGTGGGCAAAAACAGAATTTGCCCACCCTACAGTTTGCAGGAATGACAACGAGCGACGTGACAGTGGCCGGATTACAGGGAGATTCCGACGTCGTCGAGGAGGATGGTGCCTTTGTCTGAGCGGTCGAACAGGAAGCGGATGGTGCGGAGTTTGGCCGGATCGAATGAGGCGTTGTCTTCGATAAAGCGCGCCATGGGAATCTGGTAGGTCTGGAGGAGGCGTTCGGCGGGCTCGTCGTTGAGAGTTTTCTCCAGCCACATCCATTTGAACAGCCTGATCGTCAGGGCCGGATGAATCAGCCCGACGGCGTCCAGCGGCATCCGGCTGGCGTTTCCATCCGTGTCGGCCAGCTCGATGGTCAGATCGAGCGGCTCAGCCTGCTGCACGTCCTCCGCGGCGACGGACAAAGCAAGCTTCACGTCCCGGTTCACGCCGAGGTCCTTTACAGCCTCCGGACTCAAGTCAATCGTGTACGATCCGACCTTCGCAGGCATGGATTCGTCTTTGTCCTTATCCTTATTATCCCATTCCAGAACGACGGCCGAGTTTTCCCGGCTGGGGCCGTCCTGCGTACGAGAGGGAACTGCCGCTTCCTTCCATGTCACGAGGTTCTCGCCAAGCAGCTCTGCGCCCGGGATCGTGGCGGTGGTGACGTCGAAATCCTCTTCGAAGCCGGCGATGACCCTGAACGTGGAGTCCTGGTACCGGTTGACGTAAATGCCCCCGGGCAGCCAGGCCCCGGCGTTTCGCACGTCTGCGAAAATCGGCAGGTACTTATCCTTGCCGTTCAGCGTCGCTTCGAGAAAGGCGGAAATGAGCACCTTTGCAACCCGGCGCTGTTTGGCGGCGCCCAGGATGGGTTTTTCATTGATAGTCCAGATCGCCGGCGCAGTCACGGCGTCGAGGTTGCCCCAGTCCGTATTGAACCGGCTGTGGTTGGCCTGATAGACGTAGATCGCGGATTTGAAGCGAAAGTCCCCGCCGGTGAAGCGCACCCGGTTGAACTGCCACAACCCCATGAACGTCCTGACGTCGGAATCGTGCCCGCCCTGGATGACCAGGTAATTGACTTCCTCCAGCGTGGTCGGATGGCCCGCCGGCTTGTACTGGCCGTCACAGGGTGCGATGGCGACGACCGAGCGGATTGAGAAACCGTAGTCGAACTGTATGTTGGCGTCGTCGGGGTAGCGCGTAAGCTGGTTGAACGCCGCCGCGTGGACGGCCGCTTCTCCGCCGCGAGAATGCCCGATCAGCGCGATTCGGTCCATATCGACCTTACCCTGAAACTCGTGGCCTTCCGTTTCGTTCCACCGTCTCCAGACCCTCAGATGCTCCAACAAAAGGAACGCACGGGCGTCATTTTCACCTGCGAAGTCCTGATTCAGAAAATTCTCATCGACCGAGACGGTGATAAAGCCCCGGCTGGCCAGCAGCGTGCCTAAGTAGTCGTAGCCCCTGTCCGAGAAGCGCTTCATGGCGTGGTTGCCGTGCACAATCAAGACCAGGGGAAACGGCCCGGGTCCATCCGGAAACCATACGCGCCCGTTCAGCGGCAGATGCTTGAAGTCGAATCCCCAGTATCGATCAAGCTTATCGAAGAAGCCCATGAATGGTCCGGCGTTGACCGGATCGGTTTTGAAGTCAACGCCTTTGCCGTATTCCTTGCGGTGCTTGTCGTCGCCGCTTCCGTAGAAATAGGTGCGATACGTGTAAGGGCCGTCCAGAGAAGGGTTCGGCGCGGCGACCGGCGCCATGCTGTAATCACGCATATAGGACATATCGACTAAGTGCGCCGCCGTGCCGCAACCTCCGAGAAGCACCGGCAGCAAAACCACCGGCGCGAGCCGGCGGAAGATGACTTTGAGGTTTTCTTTCTTGTCGGACATTTTCACCTTGTTGAGCGGATGTATTGCATCTGATGATAGAGGAACTCACAGGGGCAGGTCGCGCCGCGACCATATCACGCCGCCCAGCACCGTCGAGACGGCAAGGAGCGCTATGAGCACACCCATGTCTGCGACGGGCCACGCCGATTTCTGGAACATCTCCGGGCCTTCAACATAATGGAAAATAGTGATTGGCTCCAGAAACTTCATTCGAGGCCACCACGCGGCGATAATCGAGGCGAAATAGTTTATGACCAGATACGCGACCGTCAGGCCCACGGCGTTGCCTCGCCGAAAACAGGCGGCGGCCAGCAGGGCGATTCCGCCGACCGCACTGGCGAGCAGGCCCCCGACAAACGCTCTCTTAAAGAAAGGATACAGCGGCACGGTCTGGCCGAATTCATACAGGCTGGTGGCGGCCACGGTTCCCAGGAACATCACCAGCACCAGAGCGAACATGCCCGTCACGGTGATGAGTCCCGCGCAGATATAGATGTGCGTCTTCGTGGCGGCACGGCTGAGAATCAGCTCCATCGTCCCTCCTTGCACTTCCCCGGCGAGCAGGCCCGTCGGGACCCCCACGGCAAAAAGCATGTACAACGTCAGAACCAGAGGATGGTGATAGCCGATTGCTATCAGCCCCGAAAGGTTGCCGGCGCGCAGCGATTCGCCGCCCAGGAGCGTCTTGATGAATGACGGCAACACCTCCAGAAACTGAAGGAAGGTTTGTACATTTTCGTTGTCGTGCACGATACCGCACATCGCAATCTGAAAAAGAAAGATAATCAGCGCCATCAGACCCCAGACCGGCAGGATGCGGAGCGTCCAGAACTTCAGCAGCGGCAGGGGGAATCGAACGCGATGGTTAATCTTCACGGGCACCCTCCCATCGATAGAATCACAAGCGGTTGTGCGACCGCCGCGAGAAGCTCGTGCGGCTTGGGCTTTCCCGCATTGGCGGCATCGTTCGAGCCGACGCCAACCATGAGGTCGAACCGCTCGCCGTAGCGGCGCCCGTCCGCCGTCACATCCAAAGCAATAAGCTGCACAACGGGGGCAGCGCCCGCGGATGCTTTCAGTTGAATCGGGAATGCCTTGCGGGATTCCCCGGGAAGCTCCCCCTCAAGCACCGCCGGCTCGGCGATGACGCCCGGCGGAGTGTGTATCTCGATGCGATGCTTCTGGCTGCTCTTGCGGAAGTTGCGCACGTGCACGTTTACCTCGGCGCTTTGACCGGGACGCAGCGTGGTCCGGTACGGCTCGGCGCGCACCCAGAACGGGTCGAACCCGTATCGATAGTCCGGATCGCAACTGAGCGACTGGAAGGCATCGCGCATTTCATAGGACCACGTGCCGAATCGCTCGATGAACTGCGCGGGATGGTCCATGACGAAGGAATGGCCGCCCACCATGATGTCGGGTTTCAGGCGATGAAGGTATTCGGCGGCATAAATGTAGCCCTCTTCGAGGATGGCGCTGTTGTGGGCCACCATGGCCTCATGGCCGGTCTGATTGGGGTCGTCGGGGTCGCCGAACAGGTTGTCGCCGGTAAAGGCGACCTTTCGGCCGTCGATCTGCCCGTGCATGCACAGCGCGAATTCGGTCTGGCCGGGCATCCAGTCGATCGTGAACTTGTAGCCCTCCCACTCGAAGGTCTCGCCGGGCTTAAAGGCTCGATCGACCTTCACGCCGTCGAAGCCGGCGGCGTAGGCCTGGATGGGAGCGGCGTAGTCGAAGCGCTCGGGGTGTTCCATCGTGTCCACCATGTTGTCCAGTGCCCATATCTTCGCGCCCCATTTGTCGCGCAGGTGCGGCCCTTGCAGGAAATGGTCGCCGTGCATGTGGGTGATAATCACTGCGTCGATGGCTTTCAAGTCAAAGTGCTGTCGCAGGCCCTCGAGCGATGCATCGAGGAATTTCACGTCCAGCAGGCCGCAATCGACGACCAGCGCCCGGCCGCTGTCGGCAAGAATCAGCCCAAAATTAGGCCAGAAATCCTTCCGCTTGAACTTGAACAGGTGAGGTGAAATCTGCGCCACATCCCTGATGACCGTCGGTTTGGAGACTTTGTCCTGGTAGGCATTGGAGGCAGTCTCAACGCCGTAGCCACGTACGTAGAGCTTTTCCAGAAGACGCAGCTTCTCGGAGTAATCGCGCAACTGCGGCCCGGGGTCGCGTACGACCGGCCCGTGGGATGGCAGCAGCCACGCAGGGTCCGCGTCCGTCAGGAGCGTAGCGGACTTTTGCATCGCATGAATACCGGCGGCGAAGCCGTAGTCCCATTCGGTGTCGAACCACGTGTGCATCTTCGCGCCGTCGAGCATGACATCGCCGCTGAAGGCCAGACGGCGGCCATTCAACTGGACCTGGTAAGTCATTCCGGCCGGACTATTACCGGGCGTGTGCAGGCATGCGATATCCAGATCATGCCAGCGGAAGGCCTCTCCGGGCTTGAGGGCCCTGTCCCAAAGGATCGGCGAGATGGGCGGCCGAACGTAGCTGGCGCCATGGATGGTGAATGGATCGTTCAGCCGTACCTTCATTCGCCGGAAATCGGTCGGCCGCTCGAACAGCGCCTGCTCGCCCTCGGGCCCTGCGAGTTTTACGCCGGAACCGGCCAGCCGCGGCGCGCCCTGGCATTGCTCACGGTGGTGGTGGGTGAACAGGACCCACTCGAGACGCGTCACGCCGATGTCCTTCAGATGATCGAGCACGCTGCCGTCACCCAGGTCGATAAGCAGGGCCGCATCGCTGCTGCGAAGCACGTAAACGTTGCAGGTGTCCGACCACTCGAACAGATCGGGGAAGGTCTTGACGTCAGGCTGGACAAATCCGGCGGGCGGAACTGCGTCCGACTGGAGCGGCCGGTCTGCCGGCGCTGCTGTGACCACGACGCTGCAGATAGCGATCTGAAACAGAAAAATGACCAGCGCCGTCAGGCCCCGGACGGGCAGGGTGCAGAGCGTCCGGAACCTCAGCAGCGGAAGGGGGGATCGAATGCGATGATTAACCTTCACGGGCACCCTCCCGGCGGTAGTATTGGATAAAGGCGTCCTCCAGCGACGTCTCGGGCGTGGCGATGCGATCCACGGGATACTGGGCGAGCCACTTGAGCACGCCGTCGGCGGCGCCCTGGTACGATAAATCGAGCGAGACCGCGTTGCGCCGGACCACGCACACTCCCGGCAGGACATCCGCGGGCGGGGCGGGAACCTGGGCGCCCTTGAGAAACCAGACCCGCAGGCGCCTCTGACCCTGCTGGACGATGTCGGAGATCGGGGCCAGCTCGATCAGCCGGCCTTCGCGTAGTATCGCAGCCCGGCCGCACACGGCGGCCACCTCGCTCAGGTCGTGCGAGGACAGCAGCACCGTTGCCCCCGCCTCGGCCGCTTCGCGAATCAGATCGAGCACGACCTGGCGCACGAGCGGGTCCAGCCCGATGGTCGGCTCATCCAGAATGAGCACTTCCGGCTGATGCTGGAACGCATAGATGACCCCCACTTTCTGACGGTTGCCTTTCGAGAGGGCGCCGACCCTCCGATCCAGGTCCAGGTCGAGTCGCTCGGCCAGCTCCTCCTGGCGCTTGTCCACTTCGTCGCCGTTGCCCAGTCTGGCCAGGAGTCTGAGTGACTTGCGGGCCGAGCGCCCGGACCAGATACGAAACTCGCCCGGCAGATAACCCACCTGCGCATGCTGCGTCGCGCGGCCCGGCTCAACACGCTGACCCAGAACGCGGCACTGCCCGCTGCTCGGCCGCAGCAAGCCCATCAGGCAGCGGATGGTCGTCGTCTTGCCCGAGCCGTTCGGTCCCAAGTAGCCGAAGATCTCGCCCCGTTCGACACTAAAGGACAAGTCTTCCACCCCTCGGGCCGAACCGTATCGTTTCGTCAGTCTCTCGACTTCAATCGCCTTCATAAAGCCTTTGCTTTCAGCACACATTGGGACGCATTTTCCCTTTCCGCGTGCCGCCTGTCCAGCAGAAACCACGTCACCGCTCGGATTTCCATATCAGCTCATTCTATTGTGCGATCCTTTTGTTTTGCCTCCTTGAGAGCCTCAAGATAAGCCAAGGACTTTACGCTTCCCTCTCGAATGATAGTAAACCCTTTGAAGTGTGCAGCGAGGTCGGCCTGCTCGAAAAACGGAGGATTAAAGAAACCGTTTCGTGCCCCAAAGTGTCTCACGAACCAGTCGGAGAGTTTTCTGGCATCCTTGACATAACCGCAGGCAACGAGCGTTCCCTGTTTGCGAAGGACTCTTGCGATCTCGGCTGCGGTCCGCTGTTTATCCGCAAAGACGTGCCATCCGTTCATGGAGAGCACAAGATCGACGGCGTCGTTTCTGAGCGGCAGGTTGGCTGCATCGGCCCTGAGAAGGAAAACGTTCTTCAGACCATCACGCTCAAAACGCTCGGCGGCCGTTTTCAGAATGTTCATCGACAGATCAACGCCGATGATTATGGCCTTCGGAAATTTTGCGTAAAAGGGACTGGTAAAGACTCCCGTCCCCACCGGTACGTCCAGCAGAACTCCTTCAAACTCGGACGGCAGATAGGACAGGACCGTATCAGCGTACGTGCGGTCATCACTGAATCCCCAGACGACCGTATTGCAGATTCGCGTCAGCATGCGCGGGCGTGTTAATATCGCATCATAGCGGTCCGCAACTTTGTCGTACGCCATCGAAACCTTGTCCCGCGTTGAACCACAGAAATCGACCACGCCGTCGATAACAGGATAGGTTATATCCGAATGCTCGACGAGCACGGTTTTGGCATCGCTATCGAGCTGGAGCTTGCCGCCCGTTCTCGGGCATCGAAGAAGGTCTATCCATTCCACCATGTATCTCCCAATGCCGCCAGGCGGAGCCGGCGATGAGCAGGATTGCCACAACGACTGTACTCCAAAGCCACGCCGGACCAAACATCCGCGCCGTACGAGTGTATTGCCGGTATGGCTCCGGAAACCGCACGCTCATATCGTACTTCTCCTCGATCAGAGCCTGCATGACGAGTATGCCAAGCAACGCGGGGAACATCAACAGGCCGTCCGGATTGCGGGTGACCAGCGCTAAACCGAGAGAGACCCAGAGGATCCCGGCGTAGATGGGATGCCGGAAGTATCGGTAGGCGCCCGACGTCAACAACCCTGCCCGACCATCCTGGAGACCGAGGGCTTTTCGTTGCCGGACGGACATGGATCCCAACGCGATGCCGAGACATATCAGGACCGATCCAACCGCGGCAAAGCCGATGCGAACGCCTGGATGCGCCAGCCAGGCGGGGCGGTGATCCCATCCACCCGCAGGCGGTAGAGCCGCAATAAGGTAGCAACACGCGTTGTATGCGACCACAAGGAGAATGTTGAAAGGCCAACTCTCAATGACCTTCCCATGTCTCTTGCGCTGCCTGATCATGCAGAAACCGATCGAGGTCATGGCCACCAACCCAACAAGCAGAATCAGTCGTGCCGTCCACATGCCATTTCTCCCTGCACCTCAATAAGTAGACAATATGAAACTGCCGGTCCTCGACGGAAGGACCGGCGTGTAGGGGCGGGTCTCAAACCCGCCCGTACCGTATCCGTCAAGACAGCAGGTCGTTCGCCAGGCCAATCGCGATCTCTCAGATTGGCCATCCGCCCACAGGGTCTCGACCATTCTCAGGGAGCCATTCTATATCGAAGACCGAATGAACGCGACCTGCGCGCCACAGAAACACAAAACACTGTAAAGCACAAGGACCAGGCACTGTGACAGGTGCGTCGAGACCACGGCGGAGATCGTTGGCCTTGGCACCCTAAAGGGCGGTACAAGCTTGCTGTCTATGACCCACAGTTTCGTCTTATCACCTGTTCTCTCAATATACTCACCCACGTTCGCGGCGTACTGGCGACGGAATCGAATTGTGGCGAGGCGAAACGCGTGCTCACTTTCGATCCCTGTATGCGCCAGATCGCTCGCCAAATAGGTGAAGGTCGCCGACGGGGACATGAGCGAGAGATACTGAGCCAGCCTGGCCTGGGCGTCCATCTGGTTGAAAAACGCCTCCCAGACCTTCGTCAGCTCCTGGGCGTAGAACGTCCTGCAATGGTCCAGCCAGATGGCCTGGTACTCTATTTTGTTCTCCTCGCTCAAAGCCTCGTAGTTACCGCCATGCGCGTCGAGGAACTTGCGTTGTTGGGCGTGCGCCGGCCGAGCGTTCTCCTGGGTGAGTGCGTCGGCCTGCCGCTGCACCTGATGGAACGCGGGTATCGGATATAATTCGGCCGCCACAAAGGGACTGAAATTGGGCACGACTAAAACCAGAAAGACCCAGATCGTCATCAGGGCAGTGAGCGTCGTCCGGGGCTCTGGCGTTACGCAGGAAACGAACACCCCCAGCATGAAGTACACGGCGACGCTGAGCATCGCCAAGACAAACAGCCAAAAAGACGCTTCCCAATCGGATGCGCGAAAGCCAACGTCCGGATGAAGATAGAGAACCAGAACGACCGCGCCCAACGCGGGAAGCACGGAGACGACAAAGCTGAGGTAGCTGCCGAGAAACTTCGACAGCAGTAACAGGGCGCGCCGAACCGGATTGGCCATCACCAATCGCAGCGTTCCCCGCTGCCGTTCGCCCGAGATGGCATCGTACGTGAAGGTGAAGGCCAGCAAACTGCCAACCACGTTGATGAAGAACACAAAATCCAAATGAGAAAGCATGTCCCTCAAGAAGTTGTGGACAAACTGGCTTTCTCCGAAATAAGCCCCCTCATAGACGGTGTTGTGAGAACGCAACGAGAGGTTTTCATCCAGTCCGGAGGCCAAGACGCGCAGGCGGGGAATCTCTCGACACACCCAGAACCGGTCCCAGCCCCCCGGCGTGTAGAACCCCTCGCCGATGAGCGGCCCGTACTCCCTCTGCATCAGGCCGCAATCGGTGGCCAGTATGTAGGTTGCGGGAACCAGCAGCAAAAACGCCAGGGCAAAGGAGACGTAGAATCGGACGTTCAGGACCTGACCGAGCATCTCTTTGTGAACCAGAGTCAAGAGCATCGCCTTATCACCTCACATCGTAACGCAGAAAAGCCACATGGGCTCCCGTGAACAACAGCGCGTTCCACGAGAGCAATAAAATCAGGTCGTTGGCTATTCCCAGAACGCTCTGCTCGAGGCGGAGGGGGGGCAGCGACAGTTCGGTGGGTCTGCCTCGTCTGCGCTCTCTATCCCAGTCAGCAACCTGTCGGCGGAAATTCTGCGCATCCGTGATGCCTGTTTGCGCCAGCGTCGTCGAGGCATACACATAGGAGGCGAACGGGGAGAAACGTGAGAGATTCTCCGCTATTCCCATTTGTGCGTCTACCGTAGCGATATACTCATCGTCCATTTTCCACAGGGTCTCCTGACTGTCCTCGACGCTTCCCTGCTTGACCGCCCGCTTGTGGAGCCCAAACGTGAAGTTCGGTTGGACGGGCCTGAGTCCTTTCGCCGCTGAACAGCCGATTCTCGGGGCCCCCAAAACCCACAACGCCCAGACGGACAGCACAAGGATAAGAGCCGTGGCGGGCTGGTGAGTCAGCGTGGAGGTCAGCAGACCCAGCGTGAAGAAGATCAGCAGATAGATGAGCGAGAGTCCGATAATGCCCGCTATGCGTATCCAGTCTTCGGTCTGCAACGGCACGCCGGAGGATACGGTCAAAAAAACAAGCATCAGCAGCATCGCAGGACAAAGACTGATCAAGAGACTGATATACCCGCCCAGCCATTTCGCGAACAGGAGCGTCGGCCGGCGAATCGAGTAACTCATCAGCAGCGAAAGCATATGAGTCTGCTTTTCCCCGCAAATCGTCCCAAACGAAAGGAAGGTCGCGAACGCCGAAAGCACCACGCCGACGATATAGACGAAGTCGGGGGTCGCGAACAGAGCAAACAAGTGTTGTCCCTGGGCGAAACCATACAAGTGCCGCCCCTCGGCGGAACGCCCGCCCACGTGGGCAATGGGTTCTTCTTCTGGTTGCCAGCCGGTGATGTTCAGCGACCGTCCCATCACCTCGTCAACACCTCTGGCCATGACGCTCAACGGCTGAGGTCGCTTGGCAAAGGAGAGGCGTGTCTGCAACTGTTCCTGCGTCACTGCGGCCATCTGGGAGTTATATCTCTCCAGCCGGCGTTTGTAATCGTCCAACATCAGAACGATGCTCGTCAGGCACAGGACGACACACAGGACGCTCGCCAGGACGTAACGGCTGCTCGTCAAGTCTTCCAGCAATTCTCGTTGGATCAGTGTCCATAGAAGACGCATTTCGGCTCCTCTATTCGATAGGCAACCACGCCCGTACCCTATAAGTCTGCCTTAAGGCCCATGGTTCGGCGCAAAAAATCCCGCACGCCCGCCTCAAAATGAAGGCCAGATCGCTGATCTTTTATTTCTCTTCATTATTCCACTGCTGTATAGCCGGGCGGAATATTCGGCTCGAAAATGCCCGGCTCAAGCTCCACGTCCCACTGGAATTGGTCTCCCGTTACCTTAACCTCTACGGCTTTTCCGCCCGTAAAGAAGGTAATGTGTCTGTCGCTGATGACTAACTCGGCCTCATATCGGAGGGGTAGAGAAGTCTCGACATCAATCCACAAGCGTGCCGTCAGACTGTCAAACGCAACGGGGACAAGTGCTCCTGCAATCCTGGAATTTTTAATCTCGAAACCCTCGGCCTCTCTGCCGTCAATTTTACTGCGACCTAATTTCGTGGTTTTTTCAGACTTCACCAGCTCAACAATGGCCTCGACGCTCCGTCCGCCGATGGCACGCTCGGCTTCGGTCAGCTCCCTACGCTTGTACTGCTTGAATAGCGGCGCCACATCGAGATACACATTTTCTTCGGGAAGCCAATAAGCCTGATGCAGCAGGAGGTCCTCCTTATTGTACATGGCCTCCATACCTCCATATTCCAGAGAGTAATACCTTACGGCGTCTGACTTCAGAAAAGGAAGTTCTTCCCCATTGCAGGCAATGACTCGCTGCTCGTGCCACACGGCAGAGCTGGCGGACTGGATACTTCTGATCACGTCAGCCAGCGCGACGCCGCTTCCATCAATCGAACCGCCGAAGTAAATCATACTCACCATGATCGCTATAATGATCAAAGCGGCGGAGCTTAATTTTGTAATCTTGCTTGTCATAATTGTTCTCCAGATATTGGAATGAGCTGCTGCCCATTCAACCTTTCTCGATTGTGAGTGTACCTCCAGCGCATCGTTGAGAGTCCTTTTGTGCATTTCGGCACTGGCCTTGCAACGTACGTTTTTAATGAACTTCTCTATGTTCTCTGCGGATCTCATCGTATGACCTCGCCATTTAAGAGTAATCGCAGCTTGTCCAATCCGTAGCGGTACCGGCTGCAGACTGTGTTGGTCGAAACACCCTGTAATCTGGCAATTGCCCTGAACGTCATGTCACCTCGTAAATGCAGCACGATAGTTTCTCGTTGCTCGTATGGAAGACTGCCCATTGCCCGTCGCAGCCGATCCAGCTCTTCGTCCCGTATGACCGCTTGAGACGGCTGCTGCACGTCCGATTCGGCCGGATTGGCCTCATTGAGTCTGACGCGATGCCGTTGCATAGCTCTGATTTTGTCACGAGCGAGGTTCACAACACATCTTGTCAGGTAACCTTTAAGGTTACCGTTCAGCTTCAGCTTATCGGCCGATTGAGCAAACGAAACGAAAACATCATGCACAACATCTTCGGCGGAGCCGACATCGTACAAAAGACTGATTGCCGATGCTAACAAATGCTCCTCGTATTTCTCGTAGATACGGCATAGCGCTTCGTTGCTGCCTTTCTTAAGCTTCCATATCAGCAGCCTGTCTTCCATTTGGTTATGATCTGAACCAGTTAACAGAACGATCGTTCATCACTTGCACTTAATACGATTAAGCCACCTGTTTTTGTCTATAAAAAAGTATTCTTCCGGAGATTTATTATCGTAAGCAAATAGACCTGCCGGCCCCCTGGTGCGAAGCCGGCAGGATATGCATAATCTTTAGGGCGATAGTTTCCGCCTACTGGCCCTTGATTTTGGCGATGTACTGCCGAGCATCCTTGAGGGGGAATTTGTCGGGATCGCTGAGTCCTTCATTTGAAGTCAGACAGCTCTCAAAGGCTTCCAGAGCCTTCTGGTTTTGTCCCTGACCCATGTACGCGCTCCCGAGATAGAAATATATCCACCCGAGTCCTCTGCGGAGCGAATATTCTCTGATGGCCGCCAGGTAGGTCTCGATCTCCTTATCATATTCACCGAGCCTGTCGTGACAGAGGCCGACCATCATCAAGGACTCCACGGCAAGATTCAGATGCGGGCACTTGTCGTGGGTCTGCTTGTACAGCGCCATTGCTTCGGCATACTTGTTCTGATTGTGGAAGAGATCTTCGGCCTGCTTGAAGAGGGTGCGGCATTGCTCGATGTCCTCCTGGGTAATAACCTTTGCTCCCGGGGGTATCTGGAATTCAAAGAAGTCATCAGAGATGTCCTGGTTGTAGATGACCGTCCGCCCATCGAACTGCGGTTCTCCCTTCTGCTGGAGGTTCATCCACATCTTGCCCCGCTCGATGAGCTTGGTTTGCGTATCCACGACGAAGGAAATCGAGGTGTTGGACGGCCGATAGCTGCACGTCACGTGGACCTGCTCTTTGCCGCTGGCCGGGTCCGTCACGACAGTCTGTTTCCAATCGTCTGTGAACAGCCTCAGTGTCTCGACGACTTTGCCCGTCAGCCAGGGGCTGACCTGGGCGGCCTGGTACCAGAATTTTAAGTCTTCAATCTCACGCCCCTGTTTGGTAATCAGGACGACCTTCTCCCGGGGCCAGTAGAAAAAGACCGTCTCGTCCTCAAGGCGGGCCACCATGGTCACCCTCTCGCATTCAAGGCGCATCGCGCCCAATTCCGATGCCCCATCCGGACACCGAATCCAGCAATTGAAATCCAGCGGCTCGGACCAGTAGTCCATCACGCCCGTGATGTGCAGGTTCCTGAGCTGTTTGATCGCTTCAATAGTTTGCTCGAATGACCAGGCCGTGCTGCCGGAGCCGCCCCAGGTCATGATGACGAATGCCGCCGCGAGGACCGCCGCGGCCGTTGTTAGTTTTGCTGCTCTTGTTCTCATGATTCTTCTCCAGTGAGAGATGCGATGGACCGTTTGATGAGCGGCCACCGCCTCTCTCATGCTTGTGGAGGCATCGCTGAGGATACGCTCGTCCATCCCGGCCGGGGCCGCCGGCTCGGCGGACTGCTGAAATGTCCTTCGCAGAAGCTCTTTGATTCTCTCGGCTCGATTCATAGTGCCACCTCGCCATTCAATAGCGACTGCAATTTCGCAAGGCCGTAACGGTACCGGCTCGCAATGGTATTGGCCGATTCGCCGGTTTGCCTGGCAATCTGGCGAAAACGCATCGCGCCCAGCACGTGCAGGACGATCACCTGGCGCTGCTCGTCAGGCAGTTGAGTTAGGGCCTGAGCGACAACAAGACGTTGCTCGGTCCGTCCCGCAGCCTCGCAAGGCCCCGCATCGCTTGACGGCCCCGATTTGACCTCGCCAGGCCATCCAGCGGCGGCGTGCCTGCCTTCGCGATTGACGTTCCGTGCCCGATTCGCAACACAGACGGCTAAATAGCCTTTGAGCGAACCGTTCAGACGGAACCGTCCGGCCTGTGACGCGAACCGGACAAAGACATCGTGGAGCACGTCCTCGACGGCCGCCGGGTCGTTCAGCAACGCCGCTGCAACGCTCAGCAGAGCCGGTTTGTACTTCTCGTAAATGCGGCGCAGTGCGTCCCTATCCCCTGCATTGAACCTCCGGGTTAGTACTCTGTCTTCTCTCACAATGGGCCTGCCCTTACTTCCGTGAGTACTCACACGTCATAATGGAAACACGCCAGGCGGCGTTTTTAGTCTATTCGATTCGGCCTGTTTCAGGACATTATGCAAAGACCGGCAGAACAATAGCAAGTGCGAAACCGCAACCGGCCCGCTGTCTGAGTAGCTCGAATCGAAAATACGGACTTTCATGCTTGCCATAACTGGCCCCATGCCCTACAATGACAGGATGCATACTTCTGTTCTTGGGCGTTCACTGTTGTCTCGTAGTATGCTAAGGGACTTTTACGGTGAGAAATGCCGATGAACGAAACAGGCGAGAAAGACGAGAATCGGCCGGATGAGGGAGAATCTGTTCCCACATCGAGCTCTGGCCCTGGGATGGTGGGCCTTGGGGAGCAGATTGGCCGCTATAAGCTGCTGAGAGTCCTGGGTGAGGGGGGTTTTGGGATCGTCTATCTGGCGGAGCAGCAAAGGCCGATGAAACGCCAGGTGGCGCTGAAGATCATTAAGCCCGGCATGGATTCTGCACAGGTCATCCGGCGCTTCGAGGCCGAACGTCAGGCCCTGGCCCTTTTAGATCATCCTAATGTCGCCCATGTTTATGATGCTGGAGCGACTGACGCGGGCCGACCCTATTTTGTCATGGAATACGTCAAGGGCGTACCCATCACAGAGCACTGCGACCGCCAGAGGCTCACCATCGAGGAGCGTCTCAAGCTGTTTGTGAAGGTCTGTGAGGCCATCCAGCATGCCCACCAAAAGGGCATCATCCACCGCGATATTAAGCCTTCGAACATACAGGTATGTATTCAGGGCGAACAGGTTGTTCCCAAGGTTATTGATTTTGGGGTCGCCAAGGCCCTTAGTCAGCCGCTGACCGAGCGGACGCTGGTGACCGAGCAGGGTCAGTTGATCGGCACGCCGGAGTACATCAGTCCTGAGCAGGCGGAGATGACGAACCAGGACATAGACACCCGCTCGGACATCTATTCGCTGGGGGTGCTCTTGTATGAGCTGTTGACGGGAACATTGCCTTTCGAGTCTCAGACGTTAAGGAAAGGCAGTCTTGAGCAGATGCGTGAGGTCATCCGCAAAGAGGAGCCCAGGACTCCGAGTACTCGGGTCAGTAGTCTCAATGCGGAGGCGTCAACAAGGTTGGCCGAGAGTTGTCACAGCGATGCGGACAGCCTTCGGCGCAAACTCCGTGGCGACCTGGACTGGATCACACTCAAGGCGATGGAGAAGGACCGGATGCGGCGTTATCAAACGGCGCATGCCCTGGCCGAGGACATCGAGCGCCACCTGAACAACGAGCCGGTCCAGGCCCGCCCCCCGAGCACACTTTACCGCTTCCAGAAGCTGGTGCGACGGAACAAGGCAGTCTTGGAAGGAGTCGGAGCGGTTGCGGTGACGCTCGGCGTGGTCGGCCTGGTTGCCGCGTGGTACTTCCATCGCCAAGCTGGGATCCGCTGGGCCAGGGACGAGCTGGTCCCGAAGATGGAGCGCCTCATCGCCGAGGGTGGCCGGGACAACTACGTCGAAGCGTACAAGGTCGCCACAGAGGCAAGGAAATATATACCGCGTGATGCCAAGCTTGCGGAGTTGCTCTCGAAGGTCACGGTCAACATCTCCATCCGGACAGAGCCCCCAGGCGCCACGGTCTACCTGAAGGAATACCAGGCTCCCGGGGACGAATGGGAGTATTTGGGCGTTTCACCGATCGAGAACACCCAACTGCCGGTCGGGTTCTTCAGATGGAAGATGGAAAAGGAAGGATATGAAACGGTCTTTGCAGCCGCCGCTACTTTTGATTTTGATATGAAAGTACGGAGCTGGATTACTGGAAATGATATTATCAGAGTGCTTGATAAGAAAGGAACCGTACCGCTGGGGATGGTGAGGGTCAAAGGGGAGTACGGGGTCGGCGACTTCTTTATAGACAAGTATGAAGTCACCAACGGGCAATTCAAGGAATTTGTGAGCAAGGGCGGGTACCAGAGGAGAGAGTACTGGAAGCACGCGTTCATCGAAGATGGGAAAGAGATAACGTGGGAAGAAGCGGTCAGGAGGTTCGTGGATGCCACGGGAAGACCCGGTCCGGCCACCTGGAAAGCTGGCGCCATTCCCGCGGGGCAGGAGAATCACCCGGTCTCCGGGGTCAGTTGGTATGAAGCCGCGGCCTATGCAGAGTTCGCAGGGAAAAGTCTCCCCACTGCCATTCATTTGGGCGTTGCTGCTAGAGGTGGGATGTCGGACGGCCTATTGAGATGCGGATTCTACCGGCGCTTGATGCCGATGAGCAATTTCGGTGGCGAGGGGCCGGCTCCGGTTGGGAACCATCCCGGGATGACGGCCTACGGAACTTATGATATGGCGGGGAACGTAAGAGAATGGTGCTGGAATGAGGCGCCGAAAGGCAGGGTGATCCGGGGCGGCGCCTGGAATGATGAATATTACATGTTCGCGCCCCGGAGTCAGGCTGCTCCTTTTGACCGTTCGCCCAAAAATGGTTTTCGATGCGTTCTCTACATCGATCCCGACAAGATCCCCAAGGGGGCGTTTGAGGCGATCAAAGTTGGAGAATACCCAGATCCCTATCAACAAAAGCCGGTGCCTGATTCGGACTTTCAGATATACAAAAAGCGATTTTCCTATGACAAGACTGACCTTGACGCCAAGGTTGAATTGAGGAACGAGACCCGGCAAGACTGTGTCCCGGAGAGAATCACCTTCAATGCGGCCTACGGTAACGAGCGGATGATCGCCTATCTTTTCCTCCCTCGAAGAGGCTCCCCACCCTACCAAACGGTCATCTATTTCCCTGGTGCTCTCGCCTTCTATGAAGGGCCCACCAAAGACCTGGATACGTACTACGAATTTGAAGACAAACTTTTGCCCATTATAAGGAGCGGCCGAGCCGTTCTCTTACCTGTCTACAAAGGGACGTTCGAACGCGAGGCTGATGACCTGGTGTCTGCCCCTGCGGATTCCTATAAGCATACCGAATGGATAATCAAGATGGTTCAGGATTTCAAGAGGAGCATAGATTATCTGGAGACCCGTCCGGATATCGACAGCAAACGACTGGCCTACTTCGGGTGGAGTTTGGGAGGAACTATGGGAGCCCTGCTCCCCGCCGTGGAGGACCGCATTGTGGCCAGTGTCCTGGGCGTTGGAGGTTTCGATGTGCTCGAGCTTCCTGAAGTAAGTGCTGTCACTTATGTATCGCGAGTGAGAATTCCAACGCTGATGCTCAACGGGAAGTACGACTTGGGCACCCCGTACGAGACGACGGTCAAGCCGATGTTCGATCTCTTGGGGACACCGGCCGACAAGAAAGAACTGAAGCTCTACGAGACGGATCACTGGCTGCCGCGGAATGAGTTGATCAAAGAGACCCTGGCCTGGCTGGACCGCTATCTGGGCCCGGTCAAGTGACTCAGCTTTCGGTCATTGGAATATCCCAATTGACCAGTCACCCTGGAGAGCAGACAATCGCCTGACAGGGGCGTTACATACCCGGCATCGAGAATCGAGAATCGAGAATGGTTTGGAGAGTCATACAGGTTGCTCCAACGGTGATGGGGCCGCTTCTTGGCCTACGGCGAGCCGCCGCGCGCATCAAAAAAGCCCCTTGCTTTTGGCAAGGGGCTTGGAAAGTGTTGTATCTCGGCCGGGGGCCTGTCACTTGGGTTCTATCAGCCGGCAGGCGAATCCCCAGGGGCCGCCATAGTTCAGGATTTTGAGCACAAGCTGATTGCTGCCTTTCTTGAAGGTCACGGGCACGCGGTCGCTGTCCGGCACGACGCCCCGGCCTGCCCGCTTTTCGTGAACGAGCTTGCCGTTGAGCCAGACCTTAATGCAGTCGTCGGAACCGATGCCCAGGACGGCATGGGTTTCCTCGGGCATCTCGACCCAGGCCCGGGCGTAGGCGACCACGAACCATTTGTCAAACGCCGCTGTCAGGTCTATCACGCCGTACTCTGAATATAGAGTGGTCCATTCGTAATCCGTTTCGCCGATTTTGATTTTGGGTTCGAACTGCGCCGGATTGAGTGACTCGGTATCGAAGAACTTATTTGACGCCTCCTCGTCCGGGAAATAGCTTTTTCCTTTCCAGGGGACATGGACAGGCCCAAGAAACAGCCATCTTCGCATGAACTGGCCCGGCTTGAGGCCCTGATACGTCGCCGCAGCCAGATCGGGTATGCCCTTTGATATGGTGACGCCGCCCGAGACCTGGCGGACTGCGCTGTCATCGCTCTGCGTTTTCTTGCGGCCGGCCTCCACGTTTTTCAGGTACCATTTGCCGTCCTGACAGGCCATGGCGACGGTCGCTTCGCAGAGCAGCGAACCTTCCCGGCACAGATAGACCGGGTGCTCATAGCCGTCTGCCGGTTTGTCGGGCCACGCCGGTGTGCCGAGAAATTGGAAATTGACCACAAGACCTGCCGCCCCCATCATCTGGTCCATCTGCCCGGCTACGATTTGCCGCACGTCGGGGGTAATAAGCTCCAGGAATTGCGTGGTGTCCTTATTCACGACAGCGCTGTAGAGGCTCAGCAAGGTTTCCAGCGGCGTCTTCTGACCCATGAACGTTCCGCCGGCTAATATCTCTGCGGTCCGGCGGCGGCCTTCCTGGACGACTTGTTCTTCCAACGGATCGCGCAGGCCGCGGTATTGCGGGGGAAGGTCGGCCAGGGTGGTCCCGTCCTTGTCCGGCCACAAGAAGGCAATATGATATGTGCCGTCTCCGGATGGGCCCGTGTAACTCCTGATGGTAACGGCGACACGGCCATCGACGTTGTCCGTGGTCGCCACCGGCCGGCTCGAATCGACAAAGATCGCCGAGGCGGGCAGGATGAAGCGAAAGTAATTCAGACAGTTTGGCGCGTTCCAGCCGGCCTGGAAATATCTTAGCGATCCGTCCTTGGGGATTCCCTGGCTTAACGGAATCTTGCTTGTACAGATGTATTTGAAGTTCTCGCCCGGCTCGACAGTATAGGGGTAGGATAGTGTGTATGTACCCAGACCGGGACTCGTCTTCTCTACGCCGAATTGCAGCAGGATGCCCCGAAGGTCGTAATACTTTGGCTCGTCGAGAATACTGACGCCTTCTATCAGGCACGTGTCACTTGGCCGGGACTTTGAATTCTGTATCTCGGCGAAGTAAGCCATCGTACCCAGATGCTCATTTTCGATTTTGATCACCTGGATACTGGAAGTGTCTATTTTCTCCCGCTGGGCTTGCTTCTCCGCCTCGACCCATTTGTAGATTTCCATCACGTCGTCCACCAGCGGGTCATCGACGCTGACGCTCGGATTCTTGTCCGGCGAGAGAACAGCCTTGCGGCCCGCCTCGACGGCGACACTTGTGGTGGGCGTTTCGGCGATGACCTTTCCCTTTTTCACGCTGACTTCTGTCTTTTGTGCGAGCAGAAGCGTCTGGGCCGCCAGCAGGATCGCGGCGCAGAAAATCACGGTTTTCGTCTTCATTGTATGTCTCCTTGTGCCCCCTCGACTGAGCAGGGGGGCGATTGTTCCAGTCTATTCTACAGTTACAGTGAACTCGGTTCCCAGCGCCTCCACCCGGCCATGCGGAGTGCTGATGAAAAACGGCGGATGCGGACTCTCCAGTGCGGCGGTCAATTCGCCGTGCTCGAGATAAAACTGCGTTTCGCCGTTATACGATTTCAAAACCAGCATGCTGTTCTGATTCAATTCAAGCGTGGACTCGTCGGCCCATCTCAGGATGCAGCCCGAATTGGCCGCGGCGTGAAATGCGTCACCCAGATAGATGTGTGAATCCGCCTTCAGGGCTTGCCACAAGCCTGAGCCTTCGTGTCTGACCAGGACCATTCCCTGAACATCGCCCACACCGATGGGCACTTCGGCTGTCACCGCCGGCGCGGTTTGTCCGGGGCCGCTAAATCTTCCCAGCGCGAAGCCGGCCAACACCCCGGCGGCTAATACGACAGCAGCCGCGACGGCGGCTCGTCTTCCCGCGAGCCAGGCCGTGCCCACGAAACGGCTGGATTCGACGGGAAGCTTCTCAAGTAGTGACGCCCTGACTTGCTCAGCAGCCGTCGAAGAGGAAAAAGCTTGTTTGACGGCGCTCTGCATGAGAACGCAGCGGTCGAATTCCTCGCGGCAGCGGGGGCACGCCTCTGCGTGAACCCTCAGTTCGGCAAGCTCGCTGTCGGCGATGAGTCCGTCGAGATACTTTTCGATAAGGTTTTTGTATTTCGTACAGTCGGTCATAGTTCGACCTCCTCTAAAAGGGGAGCAAGGTCCCTGCGTAATATCTTGTAGGCTCGGTGCAGCCGGACGCGGATCGCGCCGGGCCGTTTGCCCAGTTGCTCAGCTATCTGCACGGCCGAAAGGCCCGCCACAAACCGCATTACGATCAGGCTCTGAAACTTCTGCGGCAGCCGCCGGACCGCCTCTCGCACGAAATGAATCTGACGCTGCGTCAACCCGGGATTCGCCGGCTCCGCCGGCTTCGCATCGAGCTCATTCAGCGGCGTCGCCTTGCAGCCCAAGGCGCTCTTGCAACGAACGGCCCTTCGCATGCTGTCCGAGCACTGCTGCAGCGTGATTTTGCTCAGCCACCCGGCAAACCGCGATGGGTCCCGAAGACTGTGCAACTGGCAGTACGCCCTTATGAAACTCTCCTGAGCGACGTCTTCGGCTTCGGCGGGGTCGGCGATCCGGGTCAGCGCCATCGCGACGACCATCTTCCAGTACCGCTCGACAATCACCCCGAACGCCGAAGTCTGCCCGCTCAAGGCTAAACTTATGAGCTGCTCGTCTCGGGCCATCAGTTGTCTTGATTCATCTGCCATTGAATCCTTCCAGAGCGCAATCCGGCGTAATTCTACAGGATAGAACGCGGCAATGGCAGAAGCGTTACACCTGAAAATTCGTTACCTTCACCCCCGTGGCCGCCTTATAGGGGTAGAGAGACAGTGAAAACCGGCAAGTGAATAAAGATAAGGAGTGCTAACCATGAAACGGCTCATAGAAATTCTCGCCCTTGTGATACTGACCATGTCCCTGGCCGGCTGCGTCGTGGTTGACGGACACCACCATCAATGGCAGGGGCCCCAGGCCGTCATCGTCCCGCCGCCGCGATACGCGCGCGTTCCGCCGCCGCCGCCGCACTATCCCTACGACCACCACCATAGAGACTGGCCCGGCCCTCGCGGGTACTAAGGCTTGGCACAAGTAGATTTACGAATTGCTCCGGCAGAATTGCCGGACCGATTTCAAATCGAAAATCGCAAATCGACAATCTCCCGCAAGGGACGCCTTAGGCGGAAAATCTTTCGTCCTCCGTCGTCTGTCTTCCTACATCCCCAGTACAGTGAGCTGATTGAGCAGGCGTTCGTAGGAGTAGATCATCAGGTACAGGGCCAGGACCGTAACGGCGATGATGATAAGCGTGATGACGACTTTGGCCAGCGGTTTGTAGCGGGGATTCATCCAGACAAGCGGCAGGGCAAGCGGCCCGAGGCACAGCACGGCCAGAACGATGCTGCCGGTCGCAAAGTACCATTTCTTCGAGACCGGCGGCGGGGCGGTCCGGCTGCGGCCGTCCAGAAACTCGCCGCAGTACCGGCACTTGATCGCCTCGGCCTGGATCGCCTCGGCGCAGAACGGACATTTCTTCATGTCGCCCTGCGGCATCTCGTGCTCCTGCATTGCCTGTTCCGTACTTTCATACGTGACTGTTTCGGTCGCCATACTAACAGTTATCGGCTCTTTCGCCAAGCGCCTTGATCGAAAAGACAGAACGCAGGACACAGAATACAGGACACAGAATACAGGACACAGAATACAGGACACAGGATACAGGACACAGGATACAGCCGGGTGCGATGTTTCGCACCATTCATTTAGTAAATCGTAAATAGCCAATTGCAAGGGCCTCGGCAAAAAAACTGAACCTGCCCAACAAGACCAGAAAATGTACTGTATTCTAATTTCCCCCGGTCCAATTTTTGTGAATCGAATGCGCAAAATACCCGATAAAGACAGGGAACTTGCGGGCGTAGCATAACGGTAATGCGCTGGTTTTCCAAGCCAGTTAGAAAGGTTCAATTCCTTTCGCCCGCTTTATCCAGGCTGCATTTGAATTGCACAGAGTATCGAGAAGGCCGTCTCTACGCTCATAGGGTTGTTGGATCCCAAATCTTAGCTCTCAAATCGCAAATGACTTGGGCCACAGAGGCCACAGAGAGCACAGAGCTAAATCAGCGAATTAGAGAATTGGTGATTGGTCATCTTGTTATCCTGTCGAAAATTTAGCCACAGAGGGCACAGAGGACACAGAGAAACAGTCCATTTATGACTCAGCCATAGTCAATCGAAAATCGTCAATCGCAAATCGTAAATGACAAGCTATCCCGTTATCCTGTCAAAAACTTAACCGCAGATGGACGCGGATTCACGCAGATTCTTCAACTTCATTATTCGACATTCGATGTTCGATATTCGCCGAGCACGCGGTCCGTGTCGTTCGGGCCTGCGCGCGCAGGCGTCCCGAGTGCCAGCGAGGGACCTGCCCTTGCCCTCCTGTATTCTGTGTCCTGTATTCTGTCTTTTCCCTTGCTTTTCCTGCTCCGGCGTGCTAAATTCGCACCTTGAGCGGCGTACAGCACGAAGAGATAATTTGGGAAACGGCGAAATGGCGGGGAAATTGCCGGTTTGAGCGAAAGAGTAAGCGATGGCTGATGTGGTGCATATTTTCGGCAACGATACGATGAAAATTATTGAGGTCGGAGTGTAGAAGATGCACTTGCTTTTTATTGACGAATCCGGTTCGCTGTCTCCAAAGGGAAAACATAGGCCCGATGACAAATTTGTCTTGGGCGGGATTATCATATCTGAAGATACATGGTTTAAGATCGACGCTGACTTGAAAGCTTTGAAGAAAAGATACGCCGTTGAGAAGGAAATCAAGTGGCGATATTTCTATCAGAATAAAGACAAGCTAACACCAATCTCCCATCTTGACGCAGACCAAAAAGAACAACTCAGGACGGAAATCTTTGGAATCATCGCCCGCTACAAGTCCATCAAGATCATTTCCGTCGTAGCGGATGTGTCACAGTGCTATCTGAAACCATACATCCGAAGCGACGACGAACTTTACTGGTATGCGTACAAACAGCTCATCGAAAGATTCCAGTATTACCTTCAGGATTTGACCAAAGAAGCCGGCGGCAAGATGAATGGGATTGTTATCTGCGACCACAGGGAGCACAGGCAGGATAAACGCCTGCAGGACATGCATTACAAAATGTTGTACGGCCAACAGAGATATGCGTCCCATTTCGACAATATCCTTGAAGGAGTTTTCATTGTTCCGTCGCATTTCAGTACCGGAATCCAGTTTGCTGACATGGTGGCAGGCAGCATGTACCGATGGTATGCCAAGAACGATGATCGATTCTATGGGCAGATACGCGGAAGAATAAGAACAGGACCCGATGGGAGAATAGATGGATATGGGATTGTAAAATTACACTAAAAAAAAAGACGCCGTGTCAGGATTGCTCCTAACCCTGCATTTCGACGCAGTCACGGCGCATTTAATATTTTACCGAAAGCAACAAATAAACGTCAATTGAAATTTGAAAAATTCTGTAAAGAATTATAAAAGGCTACGTAAATGGCCATCCGCCAAGATTTTTCAACCTCTCCCTTTGAGCAGCCGGACCCTTATTGGTGCTATGAACGGAAAACACGCAGCTTCCCAAAAAGGCAGGCCCCCGGCGTGAACAGATGTTTGAGGAACGACCAAATGGCGGAAAAAGAGACACAGTTTGGGTTTAACCACGAAGACACGAAGAATCTAATTGATTTTGGCCATTCCGATTGCTAAATTCGCACCTTGAGCGGCGTACATCACGAACAGATATATTTGAGGAAATACCAAATTCTTGTGTGTCTGAAGACCCTTGGTGAGCCAAAAAGGTTTGCCCCATTGGGCATTTTTACAAATGCCCAATGGGGCAGTGCCTGCGTAAGATTTCTTGCGAAATCTTACTTGTTATGACAAGCACGCAGACACGGATCAGTTACAATACTATGAAATTACCATTTAATAGAGTATTTTGTCAAGCATAAACCAAAATTTTTCTGGAGAGGAAATCATGGGATCATACACACTCGGATTGGATATTGGTTCCAACAGTATTGGTTGGGCATTGCTCGAAACGCATGAAACACCAAGCATCGTTGATATTGGCGTGCGAGTCTTCCCGGAGGGGGTGGATCGGGATACGAAAGGATTAGAGAAGTCGAAAAATGCTACAAGAAGAGAGGCGAGAGGTGCCAGACGAACACACCAGAGGCGTAACCAACGAAAAGAACAATTGAAAAGGACTCTGCAAAGCGTATCGCTTTTACCGAACGGTGAGTCGGCATTGAGGACGCTCTTTCACACCAGCCCCTACCAATCACGAAAAAAAGGTTTAGATGAGATACTTGAACCTTACGAATTTGGGAGAGTCCTTTATCATCTGAGCCAACGTAGAGGCTTCAAGAGCAACAGGAAAAGCGGAAAAGCAAAAGAAGATGGTGTTGTCATAAAAGGTGCAAACGCGCTGCAGACGGAAATGGCCAACAAGCAGTGCCGGACGATAGGCGAGTATTTTGCAGGGCTGAATCCAGAGGAACAACGGATAAGGGGAAAGTACACATTCCGGTCGATGTACGAGCAGGAATTCGATCTTTTATGGGCCAAGCAGAAAGAAATTTATCCGGATGTACTGACAGAAGATTTACGAAAACAGATTCGTGATGAGATTATATTCTTCCAAAGACCGCTGAAGCCGACGGATGAATTGATTGGCGAATGCGAATTAGAGCTGGGCCACAAACGCTGTCCGAGAGGCGATTGGTATGCGCGGCGATTCCGCTTGTTGCAGGACGTCAATAACCTGAAAATCCAAAACCCGGACGGCACGCAACAAGAACTCTCCGGCGACCAGCGAAAGATAATCCTTGATGAGTTGGGCCAAAAGGAAAAGCTCACTTTCGACAAAATTCGCGAAAAGCTGGAACTACTGGAGACTCAGAAGTTCAACGCGGAATACAAGGTAAACAAGAGCGGCAAAACTGTCGAATCAATGAAAGGAGATGTCTTTGTCACCAAGATGAGGGGCCAGAGTATCTTCGGGTCTAAAAAGTGGGATGCACTGGATGAGCAAGAAAAGATAAGGTTGAATGAGTGGCTCGTGGAACTTGAGGATGACCAGCTCGAAGAAAAACTGCGAAGTGAATACGGCTTAGATAATAAGCAGATAGAAACTGTCCTGAAAATACCGTTGCCGCCGGGGTATATGAGTTTTTCACGTAAGGCGATTATAAAGCTCCTTGAGTTCATGGAGCAGGGCGCTATCACGAGCGAAGCGATAGCTGTTGCGTATCCTGATAGGGAAGCAACCATTCAGAAGAACGAGAGTCTCAATCAACTGCCGCTGCCGGAGGATTTGCGTAACCCGATTGTGAATAAGGCATTATTTGAGGTCCGCAAGGTGGTGAATGCTATTATTCGCAAGTACGGCAAGGCTGCGAAGATAAAGATAGAGATGGCAAGGGATGTGCAGGGCAGCAGGCAACAGAGAGAGGAACTGCACTGGAAGCAACGGGAAAATGAGGAGAGGAACAAGGAGGCACGCAAGCGGCTGAGAGAAGATATTGGAATCACCAGTCCTACACGCGATGACGTTATTAAATACAACCTCTGGGACGAATGCGGGAAGGTTTGCCCATATACGGGCAAACATATTTCACAACAAGCTCTTTTTGGACCGAATCCTGAGTTTCAGGTGGAGCATATTCTGCCGTACGACCGCAGCTTAGACGACAGTTACATGAACAAGACGCTTTGCGAGGTCCACGAAAATATACACGTTAAGAAAAATCAGACGCCCTTTGAGGCGTATAGTCACAACCCCGAGAGATATGAACAGATAAAGCAGAACATAAAAATCTTGCCCTGGCCAAAACGAAAAAAGTTCCTGCAGAAAGAAATAGAGCTCGACGAACATATCAGCAGAGAGCTCAACGACACCAGATATATCTGTAAAGAAGTTGTAAGGTACATGAAAAAACTGGGCGGACATGTGACAGGGACAAGGGGCAAGATGACAGCAGAACTTCGACATCAATGGGGGCTTGACGGCATTTTTGATGAAATTGGGTCGAGGCGTGATGATGACCACCGCCGACACGCCGTTGATGCCATCGTGGTAGGAGTTACTGAGAATGAGCATTTACGGAGGTTAGCAAAAAGCAAGTATTCGGTTACGGGTGAATCATTCGAAGCGCCCTGGGTTAATTTCAGAAATGATGTCAGGGAACAAGTTAAGCGTATAAATGTTTCGCATAGAGTATGCCGGAAGGTATCAGGGAAGTTGCACGAAGAGACGAATTACGGGCCCACAGGCAAGAAGGATGATAAGGGTCAAGATGTCTTTGTGTATCGCAAAAAACTTGAGGACTTGACTGGGCCCATGGTTTCAGAAATTGTTGACAAAGTTGTACGCCAAACTGTCGAGGATAGGTTACTTGAACACAATATTGACCCTCAGAAGGTTAACAAGATACCTAAAGAAGTCTGGAACGTACCGCTGTGCATGAAAACGACAAGCGGTGGCAAGAGTTCCGTGATAAAGAAAGTAAGAATCCAAGCCGTCTTCAACAACCTGATTTTGTTACGGGACACACAGGGAAAACCATACCGAGGTGTAAAACCAGGCGACAACCATCACATTGAAATTCTACAGTACACAGACCAAAAGGGCAAAACGAAAAGGGAGGGTAAAGCAGTAAGCTTGTTTGAGGCCGCTTCCCGCTCAAGAGCGCACGTGCCAGTTGTGAAAAAATTCCACGGAGCCAATAAAGAATTTGTCTGTTCGCTTTGTAAGGGCGACATGTTTATGTTAGAGCTAAAGCCGGGAGACAGGATTCTAACTCGTGTTCAAGAGATATGGGAAAGTACAAACATAGTGCTGCGTCCACATGTGAACGCTGTTGAAGCTGGCGACATCAACAAAACGGCAAGTAAAATAAGAGGTTACAAAGTTACGGTGGATCCGCTTGGTCGGATTTGGCCAGCAAACGATTGATTTGGGAGGCTGATATTCAAACAAGTGCTCCCTCGGTTTTGCCGATAATAGAGTATAGACAGCCAACACGGGACAAAACCGAGAGGGCAGAGGATGATCAAGCGGATTATCGAGATATCATCGGCACGGACGCGGCTATCAGTCAAGTACGGCCAGTTGATCATCAAGGACGACAGCGACCAGGTCTCAAGCATTCCCTGTGAAGACATCGGCGTCTTGTTAATCGACCATCAAGGGACCTGCTATACCCATTGCGTCTTTACCGAGCTTTTACGGTGTGGCACGGCTATTGTGCTGTGCGCGGGTAATCATCACCCGGCGGGGATGCTCCTTCCTATCGTGAGCAACAGCGTTCAGACGGAACGCTTTCGCGAGCAAATCGAGGCCAAGGAGCCCGTTAAGAAAAGGCTCTGGAAGCAGATCGTTCAAGCCAAGATCAAACATCAGGCAAAGCTGGTCGGCAAAGATAGCGACATATACAAAACGCTCATGGTACTAAGAGACCGCGTCCGCTCCGGCGACCCCGAAAACATCGAGGCGCAGGCCAGCAAGAAGTTCTGGCCGGTATATCTGCCGCAGGTCGCGTTTCGCAGAGACGCTAACGGCACGCCGCCGAACAACATGCTCAATTACGGCTACATGGTCATGCGCGCGGCCGTAGCTCGCGCGCTATGCTCTGCCGGTCTTTTGCCTGCATTAGGCATCCATCACCGCAACCGGTATAACGCATTCTGCTTAGCGGACGATTTAATCGAGCCATTCAGGGGCTTTGTCGAATCAAAGGTCAGAGACGTCTTCTTCGGCAGCGAGCCGACGGACGATCTCGACCAGCCCACCAAAGCCAAGTTGCTGCAAGTCTTGTACGAGCCGGTAACGATAGCTGGATTCGAAGGCCCGCTGATGGTCGGCCTGCACCGAACGGCTGCGTCGCTGCAGCGGTGCTTCGCAGGAGAGCAAGAGTTTCTGGATTTGCCTGAGATATGATTTTAAGCGGATATAGAGCTGTGTGGATTTTTGCCATGTTCGACCTGCCGACCGATACAAAAAAAGCAAGGAAGGACTACACGGATTTTCGCAAAAATCTCTTGAAAGACGGCTTCAGCATGTTACAATATTCGGTATATGTTAGGCATTGTGCCAGCGAGGAAAACGCCGATGTTCACTATGGCCGGATCAAGAATTTTTTGCCTCCCGACGGGGAAGTGCGGCTTATTACCACCACCGATAAGCAGTTTGGCCGGATGCACACTTTTTGGGGAAAAATGCGAAAACCCGCCCCTCCAGCTCCCCGACAGCTCGAATTATTTTAGCAAATTGAGCCCGCAAGCCCTTGAAAATCAAGGGCTTGCGGGCTTTAGATTGTAACTGATCCGTGCCTGAGTGCAAGCCACAACCCAATAACGCTTCGGGGTTGTTCAAGGCCAATTGTAACTGATCCGTGCCTGAGTGCAAGCCACAACAGTCTGGGCGAGAGACAGGTTGATGTCCAGATTGTAACTGATCCGTGCCTGAGTGCAAGCCACAACACCGGCAAGGGGATGGCTGGGCCAAATGTTATTGTAACTGATCCGTGCCTGAGTGCAAGCCACAACTTATCGTTATCGATTTCTTTTTCTTGGCAAATTGTAACTGATCCGTGCCTGAGTGCAAGCCACAACTGTTTCAAGCCTGTACCCTATTCACTTGTAATTGTAACTGATCCGTGCCTGAGTGCAAGCCACAACTCCGAGGCCAAACGGATCATTGCAGAGTCCATTGTAACTGATCCGTGCCTGAGTGCAAGCCACAACATCCACAGTTACGCCCTCAAAGCTGGGTAATTGTAACTGATCCGTGCCTGAGTGCAAGCCACAACCCATAACAGTGACCAACAAGGTCGATACTATTGTAACTGATCCGTGCCTGAGTGCAAGCCACAACTCAATCCAGTAACCAAGACTTTCTTCAATAATTGTAACTGATCCGTGCCTGAGTGCAAGCCACAACAGGGGAGCCCATGTGCCCTTGAGCGCTTGAATTGTAACTGATCCGTGCCTGAGTGCAAGCCACAACATAAAAGTTAACCTCCATTGCTTATAAGCGATTGTAACTGATCCGTGCCTGAGTGCAAGCCACAACTGCTTACCGACGATTCTCAGCCACACGTCGATTGTAACTGATCCGTGCCTGAGTGCAAGCCACAACCAGTAAGATGATGGCGTCACGCTCCTGTTTATTGTAACTGATCCGTGCCTGAGTGCAAGCCACAACGCGAGGTCCGAGACCCCGCCGGCTGCAGCGATTGTAACTGATCCGTGCCTGAGTGCAAGCCACAACAATACTGCGCTGGTCTGCCGGCGAGTAGTATTGTAACTGATCCGTGCCTGAGTGCAAGCCACAACCGACTTTAACCAGGGCCAAGGCGCCGAATCATTGTAACTGATCCGTGCCTGAGTGCAAGCCACAACTTACTTTCCGAGGATAATAGTATATTGGGATAATTCGGGGGACAGCCTAATGTCATTTACGATTTCTGTGCGTTCTCCGCGTTCATCCTTCGGCTACGCTCAGGACGGCGTCTGCGGTTATTGAGGATTTATTATTTCCGGTGTGCATTGGTGTTCATTCGTGGTTAGACTTATTAAGACTGGCCGATAAGGTAAAGACAGAAGACAGGATACAGAATAGAGGAGACAGGAGCCAGGAACAGGTCCCTCGCTGGCGCTCGGGACGCCTGTGTGCGCAGGCCCGAACGACGCGGACCGCGTGCTCGGCGAATATCCAAGATCGAACACCGAATGCCGAATATCGAAGGCTATGAAACTGCGTCTATCGGCGTTAATCAGCGGTTAAGAAGAGAATTTAGCATTTAGCATCGACATAAGAAAGTTGAGTGCGTATGAGATATGCAGGACTTACCGATGAGCCGGAACGAAGAAAACGGGAACAGGGAAGTCCTCGCGACTTCCGAGTGATGCAGCAATTCACATCCGAGACGGCCGCCCGGCAATGGGAACGGAGAATGCAGGCCCAGGGCTATGAGGGCAATACCAGCGGCCAGGGCTGGAAATACGGCTATACCTTTTCCAGCCGCAGTTAGCTCGCAGAATCCGCATGGGCAGCGAAGCTGCACCATCCTACCAGGCAGGAAGGGCAAGTATCCAGTATCGAGAATCCAAAACCAGAATTCGCGTTCATTAGTGTTAATTCGTGGTTAAACTTCTGATGTCCAATGTCGAAAACCAAGAAACCGTGTCAATCCGTGAAAATCCCGTCTAAATATTTCAGATCCCGGTATAATGCGAACAAAGTGGGGCTGGGCTGCGTAAATAGGCTTAAATCCGTTACAGTGAAGGTCATCCGGCGGGTCGAAAAAAAATTTCAAAAAATTTCAATTTTTTTCTTTTTGCCCCTTGACGATAGTAATATTCGGGATAGAATAGGCGAAGCGCTTGAGGGGTCAGAGAATGTATTATCTTTCTCCGGCCGGACCGGCGCACGAAACAAGTAGCTCTTTGACAAGTTAACAGTTAAGCCAAAATAGCAGCGAAAGTGCAGCAGCTTCGGCGGGATACGCCTTGCCGGAGCGAGCTTAAAATTAGCCGCACTGGACGCTGAATTCGCAAGAGTAACGACACCATGTTTTTCAATCGCGAATTCGCGTTCTCGGCGGCGCAACACAATCAGCACTTTCGGTGCGTATGCTAAAGTGTTGAGCCTTTACGACGAAACCTGCCGACGCAGAGGTAATGGTGGACTTGTCCACCGAAGCCTTGGCGAAGGCGGATTCGACGATAAAAATTGAAGGGTTTGATCCTGGCTCAGAACGAACGCTGGCGGCGTGGCTAAGACATGCAAGTCGAACGGACCATTAATTTATTAGTGGTTAGTGGCGAAAGGGTGAGTAACGGGTGGGTAACGTACCCTGTGCATCGGGATAGCGTCAGTAGCTTCGGCTACTTTCCGAAAGGGGCGGTAATACCGGATGATATCAGAGGCCGATGGGTCTCTGATCAAAGATTTATCAGCACGGGAGCGGCCTGCCTCCTATCAGCTTGTTGGTGAGGTAATGGCTCACCAAGGCGATGACGGGTAGAGGGACTGAGAGGTTGTTCCTCCACATCGGGACTGAGACACTGCCCGGACCTCCACGGAGGGCTGCAGTAACGAATATTGGGCAATGGGCGAAAGCCTGACCCAGCGACGCCGCGTGCGGGAGGAAGTCCTTCGGGATGTAAACCGCTGTCAGGGGTAAGAAAGTGCGCTTCGGTGCATTGATCCCCCCCAGAGGAAGTCACGGCTAACTTCGTGCCAGCAGCCGCGGTAAGACGAAGGTGGCAAGCGTTGTTCGGTATCACTGGGCTTAAAGCGTGTGTAGGCGGAAAAGTAAGCGTTTTGTGAAATCCCCCGGCTTAACCGGGGAACTGCGTGACGAACTGCTTTTCTTGAGGCAAGTAGGGGTGCATGGAACTCTTGGTGGAGCGGTGGAATGCGTAGATATCAAGAGGAACGCCAGTGGTGAAAACGGTGCACTGGGCTTGTTCTGACGCTGAGACACGAAAGCGTGGGGAGCGAACGGGATTAGATACCCCGGTAGTCCACGCCGTAAACGATGCCTACTAGGTTGTGGAAGTTCTGACACTTGCACAGCCGAAGCAAAAGTGTTAAGTAGGCCGCCTGGGGAGTACGGTCGCAA
>Ga0315295_10000315_pt1 | contig 40879 bp, 35 predicted proteins | sample YL17G14_0_MG_FD_204453 | JGI IMG/M metagenome (GOLD analysis project Ga0315295, IMG submission 204453) | Sediment microbial communities from Yellowstone Lake, YNP, Wyoming, USA - YL17G14_0 | ecosystem: Environmental > Aquatic > Freshwater > Lake > Sediment | place: USA: Wyoming | collected...
AAACTATAACCCCTGATAAGATTAAAGCCACAAGAGTAATTAAAGGAAAACTGTAATGCAGATCCTTCACAAAAAGATTATAAGTCACTGCCGAGAACAGAGAATTCAAATCTTTTCCGGCAATATAGAAAAAGCCTGAAAGAATAAAGATTGGTGTTGCAAGACCAAGAATTGAGATGGTTATTTCCTTGATGCTCCCTGTCCTGAGAATTGCAGTTCCGATTATCAAAATAAGTCCAAACCAGATGAGGTTTGCGTAGAAGAGGCTGCCGATGCTTATCAGCATGCCTGCATCAAAAAAGGAGAAAGCTGTACCCTGAATCTTATATGAATCCATTATTCTGTGTACTGCAAGTATCAGGAAAACAGCTGCAGGAAGGAGTGGATTTAAAACCTGGTGCTGAGGAAAAAATCCGGACAGGAGGATATAAATCAATGCTGGCAGGTAGGTCCTTTCGCTGATGAAGAAAACACTTGTATTAAAATCTACCAGAAGAAATGAGATCAGTAGCAGAAGCAGAAATGCAACAATTACACTGAAAAGAGGATTAAAACCTGCGATGTGCAGCAGTAATCCGAAAAGAGGCATAGGTTTTACATCAAAACCTAATTCAGATGGCGGATGAGGGTGCAGAAAAGCTCCGATCCATGTTAACAGAAGAATAATGAAAATCAGAATTATGACATCCGGACCTGTTTCCCTGAATTTTTTTAGAAGCATAAATATTATAAGTCAAATCCAATATCTTTCCTGTAATAAATATTCCTGAAGGATATTATTCCGGCGTTCCTGTATGAGACCGCCAGGGCATCTTTCATCGTCTTACCAAGGGAACTAACTGCAGCTACCCGTCCTCCTGATGTAACCACGTTGTCATCGGCGATCTTTGTTCCCGAATGAAAAATAATACTTTCTTTTGTTCTTTCCAGTCCGGAAATCTCATAACCTTTTTCGTAATGACCCGGGTAACCTCCGGAGACAAGCATTACTGTTGCAGCATACTGGTTATCGACAACCAGTTCCCTTCTTTCCAGATCGCCATTTGCTACACCTTCGATCAATTCGTACAGGTCTGATTTTATCCTGGGAATGATCGCTTCCGATTCAGGATCTCCAAGCCTGGCGTTGTATTCAATTACATAAGGATCGCCATTCACGTTAATAAGCCCGAAGAAAATAAATCCTTTGTATTCTATACCTTCCTCCTTTAGTCCTTTTGTTGTCGGATCAATTATCCTGTCCTTCACTTTCCCCATAAATATATCATCCGCAAACGGCACAGGTGAAACAGCGCCCATTCCTCCTGTATTCAGACCCGTATCGCCCTCTCCCACTCTTTTATAATCCTTTGCCTCAGGGAGAAGCTTGTACGATTTTCCGTCTGTTATGATAAATACTGACAATTCAATGCCTTTCAAAAACTGCTCAATTACCACTTTTTCACCTGCAGACCCGAACTTGCCTTTAATAATTGCATTAATCTCTTCTGTTGCATCATTAATGGTATCAAGAATAACAACTCCCTTGCCAGCTGCAAGGCCATCAGCTTTAATAACATAAGGGGGGTTCAGGGTTCTCAGAAACCCGGCTGCTTCATTTAAATTTGTCTTATCAAATGTCCTGTATTTTGCTGTCGGGATATTATGCCGTATCAGAAAAGCTTTTGCAAAATCCTTGCTCCCTTCCAGACGTGCAGCAGATTTTACCGGTCCTATAACCGGGACTGATTTCAGTTTGTCATCCTGAATGAAAAAATCATGGATCCCACCTACCAACGGAGCTTCCGGTCCTACAATAACCTTTTCAATTTTGTAATCCAGAACAGCTTTTTTAATCTCCTCAAAATTTTCAGGATCAATTTTAATGTTTGTACCTACTGACCCTGTGCCGGCATTACCAGGCGCTATAAATAATTTGCTTATTTTTTTACTTTGTGCAAGTTTCCATGCCAGAGCATGTTCCCTGCCACCTGATCCAAGAATAAGAATATTCATTTAGAAATTTGTAAAAAGGCTGTTCAAAAGTAGCATTTCATTCCGATAAATAAAATCAGGCATTTCAGGCTTTCACGTTATAAATCTGTCATCCTGCTGAATCTCGAAAAGGTCTGCATTACATTATCCACATATGTTTTGGAGACAGGTATCTCTGCTGCCGAGGCAGTGTCAAGTTCGAGCTTCAGACCATCCCTGTCCTTGCGTATCACCTTTACTTTCTCAAAGTTCACCATATATGACCTGTGACAACGGATTATTTCAGTTCCTGAAAAATTTTCTTCCATTTTTTTCAGGGTTTCCCGCAGAAGGTATTTCGAAACTTTGCCTTTGTTAAGATAACATATGTTTACATAATTCTCGGCTGACTCAAGATAAAGAAGGTTCTCTTTTTTTACCGAAAATTTAAGCACTGATTTATCATCATAAAAAGGTATCATATCTCGCATATTTCCTGAAAAAGCCTGAACGTCGGACATTCTTTCGATCTGTTCTTTTTTGTCGCGCCATGAAAAATAGAGCCACATTATTGAATAGGGCAGTAACAATACAAGTGCAGTGTTACGTGCAGACTGTTTTACAATATCAATGAACTGACGGGCATCTTTCAGAACAAAGATTTCGAATAATGAATAAAACAGAGCCATCGCCATAATTTCAGCAAATATCCAGAAAAAGTACTGGTAATAAGTAATTACATGGTTCCTTTTATAGTAGTACATTATTATTCTGCTGGCCACAACCACCAGGACTCCTGTGAGAATTACCAGGCTTGAATATGTAAAAAACTCAGGCTGGTTAAGGTCAAACCACCTGTCAGCACCAAAGGGGGCATAAATGTTTATGAAAACAAGAGCGAAGAGGGCAGTAAATAATATCTGCCTTATAATATTCCCCTTTTCGTTCAGGTATGGCGGTATTGGTTTCCCAAAATCAACCATCATCGAATTTATTACATCATGCAAATTTAGTTTTTTCCTTCGAACGGTTCATTTTTAAAAATTCATCTGGTTTTCTGTACGGAAATTTCATCCCCTATTTTAAGGTTACGTCACACAATTTCATCTTTCATCCCATGTGAATGTCATACGGCACATTAATTTGTCAACCCGGCAAATTGAATCTTCCTTTGCATCATAATGGAGTACACTAAAGATTTTTATAAGCTGAAATCGGTTTTTGATCCGGGTGTCAGAGAGATCATAATACCGGGATCTTCTGTCAGTATTGTCAATGAAAGATTCACTTCAGATATAGATTCCGGAGAATTTCTGAAAAGTGATGATTTTTCAATATCCGAAAACTTGACTTTTTCCTATCCCTTATTCATTCCTGAAAATACAGACAGCAGAAAAGTAATTTTATTCCTTCATGGTCTTAACGAAAGAAGCTGGATCAAATATCTTGTCTGGGCCTATTGGTTGTCGCAGATTACAGGAAGCTATGTAATACTTTTTCCGATATCATTCCATATAAACCGTTCCCCTTCATCCTGGGTCGATCCAAGGCTGATGCAGCAATTTGTCAAAGAACGTTCAAGGGCTGGCAGAGAAAATACTATGTCGACTTTCGCAAATATTGCCCTCAGCAGCAGGCTGACAGAGGAACCTATGCGTTTTTTTAACTCCGGGTATCAGACAGCGTTTGATATTGTAAAGCTGATGAACCAGATAAGATACGGAAAGCATAATGTGATCCCTGAAGGGAGCAGGGTGAATCTCTTCGCTTACTCTATCGGGGCATTTCTTGCACAAATCCTGATGATGGGAAATCCTGAAAATCTTTTTTCCGAATCAAAACTTTTCATGTTTTGCGGAGGATCGGTATTCAGCAACATGCAGGGAACCTCAAGGCTGATAATGGACAGTTTGGCTTATGATAAGATCTATTCCTATTATCTGAATGATTTTGAAAAGAATATAAATCATAATAATCCTTTTTCGGAGTTCCTCCGGTCAACACAGATCGGAATGGCTTTCAGGTCGATGATAGATCTCGGGAGGTTCAGGAGTTTCCGTGAAAATATCCTGGGAAAACTTAAAGGACAGATCCGCTCAATTACCTTAAAAAAAGATGTAGTTATACCGGCAACCGGCATTGTAAGAACAATGGCAACAATTGGTGGCAGGAATAACAGTCAGGTTGCGGTATGGGATTTTCCATATCCTTATTCTCATGAAAATCCTTTTCCTGTTTTCAATAATAAGACATCATCAGAAGTTGACAGGTGTTTCGGGTGTCTTATAACCGAAGCAGGATTATTCCTTGCCTGAAAATGGTGGCGTCACAAATCTAAAGCCCTCATCCTCAGTATATTTTATAAATTCTGCCAGAAAAGACAAAACTGATGAAGAAGTCTTATCATGAAGGACAATGACCGAACCTGGTCTTATTTTTTTTTTAAGGATATCCCGGACTTTATTACTGCTCATTTTCTCATCAAAATCATAAGGCATCAGATCCCAGAAAACTATTCTGTAATTCTTAACGAGTTCACGAAACTGCGAAGGACGAATCCGTCCATAGGGGGGGCGGAAAAGATTTGGTGAAGTAAATTTTGCACCCTCCGAGACATTTCTTATATACACCTGTGTGTTTGTTATCCATCCATTAAGGTGACGATATCCGTGGTTGCCGATAATATGTCCTTTAGAAATGATAAGAGCAATGAGCCATGGATATTTTTCGGCTGCCTCGCCACTGCAGAAGAATGCTGCTCTTAAATTATGAGCTTCGAGAATATCAAGAATTTGCGGTGTTGAATCAGGATGAGGACCATCATCAAAAGTGAGGCATAACTCCTTATTATCTGTATCCATCCGGAAAATTGCCTCCGGGTATAACAGCCTTAAAAGGTGAAATGGCCTGAAAAACGGCATGATGTTTTATTTGTCAGAATACAAAATGCTGTAATATTTATTAACATCCGATGAAATTGAACTCACCAGCTTTTCCATCTTCAGGTTTATTGCCATGTTGTTTATATCCAGAAGCGACTGCATATTTATGCCTATGGGATAATCCATGCCAAATTGCTTATTATGATCCATACTTACTGAATAGTCAAGGTATTCTTTCGAGTATTTAATGACATCGTTTATGATCTTATTTCCCTCCTCAGCTTCACCAGCCCTGATCAGAATCTCGGCAAGACCAAGAACGAAAAAGTCATAAGGGAGTTTTTCAGCAGGCACGATTTCGAGACCCCTCCGGGCTGCTTCAACAGCTCTGGTTGTATCTCCAGCAGCCAGAAGTGCCTTCCCGAGATTACCGAATATCCGCCTGAAATTGCTCAGCATCCGCTTATTATTCTCATCCAGGTAGACAGAAGGATCATTTGCATTGCCCCATCTGTATTTGTTCATCATGTTATCATACATTACCACGGGATCGATCATTCCGAATTCTCCCTCGTCTGATTTATCAGTTTTAATAGGTACAATCCTGTATGTTATCCCTTCCTGAACAAAATATTTTTCAAGTCCTTTGTATTGGCTCGACGGAACTGTGGTTGAAATATATACAGGACGCTCCCATTTATTTGTCGAGAGGAGATCCATTATGGCAAGATCGCCCTTGAAAGCATCATTCGCAGAGTATGTCCATATCATCGGAGATACTATTCTGTTTTTGAAATATTCCTTGACTGTCCCGTTTGAAACGACTTTTGCAGAATCGACATCTATAATAAACTTGTTTGAAGGCAGGTAATTCATGAAGTCACCTCTGCCGCTTATATCGATCTTATATTTTTTATCATCCTGGCCCGCGAACTGAACAACCTGGGCAAGATCGACAGGCTTATCAACCCTGTTGTTCACAGGAAGCTGATCCCTGACGCCGTCAATGTATTTATCAGGGGGAAGAGTGAGAGGCAGGGGGTCGGACTTAAAGGCTTTCTGCCGCATCATATTTATGTACCAGCCTGCCTGTATGTAGCTGAGATTCGCAACACGTACATCTGTTCTGACCTGTTCGACATCCTGAACGTACCATACCGGGAAAGAGTCATTATCACCATAGGTAAAGAGGACACTGTTCGGAGCACACGACAAAAGGTAGTTAGCTCCAATGTCACGCGCAGTGTAACGGCCGGAACGGTCATGATCGTCCCAGTTCTGAGAAGCCATAAGCACCGGGACTGCAAACAGCAGAATGATAAATACAATTACAGCTGATATTTTCTCTTTGAGAATTTTCCTGAGATATTCATAAACAAACAAGAATCCTAATCCGATCCAGATTGCAAAAGCATAAAAAGATCCGGCAAAAACATAGTCCCTCTCCCTTGGCTGATTTGGATACTGGTTTAAATAAAATATTATTGCAACACCTGTCATTATGAAAAAAGCCAAAATAAGCCAGAATCCATTCCTGTCTTTTTTATACTGCCAGAACACACCTGCAATACCTAATAATAAAGGAAGAAAGAAATAGGTATTTCTACCCGGATTATTTTGAAGATCAGGTGGAACTTTATCAAGGTGGCCAAGTCTTGCTTCATCAATAAACTTAATTCCGCTTATCCAGTTCCCCTGGATCGGGTTGCCATTACCCTGATTATCATTCTGCCTGCCGGCAAAATTCCACATAAAATACCTCAGGTACATAAATCCCGTCTGGTACCTGAAGAAATAACGGAGATTCTCACCAAATGTCGGACAGACTATGATTTCCTTATCTGAGCCGGAGGCCACTGTATATCTCCTGCCTTTAATATTTCCCCAGTATTTATAAGCCTGTTCATGTTCCGCGTCAGAGCTGTACATCCTTGGGAAAATTGTCATGAATTCTTTCTTGTATTCATAATCCGGCCTATAATAAGGCTTATATTTGCCATCGATCTTGTTATACCCTGCTATAATGCTTTTAACATCAACGATAGGAGCGCTGTAATAATTACCATACATTTTCGGCGAGCTCCCGTATTGTTCCATGTTTGTATAATAAGCAAAAGAAAAGATATCCGATGGATTATTCTGGTTCATAGGCGGCCGTGCTGATGATCTGATCATGATCATCGCATAGGATGAATATCCTATCATTATTACTGCAATGGCTGTAATAATATAGTTCAGGATCACTCTTCCGCTTCTTATTGAGTACCTGATACCGGAAACCAGGGCTGCTATAAGAACTGTTACAAAGAAAAGCACCCCGCTGTTAAAAGGCAGTCCGAAGATGTTTACGAAGAGAAGTTCAAACCAACCGGCGACTTTCGGCACCCCGGGGATAAGTACGAAAACCATCAGATATATTATTACAACAGCAAGCAGAAGTGTTTTTATTACCCCCTTTGTGGTAACTTCATATTTCCGGAAATAGAATACAAAGATAAGGGCGGGAAGAACAAGGAGATTAAGTCGGTGAATTCCAAGACCGAGCCCCATTATATAAGCAATAAGGATTATCCATCTTCCTGAATATGGCTTATCAGCCTCTTCCTCCCATTTAAGCATGCCCCAGAAGACAAGTCCGGTAACAAGCGAAGAAAGGGCATAAAGTTCCCCTTCGACCGCCGAAAACCAGAAAGTATCCGAAAAAGTGTAGGCGAGGGCGCCGATTATTCCGCTTCCTATAATTGCCGGAATATGCCTTGACTCAATTCCATCTTTACTGGAATATCCCCTTCTTACAAGATGTGTAATTGTCCAGAAGAGGAACATGATGGCAAAGCCGCTGCATAATGCCGATAGGGCATTCATCATTAATGCGACCTTTGAAGTATCGCCTCCTGCGAAAAGTGTAGCAATCCTGCCCATCATGAGGAAGAGCGGTGCTCCGGGAGGATGACCGACCTGAAGCCTGAAAGATGAAAGAATGAATTCCCCGCAATCCCAGAAACTTACCGTCGGTTCAAGCGTAAGCAGGTACACCACTGATGAAACAATAAAAAGTAACCATCCGGTGATCGTATTCAGACGGCGGAAATTGCCCCATATTGAATTCATAACTGATGTTATTTGATTATCAATGAAACAAAGAACGTAAAAAAATATTATTTGCACGCACACCGCTCTCTATTTAACTTCATTTTAACTTGAGACATATTTTGTTACTTTTGCTTTAAAGATATGACCTGATGAGATACTCCGGGATATTTATCCTGATTCTTATTTTAAATGTTTTTCCTGCCAGCAGTCAGGACAAGACTTACACAAACGCTTCGGAAGGAAATCTTTATCTTAATTTAAGGAACATTAATTTCGTCAAAAACAACGAATACTCAAATCCAATAACTGAGGGATATACGCTTATTGGCTTTTTTCTGCAACCTGAGCTTATATATAATCCTGATGAAAAAGTAACACTTCATCTTGGAGCTCATCTCCTCAGCTTTTCGGGATCAAATAAATTTTCAACTGTCAAACCGGTATTTTCAACCACCTGGCATTTTTCTCAGAATTCCTGTTTCACAATCGGCACATTATCAGGCAGTAATGAACACAGGATGTTTGATCCCCATTTTAATAAGGAAATGATCTATAATGCTTACTCGGAGGATGGGCTCCAGTTCAGAACTGTGGGCTATCATTTCTTCAATGATACCTGGTTGAGCTGGGAAAACTATATTTTCAAAGGCGATAATGAAAGAGAAATTTTCACCGCCGGGGAATCATTCAGATATACGTCATCATCTGTTGCCGGCTTTTTAAAATTTGAAATTCCCGTTCAGTTACAATTCAAGCATTACGGGGGACAGATAAGCAATTATCCTGAACATGTTGAAACATATCTGAATATCGCTTCCGGGGCAAAAGTAAGCGCAGATATCAGGGAATCGGAATATGGTACAACCGGACTTGAATGTCTTGTCTTTACAGGAAGCTCACTGACCGGAAATGCACCTTCAGGAATAAAGAACGGATTTGCAGGATGGTATAAATTATTTTATTCCTTCAAAGAGGCAGAGTTTGTAGCAGGCTTCTGGAGTTCACATAATTTTTATGCGCCAAACGGCAATTTCATTTTCAGTTCCGTTTCGGATCACCTGGAGAATCTGGTAATTGCGAACAGAAAGCTGATTACAGGCTCCATTAATATCAGACTTCCTTATAAAGAATTCCTCGAATTTTATCTTGGATTTGACGGCTATTATGACACCGAACTGAAACGGTTCGACAATGCACTTACACTACATCTAAGGTTTGATAAACTTTTCAAGTTAGCTTCGATAAACCGCCCCTAAATTTGTACCTCATCCCCCAAGACCCTTCTCCCAGGAGAGAAGGGGGCTATAATTCATATTTACAATGGTTTAAGCCCATCCCTCCCGGGGGAGGGGTTTGGGGAGAGGTCATTTCTCGGGGGTTGGGGGTAAAAGATAATATCTCCATGGTTTACTCTTCCATGGTTCACCCGCATAATTTATTCCGACTCTCGGACCTGTTTTATAAGTCGGGGTAATACCTGAATCTTCCATCCAGATCCTTTCCGAAGTTACAAGGTCCTCGCCATAAAATGATCTGTCTATTCCGAGCAACCGGGTAACACGCCCGGGTCCGGTGCAGTTTTCAAAACCTCTTATAAGAACTGCCTGCGGATCGTCCCTGGCTCCTGCAACTATGTTCAGCATCCAGTATATCCCATAAACAAAATATATGTACAGCTTTCCCCCATCGTGGTACATAATTTCGGTCCTGGCGGTGCGTCCCTTTGAGGCATGACAGGCTCGGTCCTCGAATCCCCGGTAAGCTTCTGTTTCCGAAATAATGAATCTTTTGATATTGTCATCTGCCGATCTGATTGCCAATACCTTCGACAACAAGTCAGGAGCAACATTTAGAACATCGCGTGTAAAAAAATACCTCTTCAGCCTTTTGATTTCAGGCACCGGTTCAATATGTTGTTTTCCCGTCATATTGTTCCCATCTCCTGAAGACTTCTTTTGCATCATTATCTTTCATCTGCACGAAGGTCACCTGTCGCTTTGACGGATCAAGCGAAATCTCATTATAAATCAGATCGTCGTTAAACCCGGCTGCGGCTGCATCGCGGCGGTCGGAAGCATAAACGACTCTTTTTATTCCCGACCAGTATATAGCACCAAGGCACATTGGACATGGCTCGCACGATGTATAGAGGACACAACCGTTCAGATCGTGGGTTTTTAATAATCCGGCAGCTTCCCTGATTACAAGGACCTCGGCATGTGCGGTGGGATCAATATTCAGAATCACCCTGTTATTTGATACAGAAATTATTTCGCCCTCTTTCGATATCACCGCGCCAAAGGGGCCCCCTCCATTTTGTATCCCGTCTGCTGCAATTTCAATTGCTTTCCTGAGAAACTTCTTATCTTCAGACATTGTCTTCAAAATCATTTTATCCTTCTCAAAATCTAATGCAGGTAAAAATAACCTTAGTTTTGATTGACGCATATAAATTCTGGTCAATATTCTTTTTTTTTAGGAAATATATTGTATTTTTGCAGTCCCAAAATAAGGGGTTTTAACGTTAAATTCAAGTGTTTCAATTATAAAAATAGATTAAAAGTGAACACCTTAAGTTACAAAACAATTTCAGCGAACAGGGAGACCGTGAACAAGGAGTGGGTGATAATTGATGCAGAAGGAGCTGCTCTTGGCCGTCTTGCAACTGTGGTGGCATCAACTCTTAGAGGAAAGCATAAAACAAATTTTACCCCTCATGTTGATTGCGGTGACAATGTAGTAGTTATTAATGCTGAGAAAGTCACTCTATCAGGTAAAAAATGGTCTGATAAGGATTATGTGCGCCATACAGGTTACCCGGGAGGCCAGAGATTCACAACTGCACAGGATATGTTGAAAAAGAACCCCATAAGTCTTGTTGAAGAAGCTGTAAAAGGGATGCTTCCAAAAAGCAGGCTTGGAAGAGCGATTTATAAGAACATGCACGTTTATGCCGGTTCTTCGCATCCTCATGAAGCTCAAAAACCAAAGAAATTAGAACTTTAATACACTCGGAACATATATGGAGCAAGTTAATGCGATTGGAAGAAGGAAAGCAGCCGTTGCCAGAGTTTTATTAAGTGATGGCAAGGGAAAAATAACTGTAAATGACAGGGATTATAAAGAGTATTTTGGTGCTGAGACATTGCAGTACGTTGTTACGCAGCCGCTTGTAACTTTAAATGCTGTTGATAAATATGATATCAATGTAAATCTCGATGGCGGTGGTGTAAAGGGGCAGGCTGAAGCTCTCAGGCTTGGAATTACAAGAGCCCTTATAATGCTTGACGCAGAAAATAAATCAGTGCTTAAGGCAAACGGATTTGTCACACGCGATCCCCGCGAAGTTGAAAGGAAAAAACCAGGACGGCCAAAAGCACGTAAGAGATTCCAGTTCAGCAAACGTTAGGAATTAACGGATCAGTCATCATAGATGCAGGTTTAGTATCTAAATTACAGAGACTTCCTGTGCGGAACTACTCTGTAATTGATTGAACAGAATGTAAACTTAAAAAACACTTAAAATGCCAAGAACAAATTTCCAGGAATTACTTGATGCCGGTGTTCATTTCGGACACCTCAAAAGAAAGTGGAATCCCGCAATGGCTCCTTATATCTTCATGGAGCGCAACGGAATTCATATCATCGATCTTGAAAAAACAGTTGTCAAACTCGATGAAGCTGCCTCCGCAATGAAGCATATTTCACGATCGGGAAAGAAGATCCTTTTCGTTGCCACAAAAAAACAGGCTAAAGAAATAGTTGCTGAAAAGGTTAAACAGGTCAATATGCCTTATGTTACGGAACGCTGGCCGGGTGGTATGCTTACCAATTTCCCTACTATCAGGAAAGCTGTGAAAAAAATGGGATCCATCGATAAAATGGCAACCGACGGTACATTTTCAAACCTGTCAAAACGTGAAAAGCTGCAGGTTACAAGACAAAGAGCAAAACTCGAAAAAACGCTTGGAAGTATTGTTGACCTTACACGTCTTCCTTCTGCCCTGTTTGTAGTTGACGTCTGTAAAGAACATATTGCTGTAAGAGAAGCAAAACGACTTGGCATTCCTGTTTTCGCAATGGTTGACACCAATTCCGATCCTTCCGATATCGAATTCCCAATACCTGCGAACGATGATGCTTCAAAATCCATTTCACTGATTGTCGGAATCCTTTGCCAGGCTATCGAAGAGGGCCTTAATGAAAGGAAACTTGAAAAAGATAAAGAACCGGCACAAAAAGATAAGAAATTTATAAGGAAAGAACTCGAGATCAAAGATCTGCCCGATTCAGTTATCGAAGCAATAGTTGAAGAGGAAGAGGAAGTTGAAGTTGATGATGAGGCTGCATCCGAAGAAACTGAAGAGGAAGAAGAAACAACCGCAGAGATTGATGAAAATGATGAAGAATAAATATTTAACTGATATTAAAATTTAAAAATTACAATGGCTATTATAAGTTCTGCAGATGTTGCAAAATTGAGGAAAGTAACCCTGGCGGGGATGATGGATTGTAAAAAAGCCCTGGAAGAATCAAATGGTGATTTTGACAAGGCTATTGAAATAATAAGGAAAAAAGGTCAGGCTGTTGCTAATAAAAGAGCTGACAGGGATGCTACAGAGGGTGTTGTTCTCTCAAAAGTCACTTCAAATAGCAAACTGGGAGCTATGATTGTTCTTAACAGCGAGACAGATTTTGTGGCAAAAAACGCTGAATTCATTTCTCTTGCATACAAAATACTTGATCTGGCTCTTGCTAAAAATCCTGCCAATCTCGATGAGCTTAAAGCGCTGCCTCTCGAGAATACAAAAGTTGGAGATAAAGTGATTGAATTTGTTGGAATAATAGGTGAAAAACTCAGTCTTAAATACTTTGAAAAGATTGAAGCAGCTCATGTACAGGCGTACATTCATCCCGGAAACAAACTTGCCACACTTGCAGGATTTTCAAAAGCAGATCATAATGTCCAGGTTTATAAGGATGTTGCAATGCAGATTGCTGCAATGAATCCTGTTGCCATTGATAAGGAAGATGTCCCTGAAAAAGTTATTGCCCAGGAGATAGAGATCGGCAAAGAGCAGGCCAGGCGTGATGGCAAACCTGAAAATATGCTTGAGAAGATTGCTCAGGGAAAACTCGGGAAGTTTTACAAGGAGAGCACATTACTGAACCAGGAATTTATAAAGGATAATAAGATCACCATCAGACAATATCTTCAGTCTGTAGATAAAGAATTAACAGTTACCGCTTTCAAGCGCTACACTCTGAATCTTTAATACCAGGTTCATATTTCAATATATTAAAGTGGCGCTTTATTGCGCCATTTTTTATCTATTTTTTATTAATTTGGTCACTCTATTCGGATTCGAAAAATTTGAAGTATTTTTAGTTCAAAGCAAGAAATCAATTTTACCATGAAATACTCCAGGATTTTACTGAAGCTAAGCGGTGAATCGCTGTCAGGTGACAGGAACCACGGAATCAGTAATCTGGTCCTTGGAGAATATGCAAAGGAGGTCATTAATGTCGTATCAAAAGGTTGTGAAGTCGCTATTGTGATAGGAGGCGGCAATATTTTCCGCGGACTCAGTGGAACAGAATCGGGTTTCGACCGGGTAAAAGGCGATCAGATGGGCATGTTGGCAACAGTGATAAACAGTCTGGCTTTTGAGAGTGCAATAAAAATATGTGGGGGAAAAGCAAAGGTATTCACATCAATAAGAATGGAACCTGTCGGTGAGCTTTATAACAGGGACAAAGTCACGGATTCATTGAAAGAGGGTTTTATCTGTATCCTTTCCGGCGGAACCGGCAATCCGTTTTTTACTACCGATACAGCTGCCGCACTGAGGGCCGTTGAAATAGGAGCCGACGTACTGCTGAAAGGAACCAGGGTTGACGGAGTTTATACTGCAGATCCTGAAAAAGATCCTGTTGCAAGGAAATTTGATAAAATCTCTTTTGAAGAGGTAATCGACAGGAGGCTAAAAGTAATGGACTCAACAGCTTTCACAATGTGCCGTGAGAATAATATGCCGGTTGTGGTATTTGATATGAACAAACCCGGCAACCTTATGAAAATTGTAAAAGGGATTGAAATCGGAACACTAATTTGTAACTGAAAAAAGACTTTTTTCAGTCTATTTTATTATTTTTGTTATCCTGTAACTATATGTAAGTCTATCAGTAGTATAATCTGCAGAATTTTCTAAACCGCTCAAACCTAAGCCCTGACATATGAACGAAGAAGTTGAACTCATCATCGAAGAAACCAAAGACAGGATGCAGAAAGCCCTGGAACATCTCGAACATGAACTTGCCAGGCTTCGCGCAGGAAGAGCCACTCCTGTACTCCTCGATGGAATAACAGTTGATTATTATGGTGTCAACTCACCCTTAGCCCAGGTCTCAAATATAAATACACCAGATCCCAAAACTATTCTTATTCAGCCCTGGGAAAAGAATATGCTGGGAACAATTGAAAAAGCGATTATGGCGGCTAATATCGGACTTACTCCGATAAATAACGGTGAAGTTATACGGATTAACATTCCTCCCCTCACAGAAGAGAGAAGGCACCAGTTGGTCAAACAGGTGCGAAATGAAAGTGAAACCGCCAAGATAAGTCTCAGGAACGCCCGGAAATGGGCCAACGATGAGCTCAAGAGGATGCAGAAGGACGGCCTTCCGGAAGATATTGAAAAGGATGCTACCGAAAGAATTCAGGAGATGACCCACGATTACTCGGCAAAAGTTGATAAGGTCATGGCGATGAAGGAGAAGGATGTGATGACAGTCTAGTTTGCTTAGTACTGAAATCAACATTCTGAATTTATCAATATCTAACACCTCTCAATCCCGAAGTGCAGTTCCTGCAGATATCCATTTTGTTTCTTCCTGTCAGGATCTTTTTCCGGAATTCATTGTAGCGTTGACCATTCCAGATTGATTTGAAAGTTTCGTTATTCAGATCTCCCATAACAAATTCAGCATCCTTATCAAAACAACAGGGTATGACTTTACCATCCCAGGTAATTACCGGATTGGAAAAGAGTCTCATGCAACTGTCTGGCAATGAACTCTTAATAACATAACTACCGTCAGATTTTTTGTACCGCCTGAATTTCCTGTCCGCGGGCATCCATTCTTCTGCATCCTGACTACTTATTATCTGCATTGATTTCAGCTTTAGCCTGGCACCAATCTCTTTTGCAAAGCATTCAGCTTCAGGGATTTGATGTTCATTATGCCTGTTTACCAGAAACTGAATCTCCAGTTTCAGAGGTGAATTATGTCTGACTATTGCAGAGGCAACATTTTTTATTCCGTCAACCACTTTCCTGAAATCCCCGTTCCTCCTGTATATCGAGTATATTTCCTGATCCATCCCGTCAAGTGATACAATAAGCCTTTTCAGATGCGACACTGCCAGTTTTTCTGAATTTTCAACAGACAGGAAATGACCATTGGTGGATACAACTGTATTTATGGTATCGTTCAGGCCGGCAAATGAAAAGAACTGAGGATGCATCATCGGCTCACCCTGGAAATAAAGATTAATGAAATACAGGTAAGGGCTGAGTTCAGATATCAGTTTATTATACAGTTCAATATCCATAAATCCGCGCTCTCTTTTTATTATTTCAGACCCTGATGCACATTCAGGACAACGGAGATTGCAATAATTTGTAAGCTCTGCTGAGACTGAAACAGGCATTCCGGAAATGAATGGCTTTCGTAAAATGGAACTCATAATGTACGAATATCCTGACCGTATGGCATTTACCGGCTTAACAAATCTGCTGGTCATGTGTTTATCTGAAATAGTGCAGTAAGTTAGAAAAATATTCATCTGGTCGCATAGGGTAAAACTCCTCTCATCAGGTCATAAGACTGAAAAGAAAAAAGAAACTTTTGTAAAAGGTTTAAATAAATGTTAACTTAATAAATTTATGCCATGAAAACAGTTAGAAATTTATCGCTTGTTGCACTGCTTTTATTGTCAGCTTTCACAGCACAGACAATTTACGCAGGTCCTGTTCCTGAAAGGAAAAAGAATGACCAGCAAACCCTGCTTACTTTCAAGGGTAAGGTCGTTGACGCCGAGACGGGAAATCCGCTTGTATTTGCTTCAGTTGCAGTAAAGGAGACCAATGTTGCCACAATTACCAACATTGATGGTGAGTTTGTTATCAAGATCGCTGAGACACAGACATCTAGGAATCTTGAGGTAACTTACCTCGGATATAAGAATAAGGTTGTTCCTCTTACTGACCTCAGGGTGGATGGATACAAGAATGTGATCTCAATGACTACAGCTCCGATCCCCATAAGAGAAATAGTTGTCAAACCTATCGATCCCGAAGCAATTGTAAGGAATGCAATCAGTCGCATAGGCAAAAACTATGTTGATGAGCCCAACCTGATGACAGCCTTTTACCGGGAAACAATCCGCAAGAACAGAACTTACGTTTCTATTGGTGAGGCTGTTGTTGAAATCTTCAAAGCACCTTATAATAATGATCTCCGATTTGATGGCGCCAGGATCTATAAAGGGAGAAAAGGATCAGATGTTGAAAAAATGGATACTATTCTCTTCAAACTCCAGGGTGGCCCGGTAAGTGTTATGCAGCTTGATCTGGCTAAAAATACCGAATCGGTGCTGACAATGGATGCCATGAAATATTATGATTATTCGCTTTCAACAGTTGTTGAAATAGATGACCGGCCTCATTATGTTATAACTTTCAAACAGAAACCATCGGTTGATATGCCATTGTTCCTTGGGAATCTTTACATAGAAACCAGCACTTATGCAATAACTGAGGCCGAATTTGGGTTCAATATGGAAGATAAAGATGCAGTGTCTTCAATCTTTATCAAGAAGAAACCACTCGGGATGCAGGTGACTCCGGAAATTGCCACCTACAGGGTAAAGTATCGCGAACAGGACGGTAAGTGGTATTTTGCCTATTCACGGGCTGAGGTCAAGTTCAAGGTGAACTGGAAGAAGAGACTTTTCAATACTTATTATACAACCATGTCGGAAATAGCAATAACTGACCGGACAAATGAAGAAGTGATTAAAATTGCGGGGAAAGATAAACTCAGATACAATGATGTATTTTCTGAACAGGTTGAAGCTTTTACCGATCCTGAATTCTGGGGAGACTATAACGTTATTGAACCCGATCAGAGTATCGAATCGGCAATACGCAGGCTAAGCAGAAAGCTTAAATTCAGTGACAGAAAAGAATAATATAACAGGATATTAATGTATGCTCAGGGATTCTGAAATAATAAGGAGGATCAGACAAGGTGATGCAGGACAGTTTGAATCGCTTTTCAGATCCTCCTATGTTTCCCTGGTAAAATACGCAAAAACAATGATCAGAGATCACGACACGGCTGAGGAGATAGTACAGGATCTGTTTTTCAGACTCTGGAAAGATAAGGAAAAACTGCACATTGAAAGTTCTTTGAACGGGTACCTTTACAGGGCAGTACATAACCGCTGTCTTCATTATATCGACCACAACAGGGTTGTCGAGAAGTATGAAAAGGAAATGGCGATCATGGCACCGCAAAACAATGAGACCCCGACTGACATACTTCATTACAGGGAGCTTCAGGCCAGGATCGCAGCCATACTTGAAAGACTCCCTGAGAAATGCGGAAAAATATTTTGTATGAGCAGGTTTGAAGGATTGAAATACTCAGAGATAGCAGAGAGACTATCAGTTTCTATAAAAACGGTCGAAGCCAATATGGGAAGGGCACTTAAAGAATTCAGAAAAGCACTGGCAGAATAATGAAAGAGATGAATAACATAGAAAAATATACTGATAAGGAGTGGGAGGATCTTTCATCACTTCTTTCAGGTGAGAAGAATGATAACAAGGATCTGCTCAGCCGGTTTATGGCTGAAGACAGTCATAATACAATTAAACAGTGGAAAGAGCTCAGAGAGATGAATAGTGATAAAGAAATAGATGTAGATAAAGCCTGGAACAAACTGCATTCCAGACTGAGTGAAAACGGATTATTGACAGAAACGCCTGTGGTCCGGCGTACTTTTGTAAGGTCCACGTATTTCAGAATTGCCGCGACGGTGCTTGTTTTACTGGGCATAGGATCGGTAATGATCTATCTGAATGATAGAGGTGTACTTGGCCGCAAGACCATTGTGGCAACAACAGAAAATCAGAAGAACCTTCAGGTCACTCTTCCCGACGGAAGCAATGTGATCCTTAACCGGAATACAAGATTAACCTACAGGGAAAAATTCGGCCGGCATGGGAGAAACTTAGCTCTGTCAGGAGAAGCTTTTTTTGAAATAACTCACGATGAAAATAATCCTTTTACGATAGATGCAGGCAAGGCCAGTATAAAAGTACTGGGGACATCATTCAATGTAATTACAAGTAATTCTGATTCGGCAGTTGAGGTGTTTGTTAAATCAGGGAAAGTCATGGTTTCAGACAACGAAGGTACAAAGAACCTCATACTTGATCCGGGGGATATCGGAATAATGGATTCAAAAATTTCAGAAAAATCAGTCAATAATGATCCGAACTATATGGCATGGAACAATGGGGTCCTTATATATGACAGAAAAACACTTGATGTGGTTTTCAGGGATCTTAAGAAAGTTTATAATATGGATATAGTTGTCAATGATCCAAAAATCCTGGAAAACACATGGACAACCAATGGCCCGGTCAATAATGAATCTCAGGAAACAATTATTCGCATAATTTGTGCTACATTTAACCTCAGCTATACAATAGATGGCAACGTTTACCATCTTTCGGAAAAATAAATAACATGCTTAATAATGTCGGCTGACAATGGCACAATATTCAAATTTTTATCAGCCATTGCATTGTTGATATTTCTGATCCCTCCGCGGGAAACAAAATGCCAGGAGAGCATCCTGGATTCTGCGTTTACATTCAGGGCAGGAACGGTAAAGACAGGCAATGCCCTTAATCTTATTACTAAACAGACAGGTTATCATTTTACCTACGATAGCCGCCTGATTAACGCCGAAAGAAAGACTGAGATGAATTTCAGGAAAACAAAACTTGAGATTATCCTTGACAGCATTCTTAAAGGTGACTCACTGGTTTACTCAGTAATAGATGAATTCATAATAATCTCGAGGGAAATGCCTCCTCTTTCCGCTTCTGTCAGTGACACAACTGCCGTACCGGCTTTAAAATACATTACTGGCGTTATCCTCGATGGCGAATCATTCGATCCTTTGCCTTATGCAACCATCGGACTAAGGCATGAAGGCCGAGGTACAGTCTCCAACAGCACCGGGGAGTTCGGTTTCAAAATATCACCGGAGAATTATAGTGACACAATCGTAGTATCGTACCTTGGTTATTTTGCCAGGGAAATTCCTGTAAGGCAATCGCTCGGCAATAATTTTAAAATTGCAATGAGAAGGGAGTTTATCTCCATCCCCGAGATCATCATTAAAAATCAGATCCCCAGCGAGATTATTTATAAAACGCTTTCCAGAATACCTCATAATTATGGCAACACACCAGTCGGTATGACAGCTTTTTACAGGGAGGGAGTTCTTAGGAAGAATGAGCTTCAGACTTATTCCGAGGCAATCCTCCAGATATATAAAAGTGCCTATTATGGCACATTGCTGAACGATCAGATCAAAGTCTTCAAGAGCAGAAAGATAGAAAACATCTATGTCAGTGATACAATTACAGTAAGGCTCAAAGCAGGGCTCAGTACATGCCTTCAGTTGGACGGAATTAAAAATGACTTTGACTTTTTATCGAGGGAAAATATTGAAGAGTACAGCTACAGACTGACTGATATTGTCTCATTTGATGAGGAATCTGCATTTGAAATTGAATTTGGACCAAAAGAAGGTGTCGAGATGCCCATGTTCAGAGGATCTGTATTTATTCACACCACTGATTTTGCCCTCCTTAAGGCTGATTTTGAAATAAATCCCGCTTACCTGCGTAAAATGAAAGATACGTTTATCTCAAGCCCGTCAAGGGATTTTACAATATGGCCGATATCGGTTAAATATTCGGTCAGTTACCGTAAAATGGATAACCGATATTTCCTCAGTCATGTCAGGGGAGATCTTGTATTTGAATCAAAGCAGAAAAAAAGACTCTTCAATACGCAGTTCAATGTGTTTTTTGAAATGGCGGTCACAAGCGCAACCCTTGTAAATGTAACCCGGTTTGAAAGAGAGGAGCTCGCTCCCGTGCATTCTGTATTCTCAAAGACCATAACGGATTATGATCCTGTCTTCTGGGAAAACCAGGATTTTCTGAAGCCTGAGGACAATCTGCTTCAGTCTCTTAAGAACATGAAAGTAAGACTGCAGGAGTTCTCAGAATAATTGAGAATTGTGGATTATGGATTTTTAAATCCGAACCGAGTCGGAGACGAGCTTGGCGAAGCCAAATCGCAAATCCAAAATCCGAAATGTCTAATATTTATCAATAAGCTTATACAACTCTGTGAGGTCAGGAGTAAGGATTATTTCTGTCCTTCTGTTTTTCTGCCTTGATTCCGGTGTATCGCTTGCTTCAACGGGCAAATATTCACCCCTGCCGGCAGCAGTCAGCCTTGCAGGCTTGATCTTCGATCCATCAAGGAGAACTCTCACGACAGTTGTGGCTCTTTTTGTGCTTAAGTCCCAGTTATCCCTGATCTGACCGGTGCCCGGATAATAGGGAACATTGTCAGTATGGCCTTCAATTGTGACCTGTATATCCGGGTTCTTCTCAAGAACAGCTGCCAGTTTTTTTAAAGCATTCCTTCCATTGACATCGATATCCCAGCTAGCTGTTTTAAACAGGAGCTTCTCTTCGAGTGAAACATATACTTTCCCGTTTTTATTCGTGACAGTCAGACCATTATTCTCAAAGCCAAGCAATGCTTCAGATACTTTGTTCTTAAGATCCTGAACAATTTTTTTCTGTGCATCGAGGATCTTTTTAAGTTCAGCCAGAGTGGCGTTCTTCTTTTCGAGCTCAAGTGTAAGCTCGTCGAGCGACACCTTTTTCAGATCCATTGATTGCTCAAGCTGGCGCATGATATCCTCTTTCTGCTTAAGGTTCTCCTGTGCAGACTGAAGCTCGCCTAGAAGCTTTTTTGTTTCGCTTACATTCCCCCGTATCAGTTCATCCTGTGCATTCTGCAGATCATTATATCTCCCGTAGATCACATTTAATTCTTCTTTGGCCTTGTTCCTTTCAATCTCAGCCAGGGCAAAATCCTGTCTGAGTTTCCCCATTTCGCTCTCAAGGGCTTCTATCTTAGTTTTAACTTCCCTGTTTTGCATTGACAGGGTTAAATTTTCGGCTTTGAAGTCATCACGGGCCATCATATTCTGCCTGCTTGCATACTGGAGTTCCCTGTATTTCTTGCCCGAGACACACGAAATTACTGAGACTGCGGACAGTACAGCAATGAGAGTAACAGCAAATGATTTATTCATGATCAGGAGATGGTTTTAGTATATTATTACCACACAAAAATAAGAAAATCCATGCTAAGCCTCAGCAAACATCAGGGAATAATAATTGTTATATTTACAATTCATTTTTTACTCATTTTCATAATGAACCAGGGGGAGAATCTTCTCTTTACAATATCATCTCCTGAGGATCTCAGGAAACTCAAACCGTCAGATCTGGTAAAAGTAAGCGCGGAGTTACGGCAGTTCATTATTGATATGGTCAGTAAAAATCCGGGACATCTTGGAGCAAGTCTCGGAGTTGTTGAGCTTACCGTAGCGCTCCATTATGTTTTCAATACCCCCTATGATAAAATAATATGGGATGTGGGCCATCAGGCTTACGGTCACAAGATCCTTACGGGAAGAAGAGATAATTTTTCAACAAACAGGATATACAAGGGGATCAGCGGATTTCCCAAAATGACCGAAAGCGAATATGATGCTTTCGGCACGGGTCACTCATCAACATCCATCTCTGCAGCTCTTGGAATGGCAGTTGCCGCAAAAAGCAAAGGTGAAAAGAGGCATGTTGTTGCCGTTATTGGTGACGGAGCAATGACTGCCGGCCAGGCATTTGAAGGACTTAACAATGCAGGTATAGCAAAGTCAGACATTCTTGTAATACTTAATGATAATAATATTGCTATCGACCCCAACGTTGGAGCCCTGAAGGAGTACCTTATTGATATTACGACCAGCGGAACATATAACCGTTTCAGGAACAAGGTATGGAATTTCCTGGGCAGGTTTGGAAGAATAGGACCAAATGCCCGAACTCTGGCCAGCCAGCTCGAAGCTGGCTTCAAAAGCACATTACTTGACAGGAGCAACCTGTTTGAAGGAATGAATTTCAGGTATTTCGGTCCGGTAGATGGGCATGATATCATGCACCTTACAAGCATTCTTCAGGATCTTAAAAGAATTCCGGGACCAAAATTGCTCCATTGTCTTACGATAAAGGGGAAAGGATTCAAACAGGCTGAAGAGAATCAGACAGTATTTCATTCACCGGGCAAATTCGACAAAAATACCGGTATTATCCTTAGATCGTCCGACGCCGGGACACCACCTACATACCAGGAGGTATTCGGAAAAACCATTCTCGAGCTGGCCCGCAAAAATGAAAAAATAGCAGGTATCACTCCGGCCATGACAACTGGGTGCTCATTATGCATAATGATGAAAGAGATCCCTGAAAGAGTGTTTGATGTTGGTATCGCTGAACAGCATGCTGTCACTTTTTCGGCCGGACTTGCCACTCAGGGGATGATACCCTACTGCAATATTTACTCTTCCTTCATCCAGAGGGCATATGACCAGGTTATCCATGATGTGGCACTTCAGAATCTGCATGTTGTTTTCTGCATCGACCGGGGAGGTCTTGTCGGTACTGATGGCGCAACACATCATGGTTTTTTCGATCTGGCATTTATGCGTTCAATTCCCAATATGACAGTGGCGGCTCCTATGAACAGCCTGGAATTAAGAAATCTCCTGTACACAGCTCAGCTGGATAAGATCACCGGGCCTTTATCAATCCGCTATCCAAAAGGAATCGGTATGGTAACTGACTGGGAGAAACCGTTCACCGAAACTGAAATCGGGAAAGCAAGACTGATAAGCGAAGGAAAAGATATTGCTGTACTGAGCATCGGCCACCCAGGGAATTTTGTAACTGATGCTGCTTCACGATTAGCAGGTGAAGAGATCTCGGTCACCCATTATGACATGAGGTTCCTTACTCCGCTCGATACTGAGGCTCTGCATTCTGTCTTTAAGGGATTCCGAAGGATCATTACTGTCGAGGATGGAGTTCTGAAGGGAGGTTTGGGAAGTGCCGTTATAGAATTCATGTGCGATAACGGGTATAATGCAGAGATCAGGCGACTGGGGATACCCGACTATTTTGTTGAACATGGTACTCAGGAAGAGCTGATCAGGGAGTGCGGGTTTGATGCAGAAAGCATTGCAAAGGCAGTTCGTGAGATGGTGAATAGCCCAAAGACAAAAGATAAAAGACAAAAGTAAAAAGTAAAGGAAAATTCTTTATTTTCGCAGTCCCGCCCGGATGGCAGGGCTGAGCGGAAAGAAATTGCCCAGTGGGCAATTTTAGCGAAGAGCCAGGTTGCAGGGGTGGCCAATTCCGCCATCCGATTCAACAGGCAGAGTTCTTTTTAAAGATTGGAATATAAAATTATACCGAATTACAATAACGCCCGGATGGCGGAATTGGTAGACGCGCTGGTCTCAAACACCAGTGGCAGCAATGCTGTGCCGGTTCGATCCCGGCTCCGGGTACAAATAGTTAATTCGAGATCTTGGTTTTTATCAGGATCACCCCGCCGTAAGCCCTTGTACCATATATTGCAGCTGATGTGCCCTTGAGCACCTCAATTGACTCCACCGTTGAAGGTGAGATGCCACTAATGTCATTAACAGGAACACCATTAACAACTAACAGTGCGGGAACTGATCCAAAAAAGTCTTTAGAATTCTGGATTACAAAACCACTTGAGGTGTACTTAACCCCGGCGACTTCCCTGACTATCATATCAACAATTGAAGTGTATGATGCATATTTTTTATTCGTTCCATCAATTTTACGGGCTTCATTAGTCAGATTCTTCTCCTTTATATAATTGTATCCCGTATTAACTCCTTCATCTCCGGGTTTTATTTCCTGATCTGTCTGTTGTACAGGAGCTGAGGTCCCAAATTTAAAATTAATTTCGGTCCTTCCTTCTATTGCCTCTTCCTTAATACCATTAGCAAATGTAAAGATTCCGATCCTTTGAACGGTTGGCTTGATCTTTATCGTATATGCCCCTTTGGAATCGGTTACTGTACTGGTATTATTTCCGTCGATCATAACGATGGCATTTCCAATGGGAAAACCTGAAGCATCCTGAACGGTGCCAGTTATTATAATTTTCTTATTGTTTTTCTGGGCTGAACCAGTGCTAACGCACAAAACAGACACCAGAATTAAAAATAGTGTTTTTGCTTTCATGGCATTAAATATTACTTGATTCAATCGTGTTAAGCCGGTATAATTTCATTTGATCAAATATTGCGCCAAATCCATTCCTTAAATATCAAAGTTACGAATTCTGTGAAACCGGATCAAAAAAATCCATATTTCCGTCATTCAAGGAACCCGGATGAATGGATAATTATCCAAATTAATAATCTGATATTATTTCAGCTTTGCAACAAGATCTTTCCCGACAAGTTTGAATTTCGAAGCTCCATCCGGAGCAATAAGGTAAAGCGATGTCCCTGGTTCGAGACCCTGCTTTACAATAATACTTTTTTCGTTCATTTCACCAAGTACGACAATTTGCCTGGTTTTGTTTTTCTTATAGACAAATGTGACGCCGTCTGATCCTGCATGTACACACTCAGTCGGAATGTAGATGACATCATCGTATGAGTTTATTACAATTTTATTATAGGTTGTCATTGCTGGTCTTAATTCTGTATTAATGCCATCGACTTTTATCAGAACCTCGAACATTTTCGCATCAGAATTTTCAAGTTGTTCCCCGATGTTAGCAACGCTGGATACAGTTCCCTTCCAGGATTTTCCAGGTAATGCATCGATAGTCATTGTTACTTTCTGGCCATTCTTTACTTTGTTTACTTCAATTTCGCTGACATATGTTTTGGAAATCATTGATGTAAGATCAGGAAGAGTTGCTATAACACGGTCAAAAGGATTTACTGTTGATCCGGTTTTTCTTTTGGTTCCGTTAAACTCTTCCTTGTAAATCAACATCCCCTTACCCGGAGCTTTTATTGTAAACTTAGCAAGGAATACCTGCAGATTTTTTACAAGGTCTTCACCCTCAGCAAGCAGATGTTTTTTAAGCTTAATGTCTGTCAGGGCTTTTGCCTTTTTCAGATCATAGTTCTTTATCTTCTGTTCGAGACCTCTTTGCTGTTTATTAAGATTTATCTCAGCCTGGCGGATTGTTGCCGGGGGTTCATATTTCGATTGTTCAAGGGTGATTTCAGCTTCTTCAACCGTAATCGTCTGATTCTTGATGGCATCCCTCAGGTTGGTAAGTGTCATTGCCGTATCAAGAATTGCCATTTCGAGGTTTGACTGAAGTGTATTCAGATTTTCCAGTGCGGTTTTCAGCGTGTTGTCATAATCTGTTCTGTCGAGTTGTGCAATATAATCACCTTCTTTAACTATGGTACCTTCGGGAACCATATCGGATATTTTAAAACTCAGAAAACGCATACCGCCACCCATTCCCGGAGGGCCACCGCCCCGCTGACTCTGACTTGTCTGCTGAATCTCAGGTCCCATGATGTCAATCGATTTTTCAGCTTCCAGCTCACCGGAATTTGATACAGTAATTTCAAAAGGACCTTTCTTTACCTCCGTATAAAGGCTGGCAGTATCTTTCCTTGAGGCCAGTTTGTTAAAAACAGCCATTGCAATGACTATCAACCCCGCAATAATTCCAGTGATAATAAGCGTTCTTTTCATTTTAAGACTACAGGTTTAATTCAATTTTTCTATTAGACAAATAACTGGCTGGTTTTATTTCTTTGATGCAAAGATTATTAAAAATATTAATTAGAGATCATGGTCAGGATATCAGAAAACATGAGTTCGCTATACTAGATTATCAAATTCAATCCCGATTTTCTTCAGTGCATAGCCTGTTTCCTTAATATAATCACCATAAACAGTTATCCAGTGAAACCCGGGCATCTTCTCAGCAACTTTTTTGCTTTCACAATTGTAACCAATATCTATCTGGGAACGACAGATGTCCTGGAACGGATTATCGATAATTTTCCCCGATAAACCGGCATACCGTTTAAAGGCAAAATCAGGCATTACATTGGTTACTGTTTGTCCTACAAGCATTTCAACTTTTGGTGCAGCCCCGTAATCCGACTCAAAATGCGTAAGGATTTTTGCAGGTGCAAGGGTTTTTCCATCCATTCTGCGGGGTGCAGTGCAATGAGCCAGGGTTATTGTTTTATTATGAGGATATGTGGGATCATTTAAAAAAGAAGGTTTACCTGAGATGTTTGCGAGAAGAATGCCTGCAGGAACCACAACAAAATCAGACTCACAGTACGCAAGATAACCTGTATCATTAAGAAGACTTAGCGTCAGGCACGCTGATGTTTCCGCAAGCGGCATTATAGTCCCCATACAGTTGTTAATTGTAACTGCTCTACAATTGGACTTTTCCATTAATCTTACAAGGATATTTTCAAGAATAAAGCAATTCTCTACAAATTTCCTGTCAGTTTCCAGCTTAATTCCGGTATCACGGAGGTAATCACCAGCCCTGTCTTTTGCAAGTTCGACTGCAGAATTATCTTTTCTTGCTTCTGTTATTAAACCGCCAAGTGCCTCATAAGAAATGGTCTGTATATCAAGTTTATATTTCTCCTTTACAGTATTAATTGTTGTTTCCAGGGGCTGGGACCAGGCCCCCGGTCCTCCGATTGCCAGGATCTTTGAATTCCTGGTATTCTTCAATCCGCACAATGCCCTGAGACGCCAGAGGAGTTCTTCGCGGCTGTCAACAACTACATCATTTTCATCTATCCCAGTTACTTTAAGTGAATCGGTATGCTGACGGAGATAGCGCGGGCTGATAATTTCATACCATAAATATACCGGGCCTGATCTGTATCGGCAGAAAAAAATAATATCTTTTCCAGTTTTGTTAAGGAAATCGAACATATTCATCCCTCCACCTGCAGGATAAACAAGAAACATATCGGGGGATTTAAGATCGTCGATTTTATTCAGGTCCTCAATAGTGCGGACACCAGATACAGGAAGAAAACTGACCGGAAAGTCGGCCTGATCTTTTATTGTTTTAAGCTCCTCCTGAATATGGATAATCTCATCCCGGGCATCTTTTTCAGTCTGAACACCTCCCCAGCTCCTCCAGCTCGTTTGCTCTCTCCGCTCAGGGATTTCATAAGTAAATACCGGCTTCACCACGAGAGCCTGGCGCTGAGGATTATATTTTTCATCAGGTCTTGTTGCAACAAGTTCAGACCATGTCAATCCTGAAAATGCAACTGTTCCCAATGTACCTGTTCCCGTCAGCCGGATAAATTTCCGCCTTGTCATTTCATCAGGCATTTTCCCGGGATTTCCACCACAGCAGTGGCAGCCTGACTTGCTGTAATTATCTGAAAAGGTATTCTCTGATTTATTTGTTTCCATTTTAGCTTTTTATTGTATTTGTTTATTTGTTATCATATTCTTCATCCAGACGGGAACGACTGACCTGGCAAAGGAACCCTTGCATACGGAACGCTGGAGAGACTGTTCACTCGCCCATGAGGTGTCTCACTGTGGTATTCCCAACATTTACGTTCCAACCTGAATTCATATGTTTCCCTGTTATATGCCAGCAGCTTGCTGTCAATGATCAGTTCTCCATGGCATCTTATGCAGTTCTTGTGTACTACATTCCTGCCTGCTTCTTTTATGAAGATCACCTGTGGTTCTTTCTGCAAAGTAAATATTGTAGCATGGCGCAGCCCACCCTTTGCTTTGAAGAAATATTTATTCACCACATCATTATGAGGCACATGGCAATCGTCGCAATTTGTTTTTTCACGGTGCGAACTGTGATACCAGGTCGTGTACTGTGGGGCCATAATATGGCAGTTGACGCATGTTTCGGATTTGTTGCCGAGATAAGCTGGTGAATTTAATATATAGAAAGAAAAGAGAAAAAGTCCGGCAAATACAGATGATACCAATAAAACAGGAACTTTCCATTTGTCGGGAGGTATCAGTTTTGTCAGGAAACTCATATCGTTTTTTACGCAATTTAAAAAAATTTCATTAATTAGTCAGCCTTGGCACAGGTTACTTGTTACTGGTTGCTGGTTGCTCGTATAATTAAACAAGCAACAAGAGCTTTAAATTTGTATATTTAATGTATTAAATATGTAATAAATTATGATATGAAAATGAAAATAATAAATCCTCTTTTAGCACTGGCTGTATTGTTAACATGCAGCTCCTTTAAAAAGATGCCTGAACCTGCTGATAAAAAAGCAACCAAAGAGACTGTGAATCTTTACAGGTCTTTATGCAAACTTCAGAATAAAGGAGTTATGTTTGGTCACCAGGATGACCTGATGTATGGAAGTACATGGTGGTATGAAAAGGACCGATCGGATACCAAAGATTTTACAGGAGATTACCCGTCAGTTGCCGGATTTGAACTTGGCCATCTTGAACTCGGGAATGAGCGCAGTCTCGACTCTGTAAGTTTTGCGCAGATCGCTGAGCAGATCAAAGCACATTATAAACGCGGTGGAGTAATAACAGTAAGCTGGCATGCTAATAATCCCTTAACCATGCAGGATTCGGCCAGTAAATCGCGCCGACAAGGCGGAACAGCCTGGGATGTCAGCTCAAAAGAAGTTGTAGTTTCCATACTTCCCGGCGGGGCAAATCATGAGATGTTCAACACATGGCTGGAATGTCTTGCAAAATTTTTTATCGGGCTTAGAGATGACAATGGTACTCCCATACCGTTAATTTTCAGGCCCTTTCATGAACATTCAGGTTCTTTTTTCTGGTGGGGGACAGATATTTGCACCGATAAGCAATATGCAGATCTCTGGCGTTATACAGTCGGGTTTCTGCGTGATAAGAAGAATATTCATAACATACTTTATGCTTACAATACTGACAGGATTACCACTCTTGAACAATATATGAGAGGGTACCCTGGTGATGATGTAATTGATATGCTTTCTCTTGATATGTATGACCGTGGCGAAAAATTTGGAGGGGAGCTCGATAATGCATTAGAGTTTGTAACACAGGAAGCTATTAAAAGGAACAAACTCACAGCATTAAGTGAAACAGGAGGAAGAAGTGGTATGACCGACTGGTGGTCATCAGTACTCCTGCCTGTTGTCAGTAAATATCCTGTTGGATATGTATTGACCTGGAGGCATGCATACAGGTCCAGGTTCGGGAGTGGCGGGAATCCAAACCAGCCTTTTCCCGATGATTTTATTAATTTTTATAAATCACCAAGAACGCTGTTTTTAAAAGAGATCCAGGAAGAGAATCTATACAGACGCAAATAACTTATTTTTGATTCACCATAATAATATCCGAAATGAAAACTGAAACCCGCCGGGGATTTATTAAGAAGTCAGCTGTCGTATCGGCCGGACTTTCTATCAGTGCTCCCGCTTACATAAAAGGGTTCATGCAGAATAAGCCCAATGATATAATTAACGTGGCTGTTGCCGGAATTCACGACCGAGGAGGATTGTACGGAGGCACCGGGCATACAGCAAATTTCACGAAAATCAAAAATTCAAGAGTGGCTGCAATATGCGATGCTGATGAAAATCTTTTTCCAAAAGCAGTGTCAGATATAGAGACTCTTGGAGGAGAGAAGCCAATGATGGTTGTTGATTTTCACAAACTGCTTGACAATAAAGATATTGATGCTATCTCAATCGCTACGCCTGATTATTGGCACGCGTTGATGGCTATATGGGCTTGCCAGGCCGGAAAGGATGTCTATTGTGAAAAACCGCTTTCATACGACCTTGTTGAAGGCAGAAAAATGGTGCAGGCAGCAAGGAAATACAAAAGGATAGTTCAGACCGGAACTCAGTACCGGTCCAACAGGTTATCACAAAAAAGCATTCAATTGCTAATGGATGGTGTGATTGGAGATATTTATTTGGGGCGTGGAACTGTTTACCGTCACCGTCCGAGCATAGGGAGGGTTGCGGACTCATCTGTTCCAGCCGGTGTTAATTGGGATCTGTTCCGGGGACCGGCTCCGATGATTCCTTTCAATAATAATCATTTCCATTATAACTGGCACTGGTACTGGGATACGGCTACAGGTGAGTTCGGGAACAATGGTGTTCATGCAATGGACAGGATACGAATGGCAATGAAAATAAATGTCCATCCTGTAAAGATAAGCTGCTGTGGAGGCTTTTACGGATGGGATTCGGATCAGGAAGTCCCTAATCTCCAGGCCGCAACCTTTGAATACGATAATGGCAAAATAATGGAGCTTGAGGTGAGAAGTCTTTACACACCTGAGGAAGGAGGATTGCTTTTCTTCGGCACTGAAGGGTACGCCGTTCTGGGGGATAGTTTCCAGACTTTCATGGGTCCCAAAAAAGAACCTGGATTAAATCTGACTGTAAAAGACCTGGAACCTGAACCTGTCCGCGATGAATATGAAACATTTCGGATTGATTACCATTTCGTGAATTTCCTCGATTGTGTCAGGAGCCGCAAACAGGAGGATCTGCTTGCCGATGTCAGCGAGGGACATATGTCGACTTCAATGATGCATCTCGGGAACATAGCTTACCGGACAGGCAGGAAGCTGACTTTCAACGGACAAACCGAAAAATTTGTCGACGACGATGAGGCAAACAGCTATCTTAATCGCCAAGAGTATCGTAAGCCGTATCTGTTGCCGGAAGAGGTTTAAGTTCTGAGACTCCTCAGCAATTACCCGGCCGTACATCAATGTAGATATATTTTGCATGAGGGTACTTGTCTGCGATATCTGATCTGATCAGTTCGGTAGCGGTTTCGATAGCGTGACCGCGTGAAAAATCTTCCACGTCAACGGAGATCAGCAGAATAAAATTATTATTCCCGATATACATCGAGCGCAGATTGTTTATATGCTTTATGACTGCATATTCCCTGACCATTGCCCTGATTTCGTTCCTGACCTCACGCGGGATACTCTCCCCTACCATAAGCTTTCTTAATTCGTTGGCCAGTAAATACGACATGATTATAAGAAGGCTACCAACAAGGAAAGTTCCGACAACGTCAAAAAACGGATTAATCAATGAAAGAAGAGTAGTGATCAGAACTATTGTCAGACCAGTCAGTGCAGAGAAATCCTCAGTCAGGATAACGAACAGATTTGTATCAGTTGAGTCTTTCAATGGCTTAATTAATCCTTTCGGCGATGTTTTTCGGAATTCCTTGAATGCCACTGAGAATGACTTATATTCAATTATCATGGCCGCAAACAGAACAATGAAAATAAACAGGTAATTGCCGATAGGTTCCGGATGCATAAACTTATGTATCGCTTCATAAATTGAAAAACAGCCACCTAGGAAAAATAGCAGGACAGCAACAAGGAATCCCCAGAAATACTCTTCTTTGCCATATCCTAAAGAATGGATTTCGTCTGCACCCTTACCTGACCTTTTACGTCCGATAAGCAAAAAGACCTGGTTGGTGGTATCTGCAAGAGAATGGATCGCCTCAGCAAGCATTGCCGAACTTCCTGAAATCACCGAAACTATGTACTTGATGACCGCAATTGTCAAATTTCCTCCAAAGGCAAATAAAACTGCACGAAGTGAATTGGTTTCGTTTTTCATCCGGAAGATTTGTCTGAATTATAATGTTAGGAATACTATTTCAACAAAATTAACAGAATATTATAAATCCTTTACCATCCAGATATTGCAGCCAAAGTGACCTGAATTCCCAAGAGCATGAGGGATATGTCTGAATCCTGATTTCAGATACATGGAGACTGCCTTTTCGAGTTCAGGGAGCGATTCGAGGTAAAGTTGCCTGTAATCCATCTGTCGCGCCGATTCGAAGCATTTTTCCATCAGCATCCTTCCTGTGCCTTTGCCTCTCCATGGTGACAAAAGATAAAACTTTACCAGTTCGGCCCAACCTTCAGGTAAACCCGGTGTGGGGTATATACCACAACCTCCCACCAGGGCTCCGTTAACTTCAGCAAGCCAGTAAACCGAACCTGGTTTTTTAAACAATTCAGACAAGTTATCAGTCGTCGGATCATAATAAACAGTCCCCGGACGGTCGATCTTAAATTCCCTGAATACTGTTCTGATAAGACAGGCTAATTCTTTATTGTCCTTTCCCTCAATATTCCGGTATGTAATTTCGTTATTATCCATATGGACTCTTTCTGAATTGAATTTCATAAAATTACGAATAAATGCATCTTTTTATTAAATTTAGCCAGTTTAAAACTCCACCTCTTCAGTTGACATTATGATATTATACTGCAAAGCCTGTCTGAAAACAACTCTGCTATTTCTCAGTTTCCTGTTATTGCCGGTTATTGAATCGTCTGCCCGAGATTATTATATTACTGGAAAGGTTACTGATCCATACGGTGCAATGATTGCAAATGCAAGAGTTTCCATGATTGCCGGAACCACTGAATATGCAATAAAAACAAATTCTGATGGTTCATATTCCCTTAGATTATCAAACATTTATGAAAGTATTTCAGGTCTTATTGGGGGTGGCATACCTTATCCAAATCCTTTCACATATTCGGTAAATATGCCGTTTATAATAAACAGTCAGGGTGATATTCGATTTTCAATCTACAACATTTCAGGTCAAAAGGTGATGGAAGCTTTTTTCGATTCCATTAATGCGGGAAGCTATCATATTGTATGGGACGGTTGCAACCAGAACGGAGCACCTCAGCGCAATGGGTTTTACTTCTATGCCATTACCTTCAAAGGTAAAACCATATCGGGAAAACTAATTAAAGCATCGGGATTTTCGTCCTATTCGGCAGGGACTGCAATTGAACCTGATATGATGCCCCCGGTTGTTATGCCGGTTTCAGGACAAATCAGGTTCCCTGTTGTTACATCTGTTACATGCGATACTTATTATCCTGTAAGGCTCACCGACATAACCATAGGCAGGGATACTGTCATAAATTTTGAACTTACTCTGAAACAGGATGTGCCTTTCAGAACCTCCGGCAATAATATAGCAATGCATACAGGTTCAGAGTACAGATCGCTTGTACTGAAAGGCATCAACATGGGATCTTCTCCTCCGGGTTATTTCCCGGGTGAAATTGCCTATGCCATATCGCCTGATGAATATGAAAAATGGATTAAAAGCATGGCAGATGCTGGTTTCAACAGCATAAGAATCTATACTCTCCATCCGCCAGTATTTTATGAAAAACTGGCTAATTACAATCAACGGCATCCAGATAATCCGCTTCTTTTGTTCCAGGGTATATGGCTTGAAGAGGTTGAGGATTACTCTGATCCGGATTCTTACGATCTGCTGAACCGCACCACATCGTTCACAGGTGAGATGAAAGAAGTTATCAACTGCATTAATGGTAACGGGGATATTGCTTACAGGTACGGGAAATCATACGGAAGGTATATTACTGATGTATCAAGGTGGACGGCCGGATATATAATCGGCAGGGAGATCAGTCCCCGGGAGGTCGAAACAACTGACACTCGTCACTCTGAAAAAATCTCATATTCAGGCACATATCTCAGCATTGATGGTGCAAAAGCGACTGAGGTTTTTGTCACTCAGATGCTTGATTTTACTATAAATTATGAAGTATTGAACTATTCGGTCACCCGTCCTGCAAGCTTTTCGAGCTGGCCAACGCTGGATCCGCTGAATCATCCGACTGAAATTTATACTGACGAAGACAAAGCTGCCTATGATCTGGCAAAAATAGCTCTTAAAAATCCGGAACCTGGAATTTTTGCCTCCTATCATGCATATCCCTATTATCCCAATTTCATAAGTGAGGAGCCATCATATCTTACCTACAGCGACAGTTACGGACCCAACAGCTACCTTGGGTACCTGAATGCTTTAAAATCCCACTATTCCTCAATTCCTCTCATAATTGCGGAATTCGGAGTTCCTTCGAGCTGGGGAAGCGCCCACCAGTCATACAGTGATATGCATCATGGCGGGTACTCTGAACAGCAACAGGGCGAAAAGAATATGAGGCTGATGCACAATATAATCGATGCAGGATGTGCTGGTGGTTTCATGTTTTCATGGATGGACGAATGGTTTAAACCCACCTGGATAGTCTCCTACCTTGAGGCATACGGTACGGTATCCGGGGGAATAACTATCCCTACCAGACAGTTATGGCATAACCTTGCATCGCCTGAGCAAAATTTCGGCCTGATAACCTTCGATCAGACAAGTACGCTTCCGCTTATCTCCTACCAGATTGACAGGACTGAAGGTCCGTTGGAAAAGATCAGCGCAACAAACGATAACAGTTATTTTTCTCTTGAGGTAGAGGCTGGCAGGACATTATCCGCAGGTGATACCGTCATGATCGCTTTTGACACTTATCTGGCAAGCTTCGGAGAATCGAAGCTTCCCAATGGTAAAACCCTTGATAACAGGTCAGAATTCCTGCTGACAATGGTTTTATCGGACGACACTGCTTTATATCATGTTACAGAAGCTTATGATATGAATGGACTTACACCAAGGTTTGATCTGTCAAATCATGCAGTTCAGAAATTCTACAGCACAGTCACCGATGGTGCACCATGGAAACTAATGCAGTGGATAAACGATGGATTCACGATGAAAAAACAGGATATTGGCAAATTACCAATGGAAAATGCTTCCGACTTCAGCCTGGGTCAGCGTACGGTTGCCGCGTGGAACGGCAATAAGATAAAATTACGCATACCATGGACGTTGCTTTATTTTCGCGACCCAACCCAGATGAATGTTATCGACGGGGCAGTTTCCTATGACGGAGGTTATAATTACGTGATATCAGGTACTCAGTCAGACGGTATAGCTGTATCAGTTTATTTTGACGGTGTGCTCACATCATCACTAAGCAGGTATAATTGGCCGTTATGGCTTGTAGTTCCTTCAACTGAAGGAAGGGAGAAAAAATCGCTTGAGATAGTGAAAACAGGATTATCTTCTATTCCTGGTTTTACTGATTGAAATCCATTTTGTCCTCAACCACTTTTACTTTACCTTTCTTTTTCTTATCAAAACCCGATCGTTCAGCTGTGCCCCATCCTTTCTTACCACGCAGGGCTTCAAGATTTCCCCTGACAGCAAAATAGGTATGAACGGGATAAAAGAAAGGTTCGAACAGTGCCACACCGATGAGTTTCAACACATCGCTCTTCTTCCTGTACTTATGGAAAGTAATTTCTTCAAACAGGATGGCCCATGTGGACAGACATACAGCAAATGAATAGACAAATGCGAATAGAAGCAGATAGAATGGCCAGTTAAGGGAATCTCTTATAATGAGGTAAATTGTATAAACAAATCCTGAAAATGCAATAAGCGGAGCCATCCATTCAAAGAAGAACCAGTAAGGATATCCCAGAATACCAAGACGCCCATAGTTGGCATTAAAGAACATCTTACGGTGAGTGCGGAGAGATTCAATAAGCCCTCGGGTCCAGCGTGTCCTTTGTTTTCGCATTGACTTAAGATCGGATGGCACTTCAGTCCAGCAAAGAGGATCAGGAATGTATGTCACCTCATATTTCTGATCGTGCTCAGCCATATAGCGTCTCATCCTGAGCACAAGTTCCATATCTTCACCAACAGTCTTTATACTGTATCCTCCTGCCTTGATAACTGTTTCACGGTCGAAGATCCCCATAGCTCCCGAGATAAGCATCAATCCGTCGAGCTGACTCCATGCCATTCGACCAAGCAGAAATGCCCTGGTATATTCCAGTACCTGAAGGCGTGGTAAAATTTTGGAAGGTATTTTTATCTCCCTGATATGACCTCGTTCCACATCACATGAGTTGACTATCCTTATTACGCCTCCGGAACCAATAACCTTTTTCTCCTTCTCCTCGAGAAACGGTTTGACAAGTTTAAGTATTGAGTCAGCTTCAATAATTGAATCGGCATCTATCGATACGAAAAGGGTGCTGTGACAGATATTTATCCCTGCGTTCAGCGAATCGGCTTTACCCCCGTTGTTCTTGTCAATAATTGTTAAACGGTTGTAGGATGGATTTTTTGACCTGTAGACCCCTCTTATCCTTTCGCACGGTATCCGGTAGTCGAAATAATAATTGACCCTGATAAGATCATAGGCTTCTTTAATCAGCTCAAAAGTATTGTCTGTGGAGCCGTCATTTACTATTATAACCTCGAAGTTATTATAATAAAGGGAAAGCAGTGTGCGGATATTGTCAATTATTGTTTTGCTTTCATTAAATGCAGGGGCAATGATCGATATCTTTGGACTAAGTGGGGAAAGTACCAGAGAATTATAGTTTATGTAACTGTTCTTACGGAGATATTTACGCAAAGCTATTGCGGAGAATACGCCCAATGAAAGATATGATCCGAAAAGAATCAGCGTAAGATAAAAGATAATATGTCCGAATAAATATCCCATTGTCTTTAATATATTCTGCGGTCAAGTACGTGCCGCACGATAATATTGTAGTTCTTATACTCCGATTTCATAAGTTTGACAAGTGTTTTTACACCCTCTTCCCCGTTGTTTTCAATGGCCTTTGTTGCTTCAATCTGGAGCTGGACATCATCTTCCTTGTCGAGAACCAGCTTAAGGAATCCCATCAGGGAAGGATCCGGCATCTTGGCCATTGCTCTTATAATCTCAAGGCAGGTGTTATAATCCTGACTCTTATACATTCTTTTCATCACCTCGAGGGTTGAGTGCATCTCAAGATCTCCTGCAACCTGAACGGCAAGCTGCCTCACCTCAGGCGAAGGATGTTCAAGAGTTTCCCGTACGTCATCTTCAGAATCTTTCTGTCTGAATTCCCTTATCATTCTCAATGCAAACATGACAACTGTAGGATTTGTCGCTCTCAGGAATTTTTTAAATTCAGGCACTGGAATATCGTGCTGGATAATTAGTTCGTGAAGGGTGATCTGTTCCCACAGTGAAAAAGGTTTTTTAAGATGAAAGAGAAAGCTGAAAGGATCTTCATCAGTCAGTCTTACGAGAGCGATCTGGGCTTCCATCCTGAGAATCTCATTTTTGGAGTTCAGCGCCCTATAAATGACATTATTTGCATCTTTAATATTCATAAAGGCAAGTTCACGGAATCCCTTTATTTTCTTATGCCAGCGAATGTCATTTGCGCGTTTTATAGAATCTCTGTCAAGACCCAGGTAAAGGTAGAGACCGCCAAGTTTTTCTTCGGCATCCCCCTTAAGGTTAACGCTTACATCGATCATCTGATCAATAAGAGCCTGTCTTCGGTATGTATCAGAGGCTATGTTACGGAATCTGTCAGGACTGCTGCCTGTAAATAAATAGTCAATGATCATGCCCTGGTATGTTTCAGCAAGGTATTGCTTAAGGTCATCCTGCTTCTCCATACGTGTTCTGTTCAGGAGGATGACGAAAAGCAAGATAATCATTGTCGAAAATGAGATTATTATGGTGATTATCAGGGCATTGACAAGGGCAAAAGATTTACCGAAATAGTTTATCCGTTTAAGCCAGGGACTGTCGTTCCTGAACAGTAATAATTTATGTCTGGGTTCCTCAATCTGTTTTACAACCGGTTCTGATCCAGCAACCCGCGATGTTGCCGCCACTGTATCAGCGGTTGTTGCTGTTATGATGTTTGTGTCTGCAGATGAAGTGATATTAATGCTTGTATCTTCCGAGAGAATGGGGGCTTTGATTTCTGCCGCACCAGTAATTACATTGTTTTCAGGTTCCAGATAATTTTTTATCTTGGCTTTATTCAATCTTGTGACACGAATCTTGTAAAAGCCATTTTCCTCAATCATCATGACATCGTTACCCAGCACTTTGGTAACTTTTGTATACATTCTTTCAGCATTTGTCTTGAGCCTGAATGCCCCTATCTGTATAGGATAGATGTCCTTTGAAAGACTGATAAGATTGTCCAGCCTTGAATCGTTCATTTCCGATGTGATCAGAGCGACTCCATCGGTTATATATATCGGAGATGGATGGCTGGCTGCATAAGATGGATTAACCACAGGACCCGCTTCAGCTGCAGTGAATAATAGAAGTGATAATATTGTAATAAACCGGTATTTCATCACTTCATTTTAAGTGCATAAATTAAGTTTATATTTCCTTCAAATCTGTCTCTCATAGCTGATCCTCCCGATGCATCATACTCTTCCCTGGAATAGCCAGCTCCCAGGCGCACCGAAAATCTGCCTTTCACATTAAAATTATATGCAAGTCTGATACTATTAGCGCTGAGCCGGTTAATATCTTCCCGGATATTGAAGGGTTCATCGGGAGCTGTTCCCGTGCCTAACGTCAGCTGCAAATAATCGAAGTCATTAAAATAACGCCTTACATTAAAATAGAATGATGTCCTGGGTCCGTCATCCTTAAAATAAACATAACATTTTCCTGACAACCAGAATTTCCCCAGGTATTTTTCTACCGATCCAAGCGCTATAAAAATATTCCTGTCAAAATAATAATAATTCAGGCCTGCTGATATTGCCCACCCGGCCGGTAAGACCTCCCATATTTCAAATGCTGCTCTGTGTGTCGGGAAATACGTACCCGGGCTGTAAGCGTATGCAATATAAGCATAATTTTTATTTGATAGACGGGGATATGCATCTGCTTCAAATTGCAGTTCTGTTGCATAAAGATTTGTTGTTTCATCGGTTATTAAATTCCCGATATTCACGCTGGCCGATGCCGGACCAAAGCTGAACCTGTGACCTGCTCCTAAGCTGAAAACCTGCCAGAACCTTGTGTATGGTTCCTTGAAATAATCGAATGAATAGCCTGTGCGTAGGTCAGTAGCAATGGCAGTATTTTCTTTAGACCATAGTGAAATATCACGTCTCGCAGAGAGCGCATCAGCATTATCAGGTTCTGTTTTCAGAAGTGTATCAATTACGGCGGCAGCCTGTTTATAGTCTTTCTGCCAGGCAAGAATGCGACCAAGGAGAATCCGGGCATCGCCGTATGTTGGAAATGCATTCACCAGTTTACGGGCATCAGCGGCAGCTTGAGTATAATTACCGTCAAAAGCCATGGTTCTGATTCTTTGAAATTCGGCTTCAGGATCAATGTTCTCCTGCGAAAGAAGCTGTGAGAAATTTGACAGTCCGGGGATAAAAAACCCAACAAATAAAAATATTAATAATCTTCGCATGAGTTATTTGTTGAGAATTGATTTGATTCTTGCTACCAGGTCACCGGGATTGAAAGGTTTTACAATATAGTCGCTGATCCCTAATTCGCCAGCCTGACGCTGCATCTGATGATCACTGAAAGCGGTCAAAATTATTGCCGGGGTATCTTTCTGAAGGTCAGACCGCACAAACTTAACCAGCTCAAGTCCGCTGCGATACGGCAGATGAATATCAACAACCAGAAGATCATAATCATTCTTGATAAGAAGATCAACAGCAACATTGCCATCTTCGGCTGTGTCAGCTTCATATCCTTCCCTTTCAAGAATAACCGACAGAGTCTTCATTGCCATTGGATTATCTTCACAAATCAATATCTTCATCGAAACAGATCCTAAGGTTAAGAATTATTTTAAATAACAACTCCCTTTATATCAAGGTGTATATCAATGTGTCAAAATTGGCGAATTTTATCAGTGCAGCCAAAGAAATAGTGCATAATTTTGATCTACATTATAATTTCAGAGACAAACACCATGATTTCAAATGACCAATCAATTAAGCTGCTGACTCACTCTAATGCTTAGCTTTTAAACTCTTCTTTTGTGATGAATTCTCAAGCTTCCCCGGCTTATGAAGTTTTATCATTATTGGTTCAACTATCACAAGGCATCCTTTCGGCATTCTGAGCAAATCAGCTTCAATCAGATTATAAAACTCATTTATCACATCATTATTGTCAATAATCTCAATCATTACCGGAAGTTTTTCAGTCAGTTCCCAGAATTTTGCGGAATTGACTTCAGATTTATTCAAAGTGAGAACCAGTAATTTAATTTAATAAGGAATATATTGTCCGGAAATACATCCCCAAGATATCTGTAAGAATCGCCTATTGAGGCGTTGGAAGAGCTGTTGCTGCCGGTACGTTCGCTTGACCATACAAAATAGATGAAAGATCCAAGACGGTACTCCCATTTCGCAACCAGATTTGATCTGAACTGGTGGAAATTAAAATCTGGATTGTCGACTGAGTAAAAAGCCGGCCAGCCTCCGTCGAAATCAGAAAGGTCATATACTCCGTTGTTAAGAACGGGATTCTGATAAAGAGCAAACCGGTCTTCATATTTCTTTGCTTCCGGATCAATAACACGCTTGAGTTCCGAATAGTTACCCCTCGATATGAAGGGACTTCCGTAGTATTGAATTGAGAACTCGGGTGAAAGATTAAGATCGACCCTGAATGTGAGCCCAAGCGTTTTTTGATCTATTGTCCCTAGTATGTATCTCTTACCGGTTAACAATATATCTCTTGTTGCCACATACTGAAGTTCATCATGGTTGTCTTCATAAGTCGCAATTACGCCAATCTTAAGCATGCTGAACGGGCGGACGGATAAACCCGGCTGAATCACATAGGTTGCCGTTGAGTTATTACCTCTCGATTCGTAACCGGATTTTATATAGGCAATGAACTTCTTGGAT
>Ga0315295_10000316_pt1 | contig 40869 bp, 61 predicted proteins | sample YL17G14_0_MG_FD_204453 | JGI IMG/M metagenome (GOLD analysis project Ga0315295, IMG submission 204453) | Sediment microbial communities from Yellowstone Lake, YNP, Wyoming, USA - YL17G14_0 | ecosystem: Environmental > Aquatic > Freshwater > Lake > Sediment | place: USA: Wyoming | collected...
GGCCAGTTCATGTACATGTAACGGCCCTCTAGGTTTTAAATTATGTAATGGTGAAAGCGGTGTATGCGGTGCTTTGACTGGGACGTGCTCATACACCTGCAGTTCTGGTTGGTGGAATTGTGATGGCAATACTGCAAATGGTTGCGAACATTCGGGACCTTGCAATACCACATGGTCTAACGTAACTAAAACTGTAAATTCAACATCAGGTGCAACTATCGCTTGGTGCGTTTACGCCAATGATACTTCTAACAATTGGAATACTTCTTTGACTTATTCTTATGTTACAACATCAGCAGGTACCACTTGCGACTGCTCGAGCATACAGGTTGGAACGTCTATAAACTGCGCGGAGAACTGCGACATAGGGGCGTGCAACGTCGGGGGCATCGCTGTTGCTTTCATAAACACGGGGACGATAACGACGTCCGGGGACGTGACAAATATCTTAAGGACAAATTGGTCGCCCGGATGCAAAGTAGTAATAGGATCAGGCAAAAGATGGGGAGGATAAGTATGTTAGATAGAAAAAGTTTAGCTATAGTGATACTCTCGATAGTTCTAGCAATAGTTTTGATTTATTTTGTTGCAGGCAACGCTTGGACAAATTATTATAACAGTTGCAGACAGGAAGGAGCAAATAACGCGCTGATCAGTCTGGTGCAGATCATAAACAACACCGGCAAACCAGTAGCTATAAAAGTTGAAAACGAAGAACTAATATGTAGTACAAAAGCATTATTAAACAGTGGAACATAAATTTATTGATGAAACAAAAGTAAACGAAGAAAATGTGAGAGGTATTATTGATGGCAATATTAAATCTTAAATTTGATACGTTCCTAGAATTGCTGAATAGATGGCACCTGCAGCCATTCTACATAGAGAGCCCTACGGAGTTCAGGGCCTTTGTTTTTATGGAGGCGCAGGTATTCGAAACAGAAATTTCTATCAACGAAATAAAAACCAGGTTCGGAGATTCTATATACGTTTTGGATTTGTTCAAAACAACTTACTTTAGGAACGCCATTAAGATAGAATCAATAGAGGGAGAAGTTGCTAGCATTTATAAGGACATAAAGATAGACGCAACAGAATTAAAAATTATTCTAGACAACTTTCTAAAAGGCCTTAACAAGATAACGCTGACAAACATGGGGGATCAGGGGACGGCCGGCTATGCTTTGATACCGGTTACGCCAGGATCAGGCAAGATAAGACGCTGCGAGAGTTGTGGACAGATTTTATTAAGCGGAGAGGCTGCGTGTCCTGCATGCGGTTCTGAAAAAATAACAGACAAAAATACAGAAATAGAAATGAAGAAATGGGTTGGATGGGATTTCGAGGGCACTGTAAAATGGATTCTTATGTTTCTAGAAAAGTATGCTCTATCGCAGATCACTGACATAACACACGAGCAGAAGATTTCAATAAAGGACGCATTAATAAAAAGCATAACTGAGGGATGGACTTTAAACAAACTGGAAAATACTATCTTAACGGTAGTAAATGATGAGGACAGGGCCCGTATGATTGCAAGGACGGAAGTGATCAGGGCCGCGAACGAGGGAGCATTGCTGCATTATAAGGATCAGGAAATAGAAAAGGTGAAATGGATAGCAACGCCGTCAGCTCCAGGCGGAAGAACATGCGATAGATGCCTGGCATTGAACGGGAAAGAGTTTCTTTTGAAGGATGCTAAAGGTAAAATTCCCTTACATGTGTTTTGCAGATGTACTTGGACGCCTTTAATTTCACAAGCATAGATTTATAAATTGAGATTACCATAGAAATTAATAGAACGATGATGTATTGGCGTCTGAGACAAGAAAAAGTGTGTGTTTGAGTACAGTATAGTAATTAATTCTTAGGTCCAGGCGTGGTCAACGGTGATTTTTATATTTGAAAAATTCGAACACACATTCGACATAAAATCTATAGACAAAGATCGCAGGATAATCAGAGGAACCGCCTCTTTAGAAGAGGAAGATAGAGACGGGGAAATAATTGCCATGCCTGCAATAGCTGATTCTTTAAAAGGATGGCTACAAAATCCAGTTATTAGATTCAAACACGAGCATCCTATAGGCAAGGGCCTAGAATTTATTGACGGCCAGCCGGCATGCTTTGTAACAGAAAAAGAGTTTATCGTTACCGCTTATATTTCTGACAAGACGCAGGCTGCAAAAGAGGCCTGGGGATTAATTGAGGACGGAATTATAAAATCTTTCAGCGTCGGCGGAAAGGTTTTAGAAAAGATGGCCGTCAAGGAGAACGGAAGAGAACTTAAGAAAATAACCAAGATGGAACTTTACGAGGTTTCTGTTGTTGACATTCCTTCCAATCGTAAATCATTTTTCTCAGTCATTGCCAAATCTATAAAAAAACAGGATGATGATTTTGAGTGCCCATACTGCGGAGAAGAGTTTGATTCGCAAGAAGATCTTAATGATCATAAAAAAGATTGCCCAAAAAAGAGTGCAAAACAAAATGTAAACAAGCAATCAAGGGACGATGTTGCACAGGAATTATTTAACAAACCTTATGATGAGCTGGACGATGATCAAAAGGAAAAGGTAAATGCAAAATTAAAGCCTAAAGAGGACGCAGCTGCGCAGGACATTTCTAAACCTGGAGCTGGAACGCATTCAGATAAGTGGGACAGATGCGTTGCAGATGTTAGAGCCAGAGGAGGAGTTGACAGTCCGGAAGCTGTTTGTACTGCATCATTAGGCGAGGAAAGTTTTAGAGGATTAGATCGCGGTAAGTGGTCCGAGAAGGATTCTAAAAATGTAACTGATCTAATCAACAAAATTAATGCTCCTAAGACAGAGGGCGAAAATCCTTTGTCTAGAGAAAAAAATATAGAGGAACAAAAATGTCAGAACCAATTCAAACAGACAAATCTGGAAGTGTCACTGAAAACGAGTCTGTTGAGCAAGTTACAGAAAAGATGAACAAGGAAATTGATGCTAGAATAGCAAAAGGAATAGCCGAAGGCATGGAGCAGCTTAAAAAATCTTTGCCAGTTTACAAAGCAACAAAAGAGAACACAGATACAACTTTGAATAAACCTACTGGCGTAGGTGCAGAGATTCAAAAGTTCGCGACATTCAATCAGCCATTCGAACTTGAAGAAGCATTGAAAACAATAAAGCCTGAATCTAGTCCATTAGGTACAGAATATTACGGCGGAGTTATGAGTACATTGGACAAGCGTGCTAACGGTCTGACATTCAAAGAGGCGTATGACGAGTATATCCAAAAGTACACAGATACCACAACCGGTGGAGCTGGTACAGCTGGATACGCATTGATTCCAGTCTATGTAGATCCTGACATAATAGATAGAACGAGAAGAGAGATTCCGTTTATAGAAATGTTGCCGAGAAGGGCAATACAGGGCCTAACATATGATTACAACGCGATAACAACGTTGACGAACGCTGTTACACTCAACCAGGACGCTTCGTTGGATGATCTAACTGACGTGTACGATAGGTTCAGCACGATAATGACATACATTTACTCAACAGGAAGAGTTTCCGGTCCGACAATAGCAGCAAGAAGAGGATACGTTGACGCATTGAATTTGGAAGTACAAAATAGAACCATCGGCTTGAAAAGGTACGAGGATCAGTTGTGCTTACAGGCAGCGGCAACAAGCCCAGAGATGAGTTCGTTGAACGACTTGATTTCAACTAACCAAACAGCTTTGAGCGGTCCTTTAACTGTTAGCGCATTAAGAACAGAGTTGGCCCAATGTGGTGATGCTGGCGGAGTAATAAACCTCATCGTGACTACAAATACATTATCAAATTCTCTAAAAGGTTTGATGATGGACTACCAAAGATGGGTAGACACAACTAAGATCGCGTGGGGAATTGAGACTATGAGTTTTGACGGAGTTCCAGTTATCGTGGACAGGTACGTTCCAAGCGGATACGTGTACATGTTAGATATGTCCGTAATCTTTATGGCCGTGCTGCAGGACATGGTATACGAAGAACTAGCCAAAACAAACGACTCAGTTAAGTTTACTTTGAAAGCATACGAGGCATTAGTTTGCAGAGCAGAAGCATTTTGTTCCATATTGACAGGATGTACTTAGTGGTGATTAAATGGGTGAAGTAACTTCAGTATGTACGTTTAAAAGAGATATACCAGGTAAGTTGCTAAGAATAGAATCAGATGCAACCGTTGACGATGGTGACACCATTCTTGTAACTCTTGCCGATTATGGATTCAAAACTGTAGAAGCAGTCGCAGGCTATGCACACACAACAACAGACAGCATAATCGTAGCTGAGCAACCAACAACTTCTGTAACAGCAGGCGTTCTAACAATAACAGTCGGCGGAGCAACAGACAACTTGAAAAGAGTTTATCTTGTTTACGGTGACAGCAACTAAATTTTACTTTGATGATTTAGCAAACTAATTTTGTGTTTGTACCGTTCAGGGGTTGTGTGAGGTCGGGTAACGGTTAGTAATTCGTAATAAAAAACAAAAGGCAAAAAATTATGGTAGCAGCAACGGAAATAGCTTATATCGAAGTCGCAGATCCGAGTAAGGAAGTTGTTACGCTGGAAGTAACAGACGGCGAGACGTTCAAATCAAGAAAATTTACAACAATATTGGCAGCGACAGCATCAGGAAATGAAGACATAGATGCTCACATAAACGTTACGTTCTCAGGACAGACTGCAACAATAAATTACGCGGCTCAAACCGACAAAGATATAACGCTAACCTTGTACGGAAGACACTAGAGTACTTCTGAGGTAATTATATGAAGAAGTACAAAAATTTTAGTGGGAAAGATATAGGCTTTATAGTAGACGGCAAAACATTAGACTTTCAGAACGGCCAGATAGTAAGCGTTCCTGACAACTTTAAGGAAGACATCCAGAAAGTAGTCGATAGCATCGTGCTAATGGAGGAAGTAAAGGCTGCTCCGGTTGTGGCTCCGGTAATAGTCACGGCTGAAACGCCTAAAAAAACAACAAAGAAGACGGTTAAAAAATGAACAAAAAACTTATTTTCCTAATAGTGGTCATAGCGGCAATTATAATCATTCTTTTAAGTACTATGGCTTTTGCTTCGGTAACAATGCAACAGCCAGTAAATTATTCTGTTCTTAATTCTAAGACAGTGTGGTTCAACATCTCAGGTTTGGCTAACGGTACAGCAGGCAATTACACTTATATTTTAAAGATAGGATATTCTAACGGGACAGCCTTAGCTAATAAAACTATGGTAAACGATTCTACAACTCACTTCTTCAATCAAACTGTTTTAGAAATAGACTCTGGATTCGGATTGTATCATAACTGGACAGTATACGAGAACGGAACTGTCGCAGGGTTTGGATACTTCAAAGTGGATTCTACCGTACCTACTTTTCCAGCAACTCCTAGTTTCACTTTAGGTAACAAGAGCACTGGCGGAAATTATATTAACGTTACTGCTAACATATCGGACGTGAATCCCGGCGGATGCTATGTAACGCTTTACTGGGGAGACGGAACTAATACCAATGTTTCTTCGGAGATTTCATACAACATGTCTATTCAGAACGGCGTATGCATGGCCAATGTAACACCTTCTGACATAACAAAGGACGGCTACGCAGAGGTAGCTATGGGATCTAAAGACCAGGCAGGGAACTCGGCTATAGAGACGAACCAATCTTATATTTTTTACAGACTTAAAACAGGATGGAACACGATAACCGGTTATGAGAACAAAACTCTCAGTCAGATAGCGGCTGAGTTTACAAACATAACATACGTCAGCGTGTGGGACAACGCTAACAAAGTTTTCGCTACTTTTACTGTTGGAGGATCTACTAACTCGGGTATAGGAGCAAACTTTTCAAGCAACTACAGCTCAGGAGCAGCATTCATTTATGTAAATGCTGACGTGGTAGCAATGAGAAGATACTACGCGCCTCCGGCAGCATGGTTGAACGCATCATTGTACACGAATAACACTACAAACACGCCGTGGAATTTGATAGGCGTAACAAAACAATTAACAGACTTAAATGCTACCATAATGCAAAACGTCTGTACTAACTTGACAGGAGCCATTGTAGGCGCTAACTGCGCAAACTTAACCTGGGTAAGTTTTTGGAGTTCGACAGAAAATAAATTCTGCTCGTTCTACAGAAACAGATTGGCCACTAGCTGCAGCCTAACTTCAAACCTATATAACTTGACAAGAGGCGATGCGTTATGGCTGGCCGTGCAGAGTGGAGCTAACGTAATAGTAATGAGAGGGAGTTGGTCATAGTGAATAAAATATTTTTATCAACAATAATATTTTCATTGGCCTTGATGGCCTCAGGAGTTTTAGCCTTAGAACCGTGTCCTTTGGCTTTTAACTTTTTAACTAGTCCGCCAGGCGCAGCTGTAGGCCTTAATGTTCAGATAAATTATTTGAACAACCAGGTTTACAGCGGAACGGTAAACGAGTACGGAGAAATAGTAATGGACCTGGGAGACCAGGGAATTTCAAACTGTAATGTTCAAAACTTTATTCTTACTGTTCTAGAGTGCAAGGATGATCCTATTTGTAGTCAGACTGTTTCTTTCAATCCTAACGGCTACACTACGATAGATCTTAGAGAAGCTAATTTGTTTTCTGAATGTCTAACGACTGATCAGTGTACGGCCATTTGTCCAACATGTCCGGATTGTAAATGTCCGGAGTGCATATGCCCGGCGTGCCCGATATGCTGCAGTTATGCATGGTGCGAAGAGAACGGTTTCATAAAGCCGGAAGAATGTCCGGTCCAGGAAGATACTACAATAGATACTGTAATAATAGCCATAGTGACTTTGATAGCCGGCCTGGGGATAGGAAAATACAAGTTAGGAGTTAAGATTTACACCAACGAAAAAGGAGAGGTAGTAAAGCAGCACAAACACAGAAACATAATAGGATACCATTCTATTAGCACGATGCACCAAAGCCAGCCGCACAAGAAAGGCGAGATAGCTCCTAGTTATTCTGACGAAAAAGATGAGAAAGGAAAATACAAGTACATAGGGTGATTAAGAAATGCCGAGAACACCTTATCCAATAACCGGAACAGTAAAAGACGTTGATGGTTCAACTACCTTTTATCCTGGTTCAATAAAAATATATGATGTAACGCTAGGAGAAAGCATAAGCGGTTCTATTGCATCGGACGGATCATTTTCTGTAGACATAGCAAACTTAACATCATCTTATTCTAATGGAGACGCGCTGCAAGTTGTTATTTATAATTCTAGATCAACAAAATCAACTGAGTTTAGGCATATAGTGAACACCGGATTACCAGGTTACGAGGCAGGAACTCTTTACATGCATTGGACGAAACCGCTTCTAGGAACAGCAACAGTGATAGGAGGAGTGATGTCAAACAAAAGCACCGGAGCCTTAACAGTTGATTTCTACGATAGAAAGTATGATGATAAAAAATTATCCTGCGATGTGCCAGCCACGAACACAATTCCAATACCAATGCTTTTCAAGGGAGTTGAGTTCGAAGAGGGCATATGCATAATCAGGGAAAGTGATGCAGCCAATTCTGTAGAAGTTCAACTGGTGGTCAAGTAATGCCAAAGCAAGAAGATTTTACAGATCCAACAAAGCAGAATCCTTTCGTGCATCTGGAGTTCTGCGACGCCAGGCACATTGAAGTTAACAAGAAATTAGATCAGATATTGTTTGCAGTAAAAGGAAATCCCAACACACCGGAAGATATGGGAATGATGGGAACTCTAAGAGACATAAAGAGGGACAAAAAATGGATATACGCGCTGTTAGTAACAATAGGAGTACCGACCATATTTTTGATAATCAATTTTCTAGTAAAGGGAGGCTGACAATATGAACTACTCAACAGTCCTGGACGTTGTGAGGCTCACTGGTATTTTCAATGGAGTTGTTAACGAATCTGTTGGGACTGGTGACGGAACAACCGCAAATTTCAGTTTGGATAATGACAACATAGTCGACGATTCCGAGACGGTATATGTCAACAACACAGAAAAGGCGCAGGGAACAGATTATACAATTAACAACTCAAGCGGAGTAATAACTTTTTTATTAAAGCCTGCGCAGGGCCAAACAATAACAGCAAACTACAAATATTTTTCTGATAACGCCAACATAACTAACGAGGATATAGATTCTCTGATAGAGGACGCAGATGTAGAGATAGACAACTGGACAGGTAAAACATGGTCCAACGCAAACAGCCAGACGGACTACTTTCCTGGACGCGCTGAAAAAATAACCGCAGAAAATAGCAAAACCTACGGCCAGTATCATTCTGAAACTCAAGACGAGCAGTATGTTATTCTTTTAACAAAGTACCCGGTGCAATCTATAACAACACTACAATTCTTAGATGATGATGGAACAGTTAGCGATACATTGGTAGAGAACACTGATTATCATTATTGGTCTAGCGGTAAGATTCAACTGATAGGAAACACTATACCGGTAGGACTGGGGAAGAAAAAAGTAAAAGTAGTTTATACTTACGGCACGACTTCCGTGCCCAGGAACGTCAAAACTCTTTCGTCAGCTCTAACAGGAATTATGGTTTTATGCAGTATGACCGGAGGAGCTTTCCACGATGTTAAAAGTTTTACTCTAGGGCCTAAGTCAGTATCATTCGAAGATACAAGCATCACTCTTTCTAAATGTTTGGAAAAGTTGGAAAACATCAGAGACAGAATACTAGATGAACTAGGAAGAGAGTTAAGACAAGTGGTGATCTGATGCCTAGAATAGGACCTCTAGCCAACGCAATGAAAATAATATTTAACGACAGCAAAAGGACTGTTACATTGTACAGAGCAACTAAGACGGAATCCAACATTACTGGATCAGAAGAATTGACATACGCAGCTGCGGAAGAAGTAGAATTAATATTTTTCAAAACAGAATCTAAATTCGAGTGGGATACTGAGGGCATGCTAGAGAAAGGCGATGCAGTTGTTTTCGACAAACCGGGCAATATCAACATAGCTAGAAACGATAAGATCGTTGTTGACGGTGAGACTTTCTTAATAAAGAAAGTTGTGGCCTGGTACGATAACGATAGACACGATTACGATGCAGCAGTGGCGTATAAGATATGACAGAATTTAACACAGAGAACATAAAGAAATTTATAATTTTTCCTTTGTTAAATAGAATAGGATTTGTTGTTGAAGACAAAGCAAAACAGTTATGCCCTGTAGATACAGGAAGGTTAAGAGCATCAATACAACATAAAATATTACCTGAGGAGTTGGCGGTAGTAATAGGAACCAACGTGCCATACGCTAAGCATGTAGAATATATGTACCCTATGAACGCACCACATCCAGGAAGAGAAACCGGTCAGATGCCATTCTTGAGGCCGGCACTGTTCCAATTAAAAGATAAAATAAACAGTATGATCAAGGAACAATTCAAAGGTAAATAGAATGACGCATAGGCCCGTTATAGTAGACGAATGTTGCTCGCCGGACGTTGCTAAATATCTAGAGGAAATGGGCCAGGAAGTAATTGTTGTTAATAACGGAATGTCAGACAACACAATAAAGAGAATGGGCCGTAAGACCAATGCTTATATAATAACAAAGGACAAAGGTTTCCTAGATTATCAAAAAGCAATCATAATAAGGAAGGACTCGCCGGAAGCGGTGTACGAGAGGCTGATGGAATGCTTGAAGAGCGAAAGGTAAAAACGATTACTAATTTAGAAAAAGTTTTTGTTATTGTAGACTATGAGGCATTTAAAAATAAATGCGATTATAGATTCAAAGAAAAAGAGTTCAGCGATGCAGCCGAGTTCTGCGGAACGTTCGGAAGAGAATCCTTAAAAAAATGCAGGGAAGATAACTGTCCTTATGTTTATGCTATAGTAACAGAAGCGAGGGAGGAATGTGCAAAAAAACCAACGTACGTTCAATAAGAAACTAAACCAGGACGTGCCTTTCTTTTTAATATTTTACACAAAGAACAACTGATACATATAAGAATTGAGATAAACAAATTTAAAGTAGGATTGAGGAAGCTGTGAGATCCTAATTAAGTCAAAGGACGATAAAATGCCAATAAATCAATACCCAATTACAGGGATAGTATACGCGAGCAATGGTACGACTGCTTACCCGGAAGTTAGCATTACACTTAGAAACCTGACTAAAAAATCTTCTGAGACAAAAACAACAGAATCGGACGGATCCTTTACTTTTGATTTGGCTAATTTTGTTGGAGGATATGCTAACGGGGATTCATTGAAACTGGAAGCAATATTAGGATCGTTCTATCAATATGCAACATTAACAGTTAATACACAACTGCCAGGTATAAATCAGAATCTAACTCTAGCAGCTGAAACTGTAAACAGAATAATGGATCCTTACAAACTAAAAGAAGAGTTAATTATTTTCTTTAGAAAAAAACTGAATGATCCGCTTTCTAGAGGCACAATAAAGACGAATACTCAAAGCGGAACCGGCAGTAAGGTTAAATTTGAACTGCCTGACGATGATGTAAAATTCATAGACTGCATCTATGTTAACGGCACACTGCAGACAAACTACGCAGACTACTATGTTAATTACAACGATTCGATGCAGCTTTCTAATCCTGTAGTTTATTTCCTATCACCTCCGGCCAGCGGCGCGATAGTTGAAATAAAATATTCATACGGCACGTCCTGGATATACCCGGACACGCCTAGAACTGACCTAAGCATAAACTCGTATCCTAGAGTAAATGTAAACTTTATTTCAATGAGAACAATGGAAGACGGTTTAGGTTCACTAGGAAATATAACAGACATTCTAGGATCTGTTGCTGTTTGGTCAAGCAAACAGAACGAGTTGGCCAGCATAGTAAAGGATGCAAGGACTTTAATTATGCAGAACAAAAAAGATTTTCATTACTTTAAAATAATAATTCCTCAAAGCACCGGGCCAGTATTGACACCGCCGAATAGAGAAGATAAAGTATTGCAGCAGAACCAGGACTTTGAGATAAAAACAATTTTGGAGATAATATAAAATAGGAGGGGATAAACATCGTAGACTTTCCAATAAGCGGATCGCAAAACTATATTCAAGTCGGAAAAGAAGGAACATACGGATCTGTAGCCGCATCTATAACAGTAGCTTTCGGGCACAACACTTCAATAACGCCAGATGTTTCAATGAACGAGACACCGGTTTACGGACTAGGTTCTCCGTACGCATCAAAGACCTACGCAGGATTATTCGAAGGGAAATTGACAATAAATTTCGACATGGCCTCAACGTACTTTTGGGAACTAATTATGGGTAGTTGCAATGATACAGATGATCCAACTTACGGTTACGCTCACACATACGTAGACAATACGGGATACGCAGTAAGTTCATTCAGCGTTGAAGACGGATCTGATTTAGATGAGGATGTTGTTATAAAATATTTGGGATGTGTTGTAGATAGCGCAGAATTAACATTTAGAGTTGGAGAAACAACACCAGTAACACTCAACTGTCTTTACGCAAGCGAAACAAAAGCCAATGCGGGATTAGACACAACGCCGGCAGCGGACACAGAAGAACTTTTAATATTCAGCGAGGGATCAGTACAAATACCGTCAGGTGTAACACTGGCCAGGATACAAGGCGGAACATTGAGGCCTTTAAAAAATGCTCAGTTAGTATGGGGACTAGGAAGCAGAATAGCAAGCAAGGCCATATGGAAAACAATGATATTCGAATTAGACTTAGACATGGCCTTTGAAAATGATAATCTGTTAGAAACATTCTACGGACAAGCGACAGGGCCTTTGACAGCAACAAATCCAACCGGAGCAGCATCAGCAGTATTAACATGGAGCAACGCAGCGGCAACAACGGCAAGAAGAAGTCTAACAATAACATTGTCAACAACGCAAATTATATCGTACTCAATTCCTAAGAAAATTGGAGAGATGACAGTATTAAGCGTTAAATGCTTCTGTATAGGAGCTCCGACCAGCATAGTTGGAATAGATAATACAACACTTAATCCGTTGTGATATAGTTGAACAAGTATAAGGCAATGTTTTTCATAGAAGTTGAAGCAGTTGATAGAGCCTCTGCTGAAATAGAGGCCAACAAAAAAATATCAAAAAAGTTGAAAGCAACTTTAATAAAAATAGAGGAGGCGTAAAAGTATGCCGGAAGATATAGTAGAAGAGAAAGAAGAAGTTGAAGTTACAGAAAAAATTGAAGTCCTCAAAGGAGGATATAGAGAATTGGAAGAGAAGAAGGAAATTCCAATCGAGTGGGAAGGATCGAAAGATTCAGTGATTATAAAGAAACTCAGCGATGGCGAGATAGCAGACATGAGAAGGCAGACAAATACAGTAATGACTATTGGAAGATCAGTTCAAATAAAATCTGACGTTGAAACATTCAGGCACCTAATTATGTTTAAGGCAATAATAAAGGCTCCGTTCAAGATAAGCCTGGAGGATATAAGAAGGCTGCCGCATAAGTTTGCTGAAAAATTGTTTGCTATAATATACGACTTCGAGGAGCTGAGCGAAGAAAAAAAATCAGACTGATGTGGGCGATAAATTCCAAACAAGTATCGCCTGAAGTTGCGGATGATTTAAAACTTTGGAGGATGGCCAAAGAGTTCGGGTTCACGGAAGAGCAAGTAAGAAGGATGAGCCACGTTAGAGTGCAGACTTATCTATTCATAGAGGATACTGTGAACGAGAAGGAAGAAAGAGATTCAAAGAAAAATAATTTTAAGGTGAACAACTGATGGCAGACGTGTTTGAGACAAGCGTTAAACTAAAATTCATAGTTCCTACAGCGGAAGCTGATAGGATTAAAAAAATAGTTAACGCGTCAATGTCCGGAGGATTAAAGGATCGTTTAGGCGGAGTAGCCTCAATGATAGGAGGCAAAGGAATGGCCCTAGCTGGAGGCCTGGCCGCAGCCGGAGCTGTTGTTATGTCAAGCCCTTCTCTGCAGGGAACTTTGAAAAGATTACTTCGAATGGTAGAGTTAATTATAAAACCGATCGGAGACATAGTGGCCGTAGGTCTAAGGCCAATAATAGACATTCTAAGGCCAATAGGACAATTCTTTAGGATTCTTATTCAACCGTACATAAGAAAGGCAACGGAAGCCATGCGACTAGGAAAACAATTCGCAATGAAAGGTCAGTACGCAGAAGCAGGAGCAGCATACGCACTGGGAGCAGCATATTTATTAAAGCCGTTCTTTGATATGATGATTACAGTTACTACAGTTTCCGTACAAGGAATTTTAGCCGGCATAAAACTTCTAGGAAGCGCATTAATTTCTCTAGTACCATTTACAGAAGACGTTAACAAAAGTTTTCAAAAAATGATGGATGGCGCTATACTTAACGTTGGAATTGGAGGAGCAACCATAATAACAGAAACATCAATTATGATGGAAACATGGCTGACTGACCTTAAGTTAGGTTATAAAAAAATAGAAAACCTAGCCAACGTTTCAATGGGAATAACATCAGGATTCGTAGGCGAAGGATTTGTAAGAATAGTACAGGCTGCTACAGACTTCTTCGCACCGCAAATGAAAGAAACAACCGGCAAGATGTTTGACAGTATAGTAGAATACGGAAGAACTAAAGTAGCTGAGTTGAATGCGTTGTTGAACAAACCAGCGCCGACATATACAACTGGAGGAGGAGCATACATAGGAGGCGTTTACGTAAGCGCCATAGAACAACAGTTGCAGATGTGCATAGATCCGTTAATGGCAGCGAAAGCGGCGTTTAATAATCTAGCGAAAGGATTGTACACTTTTAAAAATCCTTTCCAGGATTTTATATGGAGGTCAGGAACCAAACCGGTAGCGATAAGTTCTAAAGACACCATAGTAGGAACAAAGGGAGGAGCCGGTTTAGGAAACATCATTGTAGAAGTTGGCGGAATAAGAATAGACAAAATAAGTTCTGATTATGATGTCGGCAAGATCGCTGACAAGATAACTGAAAGGGTAATAGATAATTTGAGGTCGAGAGCATGACATACACGCTAAACGGCATAGACATAGGACAGGTGCAAACAGAGGAGCACGATGTAAGGTCGCCTTTGGACACGGAGGTACATCCCTATAGCGTATCAAAAGATATGGAAGCAGTAGATGAGGGAAACGTATTAAGAAAGATAACAGTAGAGGGCAAAGTTGTTGATACCAAAGCCAACATAATGAACAACTACGTTCAGCCGTTGGACGCGCTGCAGAACGGGGACCAGATGGCCATTACTTTTCATTCAGACATGTGGGATCTTACAACAGTAGGTGACTATACTGACGGCAATTTCTCCGTCAAGGTAGAAAGCTTTAGGCATAAGATACATATAGGCGAGGAGACTGCGCTTACATACACGCTCGTGTTAGTCGAAAGCACATAGTGATAAAATGGTAGACCAAAAAATAATAGGAGTACTGATATTAACTATTTTAGTGGGAGCTGTTGTTATTTCTATGCAGGGAGTAAGGATACGCGTAGACAATGACAAGAGCACATTTTACGTCAAGCAGAACAATATCTGGACTGTTTCAGGAAGAGAGTACGTAAAATTGTTTGACGGATCAACGCAGCTAAACAGAAATGTTACCGGCATTGTCATTGATAATGTCATTGATGATGTCAACAAAAAAGTTAACATAACGAAAACCACGCCTTACATCACAGGCCCTTTGATCAAGGAGACTTATAATTTTGATGGAACGATAGACGATGTTTCAATATTTCCAATAAATCACAAGATAGAAGTAATCAACGCATCAGGAAAGTTATTTAGATACGAAGTAAAGTACCTGGTTTATTCAGGGCCAACTTACAAACTTAACGGAGAGACAGAATTATCTTTCGGCAAGAATATGAAATTGCAGTTGCAGCCAGGCTACAGATGGGCATGGGTATACTCTAACGGCGTAGTAAAGGCACAGTATGATGTGAACTCGGACTATGAAGTTTTTAACGTAAGGTTCTATGATCCTGTAATTACTCTTTATCTTAACGGTAGCTCAGTAGACAGATTCTATGAGTACGGTGAGCCGGTTAACATAACTGCTACTGCAGACACCGGGAGCGTATGCGTTTCTATAGACGCTTACGGTTACGGATGGAACTACAGTTGCGCAGTCGGCAACGTGAAGATTTATCTTAATGCTTTTGCTAACCAGTTCAAACTTAACAATACAGAAGCGACAGCATTAAACTTAACGGCTAACAGCACGATAAACATAAGTTTCCACAACAAATCTATTACGCTGGCAGACGCGTACATTAATCTTACTGGTTATCTTAGTACGAACTACCCGGAGGATCTAAAGATAGACATAGGAAACAATGGAGTAGTAGACATAAACATTCCTGGACAGATAATTAACAAAACTCTTTACAACACAAAATTAAACAATAGTGCAACTTCTAACAAAATAAACTTCGATGCATCAGAAGCCAGCACTGTTTACGTTAGACACTGGAAAGACTGGAACTCTACTTCTGTTCTGTTTGACGTAGAAGGAACGTCAGGAACTAACATAACTTATTTTTATGATGATAAAACACTCTACACGTCAAGCATTTACAATTACTTATGCTACGCGCCGGCAGGAGGGTATAGAGGGTCCTACGTTTATTCAATGGGAGGGAAATGCCTAAATCAAACATTCTATGATTACAATACAACTATGGCTTACGATACAACTACCGGAAAGTGGTCCATTCTGACAACTAAGGATGTGCCTTACGAAGCTGGTAACAATCCATGCGCCGCTACAAACGAAACAACAAACACAATATATTTATCAGGCGGAGGAGGTACAAGCCCTCCAGGAACAGCATCACAAAGTTTCTATCTGTACAACGGTACATGGTACGTGTTGGGTAATATGCCGGCAGCAAGGTACATACATTCCTGTTTCCTGGCTGATAATAAATTCTTCGCAATAGGAGGTTACAACTCGACAGGGACCGCAACATCAACAGTTTACATTTACAATTTTTCAGATAGCACGTGGTACACTAGCGGAACAGCAACGCCGACATCTTTCGCTTCTGCTGGTATGGCTGTAATTAATTCTACGCATGCATTGAAAGTAGCTGGTTACACAACCACATGGGCACCTCAAACTTATTACTACAATTATGTTACTGACACGTGGGTTAACCCAGCAGAAAACTTTTACAGGTACGGCCACACTGTAGTTAGTATAGACGGCATAATTTATTCTATTGGAGGATATGATAATACAGGAACATATCAGAGCAATGTCCATTATTGGAACGATACAGACACAGAGTGGTACCAACATGTAAATTATATGAAGTACACAAAGTGGGGAGTAACAAACAATCTAACAACCTACATGTCGCCTAACGAGGGAATAAATCTAAACGGAACTGTCTTTATGTTCTTTACAAACAGTTACGGCTACGGCGATGAAATGACAATAGCATATTTCAAGCCAACGAATTCAATTCTGCAAGTGGGTTATCCGCCTACGCCTTCTTGGAGTTTTTCAGGTTACTTGGATCAAAAGATAACGACAGGAAACCTGGCAACTGACTTTAATAATTATCTGGCTACAGAATGCGATACCGATACGTGCGATGTTCCTATTACTGTTTCTTCCGCGTCTGCAGGAGCTCTCAACGTTTCTAACATAAGAATAAACTCAACAATAGACAGGCTGCAGCTGCCGGTCAGCACAATTCAAAGTTTCATAAGCAGCAACAACCAGGTAGCGTTCAGATTCAACGCTACTAACTGGGGAACTCTGCAAGTCAACGGCGCTAACTTTCCTTACAACGGATCGCAGAACATAACAGTAAAGGCACACACACCAGATTACACAACAAACGATACGCAATATTTGTATACAGTATTCTCTAATTTTAGTTTAGCTTTTCCAAAATCATTTATAATAGAACCGATATTTTTACCAGACACCAACAATAGTAGGAACGTAAGCATGTGGGGACAGACTGCTACGATACCAGGCTACAATATAACCGGCAAAGGATACGATAGAGATTTCAATTTGAGCATACGCATCAATCAGTCTATGGATAACTGTATGAATGCAAGCGTCGGTACATCTAACACGGTTTACAACATAACAAAGTTAAACACTACCAGGCAACAGATTCTTTCAGGAATTTCTTTAAACGAATCTTTAGGTTTATGGATCAAACTTAACCTGTATAATTGTAACAGCTCGACAATCTATAGAAATTGGTGGATAGAACTAAAATCCTGCTGCGACCAATGTATGAGATGTTATTAATATTTATGAATCATAAGACACAACAATATATTATGCCATTACCAAAAGGATTCAGACATACAGAAGAAACTAAAAGGAAAATAAGAAAGAGAATCATAAAATTGATGGATAAAAAGCATTTGAAAGAGATAGGATTCAAGAAAGGTTATATGCCTTGGAACAAAGGAACTAAAGGACTAAGCAAAGGTGGAGGATGTAAAGGTTTTAGGCACTCTAAAAAAACAAAATTGAAGTTGAGTAAGATGAGAATAGGAGAAAATAATCCACATTACAAGAATGGTATAGGAAGTTATAGGCAGAGGGCTTGGAAAATGTTACCTCACAAGTGCAGGAAATGTGGTATTGAAAATGATAAAATTCTTATCATACATCACAAAGACAGAGATAGAAAAAATAATAAAATGGAAAATCTTGAGATTTTATGCCTTAATTGCCACTTTTTAGCTCACGGATTCAATACAACACTTAATCTTGGTAAGTATGCGATTAAGGGATTGAAGAGGAGGTGCTGGTAATGGTCATAAGGTTGGATAGAGGGTTTGTGTGGGTACCGAAGCCTTCTTACATATTAAGCGGAAGTGTTTTAATCAACAGTATAGAAATGAGAGAAGTTGTTCTAGATTCTAGTATAGAGAGGGCCGTAACAGATCGTGCCGGAACATGCACCATAAAAATAAAAAACAAAGACGGCGCTTACACTAATTCCTTTAGCAAGAAGGATGAGATAAAAATTTATGCTGATTACGAAAGCGGGACAACGCAGATATTCGGAGGCTTCATAAGAGACATCAATCCCGGCCTGGACAAAATTTCTTTTCTAGAAATAAAAGGTTACGACTGGGCCGGTGAGGCTTTGCAGAAAATAGTTAACAAAGAATACACAACGCCTACAGTAATTTCTGCAGTATTTATAGAATTGATAACAGATTTTTTGCCTGGTCATACAACAACAAACATAAGCACTACCGGGTATATGGCAACGCTTATAACACCAACATTCAACAACAAAAAACTTCTAGACTGTTTAAAAGAACTTATGGTACTGACAGGAAATAACTGCTGCTTCTATTGCGACTTCAATAAAGACTGGCATGCCTTTGAAAAGGGATCAGTTTTCAATTTGTACGAACCGATAATTTACACGAAGAATTTGATAAGCATTCAGACAGAGGACACTCTTTCGGACGTGGCCACAAAGATAACGCTTTACGGATCGCCGCAGGGAGGCCTTCCAATGATGATTACAGTAAGTGACGATCCTGAGGGATATGGGGAAATAGAAGAAGTAATAAAGGACAATAATATAACAACATACGAGGCGCTGGTAGAGAAGACCAATGAACTATTAAACAGCAAAAAAACCAGCGAGATTAAAGGAAAGAGCGCAATCGTAAGAGGTATGATAGGACTGTCGCCAGGAGACAGTGTTTATATTTTCGCTCCGGACCAGGGATTACAGGGAGAATTTTTCATACCGGAATTCACGCACGATATAGAAGGAGGAAAAATAATAAAGACAACATGCAAGTTTCAGATACAGTATAAGACGGTGCAGAACATATCGACGTTGATAAAAGATAGAATTGATGATCAGCAAAAATCTTTAGACATAGAAAATCCTAACGACCTGGAAAATTCTTATAACTTTACTTTTGACAATGATACGAACTGCAACCACTCGAGCACAGAAACATCGGACGGAAAGCTGCAATTAACTTACGGATCTACAACTGGAACTATGACGTCAAATGCCAGGACAACAACAGATTTAATAACTCAAGCAGAGCTGCGCATCAACGGATCAGATTTAAGATATTCTACTTTTAAAATATCAGCCGATGGAGGCACGACCTGGGAAGCAATTACAGCAGATCATCTTTACATTTTGGTTCATACCGGCAAGCAGCTGAAGGTAAGAGTAAATTTAGTAAAAAGTTCTAGTACACCGGATCCTTCAGTTGACTCTTTAGCCGTTTTATATAAATAACGAGGAGGTGAAAAAGGAATGCCAATATTCGAAGATTTAATTTCAAATCCAGCGGTGCTAGGCGGGCTGACAGTAATAGGAAGAAACATCTACGGATGGTTTATGAACTCGATAGCTGACGGAAAGATACAAGACTACGAATGGAAGCAGCTAGGAGCAACGTTCATAAAACTAGGAGGACTGGCAGCGTTCTTGTTCTTCGGAATAAACGCAGTAGTACCAGGGATCAGCGTAGAGCAATCTACCGCACTGGCCGCATTGATAGACGTGTTGAGAAGCGAGTTCAAAAGAAAGTAGCCCTGCAACGTTTAAGCTGAGGTTTGGGCGTGCAGAAAGGTTATCATTTCTTTGATACCAGCACGCGCCTCTTTTTTGTTTTGTCTAGATAGCAGTATATTCTTAGGGCCTGAATTGACTAAATGGGCTAGGTAAAAAGAAAAGATTTTCACTCGTAAAATTAATGTAAGTGATGGTGCACCGACCGGAACTAGAACCAGGTTACCTACAGTAACTTCTAGTAACTTTAAGTAACTTTTTAGAAATTATTAACTTTACATATTTACTTTAATTTTACGTATATATAATATATAATATATAATATATAATATATAATATATATTTCTATACTACTACACTACTAGAGAAAAAACATGCACGTCCACTTACTTTAATTTTATGACTGCTAATTTTATATATCGAGGACGAGCAATTGAATTAGAGGTGATTCCGTGAGAACAGTAGGATCATACGAGTACGATGAGAAGACAGAAAAAATAATTCTAGACCACGTTGACGTTTACCCAAAGTCTACTAGATCAATAACAGAAGAATTGAGGGATTCTAAGTTTGCTAAAATATCGCCGCAAACAGTTAAGAGACTGCTGGAAAATCTAAAAAATAGAGGACTGATAAGATGCATGCCGTTGAAGAATACGCTACTCTGGACAAAGTAATAATTCCTATGCCTTTGTTTAGCAGAGGTAAGGAGCTGCTGCAACTGGAAATAATTAAAGTGCTGGCCAATGAACCAGGCAGGCTTTTTTCTATTGACGACTTTCTAAACTTAACAACCAACAAAAGAAAGATAAGAGTGGCCCTGGACGCGCTAGTTGCTAGAGGCCACGTAAAGAGACTTAACAGCTACCCTCGTTTTTATTGCTTTATAGTGGCAATTAACCGGTAAATTTGTAGTGACATCATAATTTATATAGGCATAAAGTTAATGATTAATTAAGGCTAGGTGATATAAATGGTAGTTAAAAAAATTGAAGAGCAAGCACACGACAACAAAACAATTGAAACCGAGTTCGAAGTCAGCAAAGGCTTAGTTTCTAGAACAGAACTTAGAGAGCACATTCTAGGCCTTTTTGACGAGTTAAATGAGCAGGACTTTCACGCGCTGTACGAAATTCTTTGGAGCTTAACAGCAAAGGGATTAATCATAAAACTAGACGATGTAAACAGCAACGCAGCAAAGAAAGTAAAACGAAAAAGGTTACGTAAGGAGCTTACATATTTGGGATGGAAAGCCTGAGTATGTGAGTTGGTACGCATAGGGGATTTTATGGAAACAACAAAATTAATTTCACGCAACGAGCAGATAAATTTTTTGATGAAGTCCGGCCTTTTTGATTTGGCCACTCTTCAAAGAATGGATCCTGCAAAGCTAGAGACGCTTTTCGAGGCAGGCCTGGAAGCAACCGGCTTTAAAGAAAAAGGAGGCTGTCCGTTTTGCGGCGGCCGACTTAAACCTATCAACGACAAGCCGGAAGACCAACACTTTCAACAATGTAACAACTGCGGCAACGCTTACAATGTAAATTATAATCCGCCTCAGATTTACTACAGAGAAAGAAAACTTAGGTGCAGAAAATGCGGCTGTACTAACGGTTGGGGATTAGAAAAATGCACGTGCGACGTGCCTGAGTGGATACCTGAGAAAGTTTGGAAAGCAGAAGACCAGGTCAGTTACAAAGCCAGCGGCAAAATAACAATTCCTTCAAACAACAATAAAAGGCCAACACCGGCCAGAGAAATAGATTCTAGGAGACTGGTTTAAATGAGAATACCTTTTTCAGAAAATAGACAAAGACAAGAGGCGTTTTTGGCTGCCGGCGGATTAGTTTATAAAAAAGAATTTTTTGACCTGGCAGACAAACCGCAGATAAACGCATTGGAGGGATCAGCGTGAACAAGACAGATAAAATATTAAACGTTCTAGTTGCTGCAGTAAGTCCAACAATAGTTTTACATCCTGAATGGAAAGACAGTTGCCCGGACTGGCTGCTAGAGGAAATAAAACTACAAAGATTAAAAGACGCAGCAACGCAAGCAACAACAGCATCGGACCTCGAGGCGCTGGCCTATATGATGACTGCAAGTTTAGCCGGGCCAATGACAGACACCGGTTTTAAAATCTACATTCATTTATTTTTTAAAGTTTTTCCAGACAAGGCTTTAGATGCTGGCTTGAAAGATGTTGAGTTCACGGACTATGAAGAAATGGAACTTAGAAAATTAAAGGACTGGATTTACAAAAAGAGATCAGAACAAGAGAAAGAAAGGTTTAAGGAGAAACGATAACTATGGAAGTAGAAGCAGAAGTAGAATGCACATGTCCGAAGTGCGGCTGGACGTTTACAGAAACAACAACAGTAAACGTTGAACCGGGAGAAAATGGAAGGGATCCGGATTAGCATGTTATACACGTGGATAGCATTTACAAGAAAGCAGATAAAACATATTGCAGAAAAAGGTTTGAACTCTACAACGCATGCAGAAGAACTATGCGGTGTATGTCCAGGAATAGAAGACAAATTCAAAAAGAAGTGGGAGGCTATAAAATGAAATGCTTTACAGTAGATTCAAAAGATTTGTTTGATAAGAACAAAAACCCTAAACTCAGTTTGTCAGTCAAAGAAGTTTTAAAAAATAAAAAAATCAAGAAAAGGAAGTTGTAATTGGGAAAGGAGGAATCAACATGCAAGGAAAAATAGAGTTTAAAAGTTTTAAGAAAGAGAGCCTGAGAATAGACGGCATATGGTACCAGGCAGAGAAAGTGTGGGACGTTGCGCAAACAATGCGCGAGGGCCAGCTGGTAGACTTTGAAACAGACAGTTACAAAAACATCACTGCAATTTTGCCAGTGAAGGAAGTGGATCAGAACGAGATAATCTTGAGAGAGAACGTTCTGAGAACGGCCGTGATGTGGGCAGAAATAAAGAAAGAGGACATACCAAATATGAACCTTAACGGATTGTTTGGCATAGCTGCACTGATGGAGAAAGGCGTTAAAAATGGATTCGACAAAGCCCTCAGCGAGTGATCAGCAGAAGACCACGATAAGAGCAAATATTATCAAACTTTTAAAGGAGGACGAACGCTGCAGGAACGATGATAAATGGTTAATTTTTAGATACGTTAGAGAGGTACAGGGAATAGACCTCTACATACCGTTCGATGACTTTAAAAGAATGATACCCTTTGAAAGTGTTAGAAGAATAAGGGCCCTAATTCAGAACACGGAGAAAAAGTTTTTGCCAACAGACGCGGAGATTAGAAAGCGCAGACTAATAAACGATGAAGAATGGCGTCAATGGTTAGCACAAGCTAAGGAGCTGTACGGATTAAAATGTTAGGCTTTAAAATTTATAATACAATGAGAAATAAAGCAATAAAGTTAGTAGTATGGCTTTGTTTAGAATTTGACATAGAGATAGACGACATCAAAGACAAAATAAAATAACTCGAAACAGCAGTAGGCCGGAAGGCCGCGTCTAGGATTCGCACCTAGCCTTTCCTGGAGCTGCTGCGAGTAATGGTGAGAAAATGAAAAAATTTGATTATAACATAGAATTAAAGAATATGCAACGCGACAAGCAACAATGGATTTCTTTAAACTGTTTTAAGAATTACGGTGACATGGCCAGCTCAGGTACAGCAGTAAAAACTCAGAAAAAGGCCTTTGATATGATCTTAAACTGGTTCAGGCCGCAGTTCAAAACAGACTATAGAGATTTATGCAAGCATAGAATACCCACTTTAAAAAATACTAACCTGGTTAACACAACAAAATTCAAATCAATAACTCTAGAATATATTTTTAAGGCAATAGAAGGCGAGCAACAATGAGCATACTATACCAGGTAGATAAAAGCCAGGGATTTCATAAGCAAGGATGTTTAAGATTCCATGCCGAGAGTCTGGCGCATAGAAAAGCTAAATATGATAAGTGCTGCGAACTGTTTGAAATGGGCCATAAGTTCGGAACTGAAATAAAACTAGAGAACGGAGATTTTGTAGACGTTGTAGATTTTGAAACTGGTGAGTGCTGGGAATTTGAGACTGATCCTAAAATAGATAAACAACGTGGCGAGCGCGTGCAGATAATAGACGAGCAGGAACTTTACAAAAAGGCCCTGGAGTTTTGGGGATTAAATCCGCAGCTGGACATGGCAATAGAAGAAATGTCTGAGTTGACAAAAGAGATATGTAAATACAAAAGACGCGGCAGCACTTATAATTTTGAATACATGGCTAACGAAATAGTTGACGTGGAGTTGATGTTAGAGCAACTTAAGTTTATTTTTAACTTGAACCATAGAGTAAAAGAAATAAGATTAGAAAAACTAGAAAAATTAAGAGGTATGTTAAAATGAACAAACCTATACATATATTCGTTATGATAACAGTAACGAATCGGGGAGCAAAAGAAATAAAGCCTAATGTGGCTTACAGAATAACTCAAGAAGTGGGATTATTTACTGCATCTGCAGTTTTTAAATTCTATACACGCAGAGTTAGAAAGGATGGATTAATAACATTGTTTGGAAAAAGTTGTGCTGCAAAAGAAGTTATAATATTTCCTAGAGTTCACGTGTGGAGTTATGAAGATTTAACTAAAAGTGAGAAACAATGTCTTATGCACCGCAAGTAAGAAGAGTTTATGTTAAGTGCCCTAATTGCATCAATGGGCCGCAGGCCTGCAGTCCAACACAAAAGACCAGGCTATGCGCGTTCTGCGGCAGTAAGATAGACGTCAAAAGTCACATAGTAAAAAAAGATGTATACTAATGACATACTCACACAACCTAAAGGATGTGGTATCTTATGATTAAAAACAGAGGATTTCAAGTAACAAAAGGAAAACCAACTATACCAGTAGTTCAGGCTGTAACAGATTCAAAAGAAGAAGCAAAGTTCTATCTGTTCGGAGAATTAGAAACCAAGAAAATACTACCTATCGAGGAAGCTTGTGCTAAATGCATCTTTTGGAAAGGTAGGTTTGATAATATTAAAGCTTGTCAAAAATGTCAAGGCGGAGATGCAATAATTAGAGGATTTTCAACAGTTATATGTCCGGAACAATTCATAGAAGAAAGCCCACTTCCTCCCAAGCCTAAAGTCTTGGGTATCCGTGGTGAAAATTTATGAAATCGGTGATAAAGCATGACTGAAGAGAAAATCAAACAAGAAAATTTAGAAAAATCCTTAGAGCAGTTTGAAAAGGAAAATCCAGCTATAAACAATCAAGCAATAACGGATTTTAGTGTCGGCTTCAGCCATGGCTGGAGAAGATGCCGGGAAGAATTTGAGAAAGTTGGAAAAGAACCATTCAATCAGATTATTGAAAGTGTGAAACAGCAAGAGCGATGGAAAATCCTAAACATTATAAGAGAAGTCCTATTTGATTATGGCTTGACTATAATAGAGTCAGACAGAATTTTAGATGATAAAGAATCATTCAGATTAGCCATAGAAGATATTGATGAAAAGGCGAAGAAAGATGGTTTTAGTGAAGGTTTTGTCGAAGCAAAAAGTTCAATCACAGGCATAATCAAGCAGAAGATTGATGAAAATATAAAGAAAATAACCAAAGAATTAGAGCTTCAATTTGATTGTAAAAATCTCAAAATTACAGATAAAGATGATTTATGGAATGATATTTTCTGGAGTCAATATGTCATAGAAGCAGAATTATCAAACACCAAAAAACTTGAAATATTGAATTGGATAATTGGTTATGAAGAATTGCAACAGCTTTTAGATGAATGTTCTTTGCCTACGGAAAAAAGTAATGCTCTCGGAAAGAAATTGCCTTGTGGTGAAGGAGAAAATTCTAATTCCGAAATAGACAAAGAAAATTCGTTAGATGAACTACACACAACCTAAAGGATGTGGTATCTAATGAGATGTGATTATTGTAAAAAACATGGTTGGGCAGGTATATCAGTTAAAAACAATTATTTTTGTAATTGGAGTTGTTATAAAAAGTGGAAACTTAAACAAGGTCTCCCACTTCCTCCCAAGCCTAAAGTCTTGGGTATCTGTGGTGAAAATTTATGAAGAAAATAGAAAAGCTCATAAACAGAACTGACAAACTTATAGCGGAGATCAGAACGGCCAACAATGAGGCCGATAAAATTGGAGGTAATAGAGATGTACGTAAAAGCAAAGTTTAACCTGGATAAGATGGGATTTGTTTTTGAACCGGAAGCTATGAAGAACCTGGAAGTAATAGGCGTGCCGGTTATAGACGATTTTAAAACTAGAAAGCCGCTGGGATATATAACAGAAAGTAAGTTTGATGGTACTAACTGGAATGTGACAGCCATTGTAGAAAATAATTCTATATTAAGCGAGACAGAAATTTTAAATTTTTATCCTGGCGTGCATATTCAAGACATAGAAATTAGGGATAGAAAAAGTTTTGTTAAAAAATTCAAGCTGGTAGAGTTATCAGCAAAGAATAGATTAAAAGGGAGGATTGAGAAAGATGAGCGACCTATTAAAGTTTGAGGGAATATTGAAAGACGTAGAACCTAGAGTGACAGAAAATACAAACAGAGAATGGGCATTGATAACCTTTGAAGAAACAGAAGAAACATTCAGCACTTTTTCAAAGACACATATGGACAAACTTAAAGGCAACGAAGGCGAGAAGTTTACAGTGCAGTACAGAAAATCAAAAGACCTTAAGTGGAATAATTTAGTAAGTGTAAATCTCAGCGAAGAGATACCGCAGGCAGAAAACGTTGAGGCCAGGATACTAGCAAAGATGGATAATACAACAACAGAAATGCAAGCAACAATAATCAGTATAGATCAAAAGATGGATAAAATAATAGACGGTAACAGCAAACTAATAGATTTACTGAACAGATATTTAGCAACAAAACCGGCTTAAGCTGTGCCCATTTCAGTATTTAAACCTATCGCAAAAGGTTTATAAATAACTGGTTATTGACGAAAGAACGCAAATCTCAGTCGTTTGGTTAGGATGAAACAGCCTTAGAAGCCTGGAAAAATAGAAAAAAATAGAAACATAAGCAAGAGAACATAATAAATATTAGAAATCCTGATGAGAAACCGTGTTGTAGTTTAGCCAGGTCGAACATCCAGACGAATTGATCGCGTAGGGAAGGAAGCAGGTTCAAATCCTGCCAGCATGGCTCATAATTGAGGTGATGTAGTGGAAGAGATGAGTATTGAAGATATGATAATTGCCGGTTACAATCCTAGAAAAATAAAAAAATCAGAACTAGACAAATTAAAGAACAGCATAAAAGAATTTGGATTTGTTGAACCGGTAGTAGTTAATTCTAACAAAGAGAGAAAAAATATTTTGATAGGAGGACACCAAAGAATCCTAGCTGCAAAGATGCTAGGAATAAAAGGTGTGCCGGTAGTATTTGTTGACCTAGACGAGGACAAGGAAAAGGCCCTTAACATTGCACTCAATAAAATTATGGGCGAGTGGGATGAAACTAAATTAGCGGTTCTGCTACAAGAAATAGAAAAAGATAATAAACTTCTAGTTAAGATAACTGGATTCGAAGCTGCAGAAATAAACAACTTAAGAATGTTTTTAAATAAGGAATTTCAAAGGCCAGCATTCGAAGAAGTTATTGATCAGTTTAAAGTTGATCGCGGTAAGACAGAAAAAAATGAGAACTGGTTCTATATAGAATTTTATGGAGACGAGAAGAAGTACAAAAAATTAGTAGCGCTTTTAAAACCACATATGAGAGGCAGATCACCGCACGAGATAGATGGTAACTTTTTTTATAAATTAGTAACAAAAGGTAGTAAGAATGGCTCTAACTGAAAAAGAAATAAGATGCAGACAGAAAGATGTATGCTCAGAATGCTTTAAACATAAGGCTACGTGCGGTAAGCAAGGAGCCTGTAACATTGTTAAGAAACAACTTAGAGACTATGCTGGCATAAGATTTACCAGTGACGGCTTTGACTGCGCGCTGCCGGTAACTTTAGATTCTCATTCAGTCTGTAGTTTCAGTTGCCTTTATTGTTTTGCGCCTAATCTGATAATGAGAAGAGAAGAACACGCGATGCCAGTGGGCCAGACTAGCTTAAAGACTGTTGAAGATTTGTTTGCCGGCAAAAATAAGCACTGGGATATTTACAGACGCGCATTGAAATATCACGATAGAAAGAACGGCTACCCATGTCCAATACAGATAGGAGGACTGACTGATCCTTTAGACAATATAGAACGTAACCAGGGATGGTTTTTAAAATTTGTTGAGATAGCAAAAAAATATAATCAGCCTGTAAGGATTAGCACGAAAGGAAATCTATTTCTAGAGCAAGAATATTTAGACGCGCTAGCAGATAGACCTGAACTATTTTGGGTAAACTTTTCAATAATTTCATCGGACGACAAAGTTATACAAGAAGTAGATAGAAGAGCACCGCCGACCAGCGAAAGAATACAGTGCATAAAAAATCTAACAGAGATAGGAGTTAAGGCCGGCTTAAGATTTAGGCCAATAATACCAGGTATAAGTGACAGTACAGACAGTTATCCTACAGCCTATAGAACATTAATTGAAATGGCTGCAGAAGCAGGCGCTAGAAATATTAGTTATGAAGTTGCATTTATGCCGGGTAGAATGACAGCAGACCTGGTAGATCGCTGGACAGAGATAGAAAAAATAGCTAAGCTGCCTTTAATATCTATTTACAAATCTTTCGGAAAGAACCAGGCATGCATAAGGCCCTCACATCAGTGGACAGAAGAAATAATGCACGCTATCTACAATGTAGCCAAAGAAAACAAAATGAATATAGGAATATCAGATCCTAATTGGAAGCAATTAACAGAATGTGGTTGCTGTTGCGGCATATCTGAGAGTGATCCTATTTTTGGAAACTGGCAACGCGAGAGCTGTACGAATCAACTTATGATAGCAAAAAATACCGGTTGTACGTTATGTTCTAAAAATATAATTCCTAAATGGGCTTACGATGCAGACGCTGGCCTGCTAGTAAATCCTGGCGTAGGGCCTACGGTTAGATTCAAAAGAAAACATCTAAAGTGGAGCGATAAACTAAAGGACGTATGGAACAACGTAGACAAAGAAAGAAGTCCGCTAATATATTTCCAGGGAGCTCTTATGCCGGTAAGCAAAAAGAACGGAGAAATAATTTATAAGTATGTTGGGCTGAAACGCCGCAACAAAACAGATACGCCTTACTGGAAAATAAAAGGAGAGGATAGTAGTGATAGAAGAGTTGAAAATAAAAACCTTAGAGATCGCAATAAGAACAATGGGAAAGGAAGTAACAGACCTTAAAAAAGTTGTTGGCGAGCAGACAAAACTTCTAGAAAAAGTTGTAGAGCTAGAAGGTAGACTGTTAACCGTTATTGAAAAAATAAAAAAATAGTTTAGTAAAAAAATGGAGGAAAGATAAGTATGAGTATAGATTTCGAGAAAGAAGCAAGAGAGTTATTTGCCAAACTAACTGGAAACCCAGGAACGAGTGCAACACAGAAAGATATAGACATTATTGTACCGAGGCTTAAGAAATGCTACAACTATGGCGTAGGTTATAAAAGAGATAGGGCCTTTGTAAGTAAAGAGAAATACGAACAGAAGCACAAGAGAAAAACGCCTGGCAAAATTTATAAAAAGAAAGGGCGAAAATAATGGGATTACTAGATTTTTTCAAAAGTGGAACAAAATGCAGTGTATGTGGTAAGAAGAATATATTGCACCGAAGAAATCCGCCAGTTTGCGAGAAATGCTACTGGCGCTGGTACATAGAGTAGATACATAAAAACACAGGATTGGTTAAGGAGAGGGGAACTTGACGCTAAAAGAAAGATTCAGAATAGAAAAAGAAGGAGAGAACTACAAGATAGTACAACATACAATAGATACAAGGAACGCAGCGTTTATGAAACAGATATACAATGAGATCAAAGCCAAGAGAGACGCTATGCTGGCCCAAATAGACGACATACCTAAGAAGCACGAGCTGATAGACAAGCAAAAAGAAAACATGGAAGAGAACATAAAGACGCTGGGCAAAAGGATAGATGCTATAAAGCCATTCCTAAGTGAGATAGACGAGAAAATAAAGAAAGAGGAAGAGAAATTAAAAGCGGAAGCTGAGAAAAACAAAGAAGACTCAATGAAAGATGTTAATGTTGTAGTCCCGTTCAAAGGCGGCGTAGCTGCGATACCTATAAAGGAAGCTGAAAAGACTAAGGAAGAACCAGAAGCAATAATACCAACACCGATGGTCAGAACAAACCAGTAAAGTAGTGATTATATGGCTACCGGGATAGGGCCGCTGGAGTGCCCTTTTTGCAGCAACAGATTTTTAACTACAGCGAGCCCTAAATCTCGGAGACTTAGAAAGTGTACCAGGTGCAAAGGCCAGTTCTTCTTCTACAAAAACACATACTTCATAGCTGTAAGAGATATAAGCAAGCTTAGAACAGTTCTATCGTCAAGAGAGAAGCTATATAAGATGAGAAAATAGAATAGATAATAGGTTAGTTTGAGTAAAGTACTGTGAGTTTTATGCAGAAAGGCCGTTGTTTTGAACTAGGTTATCTAATTCTCTAAGTGCTTTGAATCAAATTGACGCAATTTCGTGATAGTATGGCTGAACCAACAACTACACCAACGGAGGTACCGGCAACTGTACCGGTAGAAGTTAAGACAAAGAAAACCTATACGCAGGCAAAGACAAAGGAGCGCAGAAACAGACTTAAGAAATTAATAATGCGCGGTTATCATTCTCAAGAAACTCTAGCTAAGGCCCTGGAATGTTCTAGAAGTACAATAGAAAGGGATTTAATAATTATACACGAAGAGATTGATGCGGAACTGGCCAAAGAAAAGGTAGACGATATATTAAAAGATTTTATGCTACAGACGCGCGGATCTTATGAGGACATACAAAATATGTATTCTGCTAGCAATGATGATTTTATAAAACTCAGGGCTCAGAAGCAGCTGCAGGAACTAAGAGAAGCTAAGATTAAAATATTGCAGTCTCTAGGAATGATAAAAGAAGTTGCACCGGCACAACGCGAACCGCTAGTATTTGAATTTATTAAGCCTGAATGGAAAGAAGAAAAAGAGCCGGCAGCAGAAAAAGAAGAAGAGGTTAAAAATGAAAATAAATCTAGCGTACCAGCCCTGGGGACCTCAGATACGGTTTCACAACAGCCCGGTCAAGTTTAGAGGATTCATTGGAGGACTAGGATCTGGTAAAACTTTATGTGGCGCAATCGAAAGTCTAATTGTTGCTTTAGATCATCCTGGCAGCCTGGGAGTTATACTAGCGCCAACATACCCAATGTTGCGTGACAGTACGATAAAAACATTTCTAGAAATATGTCCTTATGATTCAATTGAATTCTATAATAGATCTGAACAAAGATTAAGATTAAAGAATGGAACAGAAATTTTATTCAGACCTGGTAACGATATGGCTGCAATAGATAGATTAAGAAATATAAATGTTGACTGGTTTTGGGTAGATGAAGGAAGTTTATTTCTAGAGTACGCGTGGAAAGTTTTGATTGGAAGATTAAGAGGACAGAAAGGGCCTAGAAGAGGATGGGTAACGACCACGCCAAAAGGTTACAACTGGACATGGAGAAAATTTGTAAGCCAGTCAACAGAAGACTATGAATATTTTACTGCGAGTTCGTTGGACAATCCTTACCTACCTGCAGATTATAAAAAATCTTTGAGGGCAGAATATACTGGCGTGTTTGCTAAGCAAGAAATATATGGCCTCTTTGTTGGCTTTGAGGGATCTGTTTATCCTGAGTTCAATAGAGTAACGCATGTTATAGACACAACTGAAATAAAGTTCGAGGCTATTATTGCCGGCGTTGACTTTGGTTTTACTAATCCTAGTGTTATTTTAAAAATTGGAATAGACTACGATGGCCGTCTTTATGTCATTGATGAGTTTTACGAGAAGCATATAACAGACAGTGACCTGGCTGCATGGGCCAAAGAAAATATGAAAGACGTTGAGTTCTTTATTGCCGATTCAGAAAATCCCAGCGGCATACAGGAATTTAAAGATAGAGATATGGAATGCAAGGGAGTTAAGAAAACTGTTGCAGAACCTAAAGAAACTTTTGTTATCTCAGGCATAAAGAGAATAACAAATTTATTAATAATTAGAGGCGATAACAGACCTAGACTTTTTGTAGATAATAAATGTGTTAACACGATAATGGAGTTTGAAAACTACAGATACCCAGAAAAGGAAGAAGAGAGGCCAATGAAAGAAGCACCTTTGAAAATACACGACCACGCGATGGACGCCTTAAGATATATTGTAACAACATTAGGAGAAGAGTTCGATAGAATAATTTTCCTGGAGGGCGAAGAGAACGTCAAGAAAAAAAGCTAGAGTAATAATGTTAGATCCTGACAAGTGTAGAAACTTAAAAGAATATGAATCAGAAAACAAAAAATAGACTATGAAATATAGGGAGTGTCCACATTGTAAGGGCTGTATGAGTTCAGGGCGAGGTATATTTGGAAAGAGTAAAAACCATAAATGCCCATACTGCAAAATATATAGTCCAGGATATATGTTTAGAGCAGTAGAAAAGGTTATGTGGTCAGGTAATAAGTTGGTGGCGATAAAATGAATGATAGATTAATTTGCGGTTGGTGTATAGAACCCTGGAGCATGGGCCACACGTGCAATCCGGAAGAGCACGGTTGGGAGCAGACGGGCGAGTACGAGGGCATAAAGATAATGAGGCGCAAGAATGTACCAAAAGAAATTATTTGATAGGAACTGCGACGTGTGCTGGATGAGGGATGACGGATGCTCGACTCATTTGGCAGGAGATTGTTTTAGTTGCAGGTTCTTCAGGAGGAAGAATTAAATGTTCGAAGTAGTTGGTATACGACTTGAAATTTTAAAAAAAGCTAAGACAGTCATAGTTACAAAGTTTGATCCGCAAGAGAAGACGGTTTTTATTGATATGGTTTATATAGATAATGACGGCCGGCACGAGCATACTGTAAGTTGTGATAGAAGCGTTAATCCTTTAGTTAATTTGATAGACGCGCTATGGTGCGACTGTACTGGATGCAGCTCTTTCAAAATAAAAACAAAGGAATGGTGCAGACTTAAGACTAGAGCCGCACAAGAATTAATTAAAAGAGGATTCTGGCCAAAGGAAGTAGAACATTACCTTTATGGAGATAGTATATGATAGACGAACAGAAAAGTAAGGTTAGAATAGCAATAGACAATCTTATTAACAACGTTATCATTTTCTTAAAGGGCGAGGACGAAGAAAAGTATGATCCTCAGCCTCCGCTTTACACGAAGGAAGAGAAACAGCAGCTCTACGGAATCAAGAAAGACATAGAGAAGTATTCTAAACGCTGCTCAGAGTAGAAATATAAGGCGAGATAAACAATTAAATTATAGATTAGTTATGGAGGATTGATTAGATGAGTAAGTTCGCGACATTGATGCACCTATTGGATTTTGAGAACTCGGAGATTCAGAAAAGAGAATACACTGGAAACACTAAACCGTTCTACGACCAGTTCGTAGCGGTGATCAAGTTAAACCTACCGAAGCTGAATCCAGTGTGCGAGAACTGCAGATTTTGCGATGTAATAACAACGCAAGGAAAGATAGACGAGCTGGGAGTTGGAGGCTACGCTTCGAACCAACTAGATACGGAAATAAAAGATGAGAAAGGAAACAAAATAAAAATAGGTTTGAAGCCAGTAATTCATAACCCGACAGTAGGAATAAGACTCAGAGAACCTCGAACAATAATAATGGGAGCTGGTCAGGTCTTTTGCTGCAGGAACAAAAAGCAAGTAAGCACGTTTTTCTTAACCGAGAAGGATCCGGCGTGTGCAGAGTTCCAGGAAAAAATAAAAATCAAACAAAAATAAAAAAATAAATTAAAGGCGTTAGAATGCCAACTTTGAGAGAAAGAGTATCAGCCTTTATGAGGCCTGCGGGAAGCGTTACAGAAACTTTTGCGCAGCTGACGCCAATTTACGCGGACACTGGAAGACGTGCGTTGATGCCTGAGTGGTATTTCCAGGCTCCTTACGGCCAACCTAGAAAAGTTGACATAACTGAAATAAGGGATCTGGCCAAACAGCCTTTTATACATATCTGCATAAAGACAATAATTGATGATTTCGCAACAACACCTTACGAGATAGTGCCGATAGACACGCACGAATTTAATCAAGTCAATATAGACGCAGTGAAAGAATTTATAAATCATCCTAATCAAAACAAAGAAACTCTTTCTGACATAATGAGACAATGGGCATACGATGTTCTGACTGTTGACGCAGGAGTTATTGTAAAAGTTTTTGACGAAAGTAGCTATGCTGATACTGATGCTAATTATACAACTATGCAGTATGAGTACTATCAGCGCGGAAAAATGGTAGACGAGGTTAAATTAACCAAAGAGATTGATATTTCTAAAGAGATAACTGGACTGGACGGAAAAATAGAAAAAGGATTCAGGCCCTTAAAGCCATTGGGCACAAGAAAGTTATTAGAAATTTATTGCCGTGACGGTTCAACATTCTTAGCAGACGGAGACTACACCGGATTCGTGCATAGATATTTTCAATACAGTTTCAAACTTCCTAGAAGAGCGCCTGCAGTTTTTGATAGAGATGAAATTGTTTATTCTATGATGAGCCCTAGAAGTTATGCTTTCTACGGTTGGTCGCCGGTGCAATCACTGGAAGATATTATTAGAACATTAAAGGAAGCCGTGATCTATAGTTTAACTGGCCTGACGGAAAAAGGAATACCTGAAGGAATTGTTTCTTTGCTGGACATTTCTAAAACAGAACTAGAAAGATTACAAACATACTGGCAAAAAGAAATCCAGGGCAAACATCACAAGTTTGCTGTTCTAGGACGTGATGCAAAGTTTACAAATCTGCAAGTAACAGCTAGGGATATGGAATATTTAGCAACTCAGCAATGGTTCATACGATTAGTGATGGCCATTTTTAATATTGATATACCGGTCCTAAGTCTTAGAGGAGAAGCACCAAAGGCCGGATCACTGGCAATTCTCAGAAGGGAAAGAATGAAAGCGATATTGCCTTTGCTGCAATTATTCGAGTATGAAATGAACGCTGAGATAATTTCAGAATTTGGATTGGACGATGTTAAGTTCGAGTTTAAAACTTATGATCTAGAAGAGGACAAAATAAAAAGAGAGATGGACATAGCGGATATAAACGCAGGGGTAATGACTATCAACGAAATAAGAACACTCAACAGAGGGATGGATCCGGTAGCGTGGGGAGACGAGCCGTTTAATCCTATTCTAAACACTATGCAGACCGGAGGATTTCCAGCTACATCAATGCCAAAGTCATTAGAGAAGAGGCCTACGCTGGAAGAGTTTAAAAAAATAATAACGCAGGTGACTACATAATGCCTTTACTTCCGTGGGTACTGAGCGGAATAGTTTTTGATATTGATGGATCTACGGCTCTAGCAGCTGCTACAGTAAAAGTAATAAATCTAAACACGCTAGAAGTTTTGACTTCGACCACTGCAGCAGACGGCAGCTATGCGGTTACATTCACAACATATTCAAATAATGATATTCTTTTTATAGAGGCCAGGAAAACAATAGCAACAGATCTAGAAAAGATAGGTTCAGATAACACAACAATAGATACAGGACTGCCTGGCAGAAATGTCAACGTGACTGTCAGCAGGATCGCTGACAAAAAGATTGAGACGATAGTTTTCAGAACGCCGATACAGGAAAGAGAGGACAGGATATTTTCTCCGCAGTTCAACGCGCTAAGAGTTCTGCCTACAGGATTTGAAACAAAACAGACAGCAATAATTAGAGATGTAAATAATTTTGTAAGTGAGATAGACGAGAATGATGGTCTGCACATAAAGATTTCTTTGTTTACCAGGGATGTTAACAACTTAATATCTTATATTGCGGAGAGGATTAAATGAACATGGCTGATCACATAAAGGAGCACATTGCTCTAGGATTAGACTTCAGGTTTCCGGCTGAGGGAAATACTTACATCAAATTCAGTACGACTACGATAGAGTTTTATGTTGAAGGTGTGCTGGTCGGCACATGGACAAAACCGTGATAATATGATAGATAAAAGATTAATAGAAAAACAAGATAATAGATTTAACGATATTTTGATAATACTAACTGCATTAATTATTTTCCTAAGTTTGTTTTCTAACATAGCTTTCGCAACATATACTATATTTGACAACGTTAACATAACTAAGAATCTTACAGTAGCAGGCCTTAACGCTGCGAGTTGCGATGTAAAGGCAAATACTAGCGGCTTTCTTTACTGTGGCATAGACGCGACTGGAGGCGGAGGAGCAGGAGAAAACTATTGGCAAGTAGACGCTACTTGGATGTGGCCCAATACATCGGCCGGAGGTAAGAACCTGGTTAACGTTACAACTTTGAACGCAACAACATTAAATCAAGGAGGTAACAAAGTTCTTGACATTTCTGGTAACATTATTTTAGCCAACATAACGGATCCTACAGATTGCACGGCAGCGCAGAAGGTAACCGGCAAGACAGGTTCTTCCTGGGATTGCGGAACTGATTTGTTTAATACAAGTTCTCAAATATGGACGGTAATAGACAACAATACTTTTCACAAGTTCTCGCAGACAATCACATGGGGAAATCTAAGCAGTTGGAACTTAAACAGTGCATGGACAGGATCACTCGGAGGCGGAAACATAACAGCCGGTACATTATCTAACGCCAGCTTGACTTCTACATTTAAAATTCTACTTGGTAATGTTACGGACGTTGCCAACTGCACGAGCGCTCAAAAGGTTCTAGGTAAGGTAGCTAGCGCCTGGGTATGCGATACGGATTTGTTCAACACGTCTACGCAGATGGACACTGCAATAAACGCAACAGCAAACAGATACTTCCAGCTTAAGGTTAACGAATCTAATTACTGGGATAACTTGAACTCGCCCTCTGATTTTGCCGCAGACAGCATATCGGAAGCAGCTATAGATATGAACACAGCATGCGGATCAACCCAAAAACTTTACGTGTCAGGAAATGATTTGGCATGCAACAATGATCTATTCAACACTTCCACAGAAGTTAAAGTCGCAGTAAACGATACGCCTAATAATTATTTTCAGATCAAGAGCAACGAGACAAATTATATAAACTGCGCAGGAATTTACGGCGGATCTGATGCTGACTTTTGTGCCGATGCTTTGGGAGGAGGAGGCGCTGGTGAGAACTACTGGCAGGTAGGCGGAGGATGGATGTTTCCTAACATTACTGCAGGCGGAGACAATGACGTTAATGTAACAACCCTAAACGCTACAACAATTAATCAGAACGGAAACAAAGTGTTAGATGTCAGCGGCGGGATTTCTTTGGGAAACATAACTAATTTAGCAAACTGTTCTTCTGGTCAATTAGTACAAGGAAAGGTAAACTCGGCGTGGGTATGCACAGCAGACTTATTTAATACCAGCGCACAGATTTGGGCAGTGATAGACAACAATACTTTTCACAAATTCTCTCAGACAATAACGTGGTCTAATCTTTCTAGCTGGAGTTTGAACAACGTATGGACCGGTTCTCTAGGCGGAGGAAACATAACAACTGGAACAATTTCAACAACGCAGATTACAGACGGAACGATTGCTACTGCTGATCTTGCTAGTGGCTTTGCTATCAATTTTGGAAATATAAGTGCCGGCTGGGATCTCAACAAAGCATGGACTAACTCGCTAGGCGCAGGCAACATTACATCAGGAACGATAACGAGTACACAACTAGCATCAACATTCGCTATTTTAATGGGCAACGTGACGGATCCTACAGACTGTACAGCCGCTCAGAAAGTTACAGGCAAAACGGGTTCCACATGGGACTGCGGAACGGATCTGTTCAATACGAGCACTCAGATAGATGCTGCGATCAATGCTACGGCAAACAGATATTTCCAGTTAAAGGTCAACGAGTCTAGTTATTTGGACAATTATGATTCTACTTATTTCTTACCGTTGAATGACACATGGGGAGTGTCAATCGCAAAAATAACAGGAAATATAAATCTAACAACAGCAAGTTCAAAATTATATATGTACAATGGAACTATATGCTGGAATCCTGCATGTACTGCGAATGACACATACAACGGAACAAACAGGATAATCTACGGATAGTGATTTTTTGAAAGGTTATTTAAAATGGCAGGATTTAGCAAAGGTACTAGGACCGACAGCATCAATAATCTTAGTACTGGTAGGAATACTCAGCCTGGCCGGTATGAGTTACACTGTCCCGCCTGACATTGTTTGCGGTACTGATTGTTATTCTAAAATAGAAATTAATTCTTCTTACTGGGAGATATGCGTTGAACACTCCAATTCTTCTGAGATGATTTACAAGAAAGTTGATCTGTCCAGGCGTCTATGGATAAACCTAAATAGGATACAGGATTTCATACCAACCAATCCGGAGGTGAAGGTAGAACTGTTAGTGCCTACGACTTCGAAGTACGCTACGGTTAAGAACGAGTATGGCTATCTTAGGCCGGTAAAGGACGGCGACTGCATAATAAAGAGGACGACGATTAGCAACCCGGGCCCCAACAAATTAATTGTTCACGGATCAAAGGAAGCGCTGCAAACTGTCAAGTGGGGGTTCAAGCTAGAACACTATTTGATGCAAGATATAAAGATAGATCCTGTTTGGTACGGTGAAGAACAACGACTGAGAACGGACGGTTTCATAGGAAATTTCATTCCTTCGAATGAGATAAGAATTGAAAGTCAATCATATTTTGGTAAATTCATAGATTATCAATTCCAAGAGATAAACAATACTCACTGGCTTGCTAATTATTCTGTCAACGAAGATTTGAAGAATAGCATACAAACATGCCTCTTATCTGCTGGCAAACTTTCATGCTTTAAAACATTTTGCGATACTTACTTGTCAGATTTTATGAATTCTATAAACGCAACTTGTAACTCTACAAAACAGTATGTCTGGAATGATGTGTTGAAACTGGCAGATTGGAAACTAACATCTTTGACAAAAGGAATAAAGTTTGACAGAAATTCAATAAATTATCTAACAGACGGAAGCTTTTACATAATATTTCCAGAAGGGTTCAAAGAAAATGAAAGGGCAAGTTTTGGCAATCCATTTGACCCAGAGGTTACAATGATTCCAAATCCTTCAAATGCAACAACCTATAATGGAACTATTGCTGAAACAACGCACCCAGCAGTAACTGCTGGAACAGTATTTGTAGATGCAAGCTACAATCTTGTAAATACATCAAACGACCAGTATGCAAGGACTACTGGCTCTGCTACGGTTGATGCTTATGTAAGGACAAATTTCTATCTTCCACAGAGCATCTATTATCTTAATTGGATTTATGTTACAGTAGAATTGAAGAATACAGCAAATACTGATGCGTTGCACTTGGCTTTGTATAATTATACTTCTGGTTTATTTGTTGATGTGAATACAACTGCATCTTCAACAACTGATAAAAACCTGACATTCAACATATCTGGGAGCAATATCACTAATTTTGTGGATTACAGGAATATGAACGTATTGACGCATCTAAGTGGAACTTCAGCTGACAACCTTGATGTTGACTATATAAGTGCATTGGTTTCTTATAATAATCCAAACAGTCCAATTATTATAAACACAGGAACTGCAATTCCTTGGTATAACCATCAAAGAGCAATTTGCAAGGATGGGGCAGGAAATTTGCATGTTGTTTGGAGATACAATGCATCACAAATTTATTATGCAAATTCTTCTAATGGTGGGACTACTTGGACTTTAAATCAGAGTTTTAGAAATGGAACTTATGGAAATACAAGGTTATACCCTCATATCTCCTGCGATGGGAATAATATAACAGTGGCTTATGAAGACAGCACTTTGGATGATTTGATGGTTGCAATCTCCACTAATAATGGAGCAACTTGGACATGGAAAAATCCTGTAACAAGTGGAGTTTATGGAACTTTCGGTGAAACATTGGTTGAAAGGAAAGGGAGCAATATCTATGTTATTTTTCAAAATCAATCTTCAACTATGGATTTAGAATTTATAAATTCCACAGATGGCGGGACAACATGGGGTAGCAGAATAACTGCGGCAACAGGTAGCACCAGCACTTTATATCCAAGCATAGCAGTGAATGGTTCTGGAACAGCAAGCGATAAGATTTATGTTGTTTTTAAGGATAGTGGTGATAGTGATATTTATTTTGTCAATTCAACAGACTCAGGAGCAACTTGGGGGACTAAATTAAACTTGCATGCTGGAACTTTCGTCCGTCCAAGCACAACCTTTAGTGGAGTAAATTTGTATGTTGCTTACGATACCTCAAGCGATATTTATTTTATAAATTCAACAGACTCAGGAATAACTTGGAGAACAGGATATACTTTGAAAACTGCTGGAACAACAATTTTTCCTTCTGTTACGCTTACTGATTTAGGAAATCCTATAGTATTTTGGGAAGACAATGGTGTGAATGCAAATAAGGACATAGTCTATATGAAACATAATGGAACTGCTTGGGAAACTCAAGTCAATCTGACGAATAACAATTTTGGAAACACTTATGTCAATACACCTTACACTTACTATAGTGATAATAAGATTCATTACATTTGGAGAAACGGAACTGCCTCACCTTACCAGATAATGTATGATTATATTTCTTTAGCAGTAGCAGACACAACACCACCAACCTATTCTTTGAATTCAACAAACTCAACTTTGGCAGGAACAGTAGTAGAACATAGTTTAAAATGGACTGATAATGTGAATACATCCGGCTACATATTTCAGTTCTGCAATGGAACTTGGTCAGGTAGCAGTTGTGGTGGTTCGGGCTGGGCTAATGATAGTTTTGTATTCTTTTATGGCAACCAAAGCTGGTCAGAAAGTTCTTGCACATGGTCGGATAATACATACGAATGCAAAACAGCAGGGATTGAAGGTGAATGCACTGTGGCATCATGGTGCCTTATTGACGCATGTGATAAAGGCTGTACGGCAAGAGACCATACAACATCCTCTTCTGCGTCATGCTCTGGTACGGCCAGTTCATGTACATGTAACGGCCCTCTAGGTTTTAAATTATGTAATGGTGAAAGCGGTGTATGCGGTGCTTTGACTGGGACGTGCTCATACACC
>Ga0315295_10000317_pt1 | contig 40843 bp, 36 predicted proteins | sample YL17G14_0_MG_FD_204453 | JGI IMG/M metagenome (GOLD analysis project Ga0315295, IMG submission 204453) | Sediment microbial communities from Yellowstone Lake, YNP, Wyoming, USA - YL17G14_0 | ecosystem: Environmental > Aquatic > Freshwater > Lake > Sediment | place: USA: Wyoming | collected...
TCGGCTCGCTACGCTCGCCTACGCTCCAGACCGATGACTCCCTTCCACTCAACCAAACTTACACACAAATAATTACACTAAGCAAGGGGCCCCGAAGAACGCGCGGCCGGCTCGCGAGGACTAAATATGGATTGCCTTTCAGAAGAAGTGCTGCAGGACTTGGTCGATGGGGTGTTGACGGATAGTGCGGCCGCCCAGGCGATCAAGCATATCCGCTCTTGCGACCGATGCAGGCAGGAATTTGCCGAGATACTGGCCCTCTACGAAGGGGTCAGAGTGGTTGTGGCCGCGGATGCATGCCCGCCCAAAGCCACGCTTGCAGCATACACCCAGAATGCGCTTCCCCACGAAGCGATGGCGACCGTCAGGAAACATATGGAGTTCTGTAGTGAGTGTCATTCGCATGTCTGGCTTCTCACAGCGTCAGAGTCCGAATTGGCGAAATGGCAGGCGGAGGAGGAACGTGCTCACAGGGAGTATGAAGCCAGAAGCGTGGGCCGTGACGCGGCGCGAGAGGCTCTATCCAGCCTGCTGCCCGTCGGACTGGAATTCCTGGACCGGTTGTGGGACTCCGCCTGCGCACTCGTGCTGAATCTTCGGGCCAAGAGGCAGGAGCAATGGCCACGGGTCGGAAGTGCCGAGCAGTTGACCGGGGCTCTTGGTTTTGCGGGCCCGGTCGACCCGGAGGCGACAGCTACCGCCATCATTCTCATCAGCACCCTCTTTGTTGCCGAACGAATCGCCGGCGATGAAATCGGTACGTCAGGGGAGGAAATAGCCGCCGCGGTTCGCGAGGCCGCACGGGCCTTCGGTGCCGGAAAGGAGTTGGAGCAGAGACTGGCGGAAACGCTCCCGGCAATCCTGCGGAGATTCTACGGGCCCTCCGATGCGCGCCCTTGCGTTTAACAACCCAGGATCAATTCTGATCTCGGCTCTCATTGCGGCCTTCATCGGCCTGCACGTGGCGCGCGGGATCCGCAAGGCCGGTGTGGAGTACTACGGCGGTCGCATTCTGATTTTTTCTGCAATCACCAATACAGTAAGTGTGGCCCTCATGCTCCTAGTGCTCGGCGCCACGGGTCTCCGCAGCATGCTGACACCTGCGGGTTTCCGCGTGGTGGACTTGACTATCGTGGTGTTGTTCCTGATCCTGCCTGTCAGGGCCATATGGAACTGTATCAGGACACCCGGAAGGATAACACGCCGCTTCGGTCTCACACCCCTTCGAATAGAACACCACCAGACTGATGTGGTTGCCGTAGCCAGGGCCATGGGAATTCCGGTGCCAACGCTGTTGTCGTCACCGCGATGCCGAACGCCCTTTGTGTTCGGCCGGACCTCCAGAGGAGCCCGTCTTGCCCTTCCTGAGACATGGAGTTGCATAGACGCCGACAGCAGACACATCATGCTGTGCCATGAGTTGGCTCATATCCGAAACCTGGATGTGGGTTTCCTGACGTGGTCGTTCGCTTTTCTACGTGACCTGAAGTGGGCGCTGCTGTTGTCACCTGTCGTCATGGGCCTCTCACTCTTGGGCGGGCAGGCGTATCTCCCCCGAGCAGCGGCGCTGTACGTGGCCTGCCTGCTCATCCTGTGGTTTCTGGCGAACTCCGTCGTAAGGAGCAGGGAGATGCTGGCAGATGCGACAGTTGCCATGCTGATCGATTCTGGAAAGATTTTCCGGACCTTTGATGAGATCCTGCTTACCCCCGAGACGGGCCTTCGTCCCGGCGATACGCGATCCCCTGGTAGAACCCTCCGAATCAAAGGCTGGCTCTCGGACAAGGCGATGTTCTCGAAGCGTCCAACATTCTGGAAAGCGGTTGCACGATTCGCCGAGTTGTCCCTCGAAACCCATCCTTCGGTCTCCATGCGACTTAACGCGATACGCGGCGGGCGTACAGCCGGGGAGGATTCATCAGTCAGAAACGGGGGAGCATGGTGGGCGGGACTGACGCTTGGATTGCTCGCTGTCCTTATTGCCCTGGGCGGCTTCTGGACTGGCAAGTTCATGCTGGGGTGGCAGGATGACGAACAAATCGTCCTGCTATCCTATGACTGCTGGGGTTCCATTGCCCCTTTGGCGGGCGCGTTCGTCGCCCTCTTCTTCGTCCTTCCGGCGTGGTCTTCCCTTCGCCCACACGTACCTACCGTCCGAAACCTGGCGCGCTTTGGCGTTCAATACTTGTATGGGCTCCTCGGCGCCTGCTGCGTCTTGCCGTTGATTCTCTTGGGTGGCTGGTCGCACATCGAAATCAAGCTGCTATTCGTTTTCGGCATCCTGTGGGTACTCGTCGTTCTGGCCATGGGGATCGTCGTAAACGTCGTTATGTTGAGTCTTTGGCTATTGCTGCGATACAAGCAAAGACATTCCTTCCTCGAGCTGGCATGGATCCTGTATTCGAGCAGTGTGGGCGTGCTGGCTATTTTCTGTTATTTCGCGTCTGGACTGCTCTTGATATCTGGTGGTCAGGCCCTTGCGGGAGGCAGTGTGCTGTTCGGTCTTCTCGTTGGTCTGGCTACCTTTGTTGTAATCAGCAAGGACAGTGTTGTCTCCGGAACAGACCAGTACATGGTGATCGCCCCGCCACCTGTAAGCATCAAACTGGAAGGCAGAACGTACAGACGCTGGTCGCCCCTGGTAGGGGCTTTGTACATGATGGCAATCTGCCTTGTCCCCGCCGCTGTCGTCTCAACACTCGTTTACCAAGTGGCCTTCCGGGCCCTGGGGCACACGGAGGAACTCGTTGCAGTAGTTATCTTGCTTGTCCTTGGATCCGCTATTCTCCTGTTCCTCGACTGGCGATGGCCAAGGCGGATGCAGGAGGCCTGCCGGCAGAAGACTGGCGCGCTCGTGGTGTCCCAGATCATTTTACAGAAGGGGTTTTCAGCTGAATCCAGCAGGATCGTCAACAGGATTCTCGCGAATCTGCTAACCGAGTACGACAAAGGCCGAGCTCTTGGGACTATGACCACGCACAAGACATTCGAGCTGACTGTGCTGGCGTCACATTGTGGGGGAGCAGGGCACCAGATATGCCAGCGCGCCCGCCAATGGGCCCGTGATTGCGAGACCCCCGCCGGTTTTGGCGCTTGGCCTTTCAGTGGACCACGGCTGTCCTCGACATATCAATGCCTACAGATGCTCCAGATAACCGGCGGGATACAAGTATCTGATTCAAACGGCCACGCCTCTTGGATACGCAGCCTTCAGACTTCTGATGGGTCATTCTGGGGTCCCTGGAGCTGCCAATCCAGATGGGAAGACACCTTTCATGCGGTAACTGCACTGAGCATGCTGGGCTCGCGTCTTGATGAAGAAGCGAAAGGCAGATGCCTTGATTGGCTCAGGAAAACGTTGATCCGCGAGGGAATGGAAAAAGGGCAACTGGATGCGTTTCACTACTGCCTGGCCGCGGTGCATGCTCTGTATGGCCTGGATGCACAGACCGCAGAGACCACCGGCCAGTGGCTGTCTACGGAGCTTGACAGGCTCCTTCTGACCAATGTCGCCCATAATGCCGAGAACGTTCACCATGCTGTGTGCGCCTACCGTATTCTCAAAGAACGGGGCATTTCTCTTGGGTATCGGGAACGGATAGCCCTGCTTGCGGACAGGGTCAATGACGCACTCGAAGCGGAACTCGCCGCCCTACGGACGTGAAAACACCCCACACGACCCGTAATCTTCCCCTGAAGGGGCGAGCCTCAGTCGCCACAACAGGTGGCCCCCTGAAGTGAGGTTCAAAATATTTTTTCCAAATTTCCAGATCGCGGCCTGCGCCGATCTCCTGTCACTGGAATAACTATAGTGAAGCCTCCCATCGGATTTTGTCGGGTAAGGAATCAATCACATGTCTACAGGAAAGAAACGATGAGCAAGAACTTATTCGAATCAATAACCTCATTTCTTAGGGGGTTAATATCCAGCCCACTATACGTGGCCGCTTCAGTTGCAGCCTGGACCATTGCAGCCGTTGTAGTGATGACCTGCATACGCGGCTGCGGCAGTCTCTGGCGAAACCTTTTCTCAAAGCCGTGGCCGTAGTCGGGAGGAGATTCAAGATGTTCGATTTTTTCAAGCGACTCTTCAGGCGTTCCCGCCGGCCAGCGTCGGTTCAGCAGATCCCTCGCGAACAACGGGACGAATCACGTGACATGCCGCCGGGTTTTACGCCTATCGAGACGGTATATGAAGGCACTGAGATTGCTGGCACGAGAGAGTGGATCGGCACGTGGGCTAGGGTTATTCTAACTCCGGAAGGCGAACAGATCACATGGGAGAAGGAAAAAGGAGTTCGTTGCGACTGTGGTCATCTGATTTTTGCGAAATATGAAAAAATAACAGAAACCGGCATTCAAATCGGATTGGGCGGTGTATGTTCCGATTGCGAATCAGAGGGCAAGTCGGGCGTATATTGCAGCCGGTGTGCAAGTCACTGCGACGGATGTGGAAGAAACAACATCTGCGTCCGCCACACCCGGCTATTCAAAGATATTGATGGCCACGAACAGCTCTTATGCCCCGACTGCTACAAAAAAGCTGACCTGGAGCGGTTCTTTAAGAAGACCCTGTTAGTATTGCTTTCTCCCTTCCTCGATCGTGATCACGGGTCAGATTCCAAGAAAAGGAGAGACCCTTATGATTCTTAACCACTTTTCAAAGCTCCGAACATGGGGACGTGTTCTGCTGATCGCCGCAATCGCGGCAGCCTCCGACGTCGTGGCGTGTGCGTCCGGACTCTGGTCGGCCTCCTCTACGTTCTGTACCATGTTATTGGGGTTTTGGAGGGCCATGCCTATGAACAACAGAAACAGCGAGCCACGAGGACCTGAGCCTGATGACCTAATCAAACCGTCAAAGTTCAAAAGATTAAGACACGATCCCCTGCTACTACAAATCGAAAGTGTTTTACGGCAACTGAACATGTGGGACGATCCCTCCGTCCAGATCGATGTCCAGCTGGCAAAACGCGGTACCGAGCGATCAAGAGCAAGGGCTATATCGCAGCTTGTTTCACGTATTCAAAACTACGAAGAGCTTGCCGTGGGTAATCAGGATGCATTTATGCCTTACGCGACTGCCGAACAGATCAGCAATAACGGCAAAGGCGTTCATATACTTGACCAGGCCCATAATGGCATACGAATGAATGCTCCTCTTGAATCGTTTCCGCTATGCTGGCTGATACTGGGACCTCAGGGAGCTGGAAAGAGCTCAAGTGCCTTCTATATACTTAAGCAACTTTCAATTCCTACGTTGGTTTTGGATCCTAAGGGTAGTTGGCGATTTCGTGCTTCGCAGCTCAGAGCTGTCTACATCGAAGCTGAGTATCTTTCATTCGACCTTAATCCACCACCCAATATCGAGTTATCGGTATGGCTGTATGCGTATATGGAGGGTACAGCTTATGTAACAGGCCTGCAATACGGATTGGGCTATCTTTATGAGGCGTGTGATATTGTTATTGAGCAGCATCGAAAATATATGGAACAAACAGGAGAAAATGTTCCATTATGCTTAAAAGACATCTACATGGCCCTACAGCTCTGCACTTCCAGAAATTCCAAACAGGCCCAATATCTCGAAGCCACGAAATCAGCCCTACAGCTGCTTATCGGCAAGGGAGATCTTTTTGCAAATCGTGGCGGCCTACCGTTAGAGACTCTGTTGAGTGGTAATTACATACTTGGCTGTCGGTATCCTACGCCAGTTCAATTACGTCTTATAGCATGGCACATCCTAAATTATGAATACTTCCAGTCTTTCAATTTTCCGGAAACTACACAACCGCGAGGTGTAATTGTTTTCGATGACAGCAGTAAAGTTGTAAGCAGACCTGACACTGTCTTTGGTCCTGGTTCTCGAACCAGCGTTTATCTTCATATTCTATCGAATCTCAGAAGCACAGGCCGTGGAGTGATCTTCATGGACCAGCTTGTTGAGCCCATCTGCGACGATGTAAAACAGCTTTGCAACAACTGGTTAGTGGTCGGAGGGATGAGAGGCACCCGCAATCAATCCGAAGTGGCATCGGCAATGTGTTTGTCACGCGAACAAGCCGCCATGCTCGGAAGGCTCCAAACACGTGAAGCAATCTGCTTTTGTCCGAAGCTTTATCCTTATAGTGTTCACGGCTGGATACCTGTTGTTCCTGAGCCAGAGGGAGAATAATCAATGAGCCAACCACCTAAAACCATTGAGAAGCCTAAAGAATGGCACTCGCTTACCGAGATTCCCGAGCGTCATGACGTTCGCTCTGATCCGCCCGCAGGCCCTGTGACAGTTGACGGCAATAATAAGGACGCCGTCCAGCCGGCGCGTCACCCGTTCCTGGCCGGCGCAAGCCCCACCCTCATGATGGTGACGTGGGACGCCGTGGTTTATCTCTTCAGTAGCGTCAGCGTCAGAATAAAACGCTTAGGGATTTCTGCCCGCAGCTTCGAGAACGCCAAGCATGAGGGTTGTGAAAAAAGCCTCTTCTTTGAATCTGCTGCCGGGGCCACGACGTATTTGATTCCAAATCCAATTGTGTTCGAGGCATTCGGTATGCCCTGCCCCTATAAGCGGGCCGTCTCGGTCGAACATAGCTATTACGTGCAGTGGAGCCGGTTCCTGCTTAGCAAAGATCCCACGTATAAGAGCGTTTTGACAGAAGTCAAATGCGGCGGCTCCAGTTCGACCTCCGATGTCGTCGCCGTTGCTCACAACGGGACCAGGACAGCCTTTGAAGTCACGCTCAATACAACCAATGTCCTGGCCAACGCCAGCAAATATGACAATACCGACTTTGCAAGAATCGTGTTTCTGTGCCGGGATTACAAGCTGAGAGAGGCTGTCAAGGCCTGCTGCCGCGAAGGCGGCCTAAATCCTGACCTATTAGCCAAACTGGACTACATGCAGTTCAGCACACTGCTGCGCCGACAGCGAAAGCTGTCACTCTATTGAAGGAAACAGAAATATGCCGCCCATTTCAATGAAAAAAGTCCTGGTCGCGATCCTGATAATCGTCGCGTTGTCCCGCTTGGATCGCATCGCTAATTGGATTCATCAGGTATATGGGTTCTTCTTTGAATGGTTATCGCCGCTGCAAAGCACCCCTCCCCCGGGACGCGTTGCCCTGGCCACTGTGATACTCGCTCTTATATACATCAGTATCTACAAAATCATATATCAACGCACGGGGAAAAAAGACAAAGGAGATGGCCAGTGACTGAAATAATTACATGCGATGTCACTACTAATAATAACAATACCGACTTGGATAGCAACATTAAGGTCGGTACGTACAGTATAGACCACTTCATTGAGGTTTGCTTTGTGAGAGGAAGCACTTAATGTCATCTGCCGAGACAACTTTTCCGGAAATATTTAGTGTAGTTGCCGTCAATACCCTCTGTCTGGACTTTTGGACAAAACGGGCGGAGTATGAAGAAGCATTAATTGCTTTTCTTGACAAAAACCAGACAGCATTAGGTCTTGGACAGGCTCAAGACCGGTTTGAAGCCTATATTGAAAAAGTCTGGCCTCACGAGTTGCCCGGATCAATGATCATGGCGTATGCCTCTTTTGACGGATTCGACCGTTATATCTTCCGGCCGCCGGCGAATGGGCCGCTGGCCGGCGAATATGCTGCAAATGGTGCAGTTCCCATTTTTAGCGCCTACCGCAAACAGGGAACGCTTGTCGTGGATAAGTGTATTCTGACTGCTCATATCCCGCCGCGTCCCTTTGAAAGATATGTTTCAGGCCAGATATTTACCTTAATTCACGAGCAGCAAATGCCCAGCTCAGATTTCAATGCCCTCTCGCAGTTGCCGAGGATCCATGCCAAAGTTGTTCAAACCCTGCAACCGTGGCTGGAATGCCAGGACTGGCAGGAACAACTGGCGTTGAATAGACAAAATGCGATGCGCTATGAACAATTTGAAAAAGCGGATGACGGCTCAGTCTGGGTCGTAGTCAAAGACCAGAAGGCCCTCCAGCGCCTGCGAAGAGTACCCGATGCACTCCTGATGGTTGCATCTTTATCCGATTCGCAAAATCCGGATTCCTGGCAGCCTCCAGCCAACAAAAGGATTCTCCTTAAACGGATCGGCCAACTCAAAAAACCTCAATTAGTAAGTCCCAATACGCTGCCTTTTAAGCTAAAGAATAACTCAGCCATGAAGGATGAGAAAGTAGCAATAATTACCATTCAGCCGGAAGAATCCATCGACCTGCAGAGTATTCCCGAAGAGGGATTTCTGCTCACCTCAGTAGCAGGTGACTTAAAACCCATCAACAGCGCCCGTTATGCGATACAGCGGTTTAAGAAAGGCCAAGGTCATAATTGGTACCTGCCCTACTGGCTGTTTGACATCCTAAATGGGGCGGTACCACCCACAACAGAGCGTATCTACCAGGACGCCAAACCGTTTCTGCCACTGAATGATGACCAAAAAGCCGCTGTTGAGAAGGCCATAGCCGTTCCAGATATTATACTTATTCACGGCCCGCCGGGAACAGGAAAGACCGAGTGCATCTCGGAATTGTGCCGTCAGGCCTGCCGGCGCGGTCAACAGGTTCTAATCACCAGTCAGGCCAACACCGCCGTAGACAATGCCCTGAGACTTGTAAAAAACGATCCCTGGATACGGCTGATACGTTACGGAAATCGCGACCGTCTCGAAGAAGACGCCCAATGCTTCCTAAAGGACGGCATCCTTAAAATATGGCTTTCTGTGGTTAAAGGTTCCTGTTCAGGGCGAATCCAACAAAACATTGAGTATAACGAAAAACTTCAACAGGCGTCGGAATCACTGCAAAGGCTCAGTTCAATCGAGTCGCAATCAGCAGCCCTGACGCAACAGACCAAGGACTGCGAAGCCCATCAGCAGCGCCTTCATCATGAACAAAATATCATTTCTGAAAAAATTAATACCCTCTGCCTGCAAATAGACCAACTGCAACGCCGTCATAGATCCCTCACCGAACTAACAGAATGGGTCGGCAGCAGCGGGGGCGGCAGCTGTCCTTCAGTCGAATTGATATCTGATGAATCAATACCCCTCGAGCTGGAACACCTCATCCAGGAGATCCGGAATGTCCTGACGGTGCAATCATCGATACTGCCGCCCTTTTTGGACAGGCTTGGCCAAAACCGCTGGACCACCCTTGAACAGTTGAAAAATGCAATCAGCCACAGTCGTGACGTTGATGATTTGATAGAGCAGGCTCTTGCACTTGCTCAAACGACGAAGAAGGAGCAAAGAAACCTGAAAGACCAATGGGGTAGACTATGCCGGCTTCTTCAACTGGCATTGATTAATGCCTTCGGAACCGCTTCGTTTTCAGCTCTTGATGACTTAATCGCCTCGCTGGCGCCTTCCGTCAAGTGGGTCGGCCTCTTGAACAACCTGAAGGTACTGTGTCAGACTTTGAGCGGTCCTGTTCAAAAGATACTGACATCAGCTTCATATCGGCTCAAAGAACAATTGGCTGCTTGCCTCAAGGAAACAGAAGACCGGCAGGCCCAATATCAGCGGCAGATCGAGCAAGTGCTTTCCGAAAAGGAATGTGTGGATACCGAGGAAAGCCAGGTGAACGAGCAGCTGGCCTCGTTACAGCAGCAGTATCTTCAGATTCAGCAGCGATGGCAGGCGCTTTGGCCGGCGGCGTGCCCTGACCTGAGCAGTCCAACGCCGGCTCCTTTAATATCCAAAGAAGACCTGGAGAATCGAAAGACCCAATTCCAGCAATGGCGTGAGCAGTTTGAGTCACGGAATCCCCATCAGCAGGCCTGGGATACGATCCAGAGGCACTGGATCCAACAATTAGACCTGCCCGGTACCGGAGAAAATATGGATTTATTGAAGCTTTATGTCTCTAACGCCAACGTTGTTGGAGTGACTTGTCTGGAGGCCGGGCAGAGGTCTTTTTATGATAGCGAGAATTTCAAACCCTTCGATTTGGTTATCATCGATGAGGGCTCTAAGGCCACACCTACAGATATATTAATGGCCATCATGTGCGGCAGGAAAGTGGTGCTGGTCGGCGACCACAGGCAGCTGCCGCCCATGTACAAAGAAAAAGAGAGCAGTTATACCGAAGCCCTCGAAGACGGCTCCGTCAAACCAGAGGACTTTCAGCGATTCGAGAAACTGATTACGACCAGTTATTTTGAGCAACTCTTCACCCAGGCGCCTGACGGCATTAAACAATACCTGCGAGTTCAATATCGTTCCCATAAGCAAATCATGGACGTCGTAAATATCTTCTATGGCGGCCAACTGAGGTGCCCGGACGATATTGAGGACTTTCACAAGACAAAGGAGCACCATTTAACAATCTACGACCGGTTCGGGGGCAAGTTTCTGGAACCAGACTGCCACGTGCTCTGGGTAGATTCCTCCAAGACACCCTCGGGTGAATATTTCTTCGAAAAACAGATGGGCAGTTCCAAGGCCAACCTGCTTGAGATTGAACTTTTAGTAGCCAGTCTGAAGCTGCTCAACGAGGCGGTCAAGCACAGGGGATTCCAGCCGCCCTTCAAACGCCAGGTCCTATCCAGTGAACACAAACTGCAATTGATGCAGTGGCTCAAACAAAAACAGCCCAACGTTTCTGTTATGACCATAGAGGAAATGAAGGAATGTAAATTCCAGATAAACGGCCATCCCGCCCCACTGGATACTGTAGTCAGAGAGAATGACTTAATCACCGCCGATATGCGTAGGCCGGTCGGCATCATCACGTTCTACGGTGCCCAGCTGGGTTTGATCCGCAAGCGTCTCAAAGAGTTACGAACTCAACACGCCGATCAGCTCGATTGCCTCAATATCAAGACCAATACTGTAGATAGATTTCAGGGCATGGAAATGCCGATCGTTCTGGTCAGCATGGTTCGTGCCCCAAGAGGCAACCGACTCGGGCCGTTCGTCAAAGAATACCGCCGGATCAATGTCGCGTTCTCCCGCGCACAGAAACTTCTGATCATTTTCGGCTCAGCAAGGACATTTCGGGAAGCTCAAATTGACCTTCCCGACATCAACACCGGCCAGATCAAGAAAATAAGCGTCTATGAGACAATTTACCAATTGATCACTGAAAACGGAGGACGCCGCTATGCACGAGCCCTTATCAACAAAATCTGACGAAACCTTACCCTGCTTTACTGCTGCGATCGACTGGCCTATTGAGATCGTCTACGCAGAGGCCTGCATTCTGCCTTTTGGCAGGTACAATCCCCTTGAGCAGGCCGTACTGCAAATCTTCGAGAGATTCACAGAACAACCGCCCTCTCTCAAAGACGCTGCCGAGAGGTTGGGGATAATGGACCCGGCATTTATTGAAGCAACTCTTCACCAGATGGTTGAAAAAGGGATATTGGAAAGAACCGATACAGCAGTGCCCTTAGACTTTGCCGGCTGTCGCATAAATACTGGTTTCTCGCAGGGGGGGAATAAGTCCCCTGTAATTGAGAAGCACGGTGTACAGTTTTGTTTTGATGCGGTGACTTCTGAACATATCCCGGTGCCGCCTGAAGCGCTCACAGACTGCCCGACAAATCCGGTAATTGAACCTAAAAAACTTCCAGCCAATCGCACCCATCTGGGCCTTGATAAGGCCAGACAATTGGCTGAAATACAGCGAGAACCATTCATGTCCGAGTCGGCGGGATTGATTGAGCTGACTGTGCTGCCGGAACGCGGCCAATACCTCTGGCAGACACTGCCTGTAACGTGTTTTACCCAACCTGACGGATCACTGCGGTGCCAGATAGAGCAGGCATCGGAGTGCCAGCAGGAATGGATAGATCGGCTTGATCAAAAACATCCTGTGTTTCGCAGGCTACAGATTGAGAATTCTGAAAAACGCGTCCTGACAACAGATTAAGCATTTATTAACCCCTGAATTTGAAAGGAAATAGTCATGAGCTCCTATGGTTATCGAGAAGCCCGGTTAAGCCTGCAGCGGGAGCAAGAACTGCAGCGGGAAAGAGTACAGAAACAGGCCCAAGGTCTTCTAAATGCCTGCCGCAAGAAAGTCAATTCCACCAATGACCCTATTATGAAGGGGCTGCTTGAAAAGGACATTCATTCGTTCCAGGCTCAGATCAGTGCTATTGAGAGGCAACTGTCCTCTTCTCCGGACGAAGCCCTCAATTCCATACAGCACCTTCAGGAACAAATCAACACGGCCTTTTCAGAGGCCGAGATGCAGGCCAAGCAGATCCAGCTTGAGCAGCTTAAAAAAGAAGCCGGTGTCTTACTGAACGATACAACCGATATGCTCAGGCATATCTACAATCCTGCTATCCAGCAATTGATTGGTCCCCAACTGCGTCAGCTGCAGCCTCAGATCAAAAACGTCACTGAACTGATTCAGACCGACCCAATGCAGGCCAGGGCACAGAGCGAAGATCTCAAAAAACAACTCCAACAAATGCTGGATACAAGCCAAGAACAACTTCAGAAAGCGGCTCAAACAAAGGCCAAGGCTCATGCCACCCTGGAGCATGTCAAACAACAGCTGGAGGCTTACATCGAAGAAGCGAGCCAGGGTTCTGATGAAGCCACACCGCAGATCCGCAAGCTCATTGATACCGCAACCAACCAGTATCAGCAAGGTCAGTTTGAGCAAGTCAAAGAATCCTGTCAACGGGCGGCGGGGATGCTCAAACACGCTTCAGAAAAGACCTTTGAAGAGACAATTCGAAAAGAGGTTGTTCGGGGCCTTTTAACAACCCTTACCAATAGGGGGTTTATCGTCCAGCCTCCTTGCCTGGAGGGCCGTAAGGAATCCGGCAACACCGTTCGGCTGCTCGGAAAACTGCCTTCCGGAAAAACGGCATCCTTTAATGTGCATCTGGATGGACGGATGGATTTTGATTTTGACGGCTATGAGGGCAGGGCCTGTGCAAAAGAGCTGGAACACATCGACCAACTGCTGGGGCAGCAGTTCTCCATCAAGCTGAGCGAAAACCAGATTACGTGGAAAAATCCTGACAAGATAGCCAAGGGAGCAATGCAGCACCCAACCGGGAACCGGAATATCAATCTTCGTTGAGGAGAAAAATCATGCCAAATAACACTCTTGTCTCTGAATGGCAGCAGACATTTATTCGTGAAGCTGCCGTAAGGCGGTTGATGTTCCTGGAGGGCAATGTCAATGACCTGTTCTACGATCCTCAGCAGCGGCAGTACGTGACTTTGCCGGAACATCTCCGCAGAATCATTGAGCGTAACCAGAACCTTGCTTTTACGGTGGTCGGCGTATGGGACCAGATTGACGGTCTGCGTTTTCAGAATGAACAGATGCGGGATCGTTTCTTAAAGGCACTTCAAATTGCTTCCAACACTGACCGCAAAACCCAGAACAGTCAGGCCTATGATATGGGGACACAAGCAACACCTGCCGGTTCTGGTAAATTGTATACCGACCCCGCCGACCTTATGGCCTCTGTCAGGCAGGTCTTGTCAAAGGAGCGTCCTGTATTAATTCTGGACCACACGCAGCATCTGGTCACTCAGCCTGACCATCCTGATACAAATGAACGCAACTGGATCCTCCAACTCAAAAAGTGCAGCCTCGATGATCAAGTCATCCCCATCAACAGCGATACCCTGAGACATAATCCCGGATTGTCTATCTTTTTGACCAACAGCCTTGGCAATATCCCGCCCTCCATCTATCAATCTGACCCGAGAGTCAAGCTGATCAACATCCCCTGCCCCTGCCGGTCGGAGCGTAAAAGCTTTTTCCTCCGTCATATTGATGACCTTCGCTGCCAACGGCCGAAATCGGCCCATGCAGCAGGCCACGGGACTATCGCAGACCAGGATGAGTTGGCTGAAATTTTCGCAGAGCTTACAGACCAATTCAAACTGATCGACATGAAACAACTGCTGGCCCTTTCGATGATGACGCCCGAGCCCCTGCCGCCGGAGAAACTGCTGAATCTCTATAAGCTGGGCGACCAGCGCTCTCCCTGGGAAGAACTGAGCAAAGAAAAACTCTGCCAGGTCGATGAGATCCTGAGGAAAAGAGTTATCGGCCAGGACGAAGCAGTGAATCACGCCGCCACCATGATGATCCGGGCATATCTTGGATTGGCCGGCCTACAGTATTCAGGCAAACGCATCAAACCCAAGGGGATCCTCTTCTTTGTCGGGCCAACTGGAGTGGGAAAAACAGAGCTGGCGAAGGCTATTGCGGAATTCATGTTCGGGGATGAGTCCGCCTTTATCCGGTTCGATATGAGTGAGTACAACCATGAGCACAGCGACCAAAAACTGATCGGAGCCCCTCCAGGATATGTGGGCTTCGAGCAAGGCGGCCAGTTGACCAATGCCGTCCGAAGCAGACCCTTCAGCGTGATCCTTTTTGATGAGATTGAAAAGGCTCACGGCAGGATTCTCGATAAGTTCCTGCAGATTCTCGAAGACGGCAGACTGACGGACAGCCGGGGAGAAACCGTATTCTTCTGTGAGTCGGTGATTATCTTCACCAGCAATATTGGCGCCACCACCATGCCAGAGACCAATGACAAAGAATTGATCAAACAGCATTTCCTAAGAGCCGTAGAGGAGCATTTTGTCCAGAAACTGAACCGGCCGGAATTGTTGAACCGCCTGGGGGACAACATTGTGGTCTTCAATAAGATTACAGAGAGCAGTTTCAGGAAGTCCATCCTGGATAAGAAACTGGCCCCCCTGCACAACTACCTAAAAGAACGGTTTGGAGTCGGACTCTCCATCTCTGAAGAGCTTCAGGAACAATTCCTCGATAGTGCCAAGACACGGGACGGTGGACGTGGAATCTTGAATTCTACAGAGCGGCTGCTGATAAACCCCCTCTCACGCTTCACGTTCGATCATATGCACCAGCTGCGCAAAGGAAGAACGATTCATGCCTGCCTTAATAACGAGACTATTCACTTTGAAATTAAGGATACCGCATTATGAAAACTGAGGTCTTACTCAATGTCGCCAATATCTGCCATCTGTCCAAGGTTAATGGGCCTGGACTCCGCTCTGTCATCTGGGTCCAGGGGTGCCGTCGGAACTGTCCCGGCTGTATCAATCCGCATACCCATCCGCATAAAGCTGTCAAACTGCTGGACCCTGTTGAACTGGGCAAACAGCTTTGCCAGATAGGGCAAACCAATGGAATAACATTCTCCGGCGGCGAACCATTTGAACAGGCAAAAGCCTGTGGCATCCTCGCCGAAACTGTTAAAAGCCGGGGAAAAACCGTCATGGTCTTTACGGGATTCCCCTTCGATCAGATCATTACCTGCCCTAACGCAGATGTCAGGCATTTCCTGAACTATATTGATCTCGTTGTAGCTGGGCCGTATATCCGGGAATTAGCCTGTGAAAGCAGGCTCTGGCAAGCCAGCAGTAACCAAACCGTGCACTTTCTAACGCCGAATCTCAGTCGTCACCTACCCTGGCAGGATAAAGAGGTCTTCGAGATCAACACATCGGGTGACCAATTGATGTTCACTGGTTTTCCAGACAGACAAGATATGGAGTGGATGAAGAAAATGTTAGGGAGCACCGATTCCATCGAAAGGGCCCAGAGCCATGAAAGAAAATGATCCGAAATCTCATTCAGAGAAAAGAGCACAGCTACATGTCGGGATGCTGGCGCTTACGTTTATCCGATTCACGTCGGCGGCCTTGTTCAACACACCGTAAGAGATATGAATACAACGAGTAGCCAGGACGTTAAATACGCGGTTTTCAAAGCCGCCAGAAGCGGCGGCCCAACGCTCATCAATACAGCCGACAGCGCCGCTGTCGAAGGGTTCCGAAGCTGGTATGGAAACCAGGACCTGCTGGTCTCGACATGGCACTCTGAAATTCCTGATATGTCAGCGCCGCGAAAATACGCCCTTTGTTTTCACATTGCCTCGAGCAATCCGGAAGCCGCTCGCGTTAGTGCACTGGAAGCCCTCTATTATGTCGAAGAACGCTTCGGCGTACCTCCGGAAAGCATGGAAATCATCTACAACGGCGGCGGCGGGACCTGCAGCAATGTCGTGAGCGACGATGCCGGCACCGGGCAAAATGACGCCAATGGCGAGCCCGACGCCGATCATGCCCACGAAAGCGTTCACGCCGGCCCATCTGATGACCCGGGCCACGACGACAGCGGCGGGGTCGACCGAAACGCCGACCACCGGCGGACTGACGCCGAGATCCCCTGTACGGCCGACGGAGACGGCCCTCGCGTCAACCAGCACAGCCCCACGCTCGGAAATGCACACAGGGTTCATAAAAGCCTGAAGGACTCTGATTCTGTTGCTGAAATGGTCATAATGATACCACCAGTTGTCTTCCGAGGACAGCCGACACCATTTATGCCAGCCCTCAACTACCGCCTCGCCCGCCAGATGGCTGACGACGGGATTAGCAATATCGACATCGATGTGTATGTGCGGGATTCGTATGTCGCCCTGCCCAACTCCATCAACAGCGCCACCGGCAGGTTCGTTATTTATCTTACCCCGAAAGAGTTGTTGTATATGGATGGAACACGCATTGCTGAACTATCAAAACAGACAAGGCCGGAAGATTCAGTGATTCAGCTATCAAGGATACCAGAAGCAGTTGAGTGGTTTTCTGAAACTCACGATGAATTTGGAGAGAAAAAGACTCGACAGAATCAATTACATGAACTGATGGTGAGAAATGGGTGGGAGATTCCGCCATGCATCCGCCGGTGGCTAAGGCTTTATCTGTATGATAATGTTCGGCTGGAAGTATATCGAATAACTTCTCAATTTCTCTCCTGGATTGGGGCAAGCGAATCTGAAATCCGATTCCAAATCCACAGCATAGACCGCCGCAATCCCATCAAGGATTACCAGAAATTGAAGAACATCATAACCTTTGCGGTCGAGAATCCTTGGTTTGTTGGATGCGAGCATGCCCTCCTGAGGCAATTTTGCCCTGCTGGCGGGTGTTTTATGGCAGAGCTGATTGACCAACATAAGAATCCGCTTCTATTCCGGGAGATGTAATGCGCTTCCAAGAACCTGTGAAAAGGCAAAAACAATAACGATATCAACAAGAACATTAAAGGAGATTAAATTATGGAGAACACAGAAAAGAAACCTGCTGAAAAAGAATCGAAGGAAGCGACCAAGCCTGTGGGCAATGCTTTGCAAGAGGAAAGAGCCGATGTCAGATAACAATGAATGGAAATGGCCGGAAAGGCCTGAGGTTTTTCCTGATTTAATGACGCCTGTAGAGGCGGCAATGTTTCTGCGTCTGGACCAGACCGGCCATACTCCAGATGGTGCTTGTAGGACCTTAAATTACTGGCGTGACCGTGGTGAACTCAGGGCTACGAAATATGCCAGGCATACAGGGTATTTAAAGAGCGAGCTTGAGAAATTCTTGGGGAATAAGACTGAAGAAGGAGCGTGATAATATGCCTAATCTTTTTCGAAGAAAATATTTGCGCTTTTCAACCTTCCCTGATAGAATGCCTGCCTGTCAATCGCTACTGGTAGCCGCTCATCCTGGGTGGAAAAGAGGTTACCAATGGCAATAGAAAAAGTAGGTGTTTATCGTAAATGGTTGGAGCCTGTACCCGAGAAAAACGGCAAGCCTATTCCAAAGTCGCAGTGGCCTACCAGGCGACGGCATTGCTGGATTGTGAGATGGTGCGGCACCAACCGCAAAAAGTATGGAAAGCTCTTTAAGACAAGAAAGGAGGCTGAAAGACACGCGTTAGACCTGCAGAATCGGATTAACTTGGGGAGAGCGGATAAGCCCCAAGCGATCACACTGCAGGGGTTTCGGCTCGAGCACGAGCAGGTCATGAAAGGTCAGGTTGCCTATGCTACATTATATGACCAGCTGCGAGCTCTGAGGTTCTTTGAAAACTTCATAGGCGGTTCCGTTTTGCTGTCAGAGATTAAACCTCGGCATGCAGAGGCTTTTATTGCCCATCGGTTGTCGACCGTGCCGAGCGTTGCGACCGCAAATAAAGACATCCGTACCTTGCGAAGCATTTTCAACTTGGCCATAGAACCAAGAAGGTACTTGCTGGAGGGGCAGAATCCATTTGCCAGGATCAAGGGACGTAAAACAACCGAGAATGAAATACGTTATGTTGAAATCGAAGAGTATCTGGCTTTGATGGATAAGGCGAGAGACCTTTGGTGGCGTGGATTACTCTCCATCGCGTATGGCAGTGGACTTAGACAGAGCGAGATCTTGAATTTAACGTGGAAGGATGTCGATTTTGAGAGTCAACTGATCACCATTGCGGCAAAGAAGGAATCCCAGAGGCTTCTGGCATGGGATCCAAAAAGCCGTAGGAATCGCATTGTCCCAGTATCTGACCAAAGTGCGCAACTTTTGGCGGATTTGCAACTCAGAGCAGAAGAGGGCTTCCCATACGTGTTCATTGCCCCGCAACGACTTAAGAGAATTCGCGAACGTCAAAGGATTGGAACGTGGACTCCAAGGTCCCAGATAATCAACAACCTCGACAGAGACTTTCGAATCCTTCGGTGTAAGGCAGGTGTTGATGAATGTGTGGTGCACGATCTTCGTCGCTCGGCCATCACCAATTGGGCAAAGAATCTGCCGATCCAGGTCGTTCAACAGCTTGCGGGACATGCGGACATCTCCACAACGAGGAAGTATTATCTGGCGGTACGGTCGGAAGACTTGGTTTCTGCAAACAGTTTTCTAAACGAGATTTTGGCCAAAATGAAAACCATTTGACACAAATTTGACACAAATGGCTCATTTTGTTCGTTTTGACCGTAATAGAATTGACAACCAATTTAAGAAGTTGTTATCCTACAAGCACTTAGAGACGCATCAGGGCCCGTAGCTCAGCGGTAGAGCAGGGGACTCATAATCCCTTGGTCCAAGGTTCAAATCCTTGCGGGCCCATTCAAAAACGCGGATTCTTCCGACCGAGCGCCGTTTGGCTTGTCCGCCAGGCGGATCGGCGGGCTTGTTCCTGGGCTTGTCTTTTTTTGCGACTCAGGCCGGTCGGCGGCAACAGTCAAGGCTGCGTGAAAAAGTCTGGTATGCGAGTCTTTGAAGGGGCAAGAGCGATGCAGGGAGATGAGCAGTGCGAAAGCTGCAAGTATTGGAAAAAAACCGACCACGCAGAAGCGTTTGGAGAGCGCGGCGCTAGAGGGGCAGGCCGGTGCCGAAGACACCCACCAACAGCCACTGGCAAGTTTCATCATGAAGATAGATTTCCTCTCACTGCTTTTGACGACTGGTGCGGTGAATACGAGAGACGGCAATCTGACGGTGCTTGATACGCTTGCAGCGAACCCCGAGCGCAGTACATACATTAAAGCGCTGACATGGACAACCGAGCGGCGGCAACGGTTATAGAGACTGAACATTCAACGTGAAAGCGAGGTAATTATGACGGAAGAAGTTCGAGCCAAGCGATTTATCCTTGAGGATGACAATGGCAAGCCCCGTGCCGAGTTGAAGATGGACAAGGAAGGGCCGGTGCTGGAGCTGTTTGACGAGAACGGCAAACTCCGTGCGTTGCTGGCAGCGGGCAAGGACGTGCTGGAGCTGAGGTTGTGGAATGAAGACGAGACGCTCCTTGGCGGGCTGGACGTGCTCAAAGACGGGCCGAAGTTATCGCTGATGGATGAGAACCGCAAGCCGATTTGGAAAGCGCCGTAAGGTGGCTGGCGTGACCGTAGCTTGACTTTTCTTTGAGAGGGCCGGGTTTTTCTCCTCGCACCTCCGCGAATGTCCGCCTGGATGTGAAGTCTATACAAGCTGGCTACTTGCGTACCGGCGAGGTAAACCAATCAAGCCAATAATGAAAGGGTAGAATGATGAAAACGGGTACGTTGGCAATGTGTTTGGTCTGTCTGTTGTTGACAGGATGTAACGATAAATCAAAAGCCAAGTCGGAGGCCGCAAAGGAGCCTGAGGAGATTGTAGAGAGCCAGACAGATGTGGCGCCCCCTCTTAAGGAGTATGAATTGGACGAGGCTCGACGATTAGGCGAAAGCTATCTTCAATCCGCGAAGGACCAATATAGCAAAGGTTACGTTAAGCAGGCGGCAGAAACGTTACAGAAGGTTCGAAAGTACCTGGATTACTTGACTGCCAAGGACCTTGAAGACCTGAACGCTCTCATGGATAAGATACAGACTCCTGGTCCTGTACCAAAGACCCCGGAAAAGGCACCAGACCAGCCTGAACAAGTTGAAACACCCGTAGAGGAGGCGGAAACTGACCAGGATAAGGAACGGCTGGAAGAGCGCGATGCCGTAGTTGATTTGCTTATTACGCTGAACGCTAATGTTGAATCTTTGACCTGTTTGGCTACGGAGATTAGAGACTGTTTGCAATCTATTGAAGCATCCCAGCATGTCTTGATCGACACTAAGCCAACACCTTAACAAATTGTGACGGCCAGCACGGCAATGAATGAAGACGAGATAGTTTGCCGTGCGTGCCGGCCGCTTTCTTATTTCGAGTGGAGACCGTGACCAGACGAATAACCGCACCTCAAATCGACGCCCTCAACCGGGGCCAGGCCGGAGTATGGGCCGGAACAGGACCGCTGGTTAGAGGTGGAATTCAACGGAGTATTTTTTTGTTGACGAGGGGGCCTGCAGACTGGAAAATATAGAATAGATGACCACACAAAAGAGCTCGGGAGACAAGAAATGAAAGCGTTGATTTCCTGTATTGAGAAGTTAAGGGTCAGTTTGGAAAGACACAAGAGAGACGACCTGAAGGAAATTCCAACACGTACAATTTTTGTGGATCCGTTGTTAGGCGCGCTCGGTTGGGATATTAGAGACCCGGACGAGGTTCAGCTTGAATATCCAACGATTGATGGAAAATCTGTTGACTACGCACCGAAAATAAATCGAAAGCCTGTCCTTTTTGTCGAGGCAAAGCCATTGAACGACCCACTCACGGATGTCAAGTCAATTACACAAGTGGTCGGCTATGCAGCGAATGGTGGTGTTGAATGGTGCATCCTCACAAATGGTATTAAATACAAAGTCTATCGGAGCACTGAAAAAGCAGAAGCTCCGGATAAGCTACTTTTCGAGGTCTCTTTAGACCCGAAAGATGCTGAAGGTTTGTCTGTCCAGCAACTTGCAGAACAATTCGCACGGTTTTCGCGGGATGCTATGGCGAAAGGTGTACTTGATGATATTGGTGAACAAATCTTCACAACTGGGAAGATAAGGAAGGTATTAGATAAGCTTCTAATGGACCCGCCTAACGCACTGATTAGGCATATACGCCAATTATTGAAAGACGATTCCATCAGACCTTCACAGGTGAGAAACGCTCTTAAGAGACTGTTGGGCCAAACATCGGAAGCTCAGGTTCCTGCTGCCATGGTGAACAAAAGTGCATCATCGCGGATAAAAGCACCCGCCAAAGGTAAAGAATACACCGAGAACCATCATGTGGGTGACAAACCCCAAGAGGTTATAGAGTTATTTCGGGCCGTTGATAGATTTTGCATAGAACTTGACCCAACCAAAGTCCAAAAGTATTACTGTGCAAAAACTGTAAATTACAGTCACGAGAAACGAATCTTTTGTTGCATACACCTATGTACGAGCGGGCTTCGAGTGTGGTTGAAGTTGAAGTATGCTGAATTGGAGAATCCTCCTGAATGCGTTCGTGATGTGTCACACATTGGCCATTGGGGGGTTGGTGACGTTGAACTGCGAATGGATGGCTTGCAGAAGTTTCAAGACAGTAAGGCTCTGATACAAAGGTCGTTTGACGAAAATAAATCGAGATAAAATGTCTCTGCCTTCGCCCCCGCCAACGTACTACCCACCACCCGCAAAAACATTCACAGAACAACGCTATCGGTTCGGCGCTAATCCTTATGTCTTGATAGAAATCCTCGACCGACACGACGAGGAGCATTGAGCAGGGGCACCGCAACGTCCAATGAAGGAGCCTTATATTCGCAGATTGCGTATGAGTAGCATCGACAATTCATCTGTCGTGCTTGTTATGATGCAACAAATTCTCGGCCGGCGTGCGAGAGATAAACACGCCGGCCGTCTGTGTTCCTGGCAGCTCTCGGCGCTCAGTCGAGCGTCCAGAGCGTCACGTTGTCCTGGTCCTTCACGTAGATTCTGCTACCTGCGACGACCGGGTGCGCGTAGGTCGCCATCGCGGAGACCTTTATCTTGGCCAGCTCCGAATACGCTTTGTCCGAGGGCTTGAAGACAATCAGTTCCGAATTGCTGGGCAGTGCCATCAGGCATGCGCCTGCGCTGACAACAGGCCCAAAACCGCCCTTGTCGCGCGAAGTTTCGTCCTTCCATGCCGTCACGCCGGTCTGGGCGTTGATGCAGAACAGATTGCCGCCGTCGGAAAGGCCGTAAAGGAAGCCGTCTCTGAGCACCGGCGTACTAAACTGCACGCCGAGGTCCGCGTTGCTCCAAAGCTCTTTGGCCGCAAAGCCTTGGGCCTCCTTTTCGATCTTGAGTGCCTTAGTGCCCCGGCCTTTGCCCGCGTAGATAATCGTTTGTCCGTCGACAATCGGCGTAGCGGCATTGTAGGCCATCTTCACAGGCGCGAACGGCAGTTGCCACAGGAGCTTTCCGTCGGCCGCACCAAGTCCTACGACGCCCTTCTCGGTCGGCGTGACGACTTGTTTGGTTCCTTCGACCGTTACCAGGACGGGCGAGCCGTAGTCCGGCCCCTCCTGGCCCCAGCGCCACTTCTCTTCGCCGCTTGCCAGGTCGTAAGCAATGACTGCTCCGTTACCCTGACCGCCCTGCTGGGCAATGCACATTCCGTCAACGATGATCGGGGAGGTAGCAGCGAAGAATCGGGGCACGACTTTCGGGAACGGGTCTTTGCGCCACACGAGTTTTCCGCTGGCGGCGTCAAGACAGGACAGAACTCCGCCGACGCCTAATGTGACGACCTTTCCATTTGCGACGGAGGGCGAGCTTCTCGGCCCCGGATGCCGGGCAGCCGCTCCGGTCACGGCCTGGGCGGCGTACTTTTCATTCCATAATTCTTTTCCGCTGCCTGCGTCAAGGCACATAGTAACCTCATCCTCGCTCTGCCGGGTAAAGACGTAGAGTTTATCGCCCACCAAAGCCGGCGTGGAGTCGCCCTGACCTACGGGCACGCTCCACTTCTGTTTGAGCTCCGTAGGCCAGGTCTGGGGTGCGGTGAAACCCGTTACCTTGCCATCGCGGTTGGGCCCGCGCCACTGAGGCCAATCCTGCGCTACAACACAACTGGCGCTTATTGCGACCAGACAGATTCCCAGCACGATTCTTTTTCGATGTGTGACTTTCATGACAGGTACCTCCAATGATTTGTGCGCGTGATTCACTTTTTGTTGACGTGCCTTGAAGATACGCATCAGAAAGATTCTTGTCAAAGAAAAAATGGTACGAATCAGGGGTTTCTTAACCAGCCCCGAAACGCCGTCTGTTCCTGATAGAAGGTGGCAAATCGGACTTCCAAAGTCCGACACCAATAAGCTGTAATTAAGATTTCAGTTTTCCTTTCCCGTCGCGTATAATAACATTATCCCGGTTGGATTTTGGGTAGTTGGACTATGGATTACAACCTGAAGAAACTGAGCGACGCGGAACTACTGGCCCATTACACGGCCGGGGATGAAGCTGCTTTTCGTGAGCTGGTGAGTCGCTACAAGAACAGCTTGTACGCGTTCCTGAGGCAATTCCTGAACCGGCATGACCTTGTCGAGGATGTGTTTCAGGAGACTTTCCTGCAGTTGTTTTCCAGCCGGGATAGTTTCGACCAGAGTCGTCCCTTGCGCCCGTGGCTGTTTACCATAGCGGCCAACAAGGCCAAAGACGCCCTTCGAAAATGGCAGCGCACTTCCGCCGTGCCCATCGGCACCATGGCGGATTCCGAGGAGCTGTCGTTTGATGATATGCTTAACAGCGTTACCTCCGACAGCACAATGCCTTATGAGGAGCTCCAGAGGAATGAAACCGCCTCTCGCGTCGGACGGATTATAGCGGATATGCCGGAAAATCTGCGAGAAATCCTGCATTTGGCATATTTTCAGAAATTTTCTTACAAACAAATGGCCGACATGCTGGGTATACCAATAGGAACGGTGAAGAGCAGGTTGCACACGGCCGTTGGCCGTTTTGCGAAAGAGTGGAAGGCATCAGTCGGGAGCAAAGAAAGCAAATGATTCCGCTTAGTAGCGAGCAAAAACAGCTATTATTTGACTATTGTATAGGTCTGACATCCCAGGAACAAACCGCCGAAGCCGAGGCGCTGGTTGCATCGAACCAGGAAGCGGCAGACATTCACACCAAACTCAAAGCCACCCTTACATTGCTCGATCCATTGGAGGCCGAACCCTGCCCGGACGCGCTGGCGGATCGCACCGTCTGGCGGCTCAATAGTCTGGCCTCAAGCCAGGGCCGGTTGCAGCAATTGCTGGCGAGCGAACAAGCCAAGCGCATTGGCGCCCCAAATTGGATGTGGGTGGGTCTCGCCAGGAGACTGGCAACGGCGGCGGTGTTTCTCATTGTGGGGAGCGTTCTGTTCAATGTGTTGAGCTATATGCGTTATCATTCACGGCTTCAGCAGTGCCAGAGCCAGATGGCCGGTGTCTTTCGAGGTTTGAGTAATTACATCTCGGACTACGATGGTCAGCCGCCGGCCGTGGCGGCGGCCGTGGGCGATCCGTGGTGGAAAGTGGGCCACCAGGGCAGCGAAAATCATTCCAATACCCGTAACATTTATCTGCTGGTCCGCGGCGGTTACACCCAGGCCGGCGACTTTGTTTGTCCCGGCTGTCCATCCGGCAGAGGCGCCCAGATATCCCCCGCAGAGACCAGAGCCTACAAAGATTTTCCCGGCAGAGATTGTGTGACGTACAGCTTCCAGGTAAGCTGCCAGAGAATGAAGAACGGCCAACTGCTTTGCAGGAAAGTCGTGATGGCGGATTGGAATCCTCTCTTTGAAGAGCTGCCGAAGGATTACAGTCAGCCGTTCCAACTGCGTCTGACCAGGAATCTGCTGACACTCAACAGCATCAATCACAAGCGTCGCGGGCAGAACATTCTGTTTGGCGACGGCCGGGTCGATTTTATGAAGACTCGTCTGATCGGCACCGATGATATTTTCACACTGCAGGATACCGACGTATATCAGGGCTGCGAAGTGCCCTCCTGCGAAACTGACTTTTTCGTTGCCCCATAGAGCCCGCGGCAGCGTCAGGTACTCCATGCACTGTGGATGGTCCCGTCAAGCTCATCTATCAGCTTAGAAGGCCGTACGCTTTCAACGTCTGCTCGAGTGCAGCTTTCTTACTTTCATCCAGAGGCGTCATGGGAAGCCGCAGCTCCTCCGAGGCCATGTTCAGCATGGCCATCGCCGCCTTGATCGGTATCGGATTGGTCGCCAGGGTCAGCATGCTTTTGCACAGCGTGAAAAGCTTGTTATGCCATTGTCTTGCCGAGACCAGATCGCCCTCCAGGATCAGGTCGGTCATGGCCTTGACGTCGGCCGGTACGATATTCGCCACAACGCTGACGACGCCTTTGCCCCCTACCGAAGCCAGCGGCAGGGTCAGAGAATCGTCACCGGAGATGATGAGTATATCGCATCGGTTCGCAATTTCGCTCGCCTGGTCGAGGCTGCCGCTTGCTTCTTTGATGGCGACGATGTTCTCAAGCTCCGCCAGCCGTGCGATGGTCTCCGGCGTCATGCCGGCTCCGCAGCGGCTGGGTATGTTGTAGAGCACGACCGGCAGGTCAACGGCCTCGGCGATGGCCTTGAAATGCTGATAGAAACCTTCCTGCGTGGGCTTGTTATAGTATGGGGTGACCTGCAGGGTTGCATCGGCCCCGACTTTTTTTGCAAACGCGGTCAGCTCGATGGCCTCGGCCGTACTGTTCGAGCCGGCCCCTGCAATGACCGGGACCTGTCCGCCGGCGGCCTTGACCACCCTTTCGATGACCTCCTTGTGCTCCTCATGGCTTAGAGTGGGGCATTCCCCCGTCGTTCCCACCGGGACGATTCCATCGATGCTGCTATCCAACTGGAATTCAATCAACTCATCGAGGGTCTGGAAATCAATCAGGCCACCCTGGAAGGGTGTAATCAACGCAACCATTGCTCCTGTAAACATTCTCAATCTCCTGTGTGAAAGTGACACGTATGTGTCATCCTGAGGCTCAGCCGAAGGATCTGGCCCCCGAAACAGAGATTCTTCGCTTCGCTCAGAATGACAGCCTTGCTCTCACTTTAGCTCACTTCTTTTCAATCAGTTTTATCATTTCAGCGGTCGCTTGCCTTATTCCGACGAGGACCGCCCGGGCTACAATGCTGTGGCCGATATTAAATTCGCACAGTCCCTCGATGCGCGCCACCGCGGCGATGTTGCGATACGTCAGGCCGTGACCCGCGTGGACAATCAGCTTGTTCTGCATCCCTATGTCTCTGCCGGCTTCCAGCTCAGCCAGTCTTTTCCTGATGGCTCTTGGGCCTCCGGCGTTTGCATACATGCCCGTGTGCAGCTCGATGGCGTCGCAGCCGGTCTGGGCCGAGGCGAGAATCTGTATCTTGTCAGGCGCGATAAATGTGCTGACCAGAATGCCTTTCCTGTGCATCCTTTTGACCACCTGGGCCAGGCGTTTCTTGTAAGCGGCGCAATCCAGCCCCCCTTCCGTGGTCAGCTCAGCCCTTTTCTCGGGGACAAGTGTGACCTGGTCCGGCCGGATTTCTTCGGCGATCCTGACGATAGGCTCGGCCATGGACATCTCCAGGTTCAGCTTGCAGGCGACAGTCTGCTTCAGCAGGCGGACGTCGCGGTCGCAGATGTGGCGTCTGTCCTGCCGCAGGTGGACAGTGATTCCGTTTGCGCCGGCTAATTCGCACAGGACCGCCGCCCAGACCGGGTCCGGCTCGTCCGTCAGACGGGCTTGCCTCACGGTGGCGACGTGATCGATATTGACATTTAGTACCGCCATGTTTGTGCCCTCGATACAACGGCTGAATTATATCAGTGCGCTTACTCAACACAAGAAAATAGATTCCCAAATACTCCAGTATTCTGCTATAGTAAGAGGATGATGAGCGCAAAACTGAATTGGGCTACGCGGATCACCATTTTTCGGATACTGCTTATCGTTCCGTTTGTCAGCTTCATGCTGAAGATCAATGATCCGGCGCTGAGCCACCTCGCCCGCGACGCAGTGCGCTACGCGTCGATGTTCCTGTTCCTGCTGATGGGGGTCAGCGACGGCGTGGATGGCTATCTGGCTCGCAGGAGAAATCAGATCACAAAGCTCGGGGCCTTTCTCGACCCGATTGCCGACAAACTGCTGGTGACCTGTGCGTGTTTGCTGTTGAGTTCGCAGCGGGGCCACGTCGAGGAATTCCTGCTGCCGCCGACGGTGGTTGTTTTCATCATCGGGAAAGACCTGTTTTTGCTGATCGGCTTTGTGATTGTTTACCTGATCACCTCCAGGATTCACATTGCCCCTGTGTTCATCGGCAAGCTCGCCACGGCTTTGCAGTTGTCAATGGTCGCAGGGATACTGATCGCCCCGGAGGTTTCCGGCGTGCTGCCGGGCTGGATATGGTTCCTGCGGTTCCTCTGGTGGTCGGCGGCAGCAACGGCGCTTCTGGCGACCCTTATTTACATCCGGGACGGAAGCCGCTATATTGAAGCCTACGAGCAGGATTTAGTGAACAAGGCCGGCAGTAAAGAGTAAAAGCTAAGATGGCAGTACAATTTAGTGAAATACCGGAAATCCTGGAAGATCTCCGCCGGGGCGGCATGATCGTGCTGGTCGATGCGGAAGACCGTGAGAACGAGGGGGATTTGGTCTGCGCCGCCGAGAAGGTCACGCCGAAAATCATCAATTTTATGGCGAGGTTCGGCCGCGGCTTGATCTGCCTGCCGCTGACGGCCGCCAAGTGCGACGCACTTGGGCTGTACCCCCAGACGATTGACAATACGGCCCGCTTCGGAACGGCTTTCACGGTCAGTATCGACGCCGCCGAAGGGGTCACCACCGGCATCAGCGCCGCAGACAGAGCCACGACGGTTCAGGCTGCCATCGCCGATGACGCCAAACCGGGCGACCTGGTTCGGCCCGGTCACATCTTTCCGCTGCGGGCCCGCGACGGAGGCGTGCTGGTGCGGGCCGGACAGACCGAAGGCGCGGTTGACCTGATGCGCCTGGCCGGATTAAAACCGGCAGGTGTCATTTGCGAGATTATGAACGAAGACGGATCCATGGCGCGCGTCCCGGAATTGCTGGAGTTTTGTGAGAAGCACAATCTCAAAATCGCATCGACGGCCAAGCTCATAGAATATCGCCTCCAGCGGGAGAGCCAGATCAAACGTCTCGAAAGTATCAGTCTGCCGACCGACTACGGCGAATTCACGCTGATTGGCTACGAGAGCGTCACTTCCGCCGAGCCGCATCTGGCGCTGTGTAAGGGGGGAGTGGGCCAGCTCGACGAGGCAGGCCAGCCGATTGAGCACGACGAGCCGGTGCTCGTGCGGGTACATTCGGAATGTATGACCGGCGATTTGTTTCATTCGCAGCGCTGCGAGTGCGGGTATCAATTAGTCACGGCCATGAAGATGATTGAGCAGGCCGGCAAAGGCGCTTTGATTTATCTTCGGCAGGAAGGCCGGGGGATCGGCCTGACGAATAAATTGCGGGCCTACAAGCTCCAGGAGCAGGGCCTGGACACCGTGGACGCTAATCTGCGGCTGGGATTCATGGCCGACAAGCGGGACTACGGGATCGGGGCGCAAATCTGCCGCGACCTGGGCCTGCGAAAAATACGCATCCTGACGAACAACCCAAAGAAGATCAGCCGTCTCGAAGTGTACGGCATCAAAATCGTTGAGCAGATACCGCTCAAAGCCGAGCCGGGCGAGCACAACATCCATTATCTGCGAACGAAAAAATATCGCCTTGGCCATATTCTTGATGAAGACTTGTAGTTTCTTTTGGGCCGTCATCTGCCTGGCACGTGTACTATGAGGACTTTCACTTTGTTGAATAGGCAAATGAAGATGAGAATGAAATCGGCTTATGTCGTGCAGCCGGTTCTCGTGTGTGTATTCCTCTGGGTGAATTCCGGTTGCAGAGGGCCGGCCGTGCCTGCCCCGGTCTCTGCGCAGAGGAACGGCGAGTCCGAGAGTTCGTACTCCTACGCTTCTTATGCACCGGCAAAAGTCGATATTATGCCGTTAACGGAGCTTGTGACGGCGAGCGGCCAGGGCTCCCGAATCCATCTCTATGTGAGTCTGTTGGATGCGTTCGGCTCTCAGATCAAGTCGCCGGCGGTATTTCGCTTCGAGTTGTACGAGCACGTGGTGCGTTCGGCCGAGCCGAAGGGCAAAAGAGCCGTTATCTGGGCGGACTTCGACCTGACGAGCCCGGCGGTGAATAATGAATACTGGCGGGATTTCCTGCGGGCATACGAGTTCAATCTTCCCTTCGAGCAAGCGAGCGGCCAGACGTACATTTTACAGGTTACGTGCCTGTGCCCGAACGGCAGCCGGCTTGCATCCGAATTCACGCTAAAACAGGCAAAATAGCCCTTTTTGTTGGTCGTTCGGGTGTATCAGAAGGGCTACACTTGTTCTCCCCGTTTTTTTCTTTGACATCTGTGTACCTGATTTGGTATAAAATGAGTGCAGGCGGATTTCATGGGCCTGCAGGAGGACATCTTGAGTCGAGGCAGTTTTTCCGGTAGAAGGTTGGCGGCAGCGCAGTGACCATAATTGGCCGTGCATTGAGTTACTATTTTAAAGGAGGATTATCATGTGTAGAAAACTGACTTGCTTGACTTTCTTTGTCTTTGTGTTCGGGTTGGGTATGCACCCCTCTGTCGTACGTGCCCAGGAGGGTCTGGTCGGGTACTGGAGATTCGACGAAACATCGGGAACGACGGCAATAGACCAGGCCGGTGGAGATAATAATGGTACTTTAGCCAATGCCGCGCAATGGCAACCTGGCGCCGGCAGGACGGGAGGGGCAGTGCTCTATGATAGTGTCCAAAACACCGGACGTGTGGAGATTCCGACGGCTGGTATGTCTGCTTCTCGAGGAACGATAATGGTCTGGGGCAAGCCGGCTCAGCCATATCCTACGAATCGAAATGATGCCTCGTATTTCTTCGGCCATACGACCCAACCGTCATACGCCAACCGTATTCAGTTATATATGAACACCGCAGATACTCTTTTGGATCTCGGACTCGGTGACACGCATACCCGGCGGACCGATATGGTGAATTTGCAGTCGGGAACCTGGTATCACGTTGCTTTGACTTGGGATTCAGGACGATACGTCGTCTATGTGAACGGTGAGGAACTCGCTTCAGGTACCTACACCGGTTTGACGGCTCTCAACACCATTATGGACATCGGCAATGATGGAAATCCAGTGTCGGGAAACCAAGAGGCTTTTGCGGGACTGCTGGACGAGGCGCGGCTCTATAACCGTGCTCTGGAGCGAGCCGAGATTCTTGCTGCAATGAAGGCCGCTCCATTTCCATTTGCTTCTGGGCCGAACCCGAAGGATGGCGCCATCCATACGGATACGTGGGTGACCCTTACCTGGCGGCCGGGAGAGTTGGCCGTCTCGCACGATGTGTACTTGGGCAACAATTTCGGCGACGTGAACGTCGGAGCCGCCGGTACATTCCAGGGCAATCAAACCTCTGCGCTCTTTGTGGCCGGCTTTCCCGGGTTTGCCTATCCGGACGGGCTGGTCCCCGGCACAACCTACTACTGGCGAATCGACGAGGTTAACGTCGCGGAGCCGAACAGCCCGTGGAAGGGCCCTGTCTGGAGCTTCTCGATCCCGCCCAGGAAGGCCTACAATCCCAGCCCGGCAAATGGGGCCGAATCCATCGCCGTAAACGTGACGCTGAGCTGGACGCCGGGGCACGGGGCCAAATTGCACACGGTCTATTTCGGTATCGACTCTGACACCGTTGCGAACGCCGCCGGGGGGCTTCCTCAGGGCACCGCGACCTACACCCCCAGCGGGCTGAAGCTGGCGAAGACTTATTACTGGCGCGTCGATGAGTTTGACGGCGCCGCGACTCACAAGGGCGACGTCTGGAGCTTTACGACACAGGGCGCCATCGGCAACCCGAATCCGGCCAACGGCGCTGTGGACGTAAAACCGACACAGGTCCTGACCTGGCGTTCGGGGGCTCTTGCCGCTTCGCACGAGGTCTATTTCGGCAAGGATGCGGATGCCGTGAAGAACGCTACAAAGGCCTCGCCCGAATATAAGGCAACCAAGGCCCGTGGTGATGAGAGCTACGACCCTGGTAAACTGACCTTGCGGACGGCTTACTACTGGCGAGTGGACGAGGTCAACAGCGTCAATCCCGATAGTCCCTGGAAGGGTAACGTCTGGAGCTTCACGACGGGCGATTTCTTTGTCGTGGATGATTTCGAGGATTACGATGCCGGCGATAATCAGATTTGGTACGCATGGCATGATGGGCTTGGCTATGGCACGCCTCAGAGTCCGCCGTACTTCGCCGGCAACGGGACCGGAGCGGCGGTCGGCGATGAGACCACGGCGTCATTTACCGAGGAAACCATCGTTCACGGCGGCCGCAAGGCGATGCCGCTGTCGTATGACAACAACAAGACGGGCTTCGCCAAGTACTCAGAGGCGGAGTTCAAGCTGACGGCTCCGCGTGACTGGACGGAGGAAAGCGTCGGCGAGTTGTCGATCTGGTTCAGGGGTCTTCCGGGCTCGACGGGCAGCTTCGTAGAAGCCCCGGCCGGGACCTTTACGATGACCGCATCCGGCACGGACATCTGGGACGTCGGCACCGCGGGCAATTATCGCGACGAGTTCCATTACGCCTACAAGACGCTCACGGGCGCCGGCTCGATTATAGCGCGGGTCCAGAGCGTCCAGAACACCAACGCATGGGCGAAGGCCGGCGTGATGATCCGCGAGACGCTGGATGCCGGTTCGAAGCATGCCTTTGCATGTGTGACGCCCAGCAACGGCGTGGGCTCACAGGGCCGCGACACGACGGGCGGCGCCAGCTTTAACACGAACCAGACGGGCCTTACAGCTCCGCGTTGGCTCAAACTGGAGCGCGACGCAGCCGGTAACTTCACGGTTTCGCATTCGGCCAACGGCACGGCCTGGTCGCCGGTCACGGGCGCTACGGCGCGGAACATCCCGATGAGCACGACGGTCTATATCGGTTTGGCGCTGACCAGCCACGACGCGACTCTGACGTGTCAGGCGGTGTTCACCAACGTCACGACGACCGGGACCGTCAGTCCGCAGTGGGCGCATCAGGACATCGGCATTGCCAGCAACGCTGCTGAGCCGCTGTATGTAGCGGTTTCGAATGCGGCGGGCCAGCCGGCGGTGGTGGTCCATCCTGATCCTAAGGCGGCGCAGATTACCACCTGGACCAAGTGGGTGATTCCGCTGCAGAGTCTTACCGGCATCACTCTGACCAACGTGGACAAGCTTGCGATTGGACTTGGCACGAAGGGGAACATGACGACAGCCGGCGGCTCAGGCAAGATGTATATCGATGACATCCGCCTTAGTCGGCCAAAGACGCCGTAGGGGCAAACGCGGTTTTCGATTGGAGTGACATCAGCGTAGGGTGTGCAACTTGTTGCACACGCGGATTCAATTGGGTTATTGCACGTCAGCCTGATCCGCATGGGCAAAAACGGAATTTGCCCACCCTACCGGCTGTGCAGATATGGATGGACCCAACGGCCAAAGTCAGCCCAAAAAAGAAAACCCTCAAATTGAATCTGAGGGTTTTCGAGGTGTCGAGATTTTGTTCGTTTAGCTTTGACGGTTAATTGCTGTCCTGCAGATCATTTCTGGGATGAGCGCCGTCATAGACCTCTTTGAGCTTTCTCGTGGTCAGATGCGTATACACTTGCGTAGTGGACAGCGACTGATGGCCGAGCAACTCCTGGACGCTTCTGAGGTCGGCGCCGTTGTTCAGCATGTGTGTTGCAAAGCTGTGACGCAAGGTGTGGGGACTGATCGCCGGATCGAGTCCGGCCATTTTCAGATATTTGTCCATCTTGCGGCGGACGCTGCGCGTGCTGAGCCGGCGGCCGTGCTTGTTCACGAACAGAACTTTGGTGTCAAAATTGCCGTTGCTCTGCGCCCGCTTGTTTCTATACTCCATGTAGTGCTGTATGACCTGCAGAGCCGACGAGCCGATCGGCGCGATTCGTTCCTTCTTGCCCTTGCCCCGGACGTGCACGACCTCGCCGAGGAAGTCAATATCGTCCATATTCAGCGCGACCAGCTCGCTGACTCGGATTCCCGTGCTATAGAGCGTCTCGAGAATGGCCCTGTCTCTTGCGCCGAGCCACGTATTGACCGGCGGGGTGGCGAGCAGCTTCTTGATTTCATCGTATTCGAGGAAACGCGGCAGCTTCTTTTCCTGTTTGGGTGTTCTGATCGAAGCGACCGGATTGGCGCTGATGTGATTTCGTTTGACCAGGAACTTGTAAAAGCTGCGCAGCGTGGCGAGCTTTCGGGCGATGGTCGCTTTGGAATATTGCCTCTCATTCAGGAACGCCAGATACCCCCGGACGCAATCCGTGTTTGTCGCAAGAAGCAACTGGTCTATCTTCACGTCAAGCTGTGTCGCCACCGCCGTCGCGGTGCCCGTGTCATGGGCGTGCAGTGACATCGACTCTGCATCGGGTGAATCGCTTTCCGAGCGTCCCCTGACGAATTCGCAGAATTGCGTCAGGTCCGCGCCGTAACATTTGGCCGTGTGTTCGGAGAAGCGTCTTTCAAACTTCAAATAATCCAAAAACTTGTGAATAATGATACTGTCTTCCATAGCCTACCTATCTATTTTTTAATCATTACAGAGGTTCTTGAAACCTTACTCAAACAGCAACTTCACTCGTTCATTTTTCGACAGAAGCCACGGGACTAATTCGTGTGAATTTGGGCGTCTGTGTTTTCGCCTAAGAGCTCGTCGGCCTGGCCGATAAGGGACTGGGTGAGCTTGAAACTAAGTACGGCCGCATCGAACCAGTCAAAATCCGTACGCTTGTCTTTTGCCTGGTCAATCAGGGCGTCAAGAAGCTCGTCTTCCCTGCCGCTCTCGTAACGGAAAATGTACTTCTCCGTTCCTTTGTTCAGCACCAGTTGTTGTCGCTTCATCTGTCTCATAGCATCCGAGCAAAAAGGGCCGGCATGATTTCGCCGGCAAACACTTCATACGGACCCTTGTATTTTGTTATCGGCCGAAACGCGGCTCACTAAAGGACAAATTTCTACTTTCTTCCCTGAACGTGATAAAATCGACGCTCTGAAAAACGCCACAACGCTTTTATCGGCCAATAAGCTTCCCGGCTTTACAAATTGCGTGTGAATATGAGCAGAATTGAGTGGAAATTTGGAGAATTTTTGTCAGAGACTTGCTGCTTCAGTGACCTTGATCGTTGATCAGGTTGCGGCTTTGAAGAAAGTGCTTCCGCCTCTATCTTCGGACTGAATAAGTCCCCGATGCAGGAGGTCACTGATATAGGTCATGGCCTCGTTCCGGCTGATACCCAGGCTCACCGATATGTCATTGAGGGAGCACGGCCTGCGTTTTAGCATTGAAAAAAGGGTTTCTGCCGAGGAAGGAGTACGGGATTGTGGCATCGCCGGGGCTTGACTTTCGATCGGTACATCGTGACGGCCGGGAGAAAAATCAGCCACAACCTCGCACCCGGGGCCCAACTGGGCGGCTATGTCCCGTAATCTCTCGATGCTCAGCCGTTTGACGTTTGGGTCGGCAGGGGGGCGCACAGCCGTGTTAAGCTGGACCTTGTCGGGTCCGATGCGTTCGATGGCGTCTCGGATTGCGGCGATTTGCTCGGGGCCGGTATTGATCCCTTCGACGAAAAATACTTCGAGCCATATCCGGCCGGAAAACTCTTCTCTGAACGTGCACAACCCGGAAATTACCTTCTCAGCACTAATACCCGGGTAAGGGCAGTTGATTTTCTGGAACGTCTGTTCATCCGCTCCATCCAGAGAGGGCATCACAACGTCGGCCTTCGCACAATCAGCGCGCACATCCGGCCTGTACAGGAGGGTGCCATTGGTTATGATGGCCACGGGTATGGTGGTGACCTGCCTTATGCCGTCTATGAGCTCCCCGAGCCGGGCGTGCAGTGTCGGCTCGCCGGAACCGGCAATGCTGATATAGTCAGCCTCTACGCCTTCAGCTAACGCCTCGGCCAGCTCGGCCAGGACCGATTGAACGGGCACATAGTCTTTTCGCTCAACGGTTTTCGTCATGGTCTTTCCGAGCTGACAATAGACGCAGTCCAGCGTGCAGACTTTGAGCGGCACGATATCGACGCCGAGACTTCGTCCCAGCCTCCGGGAAGGCACCGGCCCGTACAAATATTTTCTCTTATCCGCCATTTTTCCGTTCGCGTACTACGTCAAATATTTTTTTGCAGACCGTCAGCACCTCTTCGAGCCAGTCTAAGGGCATCACGCAGGCGGCGTCCGATTTGGCTTTTTCCGGTTCGGGATGGATTTCGAGGAAAAGCCCGTCCGCGCCGGCGGCAATGGCCGCCCTGGCAAGAATCGGCGCCATCTCGGGCCGGCCGGCGCTGGCGCTACCGAGTCCGCCCGGCTGCTGCGTGCTGTGTGTCGCGTCGAAGATGACCGGGCAACCTAACTTCTTCATTGTGTCGATGGCCGTCATGTCGTTGACCAGCCGATTGTAGCCGAAGAATGTGCCGCGCTCGGTCAGCATGATTTTCTTATTCCTGCACGCGCGAATCTTCTCGACCACGTTCCTCATTTCATCGGGGGAGAGGAATTGGCCTTTCTTGACATTGATAGGCCTGCCCGTTTGCGCACAAGCGCACAATAGATCCGTTTGCCTGCATAGAAAAGCGGGTACTTGGAGACAATCGACGACCTCGGCGACCCGGGCGGCCTGGGCCGGCTCGTGGACGTCCGTCATCACGGGCAGATTCGTCCGCCGACGGACTTCTGCAAGAATCTCCAGACCTTTTTCCATGCCGGGGCCGCGAAAGCTGCGCAGGCTGGAGCGATTGGCCTTGTCGAAGCTGGCTTTGAATATGGCTCCGACGCCGACCTTTTGGCTGACCTCCAGAAGTTTCCTGGCGATAGTCAGACAGCCGGTCTTGCTCTCAATGACGCATGGTCCGGCCATCACGAACAGAGGACCCTTTAGGCTAATTTCCACGTTGCCAATCTTGAAGTTCATCTAATTGTCCAGGGCAGACACGCGGGCCTACCCCTACCCAATAGCCCTGATAATTCTTGTTCTTATCCCGGCGGGCTTTGCGCCTTCGGGCACGATACACTTGACGGCGTGTTGTATGACAGTGATTTGTACCGGCAGTGCCGGGCCGGGATCGCCGTCCACCTCCGTTCGTACTCGGTTCGTCCGGGACGTCACGGCGATGTTTTTGCCCTGCCGATAGATAACGTCCCGCCTGTTGGCGTGGCGTTTCAGTATCGTCAGCAGCGAATGCTTGGCCAAACGAAGCTGAGAGGCGCATTTGTAAACGCATACGTCCAGCAGGCCGTCGCCAAAATCGGCATAGTGCAGGATTTGCAGGCCGATGGCATAGCGAGATATGTTACCGACAAAGACCAGGCCGCGACCGTCGAAAATCCGCTCGCCGTCAACCTCCACGCACATCGGCTCGAATTTGTATTCCCAGAATGTTCGCCAGATCGGCCAGACGTAATCGAAGTGGTTGATATGTCCCGCCCGCTGCTCGCTCATCCGCTTGACCACCGCGCCGTCAAACCCAAAACCCGCGATGGAGGTGAAACACCTGCCGTTTGCCCTTCCGAGGTCCAGAGGCCGAATGTAGCCCGCTTCAAACGTCCTGATGATCGTTTTCAGCCTTTCGTCGAAGCCCAATTCGTTTGCGAGCAGGTTTTCAGTGCCGTGGGGTATGATCAGCAGGGGTTTGTCGCTTCCCTCCATGCCGTGGGCCACCTCCCGGATGGTGCCGTCGCCCCCGACGCCAACGACCATCGCGCAGTTGTAATCCACCGCGGCATCGGTTGCCAGCTCGCAGGCGTTGGCCAGAGACGTGGTCAGGCTGCCGCGGACCTCGAAGCCCTTCCTGACAAGGTACTGCTCGAACCGGCGCCCGATAAGCTTGCTGCTGGTTGCGCCGGCCTTGGGATTCAGAATATAAGCAATGTAACCATCATCCGGTTTCATAGTTTTATGCTATAGCGCGCCGGTTAATTGGCGAGAGGCGATTTACATACCCCGGCGGTCCATCTCTTCCCTCAGCAAATGCGCATAACTCTTGGGGATGTGCGGCAGACGTGCAAGCCCCAGGCTTTTCTGTACATCGGCGATTCTCTTGTCATCCGGCCCCTCTATTTCCACAAAATCGCCCAGCAAGGGCAGCCGGTCGAGCGCCACCTCACAGCCGCCAAGCCGCCAGAGCCGGCGGGTCTTTTCAACGGTGGATACCTTGCGATACCCCAGCGCGCTGAGCAGCTTTTCTGTTGCATCCGCGTCGATGATTTCAACCTCTATTTCCTGCCTTTTCTTGAAGTTGCTTTTCTCTTTAGGCCCTTTATAACATAGAAAAAGCCTCTCGCTCCCGCCGACCGATTCCCGGCGAAGCCGAAGGCATCGGTCGGTTGTTGTCAGGTTCGCACCTGAATTGTCAAAATGATAATCCGTCTGCACCTGCTCGGCAAGAAACTCCGCGCCGAGCTCGCCCAGCTTGCGCTCTATCGGCGGCAGCGAATCGACCTTTAACTTTGCTTCAATTTCGAAACACATCGGTTCCCCCCGTTCACGCAGAACGAGGCGGTTATTTGCGATTCAGATTACGATATTTACAAGTCGGGACTTGATGATGATAATCTTTCTGGGCTCTTTGCCAGCGAGGGCAGCGGCGACTTTTTCGCTGGCCAGCGCTTTTTGCTTTATCTGCTCGTCGTCCGCATCAGCCGGAACGACAATCCGGTCTTTTATCTTGCCGTTGACCTGCACGGCCAGCTCGATTTCCTTTTCTTTGATAAGCTCTTTGTCATATTCGGGCCACGGCTCGTACGCGAGGCTGCCGGTATGGCCGAGCCTTTCCCATAGCTCCTCGGCGATGTGCGGCGCGAACGGCGCCAGAATCAGGACGAGCTTCTCGACGACGGATTTGGGCCGGACGGGCAGCCTGCCCAGGTGGTTGACGAAAATCATCATCGCGCTGATGGCGGTGTTGAAATTGAACGTCTCGATATCGTCGCCGACCTTCTTGATCGTTTGATGCAAGAGCCTAAGCGTTTCCTCATCCGCCTGGGCCTCCTTGACCGCTTCGTCAAGTTCGCCGGTCTCCTTATCGACGACGGCCCGCCAGAGTTTCTGGAGAAACCGGTGCACGCCTTCGACGCCCTGCATGCTCCAGGGCTTGATGGCCTCCAGCGGCCCCATGAACATCTCATAAAGCCGCATCGAATCGGCGCCGTAGTCGGTGATTACTTTATCGGGATTGACCACGTTGCCGCGGGACTTGCTCATCTTCTGGCCGTCCTCGCCCAAGATCATGCCCTGGTTGATGAGCTTCTTGAAAGGCTCCTTCGTGCTGACGTAGCCGAGGTCGTAGAGGACCTTGTGCCAGAAACGCGAATACAGCAGGTGCAGCACGGCGTGCTCGGCCCCGCCGATGTACAGATCGACGCCGCCGTTGGCCATCCAGTATTTTTCCTTTTCCGGCGCCCACCCTTGCCGGTCGTTGTCGGAGTCGAGGTACCTCAGATAATACCAGCAACTGCCGGCCCACTGCGGCATGGTGTTTGTCTCGCGCTTGGCCTTCGAGCCGTCGGGCAGCGTAATATTGACCCAGTCGGTGACATTAGCCAGAGGCGGCTCGCCCGTCCCGGTAGGCTTGTAATCTTTCACCACCGGCAGCCTGAGCGGCAGCTCGTCTTCCGGCAGCGCGATGACCCGGCCGTTCTGTGTATGCACGATAGGAAACGGCTCGCCCCAGTACCGCTGCCGGCTGAAAAGCCAGTCACGCAGCTTGTAATTGATGGATTTCCGGCCCAGCCCTTTTTCTTCGAGCCAGTTTGTGATTTGCTCCTTGAACTCGGGCGTGCTCAGGCCATCGAAGCGCCCGCTGTTCATCGCCCTGCCGTCGCCGATGAAGCACAGCGTGCCCTGCCTGACTGCTTCGGCCTGCTCGGCGTCCGGCGGCTCGACAACCGGGATGATCGGCAGGTTGATTTTCGTGGCAAACTCGAAGTCACGCTCATCGTGGGCGGGCACGGCCATAATCGCGCCGGTCCCGTAGCTGATCAGGACGTAATCGCTTATCCAGATTGGAATCTTCTGGCTGTTGACCGGATTGATGGCGTAAGCGCCGATGAATTCGCCGGTCTTGTCTTTGGCCAGATCGGTTCGGTCGAGGTCGCTTTTCCTGGCGGCCTCCTGCCGGTACTTCTGAATCGCTTCTTTTCTCTCTCCGGCGGCAATTTTATCGACCAGCGGATGCTCCGGCGCCATGACCATGTAGGTCGCGCCGAAGAGCGTATCGGGGCGGGTTGTGAAGACGCGGATGGTTTCGTCGAAGCCATCGACCTTGAAATCGACGTCGGCCCCGATGCTTTTGCCCACCCAATCGGTCTGGAGCTTCTTTATCGACTCGGGCCAATCCACCTCCGCCAGGTCGTCTAAGAGCCTTTCCGCATATTTTGTAATCCGCAGCATCCATTGGCGCATCGGCTTGCGGATGACCGGGTGCCCGCCTCGCTCGCTCACTCCGCCCACCACTTCTTCATTCGCCAGAACCGTCCCCAGCGCAGGGCACCAGTTGACCGGGACCTCCGCCTCGTAAGCCAAGCGGTGGTCGTCGATGTACCGCTGTTTCTCGGCTTCGCCCAAACCATCCGGAATCGGCAACTGCTCAATCGGCCTGGCCTTCTGCTCGGCCTCGTCGAAGAAACTGTTGAAGAGCTTCAGAAATATCCACTGAGTCCATTTATAGTATCGCGAATCGGTGGTAGCGATTTCCCTGTCCCAATCGTAGCTGAAACCCAGCGACTTGGTCTGGCGGCGCATGTTGTCGATGTTCTTCTGCGTGGTCTCTTTCGGGTCGGTGCCCGTCTGGATGGCGTGCTGCTCGGCGGGAAGACCAAAGGCGTCCCAGCCGAATGGGTGCAGGACGTTGAAGCCTTTCGTGCGTTTGTATCGGGCGACGATGTCGCTGGCCGTGTAGCCTTCCGGGTGACCGACGTGCAGACCGTGGCCGCTCGGATAAGGGAACATGTCCAGCACGTAATACTTCGGCCTGGACGCATCGCAGTCCACCGCCTTAAAGGTCCGGGACTGCTCCCAGAATCGCTGCCACTTCTTCTCTATTTCGCCAAAGTTGTAAACACTGTCGTTAGCACCCATTTATTCTTCTATCTCCGTAATGAATCCGGAAAGTGGCCCCGCCATCCCCAAGGGAGGCGTATTCCGCACCACAATAAACCAAACACGCCAGAAAATCCAATAAAAACAGAATGCCGATTGAAACCGCGGATGAACGCAGATGGACGCCGTTTCGTAGGGTGGCGGCTCTGCCCCACCATTCGTAAATAGTAAATCATAAATCGTAAATGGGATGGGCCACGAAGAAAACGATATACGAGTCACGAGGGACGAATTCTGACACGGATTCACGCCGATTAACACGGCATGTAATCTCATGAAAGGCTGTCTCCCATCGTTTAGTCCGTTATGATAGAGGACCAAGAAAGGAGATAGCCATGAACAAGATGGGTTCAAATGTAGCGTGTGCCGGCATGGATGTCCATTACAAATTCAG